>Ga0115007_10000662_pt1 | contig 22784 bp, 15 predicted proteins | sample ArcOceMetagenome_2_FD_87166 | JGI IMG/M metagenome (GOLD analysis project Ga0115007, IMG submission 87166) | Marine eukaryotic phytoplankton communities from Arctic Ocean - Arctic Ocean ARC135M Metagenome | ecosystem: Environmental > Aquatic > Marine > Oceanic | place: Arctic Ocean | collected...
CACATCTTCGTAACACTCACCGTCCGCGCACGCGATGTTTACCAACTCGCAAAACACGGTTCGTTTGGACCGAGAGTCCAACCCGAGCTCGCGTTTCATGATGGCTTCGGAAGCAGCCGCGGCGTAGATGTGCGAGCCCGAGAGTTTTCCGTTATTTTTAGCAACGAACCGTGCGGTGTTCACCCCGATTGCAAGTGGCATTGCGTCCAAAAAACCCACCGCAGACGCGTGGTCCATCTCGAGGAACCTCTTCCCATTTTTCGACGTCACTTCGTGCGATGTGCGAAAACGACGTGGGACCTTCTTTCGGCGCTCCTTCACTCGGCTCAGTACGCGGGCCCGTATATCTCCCACTATATCCTCCACCACCTCGTTATATGTCCTCGTTTGGCCGCGCCTCTCAAACTTCATTCTCGCCGCGCGGACGCGTGGAAGGGACAGACCGCGAGGGCGGTGTGGACGAGAGATGGGAACAACGTTCAGTTTTTGGGCGCAATCGGGTTTTGTTTTCGTGTGCAGCAGGACGGACTGTAAAAATAAATTAGTTACAAAGCCGTTCTGCCTACTTCGGCGCCCCCAGCAGCTCCGCGCACCCCCCTTTGGACAGCATGCACCCCATGTAAGTTTTCCTTTGGAACTTCACAAGAGGCCCGACGATTGGTGCTTGTTCCCAGATTTTACCGTCGGGAAGGTAATCGCGGTGGTACGTCACTAATTCCTCCGCGGGCGCGTCCCCGGAAGTAGTCCCCAAATCCCCATCTCCGCCCTCGGCAAACTTCAAAACCGAAATCCCCGGCATATCCACCAAACTGCCCGTCCCCAGGTCCATGTCGAGCGACCATTGCGCGACGTACGTCCCGAGGGCACAGGTCTCGTCAGTAACAGTGAGCCACTGGTTGGAAAACGCAAACTGGTTGGTTAAGTAGGTGGCCATGTTTTTTTTCCCAAACACTTTCGTCAACCCGGGGCCGTCCACGTATTGGACGTTCGTGGAGTAATGACTCAAGCAGTTCTGTCGCCAGTTATCCTGGTTACACGTCAGTATCTCCCGGGCGACCTTGGTTCGATTCTCGCTGAAATCACCGCACGTCGCGCCACTCGGCGCGCCCGTGCCGTGCGCGCGCGCGGCGCTTGCAGAGCGAGACGGCCCATCGCTCATTCCCATTCCCAAACCCAGCCACACCACCACGCTGGCACACACACCAAGGGCGAGGTTCCGCGCCCACGGTGAACCGGGGTCGGTGCTCGCCGCACTGGTGCTTGCGTGACTTGAAGTGTCCACGCGAGTCGCTTTGGGGAATGATTCGGTTTCGGTAACGGGGGCGGACGACGTCGCATCCGCAACATCCTCGGTCGTCACCTGTTGTGGGTCACGCAGCGCAGGTGTGACGCCTTCCTCGACGCCCCGGTCAACCGCTTTCAACGGGAACGGCCGAGACCGATGGCCTCGGTGAACGCCTCGGTGCGTCGGTATCGACCCACCGCGATGCACGAAACGACACCGCGCAGGCGCGCTCGCCACGTGCGCGCGCATCCGTGGAGTGACAGAGTGCTCGCAAGTGCCCAAAAACCCGGCCGCGGAGCAGCCTGCTCTGCGGGACAGGTGTACAGGGGTGACCTCGGGGGTGCATCGTGTTTGTTTCCTCACCCGGTGTCAGACTTATTGCCCATTGCACGTTATCTGCTCTGCACATGCATCGTCATCATCTGCCACCAATCACGCGTGGAGATCTCCTCGCTAGATTTTCTCGCCTCGCGAGATTGCGCGCTTCATCATCAACCTCCCGACACCCACGTCGGGCCCCACCGCCCGTCCCTCGTCACAACCGGGTACGCGCGCGTCACCGCACCTCGCCACTCCCCCCCAACACGATGTCGGCGTTCGCTCTCGGCGCGAACGCGCTGCACGGCGCCGCGGTGGCCTTGGGAAGGTCCAACGCGGTGAAAACTAGAGGCGTGGGGTACGGCCGCGCGATCCGACGCGTCGTGGTGGTCCCCACCCGGTGCGCGGCGACCGAAACCGTGGAGAAGATCGAGATCAAGCTCCCTCCCAATGACGGCAAGGTCCGCGTGCGTTTCGCCCCGTCCCCTACGGGTAACCTTCACGTCGGGGGCGCGCGGACCGCGCTGTTCAACTGGTTGTACGCCAGGAATCTCGGCGGGACGTTCGTGTTGCGGGTGGAGGACACGGACCAGGCGCGGTCGACGCGCGAATCGGAGGACGCCATGGTCCGGGATTTGAAGTGGATGGGTCTTGACTGGGACGAAGGCCCGGACTGCGGGGGGCCGTACGGGCCGTACCGCCAATCGGAAAGGGAGGCGATTTACAAGCAGCTCGCGCTTCAGCTCGTCGCTGATGGGCACGCGTACCCGTGCTTCTGCACGGACAAGGAGTTAACAGTGATGAAGGAAGAGCTGGAAGCGAAGAAGCTCCCTCCGAAGTACATGGGTAAGTGGAGCACCGCATCCAAGGAAGAAGTGGACGCGGAACTCGCGAAAGGCACGCCGCACACGTTTCGATTCAGGTACGTGTTGGGGCGTTCCCAAATCCAGACACTGTTTGATGTGCCTGGTTGAGTGCACTACTAGTAGCATTTACCAGTGCTGGCAACTGTTACATACATCACAAGTAGACTGTTCGGCCCGATGACTCTGACTGTTCGGCCCGAATCCCAAGACTGTTTACTCACACAAGTCACGGCAAGACTGACCCTTTCGTTTTACGCTCTCAGGGTTCCGGTTGGCGAGCGCGTGGAGATCGACGACATGATCCGGGGGAAGGTTGGTTGGGACACGGACACCTTGGGTGATTTCGTGTTGTTGCGGTCGAGTGGGTTACCCGTGTACAACTTCTGCGTCGCCGTGGACGACGCCACGATGGGCATCACGCACGTTTTACGGGCGGAGGAGCACTTGCCGAACACGCTGCGACAAGCGCTGGTGTACGACGCGCTGAACTTCCCGCGGCCGAAGTTTGGACACATGAGTTTGATCCTCGCGCCCGACCGGTCAAAGCTCTCAAAGCGACACGGCGCCACGAGTGTTGGGCAGTTCAAAGACCAGGGTTATTTGAAACAAACCATGATCAACTACCTGTCGCAGCTCGGGTGGAACGACGGGACGGAACAAGAAATTTACGACACAACCGAGCTTATCAAGCTGTTCGGCGTGGACCGTATTAACAAATCCCCCGCCGTGTTCGACACGCAAAAGCTGAACTGGATGAACGGGCAGCACATTCGTTTGATGCCTGAGTCTGACCAGATCGAGATGATCGGCGCCGCGCTCGTGACCGCCGGGCTCGCGAGCGACACGGCGTCGCCATACGTGAAGAAAGCCGTCGCGCTGTGCGCCAACGGCATCGAGCTCGTCCAAGACGCGACGAAAGAAGTGAGCGCTATTTTGGAGTACCCGCTTGAGGCGAACCTTGCAGATGCGAAAATGATGAAGATTTTCGAAGACGACTTCGGGGACATCGTCGACGCCGTCGTGGCTGGGTTCGAATCAGGCGAGCTCGTGAAAAGCATTGAAACCGGGGAGTTCAAAGCCTTCGTCAACGCGGTTGGCAAAAAGCTGGACAGGAAGGGGAAAAGGCTGTTCATGCCGTTTCGCGTGGCGCTGACGGGACGGATGCAAGGGCCCGAGGTTGGGGACGTCCTGAGTTTGCTGGTCGCGGAGGGCGCGCCGGAAACCACGGTGTCCCTGGAGAAGCGCGTGGAAACCCTCAAGGCGGCGAGCGCGGCGTGGGCCAAGTAACGGGTTTTTTGTTACAGTACGTCTTTGGAGATATTTTCTTCTGAGACTTCGCCGCAAAAGCGCCTTTCTTTGTACATCGTACGCTCGTCTCGGTCCGAACCGCGGACTGCGGCCACATTACTTGTCCGCATCCTTCACCGCTTCCTTCACGGCTTCCTTGAACGTTTTCTTTGCCTCCTCGGCGGCGGGCGCGTCAGCCTTGTCCACCGCCGCCGCCGCCGCGGTTTTCGCGCTCCGCGCAGCGTCAGCCTTGGCCGCCGCGCTCGCCTCCGCCGATTTCTCCGCGCTCGCCGCCAGTTTCTTGGACGCGTCGCTCACCGCGGCGCCCGTAACGGACGCGACCTTCTTGAGGTTGATTCCCGTCTCGTTGTCGATCATGGTCAGCGTTTTGTCCAGCTCGCCGCGAGACTCGGGGTTGAAGAACCAGTTGTACGTGAAGTACGCCGAGTACCTGTGGTTGTTACACGAAAGTGGTTAACGTGTTGTATGGGAAAACAGGGAGGCCGGGATTTGGTGAAGGCCCAATAAAGGCGACATTTAAGCAAAAAGAAAGCCGATCGCAAATCAGTGTTGAAAGGTATTTTTCATCGCCAAGTTGACGCCGTTGAAAGGGGACTGACACTTTTCATACGTACCCGATGCCGATCACCTCCAGCGCCGATTCCGTCGCCGCGGGGAGCGCCGCCAGGGTCAACAAGAAGGTCCCCGCGAAAATGCTCGCCACCCCGACCGTGCCGATCGTGGCCTTGTCATAAACAGCGGGCTTGACCGTCTTCATCGGCGTCGGGCGCGTGGAAATCACCGCCGCGGGCTTCTTGTTGACGTTGACGGTTTTGAACGTGGTGGGCTTTGATTTCCGAACCGTGCCCGCGGTTTTGGTGATGGTGTAGTTGCCCGTTCCAGCCTTCTTGGGTGCCAAAGGTTTCTTCGCCGCGAGCTTGGGCTTCGTCGAAGAAGGGCTTCCGCCGAACGAAAACGCGGACGGCTTCTTCGCGGTGCTTCCGCCGAACGAAAACGCGGACTTCTTCGCGGCGGGCTTCGCGACAACCTTCTTCGCGACGACCTTCTTCGCAACCGGCTTGGGCTTGGGCTTGCTCACCATGGACTTGACCGCGGCTTTTTTGGGCGCCGCCGCGGTTTTCTTGCCGAACAAAGACACCGCGGCTACGGGCTGTTTTGGTTGGGTTTGAGGTGGGAGGCGGGGGGGTCAGCAATTGATCGGCTGCGGAGAGAAACTTTCGATAGGAGATATTTCGGGACGACGCGATGCTGGTTTCGAACGCATCTCGGGTCAGCGTTCGTCCGCGTCCCCACGGTGTGACACCGTGTTCGCAATCGCCTGAAGTTCAAACACGACGACGACGCAATTTCGTGGTCGATACCGGCCGTGCGCTGTGACCGCCTCGGTGTCGCGTCCCGCGAAACGCGTGCCGCGCACCACACCGCGCGTGTCAAACGCATTTGGCAAATTTGTGTCGTGATGAATTGTCCGCAATCGGCAGGTGCGTGATCGGTGATGTGTTCGTACCTTGGCGGCACGCACGGTGGTTCTCGAGGCGAACATCGCGGAAGTCGGCGCGACGGCGGCGCGGAAGGAGAGGGATGCGGCCATGGTGTCGGTGGTGGCACGCGAGCGACGTGTGTGTGGCTGGCCCAGCCGCGCGTGGTTTCCTTCGCGGCGAATCGCCGCGCACGCCTCACCGAAACGGCAGGTTGTTATTGGCGGAGGGAGGATCCACCTGGAAACGAAAGGCGATTTTGAAGTGTGCTTTCCGAGAAAAGCGGTTTTTGGGCTTGATCGTACCCCTTCACCGAAATTAGCCGTTCAGGCCGTCGCGAAACCGCGGATTCACCAACCCTCTGTGAAACCAACGCGGCTCTCTCCCAACCGCCACACCCACGACGCACCGGCCTTTTCCCGCGCGCGCCCCATCTCCCCACGATGGCGAAGAAGAACATGAAGTCCAAAACCAAGGCCAAGGCGGCGGCGCCGGTGCGTACGGAGAGACGACTCGCATCGCCATCGCATTTGAATGCCCGTTTTTAATTTGGTGTTTATGGATTCCGACGCGGCGCGCGAATGCGGTACCGATTGAACGACCCCGGTGGTACCGCGCGTCGTACGATGCGGGTCACGTGCACGCGCCGTGGATTGAACCTCCGCGCACGCCACACCGCTTCTCACCGCCAACCACCCCCGTTCCTCACCCCCGCGTGTCCCCTCGAACCGTCGATGCGTCGTACTCACAATTCCTCGCCGCCTCATTCTTCAAATCTGTCCGCCGCTCCGACGAATTTCCACAGGCCAAGCCCAACAACAAGAAGGCCAAGTCTTCGTCAACCACCCCCCGCAAAGCGTCATCCGCGTGGACCGAGGTGGAAACCTCCGCGCTCGCCGCGGGCGTCGCGAAGCACGGCGCCGGTACGTACCGCCTGACGGGGGCCGTACCTCCCATGGCCACGACGCCAATCCTGAATAGTGTCCTGAAATATTTCCAAGAGTTTTGAAACCTGCGAAACGCGTGCGTTCGCGAAAACTGACATCAGTTTCCCTCGTCTCGCCTCACACCGTCCAGGCGCTTGGGCCAAGATCCTCGCGGACAGTGAGTTCAAGCTGAAGCTCGGGAACCGGTCGAACAAGGACTTGAGTGACAAGTTTCGGGGCAGCGCAGGCGGCGCGAAGTCGCCCGCGAAAACGCCGTCGGCCACAAAGACGCCGGTGAAGTCGAAGACGCCGACAAAGACGACCGCGGCGGTGGTGGTCGCCGCGCCCGCCGCGCCCACGCCCACGCGCGCTTCCACCAGGGCGACGCCCAGTAAGGGCCCTGCTGCGAAGCCCAAGACGCCGGGCGCGAAGAAGACGCCCCCGTCCAAGAAATCGGTCACCCCGGGGAAGAGCACGCCGAAAACCAAAGCGGTGGCGGCGAGAGGCGGCGTGGCGAAGAAAACGCCGGTCAAATCGCCGACGCGCGTTTCGCCCGTCCCGAAGACCAAGAAGGTTGAGGAAAAGGCTGGACTGTTTGGTTTTTGCGCTATTATGTGATGCGTGTTCGGTGCGAAAACTGGGGAGGGGCACAAAGGAAGGCCACGCGATGGGGTCACTAAAAAAAAGTCGGTTTTGGAGAACGAGATGAATGGAGGTTTGTTAAATATAGCGCCCGAGGGAAGGGCACGCCGCGGAAGCGCGTTTGGTAATTTATGATGATGATTATGCGCCCGTCGTTTCCGTGGAGTAATCGTAACAACCACACAGTGTTCCCCTGGTTCGCCACTGGACGTATTTGCGACAAAAGAACTGTTACAAATTGCATCTCGTCCTCTTTAATCGTCTCGCTAGTATTTCTTTTCTCCTCCCCCATCGCGTTTACGCGTAGTTCATTTTCGTGTTCGCGAGTAACGCACACGCAGCCATTGAATTCAAACTCCCGAACATTGTTGCTTCAGCATCGATCGAAATAGCTCCTTGTGCAAGAATCTTGCCATGAAACACACTCGCGGCTTCCGCTTTAGCCGCGGCGTTTACGACCCAGTGAATGTTGGACGATAAGGCGCCGCCTTCTAAAAATATCTTCCCGTTAAACGAAAGCGCGCCGGTGACTCGGATAACCCACGTATCAGCTGACGTTCCTCTAAACGTCAAGTCACCTTCGTAAGCCAACGCGGGAATACTGTAATACTCACCAGGTAAAAGTACACGGTCCTTAACCGATGACGTGAACGGCTCGCCGCGATCCATACCGTTACTTACGTAATTATCTAAAGCGTTTTTCACAGCAGCAATCGCGTTTCCTTGGTCAAAAGATGGCACTGCCTGAGATGCCGTACCTGAAAGTTTTACACCCGTAACATCCGCACCTGCTCCAATCGCTAACGTTACACTTGAATAAACGTTTCCATCCATTTTTACGCTTGCACCGACGTGGACCGCAGCAGTAGAGTAAATATCACCAGAGTAAATATCAGAATCACCAAGGTGGACCGCTGCTTGACACGTTAACGTACCATTATAATGTGCATCCGCGCCAAATTCAGCAGCGCCGAGTGCTTCAATATCACCAGTAACACTTGACTTAGCACCACTTATAAATCCTCCTCCGGACACAATACCTCCAGTCAAAGAACTCCCTGCTCCAGTTGCTACTGCACCATTACAAGCCATACCGAGCCCCGCTGCGCTTCCCAAATCTTCCAACTTCGGCGAATCGGGAGATTTGGTTACGGCGGGCGCGTCGGGAGTAGTAGTTTCAACCGTGGTATCATCATCAGTGGCACCGGAAGTAGTATCAGTGGTACCAGAAGTGTCATCAGCTGAAGTACCGGAAGCAGTGTCAGTGGTACCAGAGGTATCAGTGGTACCAGAAGTGTCATCAGCTGAAGTACCGGAAGCAGTGTCAGTGGTACCAGAGGTGTCTGTGGTACCAGAAGTGTCATCAGCTGAAGTACCGGAAGTAGTATCAGTGGTACCAGAGGTATCAGTGGTACCAGAAGTGTCATCAGCTGTAGTGCCGGATGAAGTATCAGTGGTACCAGAAGTGTCCGTCCCCGTCGTCGGTTGTTTCAGCGATTTGCACGTGCAGCACTTCCAACCTTGGTTGGGAAACAGCTCGCACTCCTCCGCGGTTTTCCCAGCCACGTTGGAGCACTGGCACATGTCGTTCCCCGTCCCGCCGACCACGCAATCCAGCTCAAGGCCACTCGCGTCCGCCGCGGCACCGCACGTTTTGTCGCAATCGTCGTTCCCGGAGCCGCAGGATTGCGTGCACATGCCCGGGGCGGCGTCGTCGCCCGACACGCACGTCGCGCCCGTCGGGCCGGGTTCGGGCATCGGGTCGATGGCGCCGCACTCGCCGTTGACGAGACAGATGTGGCCGGGCTCGCACGCGACGCCTCCGCAGCACGTCGAGGTGACTTCGATGAATTCGCTCCCTGGTAACTTGTGGATAAGTTGCGCGAACGACCCGTCGGTTTTGCCCTCGCACCCGCCAAGCGGCTCCACGGCTTTCTCAGCAACCGCCATCGGCTTTTCCAGCGCGGTGCACATCGACTGCACGCTCGCGGCGTTCACGCACTGCGTCTTCGCATCGCCCACAGGTTCGGTTTCGCACGAACCCCAGATTGCGCTGTACTCGCCGTTCGCGACCGACCCGGATGGCAACACGCGGTTGAACCACGGCCCGTTCGGTTCGCGCAGGCAGGATCGCGCGTTGTCCTCCACGTAGAAAAAAGGCGACGCCGACGAGCACCGCTGCTTGTCTTTCCAGCACGTCACGCTGTGGTCTTTGTCTCCCTGCGTGGTGTAGTTCGCGGTGCCGCTGTCGTACCTGTGGTCGCACAACTCTTGTTCCTTGCAAAACGCGGGGGCGTCTTCCCCGGGGACGTCGCACGCCGCTTCGTGCTCCATCGTGCACCCGGCTTCGATCACCGCGAAGCCGAAGGAATCCCCCGCGCCGTACTCACTCGTCGTCACCGTGAACGCGTTGCGACTCGCGTCCGTGGGCGTCATTTCGATGCCTTGGTGGTACCTCCAGTGCCAGCAGTTTCCCGTGGACGGGCACCCCACCAGCTTCACCCGGCACACGGGCCAAGGCACGTGGCGGTTCCAAACCTCGTCGGGGACCCCGCACAGGTGCACGGTGAAGGTGACGGGCGAGACCCCGGAGCCCAAACGCCCGGTGGTTCGCAAAAATACATCGTCGGTCAACTCTGAAACGCTTGTGACGCCAAGCGCGGCGCGCGCGGTGGTGGACGTGACCGCCGCGACGAGAAGCATCGCGCCCGCGGCGAGGCCGAAAAGCCCCAACCCGCGAGTCACGAGGGACACATCCTTCTCCCCCGACGCCTTGCGGCGGGGAATAAGACGCTCCGTCTCGGGGTTTTGCGTACGCATGACGATGCGTGAGGGGGGGGGGGGTACTTGAAGAGACGCGTGCCTGTACTCGTGCGTGCGGGTGAGGCGCGCGGGAGAGTGGCGGATCGCAATGGGCGACATGCCACATGCAAAGGTGTTGAAAATTGGGTGTTGAAAAATGAACTCCTATCGGGCTTGTGATTGGCCAATGATGCTGACTCGCCGATCGTTGATTGTTTGGCGGACAATTGTTTTCACCACGCGTCGCGGCGGCGTACGCAAACACGGCGCGGGAAGAGGCGCTCCGTGCGTCCGCACAACGACAGCCAGGAGTGAGACGAACGACGTTTTCATTGAATTCATTTCTCACCGTGCGCGATCATCAGGTAGCACCCGATGTGTTGCATCAGATCCAGGTGCGTCACCTCGCCGTTTACGTAGTCCTCCCATATTCCCAAGGGTCCGCCGTGGCCCCAGCACCGGGCCTGCGTGGGGTGCTTCTTTCGGAATCGAAGCAGCATGATCTCGACGACGTCGCCGACTGTCCACTCGTCGTCGTTGGCGTCGGTCTTTTCCCAAACCTCTTGCGTGCTCGTGCCGTACATCGTGTCCTCAACGTCGAACGCTTTCTGCAGTCGCACCCTCCCCCCGTTCGCCGTGATATCTTTGTACATCTCGAAGCTGCCCAGGGAATCGCCGGGTTTAAACACCTCGACCACCACACCGAAGGTGAGGGTTCGTCTTCGGAGCGGGGTCGGAAGATGGCCGTTGTAGCGGTCCACGAGCGGAGCGCGGAGTTCCTCGGAGGTTATCGCGCGACGGGTGCGGGTGCGTGGGGAGGGCTCGCCGTTCACCTTCGGGGGACACACGGAAACCAGCGCGCTGGCGGGGTCCGTGCGTAGGTCCACGCAGAGGCTTCCTATGTTAACTGAAGGCCAGTCATGCGGCTTGCCTTCGTGCTCTTGGGCGGCTTGGACTGCCGGTCGGTAGAAGGGCGCGAAGCGCCCGGTTTCCCCAACCGCGTTTCGCATAGACTGACTCACCGCTCGAAGCCTCGCGAGGTCCGCGTGAGTTAGCAAGCTGTCTTCACCGAGAATATGCGTCACGACAATCTCGTTGAGAAGCCCAGGGATGGCATCGGGGGTGTGGGAGGACATCTGGTCGGTGTCGTGTGTGCGCGTTGTTATGTCTAGGGAAAGGCGTGTTCTGGAAAGGGATTTTTTCGTTTCGCCACTTCCGAGGTGACGTAAATTTTTGTCTTCCTAAAAACACTCTACGTCGTCTCCGCCGCTCTGGTCAAAAAGTCCGGGTCCCGTTTGAACTTGTGTTGGAACTTGGTGAACCACCGGTCCAACACGTTCATCGGTACGGTCATAAACTCACTTGACGTCCCAACATTTTGTTGAAACGATTCCATGAACCGAAACAAATCAAACGCCACGCGCCGCGCGAAGGTTTCCTTCGACCCGAGTTTTGTGGATTCCTTCCCTTCCACGTCGGCCAGGGGCTCCACCGCGATTCCGATTTGCGCCACCGGAAACAACGACCCATCGCTCTGAGTGGGCCACTGCGTTGGGAACACCTCGGAAGGCGCCGCGTTACGCACGCAGCCGCGGTACTCCCACGTTCCCGTTCCGGCTTGCACGTAAAGCGCCAGCACGGAATTGTCATCAAGAAGGTTGCCACCTGCGATTGTGAAAGAAAAGTGTCAGTCTTTCGTAATGTTCGTAACTTGTGTGAGCAAACAGTCTACCAGTGATGTGTGTAGTGCACTTCCGTAGTTCCTTTTAATGACTTAGTGTACTCGACACGGGCTGTAAACAGTGTGTCAGGATTTGGGAAATACATACGTACCGGTAATGAACAAACACACGTCACGCACATCCGCGTAGCTCGCATCGCCGACGCACTGTCGCATATCCAGCGTCCAGTGCGTCCGGTCCACCCGCGTGAATGCAGTGGACGGGATCACGAAGCTCTTGCGCACGAAAACGGCGCCGAAAACGGCCGGGTCGGGCGTTTGCGTGGCCGGCACCATCGCCATTGAGCTTGTTGGCCGCGGTCGGGGTTGTGGGGGGGTTGGGAAGACTCGTGCCTGCCGGCCAGATGGTTCCCGACCGGGCGCCGAGTTTCCGCAACGTAGAACTCCCGGCGAACCCAGGTGCTTCTCGGGTTTAGATGCGCGGCGAAAACGCGGAAGCGAAGCGGCGGTTGGGGGTTGACGGGGACCGTCACGCGCGCGGGGCAGACTGGTGACTGCGCGGCGACGCGCGCGGCGAAGAGTGTCGCGCCTGTGGGACGGGAAGCGCATTCGGAATCCTTCGACCCGAAAATGAACCACGCCAGCGACGAAGAGAGAAACGCTTTTCTGGGAAGCCTCGACACACAACGACACGCACACGACACCCTCCACGATGTCCTCCGACGCGGCGCATACCGCCATGACTGCCACGTTCGGTGGTATCGCGATCGTCACTACTTCCGCGAGCCTTGCCGACGGGCAAGAAGCCATCCCCGGTCTTCCCGACCATCTCGTCGTCACGCACGTTCTCAGATCTGAGTATTTCGACGATCCCGCCGATCTCGCACGGCTCCCAGCGGTGAGCCGCGCGATGCGCGACCTGGTGGCAGAAACGGGGCTTCGGTTTGAGGAGTTTGATGAGGATGATGCAGTGGAGCTCGGATGTTTGAGCGCGTTGTATCGCCTGCAACGGGTAGGTCGTCTGTCGCGTCTAGAACTCCTTTGTGGGGCAGCGGCGGGGAGCGGACAGCTCGAGGAGTTGAAGGTGCTGCGCGCGGACGACACACCGTGGGACAGGTCGACGTGTTGGAAGGCAGCGAGGAGCGGGAACCTCGAGGTGCTGCAGTGGGCACGCACGAACGGCTGCCCGTGGGACGAGGAGACGTGCGCGTTCGCGGCGCAGGGCGGGCACCTCGAGGTGCTGCAGTGGGCACGCACGAACGGCTGCCCGTGGAGCGGGCGCACGTGCTCGAACGCGGCGAAGGGCGGGCACCTCGAGGTGCTGCAGTGGGCACGCGCGAACGGATGCCCGTGGGGGCATTCGTACTCGTGGGACGTAGGAAGGGAGTGTGAGGTAGACACGTGCTCGTCTGCGGCGCAGGGCGGGCACCTCGAGGTGCTGCAGTGGGCGCACACGAATGGATGCCCGTGGGACGAGAAAACGTGCGTGGAGGCGGCGGCTTACGGGCACCTCGAGTTGTTGCAGTGGATGCGCGTGAACGGCTGCCTATGGGACAAGAGGACATGCGAGAGCGCGGCGAAGGGCGGGCAACTCAAGGTGCTGCAGTGGTTGCACGCGAACGACTGCCCGTGGGACGCAAAGACGTGCTTTTACGCGGCGGTGGACGGGCACCTCGAGGTGCTGCAGTGGCTTCGCGCGAGCGGATGCCCGTGGAACTCGTTGACGTGCGAGAGCGCGGCAGAGGGCGGGCACCTTGATGTGCTGCAGTGGGCGCGCGAGAACGGATGCCCGTGGGACATGTATACGTGCTCAGGGGCGGCGAAAGGCGGGCACCTTGGTGTGCTGCATTGGGCGCGCGCAAACGGATGCCCGTGGGACGAGAGGACGTGCTGGGGAGCGGCGGAGGGCGGGCACCTCGAGATGCTGCAGTGGCTATGCGCAAACGGCTGCCCGTGGGACGAGTGGACGCGCAAAAGCGCGGCGACAATGGGGTACGTCGAGACCGCCCAAAGTGCATCCGACGACTAGGACGCCGTTTTCGATGAGTATCAGAGTTTCTGAGATCCTGACGAATACCAGTAGGCGGTTCCGACTTTGAACGCGCCTGCGTCAAACAGACGCGTTTAAAGAGAGCAAGATTTGCGCGGCGCGACGGTGTTTTGATTCTCGCGGGGAATTTCACTAAAAACTAGACTAACACGTAGCTACACTTCCCGTAGCTTCGTACTTCCCACGTACTTCCTACTGGGTTCCTTTCGTGCTACTCCGTTTTCGTCGTTTCCGAGTTTGGTTTCGGTTCCTTCAGGAACCCGAAGAAGTTGAACAGAAAGGACGGCGCGCCTTTGAGGAACTTTTTCGGCATCAGCGGCAGCGCGACCGCTAAACACGAGATCCCGCCAATCACGTACAACACCAGGAACCGCCAATACTCGTATTTTTCGTACGAAAGATCGGTCCCGAACTTGACGTACGTCACCACCACGGGTAGCAACACTTGCCACCACCGCAACGTGACCCAATTCTGCCGCACGTACACGTTTAACAGCGATCCTAGGATGAACCAGGTCAGGAAGAGGTACGCAATTCGGTTCCACCCCAGGTATCGCGCCGCAGCCGCGAGGGGTAACCACGCGGCGTATTGCAGCGCCTCGGTTACGAAGGATTCGGTCGCGACGCGTTGGGTTAGGTACCCGGGGAAATGAGACGCGATCGTGGAAAGGTCGCGTAGCGAATCCGTGCGCTTCATTCTTGTCAATCACGCCAAGCGCGGCACCGTCACTTGTGATGAGTGTTCCGCACTCACGTCCCTACACTTCGTCACTCCGGACGCGGGTGCGGGAAGGCGACGAGCTGACGCGACGACGAGCGCCGAAAAAATCGCTCGAGCCCTAACCGCGCCGTGGACGCCCGTTCACCACGAAGGCGTCGCCGTGCCTTCGCAATGGGGCTCGCAGTTTGCGTACAGAGCTTCGTTTTCGCCGCGTAGTCGCATGCCGCTGCCAGGTTAGAGAATTGCACTTTTGGGCCGTTTCGCAGCGTTCGCGTTTTTCTCCGCTTCCGCTCATCAGGCCCTCCCCACCGCCCGCTTCTCCCTCTTCACGTCGCGCGTCACGCACGCACGTAAACAAAAAACACCATGGGGTGAGTTCCCGCTTGTGCCCGTCACGTACCGAGCGCCACGATCGACGACCGCGACGTCGCGCACGACGACCGTCCGAGACATCGCGACTATTTCTTTTAGGGCTTCAGCGGCATCGCGACGCGACCGAATGCCGTGTCCCCATCGTTCCGGCGCCTTCGCGTCCGTGCGATGTGCGCCCGGGGTCACGGCGTGCGGTCGAGGCCGAGACGTGTGATCCACACTACGTAGCGCTCGCCGCCATCGCCGGTCCCTGCGATGTCAAGTCGCCGTCGCCGTCGGTGGACTCGCGCCTCGCGTCCGAGGCGCGCGCCACCGCGAAGGGTTTCTTCGCGTCGTATTTTTGCCGCATCGCCCTCTGTCCGGATCTCGCACGGAGTGCTGACCCCGCCGCCTCCCCCTCCCCCTCACTCGCGCCCCACTCAACAGTAAGACTCGTGGTCTCGGAGCCGGTCGTAAGCTCTTGAAGCTTCGCCGCGAAAACCGCTGGGCGGACAAGGATTACAACAAGGCGAACCTCGGTTCCGAATGGAAAAAGCCTTTCGCCGGTTGCTCGCACGCTAAAGGCATCGTCCTTGAAAAGCTGGGTATCGAGGCGAAACAGCCCAACAGCGCGATTCGCAAGTGCGTCCGCGTGCAGCTCATCAAGAACGGCAAGAAGATCGCGGCGTTCGTGCCCAGGGATGGTTGCCTTAACTTCGTGGACGAAAACGACGAAGTTCTGATTGCGGGGTTCGGACGTAAGGGACACGCCGTGGGCGATATCCCCGGTGTTCGTTTCAAGGTGGTGAAGGTGGCTGGTGTGGCGCTCTCCGCGCTGTTCCGCGAAAAGAAGGAAAAGCCCCGTTCTTAAATTCGCGGTGTGTGTGTGTCAGCGCGAGGGTCGGGGGACGGCGGCGCGCGCAAAAGTTGCGAATGGATGAACACGAGACATCTTACCAAACGTCGCTACCTGTACTCATCTTCCTGCTTGTCGCTACCCCCCACGACTCGTCTGGTTTCGTCCACCTGCACCACGAACACACCTTGGGCGTGTTCCCCCTCCCTCCCGGTTCGAACCCATGGCCCGCGCCGCGGCAAGGATGCGTACATCCGTTTGCCGTACAGCGCGTACGCGGGAATGAACCGGCGCACGAAGTCCACAACCTGTTTATCGCTCAAGGTGTTTTTCCCCGCCGCGCGCGCGAATTGTTCCTGCTCGAGCCGCCACTTGGTGACCCAGCTAAAATCGCCAACCTTGATCACCAGCCAGTCGTCGATCAGCCCGTGCATTTCGTCGTACCCGCCGCCGCGCAACTTTTCGTTCACGCTTTTTAAGTCGCGGTGTATTTTTCCACAAACTTCGTCATCCGACACGGGTTCGAAACCGAGCATCCACCCCTCGAAAAGCACCACGTCTACTGGTGTCTCCACAAGAGGCCAATCATCAACAGGGGCTCGGTCGCCTCGACCGTTTCTCAAGGTCTTGTCATACCTCGGCAGGGGTATATTTTTGTTCACGCTAGATATGCCACCGCTGTGCCCGCCGCGCAGCTTTTTCAACACCGCAACCGCCAACCGCACGTCGTGCGTCCCCGCGTTTCCCCGAAACCTAAGCAACTCGTTGTTTGGGTTGGTAGCGGCCAGTGCGTCCTGCTCTTGTCCCGTGAGATACACGTCATCCAGGGAAACGTTCGCGACGTTGAATTCGTTTTGTGTAAGACAAAAGGCAAGCGCCGTGGCGAGCGTCGTTTTCCCGCACCCCTGTGGAGCGGACAACCCGACGACCAAAGCGGTTGGGGTTTTGTTTTTGTTTTCCCTCAGCTCCCTTGTTCGGTGCGCCTCAATACGTCCCACGCACCACAGGTAGGTGGGGAGGTAATAGCGGTACACGCGGTCGCTTTCGTCCGGTGTCAGCGCGTCGGACGCGAGGCCGAGGTGTTTGCACAGCGTCGTAGAGACTTGTCCCCAGTGCGCAACCACGGTGTCCGTCAGAGAAGCGTCATCCAAACGCAGCTGCGTCCACAGCGGGCTGCTCCGCACGTACGCTTGGATACCGGCGAGGTCCGTGGGGGACGAAGGTGCGTCGTCGGATGCGGAGTGGTCGCCGCTGGAAGCGGCGGAGGCCATCCGTGTCACGGGTGGTTTTTCGGGTGCCGAGTCGAAATCCGAACCGCGCCGAGCGAGTCGAGCCGTGCGTTTTCTGGGAACCGCGCTGGCCAACCGGGGTGGGGCACGCCAACGACGTGACGCGTGGTATGACGCGCGTGAAAACACGAAACGCGTCGGACTCGCCGACGCGACGCGCATGTCCGACTGCGCGGCAGCTCGCGGGGGAAAAGTTGATGACACTCGATTTATTTCTCGTAAAACTTGAGACTGACTGAGATCCCTAAATTCGCCGGCACCTCCCCAGTCCCCAGTCCCCTGTGTCCTCCAGACTTCGAGTCGCGCGGCGACCAGCGTTTGGTCGATTCATTGGTTTGACCGCGAGTGCGTGGGGGGCTGTGTGAAGTGACATGACCACCCCGATCGGGGATAACGTCGTGGTAATCGACTACGACGACGACTTCGTAAAAGCGGGGTACTGCATCCCCGAACGTGACCCGCAGGTTGTGCTTCCCAGCGCGGTGCGAAGTCCCGGTAGTTCCCACGTCGCACGACCGATTCACCGAAGGCAGGTCCAGGATTGGGACCAGCTCGAAACCTTGTTGGCAAATGTGTTTTACAAGGAACTCGGCTGGATCGTCGGGGACGAAGGTGCGGTGTTGATGTCGGAACCCCTGTTCACATCAAGAGCCGATCGCGAACGGCACTGCCAGATGATGTTCGAGTCCTTCAACGTGTCGGGGTACCACGTGGAACAGTCGCCGGTTTTGGCGCTGTACGGGATGGGGAAAACCTTGGGAGTTTCCGTGGATGTCGGGTACTGCGTGACGGACGTGGCGCCGGTGATTGACGGCGCAGTGGCGCACCACGCGGCGCGGCGGTGCGAGGTCGGCTCGAAGGAAGTGACGAACGTGCTTTTAAACTCGTTCGGGGACAAACACCAAAACCTCACCGAGGCGGAACTCGACGCCGTCCGGGACGCCGTTTGTGTCGTGATGGCGTCGTGTAGCACAACAGACACCGCTGAAACCCCGCCTTCCGCGTCGTACGCGTTGCCGGACGGGAATACAATCACGGTGGGCGGTGAGGCGCGGGCGCGGTGTGCGGAGGGGCTGTTGAGCGGTTCGAACGGGGGTAGCGCTAACAGTCCTAACTCTCACGGAGGCGTTTCCGACGCCCTCATCTCTGCAATTGGCGCGTGCGCGTACGAGCACAGGCTGGCTTGTATTGACGCGATCGCGGTTTCAGGGGGATGGGCGGGTGGCGCTGGACGGAAAGCGGGGTTCGAGGAAAGAGTCGTCGCGGATCTTGCCGCGGCGTCGCCGCCCAGCGCGAGGCCGGTTGCGGCGGGGACGCCGGAGCACATGCCACCAAACGCGAGCCGATACTCCGCCTGGTTCGGGGGTGCGCTGCTTGGCAAGGTGGTTTTCCCCCTGAACCATCACGTCACAAAATTCGAGTACCAGGAAAACGGACCAGGGATCGTGACGAAAGCGGGACGGTGACGGGAAGCGTTTTCGGAAATCCATAGAAAGAAATATTAGAGCTTTAGTACGAGCCGAGGTATGCGCTGTGTAGTATAAGGTATGAGCCGAGCCGTAGGTAAGTGCTGTGGTATAAAAACAATCACGATTCAAACAGGTAAGATCAATCTTCGTTAACACTAGTGTACTCGGCGCGTGTCATGTACACGGTACGCGCGCGAAAGATTTCGAGAGGGAAATCAAGCTCCAGAAAGGAAACCGGCCAGCCGTCGTCCTTGCGTCCCCCGAAATTACTCCCAGTCCTCGCCGTCCGACTCGGAGACGTCTTCGCCTCGCGCGAGTTTCGCCTTTCTGACTTTGTCAGCCTTCTTCTTCTCCGCGCGCGACATCGCGTCCCGTCCTTTCTTGACTTCCTTGATTTCCACGATGTTCCCGAGAGCGTCCGTGACTTCGTCCATCTTGATCGCGTTCTTCACCGCCAGTTTTGACTGCTTCGCCATCCAATCCGCGTCGCCCTTGCAGTTGCACCGCGCGATGCCGTCGTCCGCTTTCTGCATGAGCCACGTTTCAGGACACAGGGCGCTGCAGAACTCGTTGTTGTGCGTGATCATCACGACACCGCCTTCGAAGGTTTCAATAGCACCCGCGAGGGCGCCGAGGGAATCGCGGTCCAGGTAGTTGGTGGGCTCGTCCAGAATCACGATGTGGGGTTGGTTCCACATCGCTGCCGCGATCACGACTTTGACCTTTTGCCCGCCCGACAGCGCGGCCATGCGCGTGTGCGTTCCGAACTCCTTGTCAAGACCCACGTCCTCAAGGTGGTTCTCCACGTTGACGTTCGTGAGGGGGGTTGAAAACGCACCAGCGCGTTGTGCCACCTTCTCGTCCACGATTTTCATGTGCTTCGTGAACCCCCACTTCGTCAGTTTGCTCGCGGTGACGTACCGGTTCGCGTTGTAGTCCATCCCCACGAACTGCACTTCGTACTCGTACTCTTTTTTCACCTGCTTCCGGCCCGAGGTGAGCCTCTCGATCCTCCACTTCACCTTTGATACGTTGCCTTTGTCATCCTTCAACTCGAACACACAAGGTTCTTTGCACTTCTCCCGCTCCTCGTCCGTCAGCGTCATCGTGTCCTTCACGAGCGCTTCTTTATCGTCGCCGTGCTGGAACCGCCAGCGGATGTACTCGTTCGGGGTTTTGTCCAAGTGCTGTTTTTGAAAAACGAAAGTGTCAGTATTGTATATCGCGATGTATGGACAACAGTCACCAGCTTCGGTAAAACAGTCGCCTTTGGATTTGGGAAATGCGGGGACGTGCCTGTTCGATGTGGTGAAACGCGTGTTGCGCGACGTACGCGATGCGCGAGTTGGGGTGTTTCCACACCGTGCCTTCCTGTGGGACGACTGAGATAAATAAAAGAAAGTGTCAGTCTTGTATGGGCAAACGTGGAGGCGGGGTTTGGTAAATAAAATACGTACCTTCGCCCGTGAGGAGCTTGATCATGGTTGATTTACCAACGCCGTTCGGGCCGACGCACGCCACCCTCGACGCCAGGGAAACCTGCACGCTCACGTCCTTCACCGTTGGTTCGTTGTTCGCCGGGTACGTGTACGTCACGCCCGCCATCTTCATCAGGGGTTTTGTTTTCGACTTGACGCCGTCGATGAACCCGGGTTGGGGAAACCGCATGACGAACCCGGTGCTGGATTTGAGCTCGAAATACGACCGCGCCTTGGGGTTCTTCTGCACGTACTCGGACAGGTTCCCCCGGGATTGTTTCAGCTTCAGCGTATCGATGGCGATGATGTTGTTGCACACGCGGTCCAGCAAACCGGTATCGTGCGAGACGATGATGCATGTCACGTTCTTCAAACTTAAAAGGTACTCCTCCACCCACTTCACGTTCATCACATCCAGGTGGTTAGTAGGTTCGTCCATGAGCAAAATGTCCGCGTTCAAACACATGGCCCTGGCCAACGCCAGTTTCATGCGCCACCCCCCCGAAAGGAACGTCACGAGGCACTGCACCCCGTTCTGCATCTCCCCGAACCCCACGCTGAGCAACATGCGTTCCACCACCTCCGTGGTGATTCCCGCTTTTTTGATCCGCGGGTCGCGCAGGATGTAGTCCACACAGGGCAAATGGGATTGTTCGCCGATAATGTCCGCCTCCACGAAAACCGTTCGCAACTCAGACGCGGGGGGGAAACCGTCCACTTGTTCGTTCGCGATTGAGCGCATCAGCGTGGTTTTTCCCGAATCGTTACCCCCCAACAACCCGTACTTGTGACCTCGTTTCAGCTTGAGCTTGGTGTTGTGTAACAGCACCTTGCTGCCGTACGCCAACGTGAACTTGCAGTCGCACAGCAACTCCGCGTCGTCGTCGTCGTCCGATTCCACGGCGTCCGTGAAGTACGCCTTGGCGAGGGGGGCGTGCATTTGTTTCGCCGCCGACGCCTCGACGCCGTACGCCTTGAGCTCATCTGCCCAGTCGTCGTCGTCGAAAACCTTGCAGTTGACGAGGGAGGACACGAGGGTGGTGATGTATTGCTGCTTTTCCGTCGCGATGCCCGCGGAGGCGACTTGTGTAGACACGACGTCAACGTTCGCCTTGACCGAGACGTGCGTCGCCAACCGCTCTTCGATGGACTGGAGCTGCGCGAACGCTTTCGCGCACACCGTGCGCGCTTCGGGGTCCGAGATTTCCTCTTTCGCTTTTTCAAGCGCCGGCATGAGCTTTGGGAGGAATGGCGCGGCGTCCTCCGGGTCCTCCACGAGCTTGCTCATGTTGTTGATAATCACAGCGCACATGCGCTTCGTCGCGGTGGAGCGCACGCGGAACCCTAACAGCAGCAACGGCGCGATCAGCGCCAGGGGCGCGGCGGTCACGGTCTGTACGAACGTGGTGCTCGCCAGTTTCTGGACGCACTCGATGACCTCTTCGTGGTCAATCGTGGCGCTGACCAACGCGGGAATAAACGGCTCCACGTCCCGGTTGTCGATTGACGCGCAGATCTGTGTAAGGCACTCCCTCGCGGCGAGCGAAACTTCAACTTTGCTGTCGTTCACCATCTGCGTCACGACTGGGATGACGTCGTTCAGGGCTTCGCTTGTGGTGATCGGCGAGCACTGCGCGAAGATGGCGAGAAACTGAAGCGCGGCGACCATGGTTTGCCACTTTTGCGCCGGGTCCATGGCGTCAATCAAGGCGGGGAGCACCGCCCTTAGGCCGTGCGGGGACATCGTCCGGGCCAGCGCTTCCATCGCGCGCCACGCCGCGTCCTGCGTTTCCTTCGAGTGCTTATCCGCGCAGCACTTCAGCAGGTCAACCACAAAGCCGGTGGTCTGGTGCTCCCCCGCAGCCTTCGCGTCACGCGAGCACAGTTCGATCAAAACACAAGCGCCCTCGCGCTTCGCGACGGTGCCTTTGGCACTGTCGCGGAGCAAATCCGTCAGCGAGCTCACGTCGCCGACGGGGAAACCGCCGGGCGAGGACTTGACCGAAGAGGCGATCTGCGACGCGGCGGTCCGGCTCGCGTCGCCGCCTTGGAAGACGCCGGGGTGTAAAAGAGACATGTTTTTTTTTGGGGGGGGGTCTCGGGGTGAGGTGGAAGTAGGTCACTGTGATGATGGGAGGGGGAGTGTATTGGAGGGTCAGTTAGTCAGTGTCCGTCTCTTTCAAAATGGAAAAAATATTCGGTGTCTTCTCCAGGAATATCTCTTCTGGATATTTCCCGCGATACGCGACGTGACTGTGTAACGACCGCGTGTCGTGTTTGGTTTCCAGCCTGTCCCGGTGCCGTGTCGACCGCGGGTTGGACTCGTTCGTTCGGGGTGGACCGCGACGAACGCGCGCGTGGCGAGTTCGGCGCGCGTGCGACACGGGGGGTCAATCCACGCGCCTCGTCGCGCGGAAATCCGGCGCGCGAGTGCCGGAGAAAAGACCGAGCGTGTCGCGATCGGTGTTCGCGCGGAAACGAAAACACTGACACGGGGAAGCGCGTGTGCTCTGTGGCACGAAACGCGCGACTACGACGTGTCTTTGTCCGGAATCGAACGATCGCACTACTTCATGACCGATACGAAACGTGTAAGGACCCGAAACGTGTCGCGTCGGCAACGAGACACGCCGTTACACGACGCGTCGGTGTTTGACGGTTCGTCGGGTTTACAACAGGATCGCGCGAGAGATGTTCTCGTCAAAAAACTCGGGAACAGACAAGGAAACGCGCGTGCGAACGGACCCGAAACCCCGACGTACCTTGAAGCTTACGCCACGAACGTGAAGTCGAAGATGTGTGGGCGAGCGGGTGCGTCGCCGGTGAGGATGTGGTAGTCGCGGTGCGGGTTGGAGTGCGTCGTGACGAAACTGATGTTAGCATACTTTTGCAGGCCAGTCTGACAGTAGTGACGCGGCAAATACGTCGAGAGCTCTGCTGAGTCAGATCACGCCAGAACAGTGCTGCAACTGCAGCACGTGATTGTCTCGCTCGCAGTTCCTCGCGAACGGCAGCGCCATTTCTGGTCGCTGGCAGACCGAAACTAATCTCGTCGTGTCGTGTTTATTCGCGGAGGTGTGGTACGCAGCGCGCGACTTTTTAGGGCGTCGGTGGGGAAGGAAGGAAGGACGCGGTGCATGTCAAGCCCACACCGTGGCGACCAGTCGAAAAACAAAACGCACCACCGAAAACACTTTCTTCGAGGTTTCGGTGCCGCTCGACGACATTCAAGAGGTCTTCCGCATGGCCAGCAGCGCCCAAAAA
>Ga0115007_10000665_pt1 | contig 22676 bp, 3 predicted proteins | sample ArcOceMetagenome_2_FD_87166 | JGI IMG/M metagenome (GOLD analysis project Ga0115007, IMG submission 87166) | Marine eukaryotic phytoplankton communities from Arctic Ocean - Arctic Ocean ARC135M Metagenome | ecosystem: Environmental > Aquatic > Marine > Oceanic | place: Arctic Ocean | collected...
ATTAGAGATAACACGCTTATTGAAAAATTATTCTTACCACAAGAAAATAAGATTGAGGTTGTTAACATGAATAAATTGTTTGCCATCGAATAAACTTTTGAGAAAAGTTTGACAAAACCCTACTTTTAAAAAAGTGTGCTATATATTTTTTTTATCATTTCTTCAGTTTCTTCCATATTTACGCAACTATCAGTAATGCTTTTACCCCATTCCAACTTGTCTGCTTCACCAAATACCAATTTCTGTTTTCCTTCTACCAAATTTGATTCCACCATAAATCCCATTACGGCATCATTATTTTTACTTAATAGAATGGCAATGTAATCTATAACATTCATTTGATTTTTATAGTTTTTATTACTATTTCCATGAGAACAATCAACCATAACATTTTCTCGAAGATTTTTAGATTTCAATGTTTTTTTCATATCTTTAATAGAGCGAGAATCATAATTAGTACCATATTTTGAACCACGCAAAATTACATGCGTATCTTTGTTTCCTTTAGTTCTTACAATTGCTGCTTTACCATTTCCATTAATACCATAAAAACAATGTTGGTAATCAGCGGATATTATTGCATTTGCTGCAATATCCATATCACCACTGCTATTATTTTTAAACCCTACAGGCATTGAAAGACCAGACACAAGTTGTCTATGTACTTGACTTTCCGTGGTTCGCGCACCAATAGCACCCCAACTAATTAAATCGCAAATGTATTGTGGTGTAAAAGTATCAAGAATTTCGTAACCACATGGGATTTCGTTTTCATTTAAAAATAGTAATAATTCTCTCGCCATTTTTAATCCCTTATTGATATTAAATGTGTTATCCAGGTCTGGGTCGTTAATGAACCCTTTCCATCCAACCGTTGTTCTGGGTTTTTCAAAATAAACACGCATTACAACCAAAACCTTTTCTTCATATTTTTTGACGATAGATTTTAATTTTAAACCATATTCTTTTGCCATGGAAATATCATGGATAGAACATGGACCAATAATCATTAACTTTCTTTTATCTTCTCCAGAGAGAATTTTCCTTATGTCAGTGCGTGTTTTATCAACAAACTCAATAATCTTTTTATTAGTGGGTTGGGTTTTATGCAATTCATTCGGTGTAATTAATTCTTCAATAGCATCTACATTAATATTGTTTATAGTGGTGTTTTTTAAAACATTGGATTTTTCTCCTCTAAAAAAACTCATCATTATATATATTTGAAACGTAATATATTTCTAAATGTTTTTTATTAAAATATTTTTTATAATATTTTAATAAAAGGGTTCATAAGGGAATTTCCCTTAAAGGAAACCTAGGTTCCCTTTATTTTAACCCACACCTCATTCTCATCTTTAATAGCTTTCCTAGAAAATTTATGTTTCGCTTTTTTCACTCTTTTATTCAATTTCTTATCTTTCTTAATTTTAATATCAGAAATTCTCATTAATGTTGGTTTATAATTTCTAACCAAAAGACCTTTACAATCTATAATATTACCAGCAACTTGAATACTAACAGCATTATCAATCTGTGGGTTTTCATATATTTTGATGGTGAACGCAATATTATTGTATTCTTTATGTGGCCAAGAAATAGTGTATATGGAGCATTTTTCATTTAATATAAATTTATTTTCTTTTTCAACACCGTATGTATTAGAAATTGTAAAGTACTCTTGGTCTTTTTCATCCATAGTCATTGATTGTTTGTCAAAATCACAGAAGAGTTCGTGGTTTTCACTTGTAATGTAAATTTTATTATAGAAGTAACCGCTGGTGATGAACCCGAATAATTTGGAATCAAACCCAGTTTTTTTGTAAAACCACTCTTCCATGAATTTTTGTTTCTTTTCGCTAATTTTATCAACAGAACAATTTATATAAATGTCTAAACCTTGAAATAAACGATAAAGAGCCTTTTTGTCTGGTAATTTAGTAACACTACCGAATATAGGATTAATGTATGGGTCACCAAAACTGTAATTACCACCATCTTCTGTTATACCGCCAAATAAAACGGGTACCCCTCCTATAATTGCTCTATCACCATCCTTGAATGGTCCCTGTGGTGTACTACCTCTAATATAAGTATTTGATTCAAAATTTGTAATCATCGAAACTTGTTCAAGCGTTTCAACAAAATATTTACCATCCCCATCACCAAAAGAAATTTCATCTCTAATTATTTTAAATTTAGATGTACCTTCTTTATTTGTAATTGTAGCCTCTTCTCCATCGCCAATAGGTATTAAAAAGCCTGTATTATCATCAACGTTTTTTTCTTCGTTTAAGTTTATTTCTGCTTTACCAAAATTTATTTTAATTACCAAAATATTAGGTTTTGAGAGATTCGTATAACCTAGAGAAGCAGCTGTTGTTTTAATTTTTTTTCTTGTAGGGTTATTTGCAAAAACAAGTTTAAGTATATTTTTCCGTTGTTTTCTAATATCTTTAATTGATTTTGTTTTATCTATTGTATTTTCAAAAATGTTTGATTCAACCGAAAATTTTTCAGTTTCATCAATATCTTCATTTAATTTTGAATTCTTAAATTTTGTAATAGTTTCACTTGCTATACCGTTCGCACTGGCATCTGAATCTATAGAATCAATATCATATATTTCTTCTTTTGTAAAAGCTACTCCAAATCCGGTTTCGTTTCCGGTAAAAGCTTGATTACCAAAATCAAATTCATGTAAATTTTCGTGAGCCGTATTTTTATATACTTCATCATTACCGCGATTATTAAATATACCAACTTGATATTTTGAGTGTTCCGTTAGTTTATCAACAATATGTCTAAAAGCTCTACCGTTTATATCTGGTGTCGTGCTGCGCCATCTAGAAGTATTATTATCACTACCCCATGCTACACAAAATTGATTTGAAGAACCATCTTCACATATTGCAATAAAACCACATGTATCATTTTCACCAAATGGGACAATATTTTTTACATTACTTAATGTATTATTTGTTCCATCTCCATTTCTTATAGCCCCGCCACCATTATTTCCTCCCCAATAAGTTGAATTAACACCATAAGTGGCGTCAGTATGATTTGAACCTCTAATGGCGTTACTAGTGTTAGTACCATACCATGTTACAACAGTTTCATCTTCTTTTAAACAAGCCCAACTTCTACCATTGTTAAATAAAGCTATTGGTCTATTTTGACTTATGTCGTTTCCTGACAAATCACCACCATAAATTTTTGTATAATCAATATTATTAACATAATTACTTGTTTTTTCTCCCCAACAAATAACATTATCAGAAATATCAATAGCTGCAAAACCTGTTTTTCCTGGAAAAACATCTTTAATATTTTTTAATGTATTATAATTTACAATATATTCACTGGGTGGTAAAAAAGCATAATTAGCAACAGTTGAATTAGTGCTATCAAAAGAACCACCGTATTTATGATAATAATTATTATGTGTTCCAAAAACAATTAATTTATTATCACTTCTTAAACAAGCAATAGCACCATTATTTGCAACAACTCTTGTAACATTAGCACTTATATCAGTTTTAACATTATCCCAATATGTATAAGCCCAACTATAATTACTTATAATATAAACACCCCCCGATGCATCAACTGGATAAACACTTATAACCGAGGGGTAAATATTAACGAAAGCTGGTGCATTTGTATAACTTCCTTCTTTATTAAATCTATTTAACAAATCAGTGGGCATACCCGCACTAGTACCAGTATTGTTACCCCATCTTACAATTGACCCATCTGTTTTAATTGCAATATATATTTTTTCTGAAGAGCCACTATAAACTTCTAAAATATCTGTTAATTTTGTTAAAGCTGGTGATATATTATTATTATATGTTCCATTAACACCAGAAGAAGGATGGTCTATTCTTGACGTATCTATTCCCCACGTTACAATACTATTATCACTTTTTAATCCAAAAAAACCATATTTGTGTGGGAAAACTTTAATTATATCTTTTTGTTCACCGCCACTATTGTATAATTTACTATCACCTCCATATGTTTGATTTCCCCAACATACTACAGTACCGTCTTTTTTTAAAGCACAAAAAGCGAAATAATTAGAATATAATTTTTTTACACCTGAAGTAAGCTTACTTTCAATGGTTGAATCGTTTTGATTTTGTTTTCCAGCATAATAAATATGCCCCCATGTTAAAACACTACCATCCGTTTTTAATGCAGAGAAAGAGGTATATGTACTAACAATATCAACCACATGTGATTTTGCATCTGTAGAAACATTATCTTGATGATTCGCAATACTATAATTAGGGGAAGATGATAGTAAACCGTATTCTTCATGCGAGTAACCAGCATTGGCGCTTGCACCCCAAGTGATAATTTTACCAGTTTTTGTTAAATAAGCTACACCAAGATGTGTATTTGCAATACAATTGAACTTTTGAGAAACACTTTCAGAACCATCATAAAGACCTTCTGAAAATTTTATAATTGAACCATTAATTTCTAATCTCCCAGATGTAAATGGACCTAAATCATTTGCTGAAATATCACCAACTCCATCTTGTTTTTCTAAAACATAACTATCACCACTTTTTTTTATTTGAAAAAATAAATTTCCATCTATATTTTTAAAATTTACCATGTTTGTATCAACCATTAAAGAATAATAACCATCATAATAATTATTAAATGCAGATAAATCAATAGCTCCCATATTTGATTTAAAAATTATAACGTTGTCTTTATTTATTTTTGTGTCTAAAGAAAAACTATCTGGTAAATGTTTAAATTTATTAATTTTTGGTTTCATTAAAAACAATAATTCGAGTAACAATCTCCTTATTATATCTTTTGAACCAGAAGAAAAAAAAGTGGATGGGACATAAAGTTTATCTAAAATCTTTAAATATGAAGGATATTCTAAAATAGTATTTACATTATCTTGTGAAACACCAGCACTAACTAATTCATTTGCCTTTGATGTTACTACTGCATTCGTTTTATAAATTAATCTACCATCTGTTTTATCTGGGTCTTCAAAACCAGAATAAGAATTGTCAATTTCACCAAATGAAGTATTTTCATAATTATATTTCATTTTTACATTATTTGTAGGAGCCCAAGTTTTACCTTGTAAATCATCTAAATAATCACCATTTTTATATTGTCCCCATATAATTACACCGTCACTTTTAACGGCTGTGAAAGTATTATTATTGCAAAAAATATCTAAAACACCTGAATTTAAAGAAGTATTGCTCATTCCGACAGTTGTTGCAGGTGTGTTATCGCCAGTTATAGACCCGCCTCTTGTTGGATTACCCCAAACTACTACACTACCATTACTTTTTAATGCCGCAGCAGCACCGTCAAAATTTATTAAGACTTTTGTAACATCAATCAACTGGTTTGAAACATCGTATGAATTGGCAGCTTTATTTGAATCTTGTCTACCCACACCCCACGTTACTACTTTACCGTCATTTAATAAAGCAGCATAACAATAATATCCTGTTTTAACCATTTTTACATTGGATAAATCACCATAAACAGGTGTATTTGCTGGATAACCATTATCAGTTCCATATATACCACAATCTTCAGCATTCCAATCAGAGTTGCCATATTTAGAATGACCATCCGAACTTTTCGACCCAGAATAATTTGAAAATCTAACAGCTGGTAAAAGATAACCATCGCTCATAAGCATAAACTGTCCATAATATTTTTTTATTGTTCGTTTAGAATTAGGCGATTCATTATATATATCTATATCATTTACTGTATTATTTAAAGCACCATCCAAAATATTTATATTTGAACCTGACTCATATGGATTAGTTTTATTTATAGGGGGGTCATAATATCCACCCCGCCATTGTTTATATGAAAGTAAAGCACAATAATCTTCTGTAATTTGTAAATAAAGGTCTCTAAATGTAAGAACTTTAACGGTTGGCTTAAAATATTGACTTTCTGTATCATATGAAATAGAATAATGCGGAGACATTTTACGTCTCATCGAATTTGTATCATTTTCTATTGCCATAAGAATCATAAATTGTCCTTTATCATTCAATATATAATATTTATCATCATTTGTTACCATACCAGAAACACCAATATCAATGACATTTCCTACATAATTTTTTACCGAACCGTTATCATCTAAACAATTAGATAAAGCAAAGTTGGCACTATTTATAGCATTAGATGGACCATTCCATACAATACTTTTTTTACGTTTAGAATCACTAGTTGATGTAGATAACATAGCTATTTTACCATCTGCTCTTAACATTAAAATAGTAGTTGGTCCTGTTACTATTTTTATTATTTTTGAAAAATTTGCATCCGTAGAATCCATTAATCTTTTACCATAATCACCTCTTAAAGAATAATAATTTTTATTCGCGATAGATTGCGATGAATAACCATCATTTCCCCACAAAGCAACACTACCATCACTCCTTAAAAGTGTTGCTATACCGCCGGGTGTATAAATATCTATGACATCTCGAATAGCATTTAAATCATTTGACAATGTTCCACTGTTATACCAAAAATTATGAGAGTTATTTAAAGGGAAGTCCGCGTTTGAAGAAGTATTACCAACAGAGCCATCTGTTTTACAATATAATATGTTATAACCAGCAGCGACGCAAAAAGATACATCTATTATTCTGTCAGAAGAAGATGCTGTACCATCATCATCTCCAGGAGGAAGATAGCTAGTAGAAGAAACTCCCCATTTATATAATTTACCGTCGCTGGCAACCCCAGCAAAACCACCACTCTTCCAATCACTCTTACCGGGTATAATTGGTATTTTTGTATTATTATTAAATACAGATGTTAGGGTTGGTCCGGTTGGATTTAAGGCTGGATTTGTATTCCTACCGTCGCCTATACCACCAAATACTAACGGCATGTAGTTAATTGTAGCTGTATCATTATCTTTAAAAGGTCCAGCTGGGTTTGATTCTATAATATATGTTTTACTATTTGTTTCCGTAATAAATAAATTTGTACTGTTAGTAGTATTTGAAACATAATATACACCACAATTATTTGTATCTGTTCCGGTTCTTTCAACTTTTAAAACTGTTACACCATCGCTTAATGTAATATTTGCTTGTGTATTATCTTCTAATCCAGCATAGAACCCCTTTGTATTTGTAGTATCTGTTGTTAAACTTATATTTACAGTATTATTATCATTTAAAGGATTAAACACTTTAAAATTTGTTTTAATATATTCACTACCAAAACCTAAATTAGTGCTAGAAGTTTCTAAATTTTTTTCTGTTGGATTTGATGTAAATACAGTTCTTAACATTTGATGACGTCTTAAATTTTTTTGATTTTGTTTTTCTTCATCATTGGAACCAATTAAACCCGAATAAAGTGTCCCCGGTAAAGTTATTCCACCATCAATTGTTTGAGATTCAATGGAATCTAAATTTGCCTTGGATATACCATTATTGATAGGCATAGGATTATATAAACTTCCTACATTTAAATCGTTATTTGAACTATCAAAAACATAAACACTTTGTGCTGTAAAATTTCCGGGTGTAAAAGTTACAAAAGCACTTGAAGTTCCGGGTGTTCCATATCCTATAGAATTTAAAACATTAGTAGAATTAGAATTACTAAATCTTAATTTATAATTTTCATTAGATGAATCAGAAACATCAAATTTATAATTTTTATCATACTCAAAAATGGGTTTTATGGTACTGTTATTAAATAAGAATTTTGAATCACTATTAACAGTAACAGTTATATTTGTATATTTTTTTTTACTACCTTTTGTTATAAAACCATTTGCATGAAAAATTATTTCTGTTCCTTCTATTTCAACTTTATCATTATTAACAAAATAACCTGTATTAGTTGTTGAATTAAAATTACTAGCACTTGTATTTACATTGAGTGTTCCAAAATTAGAAGAAATATCATATCGCGCATCACTCGAACTGTCAGTAATTCTTCTAATAGTAAATTCAATGCCCGGTGTTAGTGTAGGTAAATGACTAGTAGTGCTTAAATAAGGCGCTCCTATTTTATCACCTGCATTTAAAAGAATATTATCACTTAAATCTTGCATATTAACGTACAAAGAATCATTAAATAATATTTTGTTCAATGCAAGTGCTGATGATAATACTGTTTCTCCTGATATAGACATACCTCTAAATTCTTTTGTTGTATTAACAACATTCATATTAATACCATAAGCTAAAGGATTATTTATACCTATATTTGATTTATCATAACCTAATTTATCTTTATTTATAAATAAACTGTTTGTTGGAAGAGTAGTAAAAAGGGATTCTAAAATTGCAGATTTTTTTGAATCCGTATTCATTGTAATACTATTTAAACTTGCATCTAATAATTTTTTATTAACAGGAACATTGACATATTTGGAAACAATGTTTTTTTCAGTTGTGCCACCGAAAGCAGTCTCAATGGCTGTAAATTCAGAGGGGGTCGTTGTTGGATTATATAAACTACCCATGGCGAAACCATTTGTTTCACAATAAATATATGTGTATTTATTTGATTTATAATATCGCATAAAAGAATTTGTTTCACCGGGTGTTAAATATTGAATACAATTTTCATTTCTGGATATATCAGGTGAGTTAGAAACCGCTATTTTATTATTTGTATTGGAAGAGTCACTCGTGTCAAATATATACGAATATCCATTCTTAAATGTATAACTACCTGTGTCACTATTAAAAACAAATTTATTATCTCCACTAATATTTTGAACTGTAACTTTTATAACAATACTATTTCCAAAATTATATTCATTTTTATATTTATATTTATAATTTTTCATGATATGTGATTTTCCCCATGAAGCATGTGTGTCAGTATCATGAATACCAAATATATTATTTGATGATGTTTTACCTATTAAATTGTGTGACATATCTACCAAAGACATACCGTTGTCTTTAGTATGCGTTAGTAAAACATTTCCTTTATAATATTTATATGATAATTTTGAATTTCCCCAATAAACAATTGTTTCTTTTATACCATCGTCAATAATAGCAACATATCCTCCTTCATATGTTACATTACTTCCTCCTATGCTATTTGCCACACAATAAACTGGAAAAATATTTTTAACATTTTTTAATGTTGTTTCAAAACCATCTCCATTTAAAACACATCCACCTTTACCATTTCCACCATTTGAATATATACCATTAATACCATAATATATATCATTGTAATCACAACCAGCAAGTGTCATAAATTCAATATATCCTATTTTATTATTAATTGAGTCATAACCCCCTTTTATACAGACTAACGTATTATCGTATTTTAAAGCACACCAACTGTTACCATTCGAAAATAATTCTTTTACATTTTCTAATTTACCACCGACTGATTCACCAATATCAATAAGAGTTCCATCTTGTTTATAAGACCATAAAATAACCTCATTTGTAGTAGTTATAAAACCAAAGCCAGCATATGTTCCCACGTAAATATCTTTTATATTTGGTATTAAATATGTTTGCCTTTTTGTACTAATAGCGGGTCCTTTTTTTGTTATAGAATCAATATAAGAATTTGGAAATAAATTTAAATTTATATCTGTACCTACATTTGGAACAAGTATAGCAGTATTATCATTTCTTAAAAATGCAAAAGATTCGTATCTAGTTGCAACCATTTTTATTACATTAGCACTAATATCATTTTTTAATTCATTAGTTGTATCAACGAATATATCTGTTGGATGCACTGATTTATAATATGAACCTTGGTTTATTCCAAATAATATTACACCACCAGACGAGTCTAATAATGCGGTTGATGAAGTACTTGTAACACCATCTACGAATTTTCTACTTCTTAATTGGTCAAAAACACTTGTTGTTACGATATTTGTATCATCTTTTTCATATGTTCCACTTCTTGGACCATATACATAAGTTACACCCCACCATGCAACGGTACCATTATTTAATATGACTGTTGCAAAAGAACCATTTATGAAAACTTTACTTACGGGTGGTAAATTATCAACAGTATAATTTTGATAAAAATTTCCATTATAATTTGGGTAAGTACCTGTAGTTAATATTTTACCACTAATACCATGATCTTCACTGGTGATATCAACCGCAGATTGGTTTCTAGAATCAGCAAAAGTTAGTTTTTTAAATTGTGTATTATACACATATGTTTTTCCGAAAGTAAGTATTTTTCCTTTATTGTTTATACCAACAACTGTTATTTTAGCTGAATTAAAATAATCTGAAGCACCAATAAATATTTGATGTAAATTTTCAAATATAACACCAGTAATGGGTGCATTACCATTTTCATCAAGTAGTGGCGAGTCGTACGCCCCACTACCACTTAATCCATCCCCAATTATAATAAAACTATTATTTTTTTTTCTCAATATACAAATATCTTTATAGTGTGTAAATGATTGGATATCTATGATGCCATTTAATTGTTGGCCGAAATTGTAATATAAGGAATTTTGTGTTTCGTTATTATAATGTGTTAAATATAAAGTTTTACGGAAAATATTAAGACCACCGCCCACACCACCCCATATAACAACGGTACCGTCATCTTTTAGAGCTATAAAAGAATTATTTGTACTGCATATTTTAATTACACCACTATCTAGATTTTTTCCTGTTGTAGAAAAATCACTATAACCAAAACAATGAACTTTACCATTGCTATCTAAATAAGCAACGGCCGCAGCTGAATCACTTGCACCAGCAATAACTACATTCTGATAATTTTTACTTGAAATATGTGATAAATTATTACAACCAAAACCACCAAAAAAGAAAGAATGCGTATTAATAATGATTTGGTCTCCATCTTCATATTCTCCCAATTTAAACGATACTGTACCAAATTCTATTGTTCCGGAATATCTACCATAAACTATCATTTTTCCTTCTAAAACTTCAACATTATATTTGCCATTTAATCCTTTTGCGGTAGTTCTCGTTACTTTAAAAGATACATTATCATCCATATCAACAGTTATATTATCACTCAAATCTGATAAATTACTATATACTGATTGATTTGTTGAAATATCACTTGTTGCGTCAGATTTTGCATTTATCGTTTCATTAGATTTAAATACTTTTGTTTTATTTTTTGTTAATTTTTCTTTTAATCCAATAATTGAAGGATTTATATTAAAACTAACGTCAGTAATATTTGAGAAAATTTTGTCTAAAACAACATGTCTTTCCATATCATTGATAATATTAATATCATTTAAATTATCTTCGGTTATTTCACCATTTGTTAATGTTCTAACAGCGTTTATTTTTTCAAGCTTGGATTGAGAATAATTATTAATAAATAGTTTATCATCATAAGATATTGATTGTTTTAAAGGTCTATTATATGAAGAATTATTGAAATTATAATTATTATATTGTCGTAAATTATTTTTTTTTACATTATGAATAGAGGTTGAAGAACCATACATTCTATTTAATAAAGCATTTTTTTTCATTTTATTTGAAACTTTCGTTGTTCCGCCACCATGTTCCGTTTTACCCCACGTAATAATTGTATTATTATTCGTTAAAGCTGTAAAAGTTTGATTAGAAGTATAAACTGCTTTTACGTTACTTATGTCTACAGGTGTTGTACCACCATAATCAACATGACCCCAACATTTTAGTGTTCCGTCGTTTTTTAATGCGCAAAAAGCACCGTCATTTGAAAAAACATCTTTAATTGATGATATATGAGATAGACTCATCGATTTATATAATATAAAATTTTATTTTATTTTATTTTAAATAATATAAAATTTTCTAAATACTTTTAAGCGATTTCTCCACCATATGAAGAATCGCCCCAACTGATAACTTCGCTATTTGTTTTTAATAAACTAAAGCCATTATTAGTTGTTGCATATACTTTTAAAGTTGAATCTGTTATATCTGGCGTTTCAGCCCCCTTATTTTTCTCTCCAAGTCCAACAATTCTTCCATTAAATTTAATACCAATCATTACATCTTTCGAATAAACAATATTTTTAATATCTGTAAATGTTGAAATATCATTATTAAATAATGTGGAATTTCTTGATATATCTCCCCAGTAAATACAAGAATTATCTTTCTTTAATCCTATTGCAAATTTATCATTTAAAAATACATCTGCTATTTCTGTGGCTGTCCCACCATATAATTTATATCGAGTATCATTATTACTTATATCACCACCATTATTAGCATTTCCAATTGTTACTACAGTCCCATCGTATTTCAATGCTATTAAAACCTTACCATTAACAAAAACTTCTTTTACACCAGATGTTAATTTTGAAACTTGTGAAGAAAAATTATTAATTATTCTATTTGTTGGATTTTCATCACTACCCCAAATATAGAGAGAATTATTATACTTTAATGCTGCAAAACATTTATTGGAAGCAAATATATCAACGATACCACTTAAATTTTCTAAATTATTACTAGATACATTGCCTGATAAATCCCAAGTATTACTTGAGTTATGCCATGCTACAACTTTTCCATCCGCTTTCAATGCAACAACCATACCATCACTACCTGATATTATTTTTTTTACATTATTTAAATTAGTAGGTTTATTTGTTTCATATATTGCATTATTTTTCCAAGTAGTAGTGGTTCCGTCAGCTTTTAATGCTATCATAATACCTCCTCCAGTGATTATTTCTTTAACATTTTTTAGATTATTTGATATATTAGTAGTTAAACCACCAAAGGCAGCGTTACCCCATGTATCGACTGAACCATCTATATTTATTAAAGCGTTACTTTCAGCATTAGAAGTAAAACTGTAATCATTTATTTTTTTAGTATCAGTATTTATGCCAAATTCAGATAAAATATTATTTTTTCTATATGGTTCTGTAAATTCATTAATTTCTTGTAAATTTGAAGAAATTGTTATATCTGTAGAAGGACCGCCTAAAGAACCAAAATTACTATTTCCCCAATTATACATTGTTCCATCTTCTTTTAATCCAGAAAATGAACCACTGTTTGAAAAAACATGCGTAAAATTAGTATGTCCTAATAAATCTGTTTGTTTTCCACCATATGAATCATCCCCCCAGACAACCATATCACCGTTTTCTTTTATAGCTGAAAAAGCTTTATCTGTTGCTGAAATATTTTTAAATTTATTTTTTTCTACAACAGTTGTTTCTGTCAATTTTGTTATAGAATTTGTCATTAGTACATCAGGGGTTCTCATAGTTCCAGGTAAATGAACATGACCTTCTTTATAGTTCGCATTCCATGAAGCATAAGAATTGTTTCCTTTATACCAAGAACTTCTATTACTATTGCCAAAAAACGCAACGCTTCCGTCAGATTTTATCCCTACAAAAATACCATAATACTCACCACCTTTTATATCAACAAAATTTCTTGCATTTTTTAACTCCGTTGCCGTCATACTACCTTTAACTTCCGTTGTAGAAATCCCCCAAACTATTATTGCACCATCACTTCTTAATCCCGCAAAACCCTGGGCCATAGTATATGCCCATGTTTCCATACAATATAATTTTTTATTGCTAACACTATTTGTTATTTTTACAAAACTATGCATATCACTTATATCCATATCCTTAACCAGTCCGTGTCCATCTGTTGTATTATATTGATTGCCTCCTTTACTTTGATTACCCCAACATAAAACGGTCCCATCACTTTTTAAAGCACAAAAAGCATTTAAATTCGAGGATATACTTATTACACCGCTTCCAGAATTTAATAAAGAACCATCAACATTACCACTAGTATTTCTTACACCGTATGTTCCATCAGCCTTATCACCTCCTGCAGAATTAGTACCCCATGTTATTACTTCGCCATTTGTTTTTAATGCTGCACAAGCGTTTGTTGTAAAATGAACACTAGAAACATTTGTTAAGGTAGCTAATTTCGTATTATCTATCTTTGTTGTATTCATAAAGTCCCCCCATCCATATAATTTATTATCATTTTTTAATATAAAAAAGGTATTGTTTCTGACAAAAATTTCTTTTATATGTGAATCTAATAGTGTTAAATCAATAGTTCCGGAATGATTTCTAATACCCCTGGTGCTATGAGAAGGATTTCCATTCGTAGTATGCCCCCAATAAGCACAAACCTTTTTAAAACCATAACCATCATTTTTTAAAGCGAGACATGAATCGTTATTATAATAAACATCTGTTACACCACTACTTACTTCAGCTTCAAATGCGGAACTATCTGTTAAATTTGCCTGAAAAGAGGTCAGACCCAAATTTTGCCAATTATTCCCATGATACCTACCGTAGATACCCCAAGTATATAATTTACCAGTTTTGCTAATTGCAGCCATTGCACTTCTATTACTAGTTATACTTGAAATGTCCGTAATTTCTTCATATTTATGACTATAATTCCCACCATAATTTGAATGTCCCCAAGTTTTTATTTTACCATCAAAGCTTAAAGCACAAAAAGCTTTATCTGTTTTAACAATATCTTTTATGTTTGAACTCAAAAAAGTTTTTAAATTTGAACTATTTCCACCAGAATGTACGATATTTGTACCTGCTGAATCTCCCCATGTTATAACTGAATTATTATTTTTCAAAATACAAATAGCTTCATCATTTATTATTATTTTTTTTATACCACTCATAATATCTGAAACTTTATGATTTTTTAAACCTTGAGTTGAGTGTGTTGGATCGGGATAACCACTATTCCAACTTGACGAATATCCACCACTTTTTGTTATTAAAATTATACCCATTTTTGTAATTTTAACATAATCATCAATATCGTATTTTGATTTATTACTTAAATTTTTATATGTTTTTATATTTTTAGTATAATTTCCACCATTATTAGTATCACCCCACGCAATAATTGTTTTATCATTTTTTAAAGCACTAAATGCAGTTTTTGTAGAAAAAACTTTATTTATATCAGAAACTGATAATGTTTTTTTTACTCTTGTTATATTAATTGGATTATAATGACTTCCCATACCAGTTCCATGTGTTTTGCAAAATACATAAATATCAGTATTATTTGGGTCATTGTTTTTAAATGTCACATACGCACCAGCACTACCAGCCGTTCGATATCTATTAACATTATATTCAGTAGTATTATTATCTTTACTAAATGATAATGGATGATTTGAATTACTAGAATGACTAACATCAAATTTATAATATATATTATGACTGATATCCGGGGTTACACCATCATTACCATTAAATACAAATTTACTAGATACAATCGTTACAACAATAGTTTCAATATCAAAATATATTTTTTTGTGTTTTTTTCCTGCATCCAATCCTTTTTCAACGCTATAAGGATATAATTCTTCGCGTTCAATATCAGTATTATGAAGAATTGTATACGCTCCTGTTGAACCGGGTGTTCCATAACACGTGGTAGAATCTTCAATTAATTCACCAGTAATATAGCATGCGCTAAATTTTAAAGTATTTCCAGCATTAGAAGAATCTGATTGGTCAAATTTATATCTTACACCACATTTTAAACTTGGATAACTTACATCAAAAGTATTTTCTAATTTAATTATACCATTATATATAGATATTGCTAGTTTATAATTAGATGGGTCAGAGGATACATCTGTATCCTCATAAACGTTAGCACCATCATGTCCTTCCAAAGTCATTTTATTACTTAATAGTTTTAATGTTAATGTTTTTTCTTCTGTTTTTATCCACGCTGGATTATTTATGTAATAATGTGGACAATCATCTTGACTAAAAATATTAGCATGTCTATAAGAGGTATAATCTTTTCCCCCACTCGTATATATAAATCCAATTCTTATGTAAGTATTACCATTACTACCTAAACACCAAGAGTCTTTTAATGTTTTAAATGTAAATGTATGGTCCGTTGCATTATTAAATTCTTTATCTGAAATATAAACAATATCATCATATTGATTTTTAGTATTGAAAAAATAAAAGTCTTTATTAATATTTATCCCAGCTTCCTTTTGCGTTTCATTATTTATAAAAAATAAATTAGCAGAACTATCATTGTATCCAGAAAATTTAAAAATATCATTCGCATCTGCTGTAACGGATATATCTACAGTGTCATCTTCATCTTCTGTATATATATATGTAGTTGGTTTTGTTCCACCATTTATTGAATTACCCCAACAAATAGCTTCACCATCATAAGTTATAGCTGTAAAAGCAGTATTTGTATTACTAATATAATCCACGTTACTTATATCAGTTGGAGTTGTCCCACCATTGGTGGTGTTTCCCCAGCATTTTACAGTTCCGTCTGCTATTAATGCTGCGAAAGCATCATCGTTTCCATGAATCATAGCTACATTGCTTAAATCGATAGGTGGTGTATTTTCTCTTGAATCTGAACTTCCCCAACAAGACACGTTTCCACTAGAATCCAACGCCGCAAAAGATTTATTAGTGCTATAAATATCAATAAAATTTTTAGTTGTAGGTGCTGTTCCTGTCAATAATCCCCAACTTTTTATAGAACCATCAGACTGTAGTGCAGCGAAAGCATTTTTATTGGAATATAGTTGAATAACATTGCTAACATCTGGAGGGGTTGTTCCACCAGTTGTTTTATCACCCCAACAAACAATATTACCGTTATGGTATAAACCTACAAAAGCTTTTTCATTTGATTGAATATCAATAACACCAGATAAATCACTTGGTGCATTACCACCTTCACCAGATATACCCCAAGAAAATACTTGTCCATTATTACAAATTGTAGATTTTGCATTTTTGGTTGAAAATATAGCTTTAACATTGCTAATATCACTTGGTAAATCACCACCTTTATAAGGATTTCCCCAACCTTCTAATTTATTGTCATCTTTAATAAATGTAAAAGCTCCACCTTCTGCATTTTTATTTATTCCAAGTAATCCCGCCTCTGAAATACTATTTCCAAAAATTATCTGTACACCATTGATAGCAATAGATTCACCATCTTTGAAAGGCCCAATAGTATCAGTAGATGCTACATATGAACCGATTGAAAGATTTTCAGTTGATTCGAATGGTTGATTTAAATAATATTGATGCGTCGATGGAAGATTTTGTGCTATCCCCGTAGTTTTTGTAAAGTTTTGTAAATTGGTAAAATTTGCTAATTTTAAATCAACATTAGATAAATTTGCTCCAGAAATATCAGCACTTTGTAAATTAGCACCAGTTAAATCTGTTCCTGAAAAATCGGTATTTACAAGTGTAGCTCCAGATAAATCGGTATTAGTTAAATCGAGTCCAGATAAATCCATACCTGTCAAATTTAAAGATAAATTTTTATTAATGTTAGAAAGATATGACGAGATATTTATATCATTATCATTTGCAGAAATATCCTTTATTTTTGTTTCCAAACTTTCTCCTTTAAGGTCTTGTCTTAATTTTCTAAAAGATAATTCTTTTAATCCTTTGAAGATTTCTTTATCTATCACAGTTGATGTAGTATTGCCTCCAGAAATATCAACTATTTTAGAATCATTGAAAATTACTTTTTCTGCTACGGTTAAAACATTTTCCAATGTTAAAGTTTGATTTTCTGTATTTAAAACCAAATATATAGAATTTGTAACTAATTCACTCAAAGACGGTGTTATTTTTATTATTTTGAAACCAATGTATATCATAATCGATTTAGTGTTTAAATTATCATTTAAATCCGTGAAAAATGTATTACTTTCTTCTTGTGTAAAAGTTTTAATATTAATTGCTTCTTCTAGAAAATCATCAACATTAGAACTTGATACTAATGTATTATAAATTAAAAAATTATTACTTAAATCACTTAATCCTACATTTAACGAAGATGGGGTTGTATCATTTATTGTAAATATATAAGCCGCACCCGTATACGTTGTAGCAGAATTGTCTGCTGTAGTATTTCCATTATGTCCAACAGCACCTACAATGATTTGGTTACCTTTTATACTTAAAGAATTTGAAAATACGGAGCTTGCGTTATCGCCGCTAGCATGTTTAAATTCTCCATCAGTTTCATCATCTCTTTGAATCCATGCATTATCAACCAGTTTATAAAAATAAAAAGCACCCTCGTTTGTTTGACCATTTACTGTTTTTTGTGTTGAACCTACTATAGCGTAATATTCTGTCAAAATACCAGACACTTTTCCAATAGATACTTCTATACCAAATCTGGAATTTACTTGACTCGTTTTTGGTGTAAGTATTTTTTCACTCGTGTTTAAAAAATCTCCATTTGCATCTTTTTTATAAATGAGCACTCTATCATTTTCAGTACCCACTATTAAATAATCTTCAAACGCTCTCAAACTAGTTCCAAATCTTTCTTCATTCGTTCTCGTAACTGGAACCAAATCAGTTTGTCTCTGCCATTTATCAGAAAAATTAGATTGTGTGTCGTCGTATTTATAAATAACGACTTTTCCCATATTTGAATTTTCCGAGGTATAACCTATAAATACATAGTCTCCGTAAATTGCTATATCATCATACCCAGTTTTCTGGCTACCAACCCCACTTGGGTTATATCTCCACCTTAACCAACCCTTGCTAGCATATGTAGTATCGTGTCTAAATATGTAGGAGTTAGATGTTCCCGGATGACCAACGGCTAGTGTATAAACATTGTTCTCGTAGTAGGCATCAAAAAAATAAGAAAATTCAGAGTTGGGATTTTCAGGTATTGCGTTAAAATAAAAATCTTCAGGGTTCGTACCGTCGTAGTTTGGTCCGGGAATGATAACGTTTGCCCTCGCCTCTGGTCCGGCTGGAAAATTATAAGGACCCCAGTTGCCATCATAGTTGCCGCCATTGTCGTATCCGTATTTAGCTACGTCGGTGGGGTATAACCCCGCAGGGTTAAATGGTTCAAAATACCCAGTCCCGCTATTTAATTTAAAAACGTGTATGCCGCCTTTTTCATTGCTCGGTCTTGGGTCAATAGTATAATATGTTCGAGTACTAACCATAATTAATTCGTTAACAACTTTAGCGTCCAAACCATACCCGTCATAACCAATCGGTTGCCCAGATATATCTTGGTGCATCGCCCATACATTTCCAGTTTTTTTAAAAACATATGCACTGTTGTAATTTGGTTGATGGCCCTTTTTGGTTACAACTGCATAATTACCTTCAACGTCAACTGCGTAACCGAAAGAGCCATTTGTGTTAACATCGTTTGCTGTAGCTATTTGTAATTTATTTTCTGTTAAAGAAACATTCATTTATATTCTTTTATTTTATTTTATTTTTACTAAATTATAATTTAGTAAAAATAAAATATTAAAATATTAAAATATTAAATATTAAAAAATAAAATAAAAGATTAAATTATAATGGCTTCAGCAATAGAAAAAGTAATCGAAATAGCCGCTAACAATTTGTTTGATAATACGAGCGTTCAAACATGTTTAACTGCAGTTACAGACTTGTCAAATAATTTGGATACGAGGGTTAATTCTATAATTGATAGTGCACCCGGCGCATTAGATACGCTAAATGAATTGGCTGCAGCTTTAGGTGATGATGCTAATTTTGCAACAACAGTGACCGATTCTTTAGCTACAAAATATAGTGCTGGTTCAGATGCTAGTTTTAATGATTTATCAGCGAATGATGTTAGCGGTGTTAATTTCTTTACAACCGGTGGTAGTTTTATCGGTGATTTGGTAGGAAATGTTACGGCTCATACAGTAACAGCTACAAACTATGCGGTTGGTTCTACTAATTTTATTTCAGCTTCAAGACAAGGTAATTTCAGAGATTTAGAAGTAAAAAATGGCAGTTCTGTACAAACGATAGAGATGTTAGGTGATACCGGTAATGTAAGATTTGACGGAACCTTGAGTGTTGATACTATTAGCGAAAAAACAGACGCATCGGGAGTTACAATTGACAGTGTTTTATTGAAAGATAATACAGTTACGGCACATACAGTAAGTGCTCAAAATTATGCTGTCGGAGGTACTAATTTTATTTCAGCATCAAGAGAGGGTAATTTCAGAAATATAGAATTAAAAAATGGGAGTTCTGTCCAAACCATAGAGATGTTAGGTGATACAGGTAATGTAAGATTTGATGGAACTTTGAGCATTGATACTATTAGTGAAAGTACAGGTGCAACCGGTGTAACTATTGATAGTGTTTTATTGAAGGATGGCGGGGCTACTTTCACAGGTAAAGTTACAATGGGCGATATGTCAGGCAACGACGCCTCTTTCAATGTTGTAGATATTCATACACTCAACTTAACAACCGCATTATCAGCCAGCAGTGTTGGATTAGGAAATGTGGACAATACAACAGATGCTGGAAAACCTGTATCAACCGCACAACAAACAGCTTTAGATTTAAAGGCAAATTTAGCAGGACCAACATTCACAGGTAAAGTTACCATGAGTGATATGTCAGGAAACGACGCAAGTTTCAACGTTGTAGATATTCATACACTCAACTTAACAACACCATTGCCAGCAAGCAGTGTTGGATTAGGAAACGTAGACAATACAACCGATGCTGGAAAACCTGTATCAACCGCACAACAAACAGCTTTAGATTTAAAGGCAAATTTAGAAGGACCAACTTTCACAGGTAAAGTTACCATGAGCGATATGTCAGGCAACGACGCCTCTTTCAATGTTGTAGATATTCATACACTCAACTTAACAACTGCCTTTACTAAAAGTGATGTTGGATTAGGAAATGTGGACGATACAACAGATGCTGGAAAACCTGTATCAACCGCACAACAAACAGCTTTAGATTTAAAGGCAAATTTAGCAGGACCAACTTTCACAGGTAAAGTTATAATGGGTGATTTGTCAGGCAACGACGCCAGTTTCAATAATATAGATGTAAATAGTATGATTTTAAGAGGTAATATTATACCAGATACAGATGATACTTATGATATAGGGTCTGCTGAAAAAACTATAAGAGATTTATATCTTGGACCTGCATCATTATACGTCAATGGAAAACAAATTCTACACGATGAAAGCGGAACTATAACATTAACTACTACTTCGGGACAAAATCTGGATGTAAAAACAAGTGGTTCTGGAGTATTAAAATTTGAAGCTGGTTCAGGTGGAATTAATACAACGTCTACTGGCAATGTTTCATTAACTAGCACTGGCGCCGGGGGGGATGTTTCGTTAACTAGTTCTGTATCTGGGAATGTATCATTAATAACAGGGTCTGGTGATATAACCCTTAATTCAACTACAGGTCAAATAGAACTGAAAACAAATGTTGAAATCACGGATACTAAAAAAATTTCATCTACTGGAGATAATGTAGAATTTGCAGATAATGTAAAACTTGATACTGGTAAAAAACTAATTGGCGACGTTTCTGGTAATGTTACGGGCAATGTAACAGGAACAGTTAGTACATTAACTAATCTTGATACTGATGATTTATCGGAAGGTTCTTCTAATCAATATTTTACAGTATTGAGAGCAAGGGCTGCTGTTTCTAATGGTACTGGTGTTACATATTCAGATGGACAAATAAGTATTGGTCAAGATGTTGGCACAAATAGTGATGTATCTTTCAAAGATTTAAATGTTACAGGTGTATTAACCATGTCGGGTTCAGCAACTAAAATTAATTCAACCAACTTGGATATAAGTGATAATCTCATATTGTTGAATTCCGGTCTTAATGTTGCGAATCCCAATGATAGCGGTATTCTTATTAATCGAGGAACTTTAGACCCAAGTAATAATGCATTTATGGGTTGGGATGAATCAGAGGATAAATTCATATTAGGAACAACCACTGCAAATGGGGATAGTATTGGAAATTTAAATATTACACCGGCTCCATTAATAGTTGGTGATTTAAGTGGAAACGACGCAAGTTTCAACGTTGTAGATATTCATACACTCAACTTAACAACACCATTATTTACTGTTGGTGATAATGGTTTAACAAAAAATAATTTTACAGATGCCGACCATACAAAATTAGATGGCATTGAAGAAAATGCGGATGTAACTAATACAGCAAATGTAACTTCGGCTGGTGCTTTGATGGATAGTGAATTGACTGATTTATCAGGTGTGAAAGGTGTGACTATTTCAACTTTGCAAGTAAAACCGAGTGAAGGAGCCTTTGTTGATGGAGATAAAACAAAATTAGATGGAATAGAAGAAAATGCGGATGTAACAGATGCAACTAATGTTACTGCTGCGGGTGCATTAATGGATTCCGAAGTAACTGATTTAGCAGGAATCAAAGCGGTCACCATATCTACCTTACAAGCAAAACCATCCGAAGGTGCTTTTGCAGATGGAGATAAAACCAAATTAGATGGCATTGAAGCATCAGCAACAGCAGACCAAACCGCGAATGAAATAAAAACATTAGTAGGAAACGCAAGTGATTGTAATGTTTTCACAGATGCCGACCACTCTAAATTAAATGGTATTGAAGCATCAGCAACAGCAGACCAAACTGCGAATGAAATAAAAACATTAGTAGGAAACGCAAGTGATTGTAATGTTTTCACAGCTGCCGACCACTCTAAATTAAATGGTATTGTATCCAGTTTTTGGGGGCAATCAAGTTCAGACATTTATTATAATACCGG
>Ga0115007_10000666_pt1 | contig 22671 bp, 17 predicted proteins | sample ArcOceMetagenome_2_FD_87166 | JGI IMG/M metagenome (GOLD analysis project Ga0115007, IMG submission 87166) | Marine eukaryotic phytoplankton communities from Arctic Ocean - Arctic Ocean ARC135M Metagenome | ecosystem: Environmental > Aquatic > Marine > Oceanic | place: Arctic Ocean | collected...
AGCAGGTTAAGGTGCAATTTTGACACTGTCAAGATGCATTGGTACATTGCCAGCATGAAATCTCCAGATAGCACTCAAACAGCAAGGCCCAGTTACCATCATGGTGACCTGCGTCAGGCACTTTTATTGGCCGCTAAAGCGCTCATAGCGGAGGCAGGCATCGATAACCTGTCCCTGCGTAAACTGGCTGAAAGGGCAGGGGTATCGCGCACTGCGCCGTACCACCATTTTTCAGATAAAAATGATTTACTCTGTGCCATTGCCGCTCAGGGCTTTCGTCGTCGCCACCAGGCGGCCCAGGACACCTTTAATGATCCTAGCCTCACAGCTGCACAGAAGTTTGCAGAGTATATTTGCGGTTATGTCAGATTTGCCGCTGAGAACCCGGAAGAATATGAGCTGATGTTCGGCCGCAATATCTGGAAGCAGAAGCACAGCACCCAAGAATTGCTCGATGTCGCCTACCCCTGTTTTCAGCATCAACTGGAGATGATCACAAGCTGGCAAGCCTCGGGCCTTATCGGTGGCGACAATCCACTGCGAACGTCTCAGGTGATCTGGGGAACCGTCCATGGTATCGCTAAACTGCTAATTGACGGTATTTATACAGATTCTGCGCAAATAGAGGAGGTTTCTCTCTGCGCGGTTACCCTATTTATTAAGAGAACTAGCTAAGTTGTTGTTTTAAATAATTAAAAGTAAAGTATTTTTTCTGCTGTTTCTGTTCCGAAAGCTAAACAATCCTAAGTTATTGATTCTTAAATCAAATAATCCTAATAAATCCAGTTTATTTTTTTGACAATCTCAAAAATGAGAACTACTTTTACCTTTACCTGTTAAGTAGTTATGTTTTGTTGTACACATATGGAATTAGCCGCGTCTTTGCATTCGCGCTTAGTTTGTTTTTAGGAGATATTAAGGAGTTAGACATGAATAGGAATCTTTCAAAATTACTACAGTCACTTGCAGGTGCCGTAGTATTATCAATGGCTAGTTTGTCGATGGCCGCCAGTTACACATATGACTTCGATGGCGATGAAAACGAAAGAGGTGGGCAGCCGCTACGCTTTGGTGATCTTAATGTTTACGGCGGTCTATTAGTTGATGGAGCTCGACCCAGTGTTGTTGCTGCAAATGCTTATTTGGACGCAGGCCCTAAGGCTGGTCTCGGTGTTTGTCGTGGAGTAGTCAATAATGCTGGTTCAGCATCTGCCAATAAGTGCTTTAAGGCTGATGGAACAACCTCTGCCGCTAGCGACGACAACATGCAGAAGAACGAAGTGTTGGGTTTTGTGTTTGATGCAGAGAAGACAATTGCTAATGTTGGAATCAACGGTGCTCACGCAGATGTTGCGCCTAAGACTCAGGTGTTGATCTGGACTGATACCCAAGGTTTTGACTTGTTGACCGTTATTGCTGGAAAAATCACCCTAGGCTTTAAGCTAACTGAAATGGCTATCTTTGGCGCCATGAGTGATTTTTATAAGACTTATATGGCAGATAACTTTCAAATGGGCACGACCAATGCTAATGCGCTTTATATAGCGGGTATCAACGAAGTGCCAATTCCTGCTGCTGTATGGTTGTTTGGCTCTGCACTGTTAGGTCTTACTGGTTTACGTCGCCGCAAGGTAGCCGTTTAATCCCATAGCTACTTTATGGTCTTGAAACTATCTATTTGTTCAGCATGCCATCCATTGCGTCATCTACTTCGCTCTCTGCAGCGTCTGAAGCCTCTTCCATTGCGTCAGCGGCGCTATCCATAGCGTCATCAGCCATTTCGTCCATCGCTTCAACGGCACCGTCAATCGCGCCCATGGCAGCATCAGCTGCCTCTGTTGCTGCGTCTGACATTGAAGACTCGGCGGCTGGTGCTGATGCGTCAGTTTGAGGCTCACCCGTATCACATGCGGCAAGTCCAAGTGTTGCTGCTACTGCAAAAAGCATAAGGTAATTGTTTTTCATCATGTAACTCCTAGCTGGGTTAATAAATAAAGTATGCGTTGTAAAGCATAGACCAAGCTTTCTGACTATTTCCAGATTGATTAGGTTGCCGCTCTTAATAGATGCTTTTCGGCCCTGTTAGCAGCCCTCAGCTCCCCATTCTATGCCTTAGATTGCCACTTCAGATTGCCTGGGAGACTTTTTCTCCCGTTTAGGCATTTAAAGGGCCTGAAGTAGTTGCCGATTCATAGGTGCTGTGGCAAACTTCACGCCCTTTTTGGCTGGGCACAGTTGTTGGCTTTGAACGAGCAACCAACCTGTTGATACCCGAAGCCCAGAAAGACAGATTATGCGAGTGTGGCGGAATTGGTAGACGCGCTAGATTTAGGTTCTAGTGTCTTAGGATGTGAGAGTTCGAGTCTCTCCACTCGCACCATATTTATACTATTTATGAAGAGGACAACACATGCAGGTTTCTATTGAGTCGAGCACAGGTCTGGAGCGTCAGCTGAAGATTGGTGTCCCTGCCGACAAAATTGAACAAGAAGTAACTGCGCGTTTAGAGAAAGCGACTAAGACTGTGTCTATCAAGGGCTTTCGTAAGGGCAAGGTTCCACTGCGTGTTGTCAAACAGCATTATGGTAAAGGCGTTCGTCAGGAAGTTGTTGGCGAAATCGTTAATTCAAGCTTCTATGACGCGATTAATCAGGAAGATCTTCGTCCTGTCGGTCAGCCGCGCATTGATGATCTGAAAGACAAAGAAGGCCAAGATCTTGAATACATGGCGATCTTTGAAGTCTACCCAGAAGTAAAGCTAGCTGATATCAGCAAGGTCAAGTTATCACGTCCTGTTTCAGACGTAACCGACGCCGATATGGAAACCATGATTGAAGTGTTGCGTAACCAGCAAGCGACTTTCGATGTTTCAGATAAGCCCTCTGTCGATGGCGATCAGCTGAATATCGATTTTGTGGGTACCCAGAAGAAAGAAGAATTTGCCGGCGGCAGTGCCGAAGGCCAGGACCTAGTGTTGGGTTCAAACAGCATGATCCCAGGTTTTGAAGAAGGCTTGGTCGGTCTAAGTGCAGGGGACGAGACTGTTCTCAAGCTGAAATTCCCGAAAGATTATCACTCCGAAGAATTAAAAGGTAAGGCAGTACAGTTCGCCGTTAAGGTTAACTCAGTGTCTTCCAAGGCAATGCCAGAGCTGAATGACGAGTTCTTCAAGCTTTACGGCGTTGAAGAGGGTGGCGAAGCCAAGTTCCGTGAAGATGTTAAAGGCAACATGGAACGTGAACTGCGCAATGCTATCCGCACCAAGGTTAAAAACCGTGTGATGAACCAGCTGTTTGACCTCAACAAGGTTGAGCTGCCGGCAGCATTGGTTGCCAATGAAATTACTCAGCTGAAGCAGCAAATGGTTCAGCAGTTTGGCGGCGGTCAGCAAATTGATCTGAGCATGCTTCCAGATGATATGTTTAAAGAGAAAGCCGAGCGCCGCGCTGCGTTGGGTGTGATTGTCTCTGAGTTGGTTAAGGTCGAAGGCCTAACACCAGACGAAGAGCAAGTTCGTGCTCGCGTTGATGAGATTGCCTCAACTTATGAGCAGCCTCGTGAAGTTGTCGACTACTATTACAGTAAGCCTGAGTTGCTAAGTTCTGTCGAAGCCGTGGTTCTAGAAGATCAGGTCACTGAATTAGTACTTTCCAAGGCCAAAGTTAAAGAAGAAGCCTTACCTTACGAAGAAGCTGTTAAGCCTGATCCTGAACCAGGCAGCGAAGCTTAAGCTGATTTTTGGCAGGTTGGATGAGTCCAGCTTGCCGATTGTTTGCGTACAACGGTATCAACAAAAGGTAAGCGTGCAAAAGGGATTGTGCAGAGCTACAGTACCCTGTATTCAAAAATCTAATTAGCGAGGACGCAATGAATTTTCAGACCCCATCTAGCATCAGTGGTTTCCCCGACGTGGAAGCCAGCGGTTTGGTCCCCATGGTTGTTGAGCAGAGCTCGAGAGGCGAAAGAGCCTACGATATCTACTCAAGACTTTTAAAAGAAAGAATCATCTTTCTGGTGGGTCCGGTTGAAGATCATATGGCCAACCTTATTGTTGCGCAGATGTTATTCCTCGAGTCTGAAAATCCAGACAAAGACATACACCTCTATATCAATTCTCCCGGTGGCTCTGTAACAGCAGGTATGTCGATCTACGACACCATGCAGTTTATCAAGCCAGATGTCAGCACCATGTGTATTGGTCAGGCGGCATCTATGGGCGCGTTCCTGCTTACAGCGGGCGCAGAGGGCAAGCGTTTCTGCCTGCCTAACTCTCGCACCATGATTCACCAGCCAAGCGGCGGTGCTCAGGGTCAGGCGACAGATATCCACATTCAGTCTCAAGAAATTCTTAAGATCAAAGACCGTCTCAATAAGCTAATGGCCCATCACACGGGACAGAGCGTTGAGAAGGTTGCAGAAGATACTGAGCGTGATAATTTTATGAGTGCTGACGAGTCCAAGGACTATGGGCTTGTAGATCAGGTGCTAGACAAAAGAGGTTAGGGGCAGTAATCTTCTGACTTTCATTGTTAGATATTAAGTCTAACGTACTGTTTTATATGACTTTTGCGATTTCGGCAGGAGAAAGAAATGAGTGATAGTGATACCTTAGGCGACGGCGGAAAGTTACTGTTCTGTTCATTCTGCGGTAAGAACCAAAACGAAGTTCGTCGTTTAATAGCCGGCCCGTCCGTCTATATCTGCGATGAATGTGTCGATCTATGTAACGATATTATTTCTGAAGAATCTCAGGTCGTTGAGTCTAATAGCAGCCCCGATCGACTGCCTGTTCCCACCGAAATTAAAGATATCCTCGACGAATATGTGGTTGGCCAAGAACGTGCCAAGCGTATTCTTTCTGTGGCTGTATACAACCATTACAAGCGACTTCAGGTCAGTGCCCAAACTGGCGCCGATAAGCTAGAAGTAGAGCTGGGCAAGAGTAATATTTTGCTGATCGGCCCTACCGGTAGCGGCAAGACATTATTGGCTGAAACATTGGCGCGATTGCTCGATGTACCTTTCACCATCGCCGATGCCACCACATTGACCGAAGCCGGTTATGTGGGTGAAGACGTTGAGAACATTATTCAAAAGCTCCTGCAGAAATGCGATTACGATGTAGACAAGGCCCAGCGCGGTATTGTTTATATCGATGAGATCGACAAGATTTCACGCAAATCAGATAACCCGTCGATCACTCGCGATGTTTCTGGAGAAGGTGTTCAGCAAGCGCTGTTGAAGCTTATTGAGGGTACCGTTGCATCAGTACCACCTCAGGGTGGACGCAAGCATCCTCAGCAAGAATTTCTGCAGGTTGATACCTCTAATATCCTGTTTGTCTGTGGTGGTGCCTTTGCCGGATTGGAAAAGGTTATACGAGATCGTTCCGAGAAGGGCGGTATTGGCTTCAGTGCAGAAGTGAACAGCAAAGACAGCTCAAAATCTATCGGTGAGACATTGTTAGATGTGCAGCCCAGTGATTTGATTGGCTATGGTCTGATTCCAGAGTTTATTGGTCGACTGCCCGTGGTAGCGACATTGCAAGAGCTTGATCGTGATGCTCTAGTGAATATCCTTGTTGAGCCAAAAAATGCCCTGTTGAAGCAGTATCAGGCATTGTTTGGCATGGAAGGTGTTGAACTGGATCTTCGGGATGATGCCTTGGCGGCGGTTGCCGACAAAGCCATTGAGCGCAAGACTGGTGCTCGTGGCCTGCGATCTATCCTCGAAACCATATTGCTCGACACCATGTACAAGATCCCCTCGGAACCCGATGTGGTCAAAGTGGTTGTGGATGGTTCGGTCATCAACGGTGAAAATGAACCCCTGCTGGTTTACGAGAAACAAGAGAAAAAGTTAGCCTCAGACGAGGGCTAAACGAAGAAGCGGCGTAAGCCGCTTTTTTTATGCTCTTTTTTTCATGTTTTTTTATACCCTTATTTTTTTATACCCTTAATTATAGTCTTGAGGTTGTTTTTAACCGAGCTGACCCAATATAAAAGACTAACGCGAAAGTCACTGCGTACAATGTTAAACAAGAATACACATTAAAAATAAAGCGACATTGAGGTAATAATGGGTTCCACAGAGACAGATCCAAGCACTATTGTTTATCCACTCCTGCCATTACGTGATGTAGTGGTGTACCCGCATATGGTGGTTCCGCTGTTCGTCGGTAGAGAAAAATCTATCATAGCCCTCGAACATGCCATGGAGTCAGACAAGCAGGTGGTTCTGGTCGCGCAGAAAACGCCCTCAGAAGATAACCCCAGCATTGACGATATCTACGAAGTAGGTACCCTGGCAACGATCCTACAGCTACTTAAACTTCCAGACGGCACACTCAAGGTGCTAGTGGAAGGCATTCAGCGAGTGAGCCTGACAGCCCCTGTTGAAGGCGACGCCTTTATGCAGAGCACCGCGGTAGAGCTGACGGATGGCGAGCTTGATGATCAGGAAGCCGATGCCCTGACAAGGTCAACCATCTCCCTGTTTGAGCAGTACGTAAACCTGAGTAAAAAAATTCCCGCTGAGGTCATTACCACCGTTAGCGGTATCGAAGACGCTAACCGTCTGGCCGATACTATTGCGTCGCATATGACCTTAAATCTCGAGCAAAAGCAGGATGTGCTCGAGATAGCCGATCTCACAGAGCGTTTTGAACACCTGATGAGCCTAATGGAATCTGAAATTGATATTTTTCAGATAGAGCAGCGCATTCGTGGTCGCGTCAAAAAGCAGATGGAAAAGAGTCAGCGCGAGTACTACCTCAACGAGCAGATGAAGGCCATCCAAAAAGAACTGGGTGATATCGACGAAGGTGTCTCGGAACTCGATCTGCTAGATAAGAAAATTGAACAGGCCGGAATGCCTAAGGCCGCCTTGGAAAAAGCGCAGTCAGAAATGGCCAAGCTAAAGATGATGTCGCCAATGTCTGCAGAGGCATCGGTACTGCGTAACTATATTGATTGCATGATCGGCGTGCCCTGGAAAAACCGCACCCGTGTTAAACACGACCTGATCGAAGCAGAAACCACGCTTAATCTGGATCACCACGGTCTTGAAGAGGTGAAGGAGCGAATTCTTGAGTTTTTGGCGGTGCAAAAGCGCGTTAAAAAGCTTAAAGGACCCGTACTTTGCCTGGTTGGGCCTCCCGGCGTGGGTAAAACCTCCCTCGGTGAGTCTATTGCCCGTGCGACAGGTCGCAAGTTTGCGCGCATGAGCTTGGGTGGCGTGCGCGATGAATCAGAGATTCGCGGACACCGCAGAACCTATATCGGCTCGCTGCCAGGCAAGATTATCCAAAAGTTGTCGAAGGTGGGCACTAAGAATCCATTATTCCTTCTCGACGAGATCGACAAGATGGGTATGGACAGTCGCGGCGATCCAGCCTCAGCGCTATTGGAAGTGTTAGATCCAGAGCAAAATCATACCTTCAACGATCATTACCTCGAGGTTGATTACGATCTTTCCGAAGTAATGTTTATCTGTACTGCCAATTCGATGAATATTCCCGGCCCCTTATTGGATCGCATGGAAGTTATCCGAATTCCAGGATACACCGAAGATGAAAAGGTACAGATTGCCGAGAAATACTTAGTTCCCAAGCAGCGCAAAGCCAATGGACTTAAAGAGCCAGAGTTGGATATTACCGAAGGCGCGCTGAAAGATGCCATACGCTATTACACCAGAGAAGCCGGTGTAAGGGGTTTAGAGCGAGATATTGCCAAGATATGCCGCAAGACCGTAACCAAGCATGTGCGCGCAGATAAGCGCTCTCATGACGTGGTTGGAGTAGAGCAGCTGGAAGATATGCTCGGTGTGCGCCGATTTGACTATGGCCGTGCCGAAGCAGAAAACCAGATTGGACAGGTAACCGGCCTAGCCTGGACCCAGGTCGGTGGTGAACTGTTGACCATTGAAGCTTCGGCGATCCCCGGTAAAGGCAAAGTGATTAAAACTGGTTCACTGGGCGATGTGATGCAGGAGTCAATTCAGGCGGCACTGACAGTCGTGCGCAGCCGAGCCATGGCACTGGGCATCCACAAAGACTTTTACTACGAAAACGACCTGCATATTCATGTGCCCGAGGGCGCAACCCCGAAAGATGGGCCTTCGGCGGGTGTAGGCATGTGTACAACATTGGTGTCGGTTTTAACCGGTATTCCAGTGCGCGCAGATGTTGCCATGACTGGAGAAATAACCCTTCGCGGAGAGGTGTTAAAGATCGGTGGGCTCAAAGAAAAGCTACTAGCTGCGCACCGTGGAGGCATTACTACAGTTATTATTCCCCACGATAATGCTAGCGATTTGAAAGAGATACCGGACAACATTAAAGCGGACCTTGAGATATGTCCGGTGAAATGGATTGACGAGGAGCTAGACATCGCGTTGCAAGATAAGCCCACGCCTTTTAGCGAAGAAGAGTTTAATCGAGCCACCGGATCTGATAAACATACTGGGGCCAGCGCCAGTGCCAGCACGCACTGATCTGCAACTAATTTTAATAAATTCAAAAGTATGCTTGACCCAGCGTAGTGCTAGTTGGTATAAAGTTTATTAGAAGGCGCATTGGCTCGGGATTCTGAGCATTGCGAAGTTATGAAAGCGCACTTCTATTTTGCCAGAATCAACCAATTCCAATAAAAGGGGAATACCTTGAATAAATCTGAACTAATCGACGCGATCGCTGCTGGTGCAGACATCTCTAAAGCTTCTGCAGGACGTGCACTGGATTCCGCTCTAGATGCAGTAACAGGCGCATTAAAAAATGGCGACCAAGTTTCTTTAGTAGGCTTCGGTACTTATTCTGTGAAGCATCGTGCAGCTCGCGCTGGTCGTAACCCGCAGACTGGTGCTGAGATCCAAATTAAAGCGGCTAACGTGCCTAGCTTTAAAGCCGGTAAAGCTCTGAAAGACGCAGTAAACTAAGTAACTCTCTGGGAACTTCGTTGTAGCAGCGAAGACCTCAGGCTAGAAGGCGCATCCTCGATGCGCCTTTTTTTTAATTTATAGGTACAGATACATGTTGGATAATTTTAGAAATAACATGCGTGGTATAGCCACGGTTATCGTGATTTTTATTGGCGGTATATTTGCCTTTTCTGGTACTGGGTCGTTGTTCCTATCTGGTGCCGGTGCTGAAACTGAGCTTGTTGTGAATGACGAGCAGGTCAGTGCACTGCGTATTCAGCAGGCGATCAGTGTTGAGAAAAGACGTATCCTCAGCGAAAATGAAGGCTTGGATCCCTCTTTAGTTGACGACGAATTGATCCGTCCTGGTGTTCTACAGCAAATGATTGGGCGCAAAGTGATTGCACAGTCGGCTGCAGAGCAGGCCATGGGCATATCCACAAAGACGGTGAGCAAGTTACTCGTCGACACGCCGAGTTTTCAAACCGACGGCCGCTTTGATCAGGATGTTTTTCAGTACGCGATCCGCCAGCAGGGTTATACCAGCGCCACATTTATCGACATGATTAAAGAAGACTTGCTGATTCAGCAGGTTTTGCAGGGTGTTGCCATCACCAACTTTGTGACTGAGATCGAACTCGCCGCATTGGCAGGTCTTACCGAACAAATGCGTGACTATTACTACCTTACACTGCCTATCGCGCCAATTATGTATGCAGTGGAACTAAGCGAAGAGCAGGTCAGTGCCTATTACGAGCTCAACAAAGAGCAGTACCAGACCGACGACCAGGTGGTTATTGATTATATAGAGCTCAATGCAGCGCAGCTCACCGAGGGCGAGTCAGTTAGCCCAGAACAAATTCAAGCGCGATTTGATCAGGAAGCTGAGTCTGCAGACACCGCCGTTTCACGTCAGGCAGCACATATATTATTGGCTGAGCCCAGTGCAGAGCTGTTGGCAGAGATCCAGTCTAAGTTAGATGCCGGCGACGACTTTGCCGCATTGGCAACAGAGTACTCTGAAGACTTTGGTGCTGCCGAGACTGGTGGCGACCTGGGTTACACCACCGGTGATATGTTTCCTGAACCCTTCGAAGCGGCGCTAGTGCAGCTTGAAGTAGGCCAGGTATCCACAGCGGTAGAAACCGATGCAGGAACACATTTTATTAAGTTGCTGGATACTCAGGAGCAGACATTCGAATTGGCTGCAGAATCGGCACGTATTGAACGGGAGCTGCTCACAGAACTGACGGCGAATGCTCTGATCGAAAAACTCGAAATGCTTAAAGAGCTTAGCTTTAATGCAGAGTCTCTGGCCGTTGTCGCTGAAGATCTAGAGCTTACCGCTCAAACCTCGAGTGCATTTTCTCGCACTGGTGGTGAAGGCGTTGCCTCTTATCCTGCCGTGGTTAAAGCCGCGTTTAGCTCAGAAGTCGTGGATGATAAATATGCCAGCGAAGTACTGGAACTGGGCAATGACCGCTACATGGTGATCAAGCTCAATAAAAGTATCCCTGCAAGGCAAAAAGAGTTGGCCGAGGTGCGTGATACTGTTACCAGGACACTTAAAGCAACGATTGCTCAGCAGGCCATTGCTCAGCAGGGTGCCGCACTGGTAGCCTCTGTTGAAGCAGGCGAAAGCGTCGAGACTGTGGCCAAGGCCAATGCCCTAGATTGGCAGGTTGCTCTGGATGTTAAGCGTAATGGTGGCGGTGTTAATCCTGAAATATTGAATGCCGTCTTCCAGATGCAGTCGCCAGCAGACACAGCGGTGACAGAAGGCTTCTATATGCGCAATGGAGACTATGTTGTCGCCTCGTTGATAGAAGTGACCCAGGGTGATGTTACCAAGTTGAGCAGTCAGCAGAAGGTCAGCCTGACCTATGCAACGAGCTCAATTAATAGTAGCCGCGAGATTCAGGCCTATCAATCCAGCCTAGTGTCTGGCGCGGATATAAAGCAGTAAGAGTTACAGACATTAAAAAGCCGGGCACAGGCCCGGCTTTTTAATGTCTGCTATTTATGTATTAGCTGCCGAGAGCTAGACACGCAAAGCATTAATAAACAACGTCAGTCGTTGACCGGGCTGCAAAAATTCATTGCGGCTGATCTTATTCCAACGCGTGATATCACGAATCGTTAAATCAAACTTCTCCGCGATAAGATACAGGGAATCACCTCGTCTTACTTTGTAGGATAGCTTGCGTAGATTCTCTAGAACAGCCTTGCCAGCGCTATTGTTAACGCGAAGTTGCTGACCAATCTGTAGTACATCTGTTTTAAGGCCGTTAACGCGTCTAATGTCTGCGATAGAGGTCTTGTACTGGCTGGCAATACTAGACAGGGAATCGCCACGCCTAACGCTGTACTGAGCGTTTTTGGCAACTGCAGTTCCGCTGGTAGTCGCGGTATCGCCGGAATGGGGTATCAGTAGTACCTGACCAATTTTTAAGCGATCTGAACTCAGGCTATTACGACTCTTAAGCCATTGGGTAGGTACACGGAATCGCTGGGCAATCTGCGACAGGCTATCGCCGCTCATCACCAGGTATTCAGTATGGGGAACCCAGGTTTTTGGATCCGTCGTGGCCAATAGCTGGCGCAATGGCTCTGCAGTGCCCATGGGCAATAATAGCGAGTGTTTGCCCTTAGGGGGCGTAATAGAGCGGCGATAAGCCGGATTTAGTCGAGTGAAGGCAGTGCCTTCAACGCCGGTGATCTCAATGACCTTATTGAGGTCCATCTGGGATTCAATCTCTACGACTTCAAAGTAGGGCTCATCGGCAATAAAGGGCAGTTCAATAGAATATTTTTCAGGATCTTCAATCAGCGTAGCTAATGCCAGCAGCTGAGGCACATAGTTTCTGGTTTCTCTGGGTAGCTTGATCGACCAAAAGTCAGCCTTCTTGCCCAATTTAATATTGCGGCGGATCGACTTACGAACATTGCCCTCACCAGAGTTATAGGCGGCAAGTGCCAACAGCCAGTCATTATCAAAGCGCTTGTGAAGATACTGAAGGTATCTAACGGCGGCTTGGGTTGAATAGATGACATCGCGACGACCGTCATACCAGCGATCACGCCTGAGACCAAAGGCCTTTGCCGTAGAGGGAATAAACTGCCAGAGACCCACCGCATGGCTGTGGCTGTAGGCGAGGGGATCATAGGTACTTTCTACGATAGGCAGCAGAGCCAGCTCCAAAGGCAGGCCCGCTTTCTCAAGTTCATCGGTAACATAGAAGATAAATGGCTCAGCGCGGTTAAAGACTGTCGCTAGGTAGCTAGGGTTGCGCAGATACCAGTCACGCTGTTTCAACACACTGGCGGGAAGAACCTTTGGGGTTAAATCATGGCCGCTACGAATACGCTGCCACAGATCATGTTTCTTAATCGGAGCTGCTTCAGTGACAGCAACAGAGCCGTCCGCGCCGATAATAGAGCCATCAGCGTTGAAAAGAGCGCCTTCAGCCTCAATAAGATTGCCATTAAGAGCATCTTCAGCCAGCGGCTGATCAGCAGAGTCTGTCGGCGCTAATGCACAGCCACCAAGCAATAGGCTGGCAAACATGAGTTTTAAAGATAGGGCGATAAGCTTGTGTTCAGACTGCACAGATTGAACTCATTCTAGTTATTAATTTCGCGCGGATTGTAGCGACCATAGCGCGATTAGACAAACTGCTGATGCTTATTAGTTATCAGATTTCAAATAATCATCAACTGCTTCATAATGGTCACTTCTTTTAGCGACAAGCCCAACTAGCACACAGCAAGCCTATGTCATTACAGTTTCTCAGAGAACAGAGTAAAAAAGTCTTAGACCGCCTCAAAGTGGCTGAGCTCGGTTCGGTTGCCGGAGAACTAGAGGCCTGGGGTCAGACAGATTTCGCTCGCTACCTAAGCCACCATGAGCATCGTGTTTTAGCCGAAAAGTACAGTCAGTTACCCGGCTACCGCCTTATGCATCTTGGACTCGGGTCAGACAAGCAGTCACTTGATTGCTTTAGTCAGCTACACCGTTTCTCGCTCCATGCGGCGGCTTCGTCACAGGCGTCGGCCATCAGTAACTACGCAGAGCTGCCGCTGCCCGCCGATACAGTTGATGTGGCGCTACTCCAGCATGCAGTTGAATTCTCGGTCTCGCCCAAGGCCGTTCTTGCAGAAGTGAGCAGGGTAGTTGCACCGGGCGGACATCTTCTGCTCTGCCTATTTAATCCCTATGGCCCCCATGGCGTTCTCAAGTTTCCAATGCAGCTAATGTCCGGTCAGCCTCAGTACGGTTTCCACAATTTACGCAAAGGGCGGGTGATTGATTGGCTGTCCCTATTAAATTTTCAGGTATTAGAGATAGATCATGGTGCCTACAATCTGCCGCTTAATCGTCCGCAATGGATTGAGCAGGATTCGGTATGGGAAAAAATCGGCCAAAAGGTTCGCTTTCCCCTAGGTAACTTCTATATGATTCACGCCGTTAAGCGAGTGGCTCGCGGTATTAGTACTGGCGCTACTTGGCGTCCAGCGGCTACAACTAATAGCCATCGCATGAGCGCCCAGCAAGAGGCGACTCAGGTGCAAAAAAAATATAAATCCCCACAGGACAAATTATGAATTCGGTCGAAATTTTCACAGACGGTGCCTGCCGTGGCAACCCTGGTCCTGGCGGATGGGGTGTGTTGATGCGCTTCGGTGGTGAAGAAAAAACCCTCTGTGGTGGTGAGCCCGACACCACCAACAATCGCATGGAACTCACCGCGGTTATTGAAGGCCTAGCGGCGCTAAAAAGACCCTGCGAAGTGACTGTAACCTCTGACTCCACCTACGTGCTAAAAGGCATACAGGAATGGATGGCCAACTGGAAAAAGCGCGGCTGGAAAACAGCCTCTAAACAGCCCGTTAAAAATGTTGATCTGTGGCAAAAACTCGATGCGGTTGTTGGCGAACATAAGATAGACTGGCAGTGGGTAAAGGGTCACAGTGGCCATCGTGAAAACGAAATAGCCGATCAGCTGGCCAATCGTGGTATTGACGAGCTTTAAATGCATTCTATTGCGTGCGCAGCTCCACCCTCAGATAAAATATTGACCATACATAGATAAACAGGCAGATAAATAGAGACCATGAGACAGATTGTTCTTGATACAGAAACTACCGGCCTAGAGACCTCTCAGGATCATCGGATTATCGAGATCGGCTGTGTCGAAATGGTCAATCGCAAGCTCACGGGCCGCCATTATCATCAGTACGTCAATCCTCAGCGCAAGGTCGACGAGGGTGCCATGGAAGTGCATGGTATTAGCGATCAATTTCTTGAAGACAAACCGTTGTTTGAAGCCATATCTCCAGAATTCTTCGAGTTTATCAATGGCGCAGATTTAATTATTCACAACGCCCCCTTTGATATTGGTTTCATTAATCATGGGACATCCAAGCTGCGACCAAAGCCCAAGTCCATAGAAAGTGGGTGTCGCATTATTGATACTCTCGCACTGGCGCGACAGAAACATCCAGGACAGAAAAATAATCTCGACGCACTCTGCAAACGTTATGGCGTAGATAACTCCCAGCGCGACTTGCACGGCGCCTTATTGGATGCGGAGATTCTGGCAGATGTCTATCTGCTGATGACCGGTGGTCAGGTCAGCCTCAATATGAGCGACTCCTCCGATGGCGGCGAGATGAACACCGCCTCGACTATCCGTCGTCTTTCAACAACCCGTCCGCCACTGCGCGTTATTGCCGCCAGCGCACAGGAACTGGATGATCACCATAAAAAACTGGATGCCATCAAGGCCGCCAGTGGTGAATGTGTCTGGCAAAATACTGGCGAATAATAAGTTGTCGTCACAACAGCCAACCAGCCCAGAAGCGAACCTTCTCAGCCAGGCCCCCCTAAAAAAAGCGGATTTTGAGCAGCTCTTTCAATGGCTGCCTCAGTCGGTTAGCAGCCGTGATCTATTTCGTCTCAATCGCCAGTTGAATGAGCTGCAGCGGCTGTGGATGTCTAAAAAAGATATCGCAGCGGCCTGGCAGAAATGGTCGGCTAATGCGTTGCGCGCCAACGTGCAGGTGATTGCACGCCAGCAAACAGTGCCTACAATCAAATTTCCGGATCTTCCCGTCAGCGCTCGCTCGGAAGAAATTCGCGAACTGATCATCGACAATCAGGTGGTGGTTATTGCCGGCGAAACTGGCTCGGGTAAAACCACGCAGATCCCAAAAATATGCCTGCAGGCAGGGCGTGGTGTACGCGGTCTTATTGGCCACACCCAGCCTCGTAGAATTGCTGCACGCACTGTGGCAGACCGTATTGCCAGCGAATTAAAAACGCCCCTAGGCGATATCGTGGGCTATCAGGTGCGTTTCTCCGATCAGAGTTCACCAAAGAGCCTAATCAAATTAATGACCGACGGTATATTGTTGGCTGAAATTCAGAACGATAAATTTCTCAGTAAATATGACACGCTCATTATTGATGAGGCCCATGAACGCAGCCTGAATATTGATTTTCTCTTGGGCTATTTAAAAAGCCTACTGCGGCAGCGCCCAGATCTAAAATTAATTATTACCTCCGCCACCATTGATGTCGAAAAGTTCTCCAAGCATTTTGATAATGCACCTGTAGTCGAAGTGTCAGGGCGAACCTTTCCTGTAGAAATTGTATACAGCACCGATGACGACCTCGACAGCGACCGAGATCAGAAAATTATAGATTGCCTGCAGGACATTCAAGCCAACCAAAAAGCCGGCGATGTATTGGTATTTTTGAGTGGCGAGCGAGAAATTCGTGAAGCCAATCTGGCGATTAAGCGCGCCCAGCTACCCCACACAGAGGTAGTACCCCTCTATGCGCGACTGAGTCTTGCAGAGCAGAGTAAAATATTTTCGCCCCATAAGGGCAGGCGAGTTATTTTAAGTACCAATGTTGCGGAAACCTCATTGACCGTTCCCGGCATTGGCTATGTGATCGACACAGGCCGCGCACGATTGTCCCGCTACAGCTTCCGTACCAAGGTCCAGCGCCTGCCCATTGAAGCTATTTCTCAAGCCAGTGCCAATCAGCGTGCGGGTCGCTGTGGCCGAGTAAGCGATGGCATCTGCTATCGGCTATACAGTGAAGAAGACTATAACAACCGTCCTAAATTTACCGACCCTGAGATTGTGCGCACCAATCTAGCCGCCGTTATATTGCAGATGCTACATCTCAATATTGGTGATATTCGCAGCTTCCCCTTTGTTGATCCGCCCGATAACCGCATGATCAACGACGGCTTTAAATTACTCGAAGAACTTCAGGCCGTAACGGCCAATGGCAAGTTAACCGCACTTGGTAAACAGCTGACCTCGGTGCCCCTAGACCCAAGATTTGGGCGGATGATTTTACAGGCGGCAAAAACCGGTTCCCTCAGTGAAGTGATGATTATCACCACTGGACTGAGCATTCAGGATGCCCGAGAGCGTCCCGCTGATAAACGTCAGGCAGCTGACCAGTGTCATAAGCAGTGGCAAGACGAAGATTCAGATTTTGTGTCCCTGTTGAACCTGTGGCGTCATTTCGAAAGCAAGCGTCAAGAGCTGTCGAGTAACCAATACAGTAAATACTGTCGTGCTAACTACGTTTCATTTTTGCGCATGAAAGAATGGCGCGACCTTCATCATCAGATCCACACCGCCTGTCGCGCACTCAAACTTAGAGATAACGATAAGCCCGCCGAATATGCTGCCATCCATCAGGCCATCCTTTCTGGGCTGTTAGGACAGGTGGGCATACGGGAAGAAAAATGGGAATTTCTGGGCACTAGAAACCGTAAGTTCTTTATCTTCCCCGGTTCTGGTCTGAGCAAAAAGCCACCCAAGTGGATAATGGCAGGCTCCTTAATGGAAACTGCCAAACAGTACGCCCTCAATGTGGCTAAAATTGATTCCGACTGGCTCGAATCACTGGCGGGCCATCTGGTAAAAAAGACCTATAGCGAACCTTTTTATCATCAAAAAGCCGGCCAGGTTATGGCCAAAGAGCGGCAGACGCTGTTTGGTTTAACCATTGTTGAGGGCAAGAATACTGTCTATGGCAATGTTGCGCCAGTGGAAGCGAGAGCGGTATTTATTCAGCAGGCGCTGGTGGAAGAGGGCTATCGCGGCAAGGGCAATTTCTATAAGCACAATCATAAGTTAGTCGAAGAATTACAGGCTCTGGAAGATCGTTTCCGTCGCCGAGATTTACTCGCCGAGCAAAAGGTTATTTATAGCTTTTACGACGAGCGGGTTCCCGAGGGAATTTATAATCTGCCGGCATTCGAGAAGTGGCGTAAAAGTGCCGAGCAAGAAAACCCAACCCTGCTCAATATAAATAAAGACTCTTTGTTACTTCGCGGTCTGGCCGAGGATGAAGAGGCCCAGTTCCCAGAAATGGTCATCTGCGATGGTATCGAGTTTGAGTTGAGTTATCACTTCCAGCCCGGTCATGAGCAGGATGGCGTCAGCGCGATTATCCCATTGGCATTATTACATCAGCTTCCACGTTACTTCTTCGATTGGCTGGTGCCTGGTATGTTGCGGGACAAATGTATTGCCTTGGTGAAGAGCCTACCCAAGCAGACAAGACGCCACTTTGTGCCCGTTCCAGACTACGTGGACAAAATACTATTACAGGTCCAGGCGCAGGATCGACCGATCACCGAGGTGCTTGCTGAGCAGCTTAAACGACAGACCGGCATGACCGTGAACAACGAAGATTGGAAGGCAGATAATCTCGATCCCTGGTATCGCATGAATTTTATTCTCCAAGACGAAGCTGGCAAAACCGTTGCCATGGCCCGTAGTTTGGAACAGCTGCAACGGGACTTTAAACAGCAGATTAGTGCGGGCCTAGAACAGCAGGCCTCCGACGACTCGATCTCTCGTCAGGAGATTATCGAGTGGGACTTTGCCGAGTTACCCCAAGAGGTGCAGCTTAAGCGCGGCAAGATAAATATCAAGGCCTGGCCCGCGCTAAAAGACTGCGGCGAATCCGTCGCTATCGAGGTACTAGACAATCCTTTGGCCGCCGATAGAGTCAGCCGTCAGGGTCAGCTGCGATTGGCACTGTTAAAGGGCCGTGAACAGGTTAAGTATCTCAGTAAGCATCTGTTGCGCGGGACCGAACTGGCCTTAAAAGCGGCTGCTATTGGTAACCGTCAGGATCTGATTAACGCGCTTATTAGCACCAGTTTTCAAGAGGCGATTTTTAGCGGCAAAGGGGTTATTCGCGAACAGGAAAATTTTGATCAAGCCTATCAAGCGGGTATAGGGCAGGTGGTGGATATAGCCCAGCAGCACGCCGCCAATATTGAAGCGGTGTTACCTCAGTTGCATAGCAACCAGAAGCAGTTGCGGTCACTGGGCTTAACTGCGATTTACGCAAAAAACGATATTAATCAGCAGGTTACCTGGTTATTTTCCCCAGAAACACTGACCCATTCTAATCTCGACCAAACCGGGCAGTACCCCCGCCTAATTCGTGGTGTGCAGATAAGAATAGAAAAGCTGGCCTCACAGATTGCCAAAGATCGAGGCTATATTCAGGAACTTGAAGACTTTGCCGAACCTGTGAATGCCATACAGCCCCAAACCCTTTCTTACGAATTGGAAGAGTCTATTTGGGCATTTCGCTGGCTGCTTGAAGAGTATCGCGTTTCGCTGTTTGCCCAGCAGTTAAAAACCCGCGTTCCCGTTTCTGAAAAGCGGCTCAAAAAACATTGGCTAGACATCCATGATCGGTTGCGCAGGTACCTCGTAGAGGGCGGCTAATTAGTCTGGCTTAAATGACTCCAAGGCCCTAGGCTAAAAAAATCGTAGGATATGAAACTTCCCTATATTCATTCAGTCTGAATAGCATCTTGAAACCATACTGGTTCTTGATTTATGGATAACAACTAGTCTCTTAAGGAGAAACATCTAATGGCTAAACAAACAATTAAACCTTTGGCAGCAGCCTGTGGCGTTGCATTTATGGCATCTGTAGCACTGTCACCAGCGACATTGGCGGCAGAAAATCCTTTCCAGGCAGACCAACTCTCATCCGGCTATAACCTGGCTGCCCATCATGCCGAAGGCAAATGCGGTGAAGGTAAATGTGGTGAAGGTAAATGTGGTGAGGGCAAGAAGGCTAAAGAAGGCAAATGTGGCGAAGGCAAGTGCGGTGAAGGTATGGCCGATGGCGGCAAAGCAGCGGGTGAAGGATCCTGCGGCGGCGACAAAGCGGAAGGTGAAGGCAAGTGCGGTGGCGAGAAAGCCGAAGGTGAAGGCAAGTGCGGCGAAGGTAAATGTGGTGGCGATAAGTAGGGTGCCGCAGATGATCTCTGAGCCGATTTCTAGCAACGCTGTTAGAGTTTTAGAACATCATGGCTAGTCCCTATCCCGTAACAGGGGCGGGACTAGGTTTAAGGCGGGCTCTTTTGGGCCCGCTTTCTTCTGTCACCACCGATGACATTCAATTTATGGAAGTGGCACCGGAAAATTGGATTAATGTTGGCGGGCGCTATGGTAAGGCGTTTCGTGAATATACCGAAAGGTTCCCCTTTGTAATCCACGGACTGTCTCTCTCTATAGGGTCCCCAGCCCCCCTAGATTGGGATCTACTCGGCCAAGTAAAGGCCTTCATGGCTGAGCATTCTATCCTCAGTTACACCGAACATCTCAGCTACTGCAGTGACAGCGGCCACCTATATGATCTTTTGCCTATTCCTTTTACACCGGAAGCTGTGGACTATGTGGCCGATCGTATCAGCCAGATTCAGGACTTCTTGGGTCAGCGTATCGCTATGGAAAACGTGTCCTATTACGCAGCACCCCAGCAGGAGATGTCAGAACTCGAGTTTACCAATGCCGTGCTCGAAAAAGCCGACTGCAACCTATTACTCGACATCAATAATATTTACGTCAACAGTATTAATCATAGTTACGACCCGCAGAAATTTTTAGCCGCGCTGCCGGGGCATCGGGTGGTCTATGGTCATATAGCGGGCCATTATGATGAGGCAGAGGATCTTAGGGTCGATACCCATGGCGCAGATGTTATAGGCCCAGTCTGGGATCTTCTCGACCTAGCTTATAAGCAGTTTGGTGTCTTCCCAACCCTACTTGAGCGTGACTTTAATATCCCTCCAATTGATGAATTACTGTTGGAAGTAGGGCGTATCAATACTATCCAGCAGGCTAATGCCAGGGTAACGGTCGATGTCTGATTCAGACGTTAGGATCGAATTGGAGCCAGAGTTTCAAAAAACCCAGCGCCAGTTTGCGGCGCATATCAGGCACCCAGATATTAATGCCGCGCCCACTGATATCGAAGATAGGAGATTGAAAATCTATCGGGATCTATTCTTTAATAATATCGAATCGTTTTTAGCCTCGGGTTTCCCTGTTCTTAAGTCCATTATCGCGCCCGACAACTGGTTTGAAATGGTGCGAGACTTCGTTCATCGCCATCAGAGCCATAGCCCCTATTTTCTGCAAATTAGTGAAGAGTTTCTAAGCTACCTCCAACAAGAGCGAGAGCCACAGCCATCTGACCCAAGCTTTATGTTGGAGTTGGCGCATTACGAATGGGTAGAGCTAGCGCTAGATGTGTCGACCCTTGAAATCCCAAGCGATGTCGCCCTAACCGGCGATGCACTCGACGAGCATCCTGTCGTGTCTCCGACCGCCTGGCGACTTTCCTATCAGTACCCGGTGCATAAGATAGGCCCTCATTATCAGCCCAGTGCCGATAATATTGAACCGGCGGGGACTGTACTGATTGTTTATCGCAATCGCGATTTAAAGGTCGGGTTTATCGAATCGAACTCAGTGACAGTAAGGTTACTTGAGATACTTGAAACCGAGCAACTTTCAGGAAGAGCGTCTATATTAAGGTTAGGTAAGGAGATAAATCACCCGCAGCCAGAGAGTTTGTTAGCCTTTGGTGGAGACATTATCTATAAACTTATGGATAATGACGTCATCTGCGGTTTCCGCCGCTTTTGACCCTCATCCGCCTTGCATGCGGTGACAAACAACTAGTAGGATAGCGCGCTTAGAACGAGCCGCTGGATGCACATGATTTGCGAGTTAAATACCATGAAATACACCAAGCTAATGCTTACTTTGACGCTCTCCATGATGGCATCATCATTAGTGTTGTCTGAAGAAACTGAGCATAACGATCGCCTTGAAAACCTCAATCGCACCGCGTTTGTTTTTAATGAGACCCTAGACAATATTTTTCTTAAGCCTGCAGCAAAAATCTATAAGGCTGCCGTGCCTGATCCTTTAGAGAAAGGCATTGTTAACGTTTTTAGTAACCTCAATGAAATCACCAATGTATTTAATGATTTATTGCAGGGAAAATTTGCCCAAGCAGGTAATGACTCGGGTCGATTCTTAATTAACACCACAGTTGGCGTTGGCGGTTTATTTGATGTTGCTCAGCGTGCGGGTCTAGATAAAAGTGAAGGGGAAGACTTTGGTCAAACCCTAGGGTCCTGGGGCGTAGGCTCAGGGCCCTATCTGATGTTGCCGCTGGCTGGTCCATCCACGTTACGCGACGCTCCCTCCAAGTTTTTTGATAGTTTTGCCAATCCATTGGGTTATATGGACCATGTATCTACCCGCAACTCAATGAGAGGGCTGGATTTACTGGCGATGCGCGCAGATTTGTTAGCGCTGGACGATGTGATATCCGGTGATAGATACCTATTCGTGAGAGACGTTTATCTGCAGCGTAGAGAGTATTTGACCAGTGATGGTGCCATTGAAGATGACTTTGGCGATCTTGACGACTATTAACTAAATCAGTCTTGATTTATTTTCTAAGTTTGCGGATTCTCAAAGTCAGATTGGGTTAAGATGCGCACTATCAATGCTGCATGCATTACATAAGCTAATAGTTAGACAGAATGCTAAACTGATAACCCAATTAGTACTAGCCAAAGCCGGAACCGAATGAGCGAAATCAAAGGCCTAGTTCTCCTTGTTGGAGATGACGACGTTAGGCTACAGAGAGCAAAGGCAGACTTCCAGAGTGTTGGCAGGGACTGTTTGGCTGCGCCAGATTTACAGGGCATTGCCGCCCTTTGTTCAGACCCCCTTAATCAACCGGTTGTTCTCTTCTCTGAAAATATTGTCTTAACCGGCTCCGCCCCAACAAATCAAACTGACCTCCTGCGCCAACTCTGTGCCGAACATCTTATTATTATTTCGCTGTGTGAAGAAGATAAAGCTCAGATAGCAGACTATTTCAGACTCGGTGTTGCCGATGTTATTTTACAGGGAGTAGATCAGGCAGATATCGAAAGCACATTACTGCGCATCAAGAATTTAGCCGATGCCCGTCAGCATGCCCAAGCCTACAGTGCCGAGCTAAAGCGCACTAATGACGAATTACAGGAAAGCCTGCGCCTATTAAAGCAGGATCAGCTAGCCGGTCTTGAAGTACAAAAAAGCCTAATGCCCGAGAGTCCCCTAAAGTTTGGCGACTACGAAATATCTCATTCTATTACCCCGTCACTGTATCTAAGCGGTGACTTTGTCGGTTATAACTTCGTATTAGATCGCTACCTTCTGTTTTACTTTGCCGATGTCTCAGGTCACGGCGCATCCTCAGCCTTTGTTACGGTACTGCTGCGCTTTATGATTGGTCGGGTTATACGCAGGCATCAATTAGAAAAAGACTATGTGGCGCTGGCCCATGCTCCCGATGGACTGGTAGAGCATATTAACAGCCAGTTGCTGGCCACAGGC
>Ga0115007_10000667_pt1 | contig 22625 bp, 41 predicted proteins | sample ArcOceMetagenome_2_FD_87166 | JGI IMG/M metagenome (GOLD analysis project Ga0115007, IMG submission 87166) | Marine eukaryotic phytoplankton communities from Arctic Ocean - Arctic Ocean ARC135M Metagenome | ecosystem: Environmental > Aquatic > Marine > Oceanic | place: Arctic Ocean | collected...
CGGTTAGTTCTTTTTTACGGTTACCTTTATAGGCAGGGTAAATATCTTTTCGGAAGTTACCCTTACCTTTAATAGCTATCTTACCTGTACTGCCCTCCAGATCACCCATAATACTTGAGATAGTCTGGTCTAGTTTTTTCTTAATATCTTTAGTGGTATTAGCACCCCAGATAGATTGATAGACTAAGATGTCTCCATCTATGTATACATTAATACTCATCATCTTCTTCCTCTGATAAAGTTATATCACCTATATGTAGACCTACGACAAGGTCCACAATATCTTCATAGCTACGTTGTAGCCGCCATATCTGATAGGCTTGAAACATAATTATAAACACTAAAAGATAGATTACTTCTACCATTTCCATTGCTCAAGATGCTCCTGTAGTTCTTGGTAGCCACCGACATGCATACCATCAATAACAATTTGAGGGACAGTAGTGCCCAGTGTAGACTTAACTGTGTCTTTCATTTCAGGTTCTTTGTTGAGGTTGATTTCGTATATAACATACTCTGGATAGGAATGCAATAAGTTTTTAGCTCTCTCACAGAACTCACAGTTATCTTTGGTATACATAGTTACGTTACGCATTAGTACACCCCTCCATTAAGTATTTCTTTCTTCTCTTCATAGGGCGTTACTACTTTTCTGTAGAACTCTTGTTGTGCACCTGATAGCGCACCCATAACCTCATTTAAGGTATGATAATTGTAATCACCTTTGTCTTGTAAGTAAACGGAGATCATTGCAGCTATAAGATATTGTATTTCACCTGCATTAACAGGATCACGATCAAATAACTCTTCTCTGTCTTGTTTACTAATATACGGCATTAGTGTACCTCCAAATAATCTTTACCGATCTTACAATCACCGGCTTCCATAATAGAAACACCCAGTTCTTTGGGTGCTTCAACGAACCATTTACGAATAATCTTCTCTGCTTTATCCGCATCATTAGGTGCTATCTCCCATGTACATTCATCATGGTAAAACAATAGTTGTTTAGCTTCAATACCTTCTTCTTCAAAGGCTTCATTGATTCTAACTATAGTTCTTTTCATTAAGATAGCTTCAGTACCTTGGATAAGATAGTTGAAAGCCTTATAGGCTTCGTCAGTATAAATACGACGACCATCGAGACCACGCAGATAACCTCTTTGTTGCGCTACATTCTTTACTTGTTCTGTTAGTGCAGCAAGCGCTGGCCAACGATTAAGAAAAGCATCTTTAGCTTTGTTACCTGCTTGTGCAGACCTACCTAATATAGTACCGAGTTTATTGCCTCCGGCACCAAATAGAAAGGCAAAGAAGAAAGGCTTAGCCTCGTTTCTAGTACAGTTAATAGCATCAGCATTTTTCTGGTGTATATCTCCTTTAAGAATTTCATCTGACATCTCCTGATCTCTACCAAAGTGAGCAACAACACGAGCCTGGTAACCCGCGCCGTCAGCAGAGATTAGTACTTTATCTTCAGGACAGATAAACATAGAACGAATCTCTGAACCGTATAAGGCTTTAGGTGAAGGAATGTTGGCGATAATCTTGTGTGTTTGACGACCTGTAGCAGCACCGATATCAATCACATCACCGTATAACCTACCGCTATGGATATGCTCTTTCCAGCCACCCAAGATGCTATGCCTAGCACGAAGAGTAAAGTAAGTATCAATGTCAATACCGATACCACCTAGTTTAGCTAGACTATCTGAAGTTAACTTGGGGCTTACCTTAACAAACTCGTTGTGTATCTTCTTCCAGTTCCACTGAGTAGGCTCCCAACCAAGAGTATACAAGAACTCTTTGAGGTGATCCTGATTACCTAACCTGGCCTCAACTGTTTCTGTACGTTGAAACTCTTCTCCAGGTTTTATTGGGGGATTACTGCTAAGAGCATCAGACACATCAACGTAGCGCCCAAAATAATCCCCGAGTAGCCTTGCAGAAACGGCGGTGTATTCTCCGTTCTTTTTGTAATTAGCTGTTTTCGGTTCTTTATCGATTGTAATTGTAAGTGTTCCAAGTTTGTGTTCAACTCGTTCTTCAATTTCATCCATCTCACCTTTAATTTTATTTATAGTAGAGTTAAGTAGTGGCTCGTTAATCTTCCAGCCATGTTTAATCTGTTCACCAGACCAGTAGGCCATTTGATGTTCAACCTTAATTGCATCATCATAACCTGGGTTAGTTGTTTTAATCTTATCATACTCTTTCATCAGCATATTATACACTGATATGTTAGCATCAACGTCGTCTACACAGTAGCTCACCATCTCTTCAGAGTAGTTATCAAAGCCACCGTCATAGTCTTGTTTCTGCGCTTCCCCTGCTTGTATAGCAAGAGCCTTGAGGCTGTGACGTCGTCCTGTCTTGCGACGATGGAAGTCATTTAGCCTTGAGTAGATTACTGTATCGATAATCTTATTACGATCGATAGCATAACCTGTTACCTTCTCTAAGACCACACGGTCATAACGCATACCATTATGTGCTATAATCCCTGTGGCCTCGTCGAATAGTTTAAACGATTCAGATACATTAGGGTACTGTTCGTCATGATCACTAAAGATATGTAGTTCTTTAGTATCTAAGTTACGCATTACCGAAACCCATATTGTGTCCGCTACATCTTGGAAGCCGTTCGCTTCGATGTCCCACGCATATACTGTCATAGTGTTTCCTTAAGTTGTTTGTTGGCCTACCCTGTAGGATTCGAACCCACGACCTAGTCATTAGAAGTGACTTGCTCTATCCAGCTGAGCTAAGGGTAGGAAGAGTTTATTCTCCGGTTACTTTATCTTTAATCTTACTTGCAGCATCTACAGTATAGTTTACAGCAGACTTAGCAGAAGGTACAATGACCTCTTGTGTGTAGGTTACTGTTTTCTCTGCAGTAGGTACTACTACCTCTTCGATTACGCCTACTGCGATTGTTCCTACTACGAATAGTGCGAAAATTGGTGCTAACATTATGTTACTCCTTATACGTCTACGTGACGTTGTTTGTTTTTAATATAAGATACCATAGCTTGTGTAACGTCATACAACCTACCGATATATCTCTGGGTTAGACAACTGTCATTTGCCAGCTTGCGAATCACTTTTACTTCTTTCTTTGTCAGCTTCATTTTGTTTTCTCTCTTCTTTTAAAGGTATAATCCAGTGGTCCGACCCATCATGGGGATCGTCCGAATTCTTTTGGGATATACTTGATCCCTGCGATGTTTCCGTTATAGAACTTTGGTTTGTCATTTGAATCCCTTAAGGTCAACACATCAAACTTATGTTGCATATTAGCTTCACCGTAAGAAAGACCACCACGGGTCTCATACAATTTTATAATAGAGAACAGAAAGTTTTCTATGTTGTGTTTAGCTATATCTACATTCAACTCAGCTGAAGAACCCGTATAGGTTTTCCAGTTAGTATCAGTACCATACCTATAGTTAGGGGTTTTAACTCCTTTCCTTACGTAGTTTTTCTTACCTCCATGAAGGAAGTTCTTTTTACCGACATAATAACGATCATCCACGACATTATGTATGAGATAAACAAAGCCATGCAAGCCAGTAGTCTCAATGGGTTCACTAGTTCTCCAGTGACCTTGATCTTCGTGCAGCTTGTATGGCTTTATTGTATCTAAAATAGTATTGAAATCAGTCATAGTACTCTAAGACTGCTTCCACTGCTTCTTGTAGATCGTAGTGTACTTCTGTTGCGTATGTATAAATGAAGGGGTGTTTAAATTGACCTGGATCTACCAAAACAATTACAACCTTACCCATCTCTTTAGCTTTAGCAACCTCCATTACAGTACCCCATTTCTTTCCAGGCATACTGTCTCTCAGGTCAGCTAAGATTACTCTAGAACGCTTAATGTCTAGCATATCTTGAGCTTCAATACGTTTAGATCGGTTATAAGTAGACAACTCATCTTCACAGTTGTCTTGCAGGTGTAATGGCATACGCCTTGTTGGGTGTAAGCAGTCAATATCAAAGTCATATAGATACTTATCTACATAGTCTCTCCAGTCTACCATTGCAGCTGTACTAACATGTTCCATTGCACCAGCGGTGTATACAAAGCTCTTCTTCATTTTACTTACCTTCTTTGTTTAGAGGTCTAGCGAAGCGGTTAGCCCAGAGAACCTGAGCCAACTGCGTTACGTAGTATTCGCTATTGTAATCCGGAAGGATCCATGCAGGACCATTCCGAGTAGTAATTTTAATAAGCTGTTCTGACATTAGAAGTCCTCGCCAGCACCATCGTAGCTAGTATAGTCAGTGATCTGCAATGCAACAAGCATAGCGGAGGTGCCTTGTTTACCTGCCATCTCCCAGTCATAGGAGAATAACTTGATATGACCCTTGGATCCGTTACCCATAGCTTTAATTTTACTTGGGGCCATCTCCTCTTTATCAGTGTCAACAACCTTGGGTGGCTCGTTAGATTCTCCATTAGCTTTGATTGCTTTACGCTTAATGTTAGCATAGAAACCATCGTTACCTGACTTCATCTTGACGCCAGCAGATTCTAGTTGAGCCTTAGTTGCCTCGTTGCTTGTGACTACTTGGATATCCCACTGTAGTGTACCGAAAGGAGAGTGCTTGTCAACTAACTTAGGCCAGTTGAATGTTACGTCACGTACTACGATTACTTGATTAGCCATTATATTTATTCCTTATGTTAATGGATTGTAATTACATCCGAGTATAGTTCAACCATCAGTTGTGCTACTATCTCAGATATATTGTCGTTATCAATCACATGATTGACTTCCAGGTTAAACAACTCAGTATAAAGAAGAGTTGTATCGTCTTCCAGAACCTCCCAGCTTACTGGGAAGTCCCTATGATAGTGTAGAGATAGTATTTTATGATTCATTCTCTTGCTCTATCACTTTAACAAGATAGTTAGCATACCACTGAATCTTCTTGGCATCCTGTAGCTTGTCGTCTTTCTTACCTAGTCGGGTACTGTATTTAAATACTTGACCGAGGAGGTGAGATGTCACACCAGTATGATGAGCTAGTAAGTACTGCATTAAGTCCATGTACTCTAGTCCATCAGGATAGTTACCTGGTGGTATTACTTTGTAATGAGCAGGATTAATTACGCTGTCTTGGTTAGCGGCATCCATGTTTTTAAAGTTACCGTGGAACTTTGATTCTTTTTGTATATCACGTTGTGATTCAAGATCACGATCCAGGTTTATTAGGTATTCTGTTAGTCTTTCTTTCTCAGCTGTTGACTTAGCGTGAGCGAGTTTACCTAGTATTTCATTACGTGTCATGGTGTTTCCTTAAGTTGTGGGGAAAATAACGTTCCCTTTTAATAATGGACTATAGATTTAGTGACTTAATCATAGCCGCTTTTTGTCTACGCTTCATAGTACTCTCTGCTCTCATAGCATTACTACCAATAGCTTGGTGTTGTTTGTCAGCAGACACAGATAACACTACATCTTTAACTCTAAATAGCTTACGGGTATGCTTGTTAGCTATATTGCGATAGTAACGTTCTCCGTTAGCAAGTAATCTTTCTTCACGATTACCCTGTATTTGTACAATTATAATGTCATACAAGGTTTTCTCAGTATCCTCCTCTATTTTGTTAGCTTGTGTGGTGAAGGCATGGGTTCCTTCGTACTCAAGTATAGCTAAGCCTCTATCAAATACATCTTCAACCCACTGTTTACCTACAATTATTTCTGGTGTGGTTGCAATGCCCCCACTATTACCTATTACTTTTCTTATTTGGTGAACAAAGCCCTTACTGTTAGGTCTATCTTCTTCGTTTATATATTTAAGGTTAAATAGATCACATACACCTAAATCTCTGTTCAACCTATTGTTAGACATAGCTATACTGTCATTAATTTTTGTTACGTCTTTAGTTTCTTCTGTTTCAGATAGTTTGTACTCAATATATTTTTCTTTCTTAGCTATCTGAAGTACAGTGTTAGTAAGTAATCTGGATAACTCTCCTTTTATACAACCAATGTCATTGTGATTGTAGACATCTATATCTGCAGTAGCATAGTAACCTCTTCGTTGGTAGCTCCAACCATAATCACGGGTTAGTTCTAAGTTACCTAAGGTTTCTAGCTGACTCGTTACGGTAGTGCATTCACAGTTTTCTTTGAATACCTTTTCTACCCCCGCCTTTATACTCTGATAGGCAAGGTCAATATCAGATACATCTAGGTCACTTACTGTAAGATTAAAGAAACGCACTAACTTACCGTGTAAGTAAGCCTGACGATATATTGTTGATTCATCTGCGCCTGCTACTGCTATGTCTTGATGATTATTAAACATGACTTTCTCTTTCTTTAAAGTTCTACGTGTACTAATGTACCGTAAGGGTTATCTTTAGCTTGCGTTGAGAGCCATACTACAGGCAACTCAGGTTCTTCAGGCCACGACCAGAATTCGCAGTCAGAAAAACATAGTAAGGTTTCTGTTTCAGGTAAACACTCTGTAACGTACTTGAAACCAGGATTCATATCAGTACCACCACCTCCTTTCAGTTCTAGTTCTGTTATATCATCATAGGGTGTAAAGCTATGACAGATAGCTACATCAGTATCAACACAGATAACGTTGATAGACTCAGGTTGCATACTCTCGTTGATAGACTGTAGTTCTGCTAAGAATATTTCTCTTTCTTCTTTACTTACAGAAGCAGAGGTGTCTATTACTACAGCGATAGGTCCTAACGCATTAGATACCATTGAAGGTAAGTACAAGTCTAACGCAGATAACATCTTACGATTAGGTCTAGCCCAAGAGTAGTCTTCGGGTTTCTTACTCATAAGGTGTGTACGTAGAAAGGCCCGCCAATTAACTTTAGGTGTACCTACGTTCTTAACAAGCTCTTCAATGCTACCATGCATAGTCTGCCCTGCTTTCTTAGCAGCATCAGCAGCAGAGGCTATCATCTCATTGACATCATCAATAGCCTTGTCTTTAGCGTCGCCAGTAATAGGGTTACCCTCTTCGTCAGACAGCTCCATTACATAACCCCACTCAGGGTCCTCATAGTAGTTATCTTTAATCTCATCATATACTTTCTCTGCATTTTTATTACGGTGATCAGCATCTAACAAGGCACCTTCAGGTAACTTGAATCCATCTTGTGTTAATGTTTCATTGATAGAAAAGTCTGTAGCAATGTTCCATTTCTTGTGTGATCTATCTTTAATTCGGAGGTGATGTAACAGTACTACGTGCATTACTTCATGTGCCAGTACCCCCATTACCTCCTCTTCAGACCACTTATCTACAGCTACACGACCCCAGAAGATAGACCTGCCATCTGTAGCCATAGTATTAGTGTTAGGGTCTTCACGTATGTTTAACCTTAACGCACAAGAGCCATAGAAGGCATACTTGCTTACAAGTTTTATTAAGGCTCTGCTTACTTTCAGTTGAGCTTCCATTGTATCACACTTTCATTCTGATTTTCATTAATGTATAGAGTTCAGACTCAGTTGGTTCGAGATCTAGCTCCTCCATACGTGAGAGTATTATCTGATTAGCCCATTCCATTTCCTCTTCTGGTAGTTCGCCTTGTAACTCTTCGCGGTAGTATATAGTCTCACCGATCATATAGTCTAAGGCTACGGATATAATGTCTTTAGGTTTCAAGTACACCTCCTTGTCTAAGTTTTATTTTAAGGGTAGCTAAGTTTAACAGGTCCCCGTGATTACCGTCAGGATAATCTGACCTGAGTCGATAGTACTCTTCAAGTACTAACTTTTCTCTCTGTCTTTCTTTATACTCTGCTAGTCTGATAGGGTCTTTATCAACGTCTTTAAAGTTACTCATGTTACCACTCCGGTTTGTTAAGAAGGTCTCTTACTTTAGCACGAAGCCTTTCTGATTTATCGAAAGGACGAATGTCATTTTGTTCTACTACAATGCCTGTGTTATAGCGCTTAGCATGTAACTCAGCAAGGTTTTTATTATCAAAGATAATGGGTTTGGATTCGTAAGTAAAAGGATTCTCTGCACTTGAGTACATCATCTCTCCTTCTTCTACCTCAAACATTACTAAGTAAGATTTAGTCATCTGTCTCTCCCAATATGTTTTTAAACACATAGTCTAATTTTGTTTCTGTAGCACCACAGTACAGCAGTAGCTTAAGCCCTAACTCTTGGGCTAATTCTGTTGTTTTCTCGTCAAGATCAAAGACGCAGGTAAAATTACCATCTTCATTCTCATTTAATTCTAAGACTTTCATTGTTCCTACCTCATTCATGACATTTTACCACAAAAAGAGCAAGGGTGGCTTTCGCCATCATCTGTTTCTGGCCCTTGATCGTTGCACCAGCAACATGGCTCATCATATTCCTCTATCTCTGTTACTTTGATGGACTTGTTTACATCAGTCATTATCTATCTCCTTATTATGTTTACGAAACCTTTTATTGTAAGCACGTTTAATCTTCTTTACCTGACCTGCCTTCCACAAGTGAAATTTACGGGCTTTAGTGAGAGCATCATACTCATCTCCGCCTTTCATTGGTATACGTTTATTCATTAGTTACCTTTCTTTTTAACTAGTAGTTTTCTAGTTCGTTATAATCAGTTACTTCTATTAGTTGTCCTTTTAATTCTTCAACTTCAACCCACCAGGTTATACGATCAGGGTAGCCCCCGATACGTTCAGCTACACTTGAAACAACATTCATCATGTCTCTTACTTGAGAAGCAGACATGTGGTATTGAGGCGAGTCTGGTACCTTGTAGTAGTCTTTGTTTTCAGGATTCAGCATTTCTTGGGCGTTATCAAGGTTATCCATGTCCATGAGATAGAAGCTACGTATCTTAGCTTTACGATAATACATTACTTGTTTTCCTTTTCTTTGTGTTCAGCATTAGCTATTCTTATATCAAGGAATAGTTGTTCTAGTTTACTTAGCATTAGGGCTACTCCAATCAACAAAGAAACCACCAACAGTATTTTTAGTTAGCTTATAGCCCTTCTCAGTCAAGTCTAGTTGTTCTGTTGTTGTCAGCTCTATATCAAAGTATACACCAGTTCTGGCATTAAGACAAGCAGTGAGGATAAACTCTTTAATACGTTTATTACGATGCATGTTAGACGAGGATAAGGCTTCTCTGGCAGTCAACATTTTATTATTCCTGTATAATAAGGGTTAATAAGGAGAGCAGGATTGCCCTCCTTGTTTTTAATAAGATTATATGTACGTATTTGACACCCACTTATACGTGCACAACCTTATGGTTGCTTCTAAGTTTAACTCCTTTGAGGACAAACTTAGCTATCACCTTATCTTTCGCGGTTTTAGCAGTAACACTAGAGATATTGATGGTGTTCAGCAGTTCATCTCTGAGTTTAACAAAGTCTTTGGGATGGAAAACAGTAGTAACATAGTTCTCTGTCTTGTCAGAGATTTCATATACTTTTATTGCATTAGTAGATAACATACTTATTCCTTTCTATCACAACAACAAGGCTTTACCTTCAGACATAAACCATGCTGTAATGTGTTTATCTGCTTTAAGTTTAGGGTTCCTCTGTAGAGCATCTCTGATGGTGAAGGCAGCAAACTCTTTGTTAGGTAGACTTGTTAGGTACTCAACAAAGACTCTACTGGTCTTGGGTGTAACAAGGTTAGCTAGGGCTGCACACAGAGCATACAACACAGTGGACTCCTCGGGCACAGTAGTAACACTACCTTGTAACACTTCATTGGGATCAGGCATCTTATCAGCTACCTTTAAGTACCCTAAGAAGTCTGCCTTGCAAGCCTCACCTACTTGACCTTTAATAGCCTCATTTCTTAGTTTGTAAGGCAGATTCATCTTAATTAAGGTATCTACTCTCATCCAACCTCTGGGTGAGGCACAGGAATCCACAGCAGGATCAAAGGTAGACAATTGACTCGGTCTATTACGTAGATAACCTAAGATATACTGATGTAGACCTTTGCTATTACCGTAGGCTAAGAACTCTGTTACATCTTCCATAACCTCAAAGAAAGTTACTCGATCTTTAAAGTGAGAAGGAAGAGGGTTAGTACCTGCTCGGTGTTGCATCTGATTACCAGCACAAACAATAACAACATTATCATTTAATTTATGCTCACCTAACTTCCTCTCATTAACTAACATAGATAATACATTAACGTTAGCTGTGGGAGCCTGTGATATCTCATCATAGAATAAGATAACAGGTTTATCTGTTGGTGTATCTAACCAGAAGGGTTTAGCTCTGGTATAAATACCTTGTTCCTTATCTAAGATAGGATAACCTGCTATCTCACCTGCATCATAGGAGGCTAGTGGTATAGTGAGAAGGTGATAGTCATTCTCCTTGGCTATCTGTTCTACAATACTGGTCTTACCAATACCAGGCTTGGATACCAACATGGGTACAATATTCCTACCAAAGTCCTTAGTATCATTGTTGGTAAGATTGTACTTAAGGATGGCTGCTACTACTTCTTTACATTCATTGATATTCATTGTGTATATCCTTTCAAGATATGTTGGTTAGTTATACTTCTTCACCTTGTTGTGTTAACCTCGGTACACAGTAATAATAGTAAGTGTAATCTCCTGTATCAAAGAGATAGTCTTCCAGTATATTACTGTTAAGTCTGGTTATACAGTCTTCCATAGTACCTTCATACTCATAGTCTACATCTTGTATAGCACCTAGATGTAATGTGACTACTATCATGATTGTTAGCATAGTATATCTTTCTTTGTTGTTACTCTAAGTATACTTATATAATATATATAATATATAACCTAAAGGGGAGGGAAGGGATTCTCCCTTTTAATAGGGGACTATACTTTCTCAATTTTAGTCATCGCTGTCAACGATGTTCTAGTCTGTACGTAGTTAGTATGACCTTGGTAGTCTTTCGTACAATAACACAGATACCTTTATGGTAGTATCTCAGTTGACCTCCATACAACTTAGATTTGTATTCTTTGCCTAAGGTTACAGCATCACTTATTTCTTCCAAAGTAATACCTCTGGTATCCGCTCGTTCACAGGCATGCTCTGACATAGCGTAACGCATTACTTGATACCCCCTATTGAGTATACCTTAGTATCTCCCTCCATGCTTATATCGCAATAGTAATTCTGGTTATTAGTCAGAATACGTTCGATTAGCATGTTGGCTGTCTTTACGCTTGTACCTGTGTTGGTTGTACTGTAGAGATAGCCTGAGTTGTCATGGCATCTGATTTCATGTTTCATCTTATTACTTTCTGTGTTGTGGTTCAGTTATTACAAGGACAACCCGGATAAACCCTCAGGTTTCGTTCCTTCCGGTTTACCCCTGGTATACTCTGATGTATAGGAGGAAATCCTCCAGTTACATTCCAATACACCCTGGTTGCCCTTTAATGTTTTGTTTACAGGGTTATCCTTAAGGTTTTTATCAAGGACAACCCTGCAAGGTTCTTACCATTCTAGTTACCTTCCGATTAACCTGTGATTATCCTCATCCATGTAAAGTTCACCCATCATTTCCTCCGCAGAGTATTCGATGACATCATAGTGACCATCATGTACTGACAGTACCTGCACAACGTAGTGCTCATCATCTGATAAGGCTACCTGTACATAATCTCCTACTGCATACTGTTTAGCCGTAGGTAAGTCTTTCCATTCTCTAATCATTGTATATCCTTTCTAGATATATAGCCCGTAAGTGGACATGAATGCCCTCCCATTACAGGAGGACATGTAGTCAACTTAGAAGTCGAAGTTATCTTCATAAGTAGTAGGCTCTGCAATGAACTCTACTAGTGCCTTCAACTTAATAGCCTCAAGACAAACGTAAGGACGACCTGTCTTAGGGTGTTGCTTGTGAGAGATCTTGATGTCACCACGAGAACCATTACCTATAGTTCTACGTACTGCAACATCCATAGCCATACCATCTTCCCACACGATAGCAGGTGCTCCTAAGAAAGAAGGACGCTTGAGTGTGAAAGAAGTAACGCCTTCGCTAACAATATTAATGTTAGGCATTATACCATACCAAGCTGCTGCTTGCTCTGCGTTATCTGTGGCTATCTGTAGCTCATACTGTGGTTTCCCACCATTATAGCCTGCCACTGGCGTTACAATCTTAACCCAGTTAAGTTGTACATCAGCCAATACAGAAGCTGCGCCATCACGAGTGTTACGTGTTTCTACGAAGTTAGTCATTGTGTATCCTTTCAGGATATAAGGTATCTGCCTCATCAGTGCATGGAGATAAGCCCATACAGACGCCCTAAGGCGTTTCGGCTATAAAGTAGTGCCAGACATAGCGTAAGCTACTACCCAGATACAGTAGAACAGTACCATAATACAGAATGCGGTTGCCCCCATAATTATCGCTGTCCAAGCTATATCAAGGAGGTTCTCCAGGTTACGCATACGGTTATCCTGGCGTTTACGTAGTTCGGTTCTAGTCATTGTTTTTCCTTTCAGAGTTGTGTTAGGAGTGTCTTGTGACAAACCAAGAAGAGACGCAGCCGGGAGGAAGCCACGCCCCTACTAAGAATGTCAAGTAAAAGAATCAAGCAAAGCCTAGGACGACTTCGCAAGTAAAGGGGGGTACACATGTTAAATAATAGGTAACCTTATATATAATTAATATTTTCCATCCACACAAGAGACCTAACCAACGTACAACCAACGTACAATCTACAAAAAACAATACCCCCTATCCCAGTACAACCCCCTATCCCCCAGAGGTTTTTCCTCCCATAAAAGTAAAATCTTTGGATCCAAAAATTATTTTTATTTTTTGAGGGCAATATAACGCCTTCGGCGTGTATAGTCCCCTATTAAAAGGATTTTTTTACACAAGTTGGACTCAGAGAGTTAACTATAGAAGGATAGCTGTAATGAATATTAAAGGACATGTTAATAAGTGGGCAGAGGTACTTCGAAAGAGAAGTAATATGAATGCTACTATTAAAGAGATGCACATGTTGACTGATGCTGAACTCAATGATATCGGGATTAATCGAGGTGAAATCGAGAATATTGCAAGAGGTATTATTGATTTCCACAGGAATGTGCGGGACTCTGATAAATAAAAGGAAGTAAAAATGTTTGGATTACCACTAGAATTGATCACCATGTTGTTTTCTACCATACTTGGTGGCGTAATGTCTATGTGGGGTCAAAGCAATAAGCATAAAGCAGAACATCAAAGGGCACTTGTTGGTGCTGTAAGTCAGGCAAGGGAACACGGTAAGACCGATATTCACTTTGCTTGGACAAGAAGAATTATAGCTCTCTCTGCAGTAGGCTCTATTATTGTGTTACCAAAGCTTGTAGCTGTTTGGTATCCGGAAATAAGTGTTGTTGTAGGTTATACTGAGATGCAAGGTGGTTTCTTCGATTGGATTTTCAACACACAAGAATCAATTCAGTGGAAGTCAGCCTACGGGTTTGTAATTACTCCACTTGACACACATATAGTCTCGGCCATTGTAGGTCTGTACTTTGGCGCGGGGTTCACTAAATGAGTAACAAAGAAGAACAAGACTGGCATTTATCTAAGTCTATACCAGTTACTTTTATACTGGCCATAGTAGGCCAAACAGCAGCCTTAGTTTGGTTTATAGCAGCATTAAGTGGTGATATAGAAAATAACGCGAGAGAAATTGTTCGACATGAATCACGGTTGATTGTGTTAGAAAATATTGTTCAAAGTCAGGCAGTGACTATGGCTCGTATAGATGAGAACATTAAGTCTATCCGGGAGATGATGGAAAATACAAGGTCTTCACAAAAGTAAGACTGAAATTTAAACGGGGTTAATAAATGATATGATTGAAGTATTAGCTTTAGCCAGCGCTGTAACTACCATTTCGAGTAGTATCAGTAATGCAATCAAGGCTGGCAAAGATGTTGGCTCCGTTCTACCTTCTTTCGGTAAACTAGCTAAACTAGAAGCAGACATTAACATTGCTGAAAAAGGGAAACACAAGGGGCCACTGGGTCGCCTTACTTCCACAGAAGCAGAAGGGTTTGCTATTGCACAAGCGAAGATGGCACACAAAGAGTCTATGGAAGAACTCAGATCTGTTTGCAGGCTTTACGGGCCTCCAGGTATGTGGGACACTGTTGTTAGAGAACAAGCGGCTGCACGGAAGAGGCGTAAAGATGCCTTGGAAGAGCAAGCCAGGAAAAGAGATCATTTGTTTTACGTTCTAAGTATAGTTCTGATTGTATCCATTTTTATTCTTGGAGCAGGCGGACTCATCTGGGGCGCAGCAATGATTGCAGAAGAAGTAAAGTAGGGAGTAGGTAGTTATGTGGTTTCTTGTTTGGTTCCAGTTTATGAATAACAGCTTGGAACACTACCAGTTAGGTCAGTTTACAACTGAAGTATTGTGTGAAGAAGCTAAAGAAAAATCTTTAGTTTTGATAACCCACAGTACTACTTCAGTATACTGTTTTGAAGTTATACCTGAATAGTTTGAGGAAAGATAATGGATAATATTAAATTACCTATAGCTTTAGTGTTAGCAATGGCCGCACAGCTTGCCGGGGGTGTATGGTGGGTTTCTCAACAATCCGCAACAATTAATAGTTTGGAAGAAACAGTAAGTCAACTTGGTTCTAAAATGGCTATTGAAGAAAATGTTAATCTACGCAGAGATGTTGAAGATGCCCTAGATGAATTAGAACATGTTTGGGTAGAACTGGAAGAGATGTGGGAAGAAAACGCTAGTCTAGCTAGTAGCATATCTCATATTACTAAGTTACAACAAAGAGTAGCTCTGTTAGAAAGTGAAGTTAGATTCATGAGTAGAGATTACAATAATGTAATGGGTAAGTAAGGAGATAAAGTATGGCAGGAGATCCGAATAAAGGTAAGGCTAAAGTAAAAGTCACGGCAAGTGGCAAGAGAGTTAGCTACGGACAGGCGGGTACGGCTAAAAATGGAAGTAAAAGAGTACAGCCTAGCAGCAAAAAGGGAGATGCTTACTGTGCCAGATCCGCTGGACAGAAAAAGCGCTCCCCTGCTGCAGCCAAAGACCCTAACAGCCCCCTGAATCTGAGTCGTAAAAGATGGAAGTGTTCAGGAACTAAATCTAAGAGGTAAACTATGGCTACCACTAAAACAAAGAAAATAGCGAAATTCCTTAGGGGTAAAATGGACAACCCCCGGTGACCCGATGGTAGTGACGGGGAGGATACACTACCACTAATTCGTGAGTAATACTCTCACACAAGCAATACCACTCGCGAACACGTCGTTCTGCAGCAACGGAAGTTTCGCTACCTTAGGAACCGTTGGTTAAAAATCAACAGGTTAGTCGTTGCACCGGGTGGGTGTCAGGCCTCGGGGTGTCAGGTAAAACTGTACCCCGAGTCCAACCAGGAAACATTATGGATAATCAGAAGAAGGAAGCTAGAGCACAGTTGGAAGCTCTAAGAGAACTTAAGAGAAGAAAGAGTCTTGAAGATTACTCTGATGACTTTGAAAAGTTCTCACAAGAACAGATTAGAATTATCACTAAAGACGCTACCAAAGGTTTTGTGCCTTTCGAATTTAACGAAGCACAGGTTATTATTAATGCAGCGTTAGAGAAACAAAGAAAAGAAACAGGTAAAGTTAGAGCTATTATTTTAAAAGCTCGACAACAAGGTATCTCTACCTTCTGTGCAGGGAGAGTGTTTTGGAAGACTTACTTTCAGCAACACACCAGATCTGTAGTGATGGCACATGATAGTGCTACCTCAGATTCTCTTTTCTCGATGAGTAAGAATCTTATCAAGAACATGGAAAAAGGGTTACAACCTAAATTAGAAAAAACGAACGCAAAAGAAATTGCGATTCAAACCCCAGCTTACACCGATCCAGAAGCCGTAGGCTCTTATCGTTTGTACACAGCAGGGTCACCGGAAGCGGGACGAGGAACTACCCCCACTATCTTACACGCATCAGAAGTTGCATTCTGGCAACATGATGCCAAGATCTTAGCGGGATTGTTTCAAGGTATTTCCCAGTCTGACGGTACAGAAGTTATTATTGAGTCCACAGCTAACGGGGCTTCCGGAGAGTTCTACCGTCTATATCAGGCGGCAGCAGCGGGGGAGTCCGACTATGTGGCTATCTTTATTCCGTGGTTTAAAACCGCAGAGTATAAAAGAGATATTCCAGAAGAATTTGAATTAACCTTTGAAGAAAAAGATTATAAAGAAAAGTATGAGTTAACAGACGAACAGATCTACTGGAGGCGACTTAAGATCGTTGAAGGTGGTGTAGACAAGTTTAGACAAGAGTATCCTGCTAACGCAGAGGAAGCTTTCCTGGTGTCTGGTTCTTCTGTATTTAATCCTGAAAAGATCAACTCATTTTTACCAGTACAACCAGTAGCTCTACGCTTGTATAACGAAGAGCTAGGTTCTTTTGATGACAGTCCTCGTGGTAACCTGGAAATATGGATACCACCTGATTGGAAAGACAACTACATCATTGGGGCAGACGTTGCCCTGGGGGTTAAACAAGACTACAGTACTGCTATTGTGTTAAATACTCAAGGTCACATTTGTGCCATGTATAGAGACAACACAGTAGATCCTACTCTTTATGGTGAACACTTGTTTTACCTAGGTCGTTACTTTAACAACGCACTGATGGCAGTGGAGTCTAACAGTATGGGTGTCGCTACCCTACAAAGACTCAAGCAGATGAACTACGTTAACATGTACTACGAAACTAAAGCAGCTAAACTCAGCTCTGAGGAAGGTCAAACACCTGGCTTCAGAATGACACATGGCAGTAAGCCTCGAGTGATTGGACAGCTTAAACATGCTGTTGAAGAAGAAGACATTTGGATTCCCTCTAAGACTATCTTGTCAGAGATGAAAACTTATATCTCTACTTCTTCAGGTAAAACAGAAGCTATTCAAGGTAGAAATGATGACACAGTTATGGCACTGGCTATCGCCTGGGAAGCTTATCGTACTAATATTGATAAGCTGGCTAACAATAAAGTTGACTGGAGGCAAAAGAATTTTGTCAACCGGAATAATGAGGAATGGATTTAATGGCTAAAACAAGTAAACAGATTGAGGAAATTCGTCAGAGAATGATGAAAGATCCTCGTCAAGCTAACTTTGCTCAACACATGATTAATCCTGAGACTGAAGAAGGTCAGGAGAAGATTAGAAAGTTTCAGGCTGCAGGGGTTAAAGCTTCCGCTGAAGCCCGCAGGCTAAGAAAAGAAAAGGATATTCGGATTAAAGAGAAAGCTGCTGAAATGGCAGAAACTCTTGCAGCCATCAACTCGGTTGCACAAGATCCTCTGGATGTAATGAAGTTGCTTATGCATGAAGCGATGGAAGACGGAGACAGAGAAGAAGCCTTTAAAATTGCTAAAGAACTAGGGGAATATAAAGCACCCAAGAAAACACGAGTAGAATCTGTTACCACAGAAAGATCTAGTGCAGACTTGAGTGTAGAAGAACTAGAAGAACTAGCACAACTTAAAAAAGATCTAGGAGGATAACCATGTCTGTTTATAGAGCATCTAAGGGTGTAAAACAAAAGAGTGGCAAAGTCTGGGATCCAACTACTAAGTCCAAGAACTCAGCTACACAAGCGAGAGCTAATGAAGTCGAGATCAGGGAACCAGAGTTAGTCCGTGCTCACCGCGAAGAATGGCGGAAAGAGGGGAAAGACGGACTGCACAGCTGAACCACATGCTGTTCTGGGTTTTGGGGTACCTACGGTTCAAAAACCCCAACCAATTATACCCATGTGGGTGATAGATAGATAGGAGGCCTATATGGGCGATTATATGACTGGTTACCGTGAAAAAGTAACTGATGAACAGCTGGTAAGCTTAGTGTCTACCGGAGTAGCTAACTCTGTAGGAGACTTCTTAAACTCTTCTGAGCTGGCCAACGATAGACTACAGTCTACTTACGAATACGCGGGTTTACCTGCAGGACATCTTAGCCCTAACGGTGTATCTAAGATTGTGTCTTCTGACACTACAGAGACAGTGGAAGCTTACCTTGCAATTATTTCAGAACTTATGTTTAACAATAACCGACTGGCAAAATTTAAATCTTGGTCCGCCTCTCCAGCAGCTATCGCTGCAGCTAACGATGCTTCTGACCTGGTAAACTACACTATCTTTAAGAAGAACAACGGTTGGGAACTTCTAAACACTTGGGTGAAATCCGCTCTGCTGTGGAAGAACTCTATTATCCGCTGGGATTTTGTAGAAGACATGTCTACTAGCTTTGAAGAGTACGAGTCTCTTACCGAAGAAGCACTTGACCTCAAGTTAGCAGACAAAGACGTTGAAGTAGTGGGTGAACTAAACTTTAACCCTATGACTAATGCGTATGAAGATATCCGTCTCAAGCGCACTTATAACATGTCTCGAGTCAAGATTGAAAACGTACCACCAGAGAACTTTTTGATTTCACGGGATGCAAGCAGTATTGAGACTGCAGCTTTTGTAGGTATTCAAGTAGAAATGTCTCGTTCAGATATTCGTAAGATGTATCCTGATATTGCAGAAGGCATGGAAGACTGGTCAGTACTGCCCACAACTTCAGAAGATCATACAGTATACTCACATGACGTAGCAGTACGTAAACGTGTAACTGGCCAATCTTACTGGCAAGGAATGACTGATGCGGATGATGCGCTGGAAGCTAACCGTAACGTAGCAGTAACCGAGTGCTGGATGGAAGTAGATCGTGATGGTGATGGTATTGCCGAGCTTAAGCACTTCATTGTAGCAGGTGATACTATTCTGCACGAAGAAGACTGTAGCTATGTGCCTCTTGCTTCACTAAGTCCTTTTGAAATTCCTTATGAGTTCTTCGGATTGTCTGTAGCAGATATGACACGTTCTACCACACTTACTTCCACTGCAATTTTGCGTGGTTTTGTAGAGAATACCTATCTGACTAACTATTCTCCGAAACTAGCAGATCCAAACGTAGTAGACTTTTCAGCACTTCAGAACCTGAGACCTAAACAGATTATCCCAACTAACGGTAATCCTCAGGGCGCTGTGGCAGATCTTCCTCCCAGCCCTATTAGTGCAGGTACGGTTCCTTTGCTACAACACCTGCAAGTTCATAAAGAACAAGCAACAGGTATGTCTAAGGCAGCACAAGGTCTTAACGATGAACTTTATGTTTCTGGTAACAGTGAAATGAAGTTGAGCCAAGTGATGAACGCTAGCCAAAAGCGTATTCAACACATTGCTCGAAAGTTTGCTGAAGGCGGATTCAAGCGTTTGTGTGATGGTGTATTTAAAACTATCCGCGATAACATGGATGAAGTTACTATCATGTCAGATCGTAGAGGAGAAATCCTTGATTTGGACTTGAAGAATCTACCTGAATGCATTGAGCTTGAAGTAGATGTCAACTTAGGTGAAAACTCTAACTCTAACAAGAGGGATAAGTTGATGTTGGTTGCTTCACAACTAGTTCCTATGTTAAAACAATCAGGTGCAGGGGGTCTAATTAAACCGGACGCCATTGCAACTATTGCCTTTGATCTTCTAAATACTTTAGATCTCAAGCCAGAGAACTATCTTCGTGACCATACTACAGAAGATTTCTTGAAAGAAGCAGAAGGTCTTCAGAAACAAACTAAAGAAGCAGAAGATAAACTTAAAGGAATTCAGAATCGTGTTGAAGAATCTAAAGCTAAACAAGCAGAAGCTAACTCTGTTTATACAAAAGTTCAAGCAGATAATGCACTACAAGATAACATTAGGCAAACAGCTATTGCACTGGATCGTCATGATCAAGAATGGGCTCGTCTCAAGACTGCTGCGATTAAAGCAGAAGTGCCAGCAGACCATCTCCCAACTCCGGGAAATATGGACGAAATAATGATGAAGGCTAATCAGATTGTTAAGTCAATCGAAGCAGCTCCATCAGGACAAGAAGCAGAATCATTAGATGCAATGGTTAAAAAATTAGGTATCGAACCTGCACAAGCAGTTCAGATGCTACAACAAGCTATGGGAGGAGGTGGCCAATAGGCCCCTCTTCACCACACTCCCTCTACCCTTACGGATGATGGATAAAGGTAAATTATGGAAAAGTACAGAGAAGCAGGCGACAAGCGGATGACTAAGAAGATTCATCCAGATCGTCTATCACAGATCGCACTACAAGAAGCAGAGTTTGCTGCACACACTCGCAACAGCTTCTTCGACTCAGCCTATGGAGATATCTTAGTAGATTTCTTTATTGAATGGTTGAAAACAGAACCTCACGAAAGTAAGAGCCGAGAACATCTTTATGCTTGCTCAATGGCGCTAGGTAGCGTTAAAGAGAAGTTGATTAGTGTCGAGACCCGGGGACGTAATATCCCTGTGATGGAAACTCTAGGTGAGGAACATAATGATGATTAAGAGCAGCAAAGAATCCATTGATACAGTAGTGATTAACATCGAACGCTCGATTGACTACTTTATTAACCAACACACAGCAGACATTAGCGGGGCAAGTCGCATTAGAAACGACGCCTCAGTTGTACGAAGCCTGTTCGAATATCGAACCGCTTTGCTAGAGCTGCTTGAAGAGAGTACTCCTAAAAAGAAAAGAGGTAACCCCAACTTTGGGAAGGATAACCCTTATCTTAACAAGGAGGTAAATGAATAATGGCTGAAGAAAATAATTCTACCCGTATGGATGACGTATTGGACAACAGCGGTACTGAAGATCAGATGCTCGCAGACATTCTTAACAGATCGGAAATACTCCAGGAAGCTGGTGTAGTTCCTTTCCCCGAAGAATCTCAACCCGAGGATGAACTTCAGGACTCAGAAGAAACAGGAACAGATGAAGACCTTGAAGAGCCTGTAGAATCTGCCGAATATGAAGATGATGTTGAACCAGATGATGAAGAAGAGACTGAAAGTGATAAGGAAGACGGAGATGCTGCGGCTACCGAAGTTGAGACTTATGCGCTAGATGACTTAGAAGACATTATGGTGACCCACAAAATTGATGGTGAAGAGGTAACTCTACCGCTATCAGATTGGATTGCTGGTTCTGCTACCAAACAACATCTCAGTAAACAAGGTCGTGAAATTGGTGAGGCTCGGAAATCATTAGAAGAAGAGCGGACCCAAAAACTAGGTGAAATTGAAACTTTAGCAAGCATTGTAGCTAATGAGGTTTACACTGAAGAAACTAAACACCAGAATAAGTACCATGAAATCTCTCAGAAGCTGGCGACAGCTCAAAAAGAAGGGGATACTTATGAAATTGGTGAGTTGATTCAAGAACAAACTAAGTCACAGACTGAGTACTGGGCAGCTCGTAATAAACGAGAGGCTCTTGCTACACAAGTGACTCAGCAACGTCAAGAGCTACAACAATCACAATTTGCGGAATCAGTAAAACATTTTAATGATACCATTACGGAAATTATTCCTGATTGGGATGATAACATTCAACAATCCGTGCGTGAATTCGCACTGGAAGAGGGGCTTCCGGAGGCCTTAGTGAATGCTGTATCAGATCCAAACTTAGTAAAATTTGTAGATGAATTTCGTAGATTGAAAAAGGGTGTTGAAATCGGTGCTAAAAAGCGCGCCAAGCTCCCTGCAAAAAAGATGCCTGCTAAAAAGGCTGCATCACCGACTAAACGTAAACAAGATAAGGAGTCGACTATTAAAGCTCGTGCATTTAAAAAAGATGCGTCTAATAAAGATCAGATAGAGTTCTTAAAAAAGTTTGCTCCCACACGATAAGCCAGTATTCGGCTAATTATATAGGTATATTAAAATGGCAACAGGACGTTATGGCACCTCAGGTGTATCAACCCAGGCAGCAACTGCTGTAGGTAATCGTTTCCCATCAGGCGCGTCAAGCGCAGCGGTATCCGAGAAAGAAGATCTAGCGAACTTCATCTCCATGATTACCCGTGATGAGACTCCTTTCATGTCTTCAATCGGTAAGACAAAAGCTACTGGTATTTACCACGAGTGGCAAACAGACGAGCTAAAAGCTCCAGGAAACTCTCGTGTTTCACAGGGCGCTGACTTCTCCGCAGTTACTCCAGATGGTCGTACGACTACTGGTGGTGATCACGGTTCAGGCGGCGGTGTAGTACTAGCAGACGCAGATCGTAATCGTTCACGTCTCGGTAACTATACACAAATTAACGCTAAAACTGTAGCAGTCTCCGGCACCAAGCGTGCAGTAGACCAAGCAGGCGTTGCAGATGAGTATGCATACCAGTTGAAAAAGCGTGGCACAGAAATGCGTCGCGATGTTGAAGCTGACTTGATTCACTCTCTAAACGTTTCTACACCAGGTTCTGCTTCCGCAGCAGGCTCTATGTCCGGTGTATTCTCTTGGGCAACCAACGTTGTTAACGTTGCGTCCACAGATGGGTCAGATACAGCTGCTCGTATCTCAAATGCAGGCGTAACAGCTGCAGAAGCAGGTATTGGTGCTAACAACTTCTCAACAGAATCTACAGGCGCAAGCGTAGGTGAACTTGAGTTGTCACACATCGACTCTATCATGCAGACTATTTACGAAGCTGGCGGTAAAGCCACTAAAGTAATGCTCTCACCAAAGAACCGTCGTACATTCTCAGCCAAAGC
>Ga0115007_10000671_pt1 | contig 22570 bp, 23 predicted proteins | sample ArcOceMetagenome_2_FD_87166 | JGI IMG/M metagenome (GOLD analysis project Ga0115007, IMG submission 87166) | Marine eukaryotic phytoplankton communities from Arctic Ocean - Arctic Ocean ARC135M Metagenome | ecosystem: Environmental > Aquatic > Marine > Oceanic | place: Arctic Ocean | collected...
CATTTGAGGTTGAAATCGCTAATTATTCAACGCTGCTCCTTCCCCATTGGGTTGATGCCTTCTTAAATCTACAGAAAAAAGCATTAAAAACAGAGATCGAAGTTCAGGTCTATCAGCAACGGTTAGCACTATTGGAGGCGGGGTTACAAAAAACCACTCAACGCCTAAACCTGTTTGATAAAGTGCTGATCCCTGAAGCACAAAAAAATATCCGCAAGATTCGCATCGCCCTCTCCGATGCAGAAAGGGCGGGGGTTGTTAGAGCAAAAATTGCGAAGAACAAGCGCAGGAGAATACAGCTATGAGTATTCTGGCGTTAAAGAAAGCCACCTTGGTTGGGTTAACAGAAGACAAAGCTCAGATATTGGATCAACTCCAAGCGTTAGGTGTAATGCATATTATACCGCTGCAAAAGCTGACATCGTCGACCCCCTCTTCACACCTTAATACCGACGGATTAAACGTAAGCCCAGAGCAACTGTATGAAAGTTTACATTACCTCTTAAACTGCAAACAAAAGCGTAAGCAGGTGATGAGCGAACGTCATTTCAATCTGCTATCGGTGATTCAGCAGGTAGAGAAAAACCGTCGTCTTCGTCTGGACCTCGTTGAGCGGTATGATTTTTTACAAAAAAGGATCGAGGATTTAACCCCGTGGGGCAGTTTTATCTTACCGGCTGAAAACGAATTTTATGGCCAGCGCTTTTGGTTTTACTTAGTGCCTAATTTTCGGATGAAAGAGGTACAGAAAGTCGATCTTCCTTGGCAGTTGGTACATCGCGATAACCGGCATAGTTATATTGCGGTGATCGCAGAACATGAACCGGGGATCAATGCGCTGCCTGTTGTTCGGACACACACCGGCGCGATCCCTCTTGCCCAGCTCAAACGGGAGTTAGAGGACATTGAAATTGAGCTTGAAACCATTGAGGCAGAGCGTGAAGGTTTTACACGCTGGATCTATCTATTGCAGCGCTCAATCGCCGGTACCGATGATGCCGCACAGTTGGCTGAAGTCTCTAGCCAAACCTTAGATCGGGATGAAATCTTTGCTGTTCAGGGGTGGTTAGCTGAAGAGGATGTGGAGCAGTTGGCCTCGTTGGCTAAGGCGCAGGGGCTTGTGCTTCAACTTGAAGCACCTAGCGAGGATGAGCTTCCCCCCACTTTACTCGATAACCCTACGGCTGTGGCAGGCGGCGAAGAAGTCGTTAATTTTTTCCAGATGCCAGGCTATCGCAGTTGGGACCCTTCGCGGGTTGTGTTCTTCTCCTTTGTGTCGTTTTTTGCCTTGATTATGTCGGATGCTGGCTATTCCTTATTACTGGCCGCCATCCTGCTCTTTTACTGGCAACGTATGGGTATGACCGAGAGCGGTGTGCGATTACGAGCGATGGGGTGTGCATTAGCCCTCGCAGGTCTTATATGGGGTGTGCTGGTCGGGAGTTATTTTGGTGCCCACGCGCCATTTGAGTGGTTACAAGGTTTGAAAATGTTAGACCTTAATGACTTCGATAGCATGATGTTGCTGTCTATTACCGTGGGTGCTCTACATCTCATTTTAGGTAATTTAATGATGGCGTGGGTGCGCAGACGCTCCCTACAGGCGTGGGCTGCAATCGGCTGGGCAACAAGCCTAGCGGTGGCATTAGCGGGATGGATTCAAGGGTTTACGCCGGCGCATTGGGTGTTTTTTGCCGCAGGACTGGTGCTTGTTTTATGTTTCTCTTCCGCCCGCAGCGGTTGGAGCGGGATGCGCTTGGTGGATGGTTTGTTAGCGTTGACCGGTATTACTAAGCTGTTTGGTGATGTACTGAGTTATCTGCGCTTATTTGCCTTAGGTCTGGCCAGTGCTTCACTTGCCATGACCTTCAACAAGCTGGCGGTGGATGTTGCCGCGGCGTTACCGGCCATTGGGCTTCTTTTTAAGGTGTTGATTCTATTGGTCGGGCACCTTTTGAATTTCGGGCTGACGGTGATCAGTGGAGTGATCCACGGTTTACGTCTAAATTTGATTGAGTTTTATAACTGGAGTTTGGCTGATGAGGGATACGCCTTTCAGCCGTTCGCTAAACAGGAGGTTTCACCTTGGATAACCTAATCATTGCTTTGGGTTGGGCTGGTTTATATGGGCCTATGGCGTTGGGCGCTATTGGTAGCATGATAGGTTGTGCCCTTGCAGGACAGGCTGCATGCGGTGCGCTGTTAGAAACAGAAACGGGGCATGGGCGATACATTGGTATTGCTGCGATGCCGTCATCGCAATCGATCTACGGTATTGTGGTGATGTTTGCCTTAAATCGAGAGATTACCGTTGCGAATGCCCCTGGTTTAGCCGCGATTGGTCTGCTGTGTGGTTTAGCGCTGTTATTTAGTGCTGCGTGGCAAGGGCGCTGCTGTGCGTCGGCTATTAATGTCGCAAAAATCCGACCGGAAATTTTTGGTATGTCGTTAGCGCCCGCTGCGATTGTGGAAGGCTTTGCTGTTTTCGCGTTTATTTTTGCATTAGTTATCAGTGCCGGTGTGCCAGCTTAGGTGGTCAATATGAATGACGAGCATAAAACACAGGCCTCCTCCGGTGTTGAGGAGCTGATTGAAAAGTTACGCCTACAAGGTGTGCAGAAGGGTCAGCATGAAGCGGAACAGCTGGTGGAAGAAGCTGAACGTCGCGCCGATTGGTTGTTAGCTCAGGCCAAGCAGGAAGCTGATCTTATTGTCACTCAGGCGAAGAAGGAGGCTGCCCAGCTTAAGCAAGCGGGCGAGGATGCCCTACGCATTGCTGTTAGGGATATGCACCTTGAAGTCAGGGAAACGCTGTCCCACACCTTTACTGATCAAGTCGAACGCTTAGTCTCCACTCAAATGGATAATGCCGCATTTATGCGTAGTTTGATCTTAGAGCTGGTGGCGAAGGTCAGCCATGACCAAGGGATTGAGCAAGCGAAAAATATCGATGTGTTACTGCCGGAAGACTTTATCGGTTTAGATGAGCTGCGCCGTAACCCTAAAGAGTATCGGGAAGGTAAGCTTAGCCAGTTTGTACAGTCGTTGGCGGCTGAGCAGATGCGAGAAGGTATTAATTTTGAAATCCATGATGGCAAAGGGATTCGAGTTTGCCTAAGTGGACAAGAGGTTGAAATTGATCTCAGTAGTGAAGCGGTCGCTCAGCTTCTGTTAAAGCATTTGCAGCCTAGGTTTAGGGCGATCATTGAGGGAGTGATTCGATAGTGTCGGATTACTACACGCTAATGACTGCACTGCCGTGGCTGCCGGATCTGGAGCAGTGTACTCAGCTGCCGATTTCGCGCATCGCTTTAGATCGTCGCCTAACGATGCTGTCAGAACATGACAGTGAGCAGTTAAGTAAAATTGAAGCAGTTTTTAACCCTATTATTGATCAGCATATTAGTTTGACGGATAAGGATTTTATAACCCAGTGGAAGGCGACGGTACAGCAGGTTGAGTCGCCGAGGATGTTGGCATTAATCAATGATCAAATGGAGTTAAAAACCTTGCTGGCGGCTTTAAGGTGTCGGGCTGGAGGCTTAGAAGATCCCTCTCAATTTTATGGTGCAGGGCGTTGGGTGCAGTTAATTAAGAAACATTGGTTTGAACCTGGTTTTGGATTAGATCGTGTGTGTCCGCAACTGTTGCAGTTGCAACGCTTAATGGCGAAAGAGAAGCCGATGCTGGTTGAAGACTATTACAATCAGCAGCTCTGGACGCGTCTGCGCCAAGCAGAACATTGTGTTCAGTTTAGTTTTGAGGCCTTGGCCTGTTTTGTCCTACGTTGGTCAATTGCGGAACGCTGTCTTCGATATGATGGCGATAAAGCCGTTGATACGTTTAATCGTTCGCGCAGTGCATTGTTAGATCGTTCGGGTTTGAATCAGCAGTTATTACAGGGGAATCGTTAGTGAGTCAGCATATTACAGCGCAAGTTGTGGCCGTCAGGGATGATATTGTTACTGTCAAACTGCTCAAAGGGAGCGATGGCGATTATTACCCTATTTTAAAAAACGAGATGGTTCATATCTGTCCGACACGGCGCGGAAAAAAGGGTCGGCAGGAAGCGCTACAAGCGGAGGTGCTCCGTGTACGCCATGGTGAAGCGGATGTGCAGGTCTTTGAAAATACGCGTGGGGTTGCTGTCGGGGATGATGTAAGGCAAAGCGGCCATATGCTCTCTGTGACTTTAGGACCGGGCCTATTGGGCCAAGTTTATGATGGTTTGCAAAACCCGCTTGAGAAGATAGCGTCACAGCATGGCTTCTTTTTACCGCGAGGTTTAGAGGTTGATGGGATTGATCGACAACAGCATTGGGCATTCCAACCGAGTGTCAAAATTGGTGATTACGTAGACGCCGGCGATGTTATTGGGCATGTCCAAGAGGGGCGCTTTAAACATCATATTATGACGCCTTTTGATTTGCAGGGACGTGCGGAGGTGAGCTGGATTCAGGAAGGCTCGTTCACGGTGGATACCCCCGTTGCGCGTCTGCGTATTGAGGGCGAGGCTGAAGAGATCGAAGTCTCTATGCAACAAAAATGGCCAGTCCGTGTACCGGTTAGCCAGCCCCTATTGAGAAACGGTAAAAGTGTACGCCAATACCCAGATGAGCCGTTGCTAACATCAATACGGTTGATCGACACCTTCTTTCCAATCGCACGGGGCGGCACTGCCTGTATCCCGGGGCCATTTGGTGCGGGTAAAACGGTATTACAAAGTTTAATCTCTCGCTTCTCTGATGTGGATATTGTCGTCATTGTTGCCTGTGGTGAGCGTGCGGGTGAGGTGGTCGAGACTATCACTGAGTTCCCCAATATGTCCGACCCTAAGGGCGGCTCTCTTATGGACCGTACCGTTATTATTTGTAACACCTCCTCTATGCCGGTGGCCGCGCGTGAAGCCTCTATTTATACCGGTATCACCATCAGCGAATACTATCGACAGATGGGGTATAACGTCTTAGTGATTGCCGACTCAACCTCCCGTTGGGCGCAAGCTATGCGAGAGACGTCCGGTCGTTTAGAGGAGATCCCAGGTGAAGAAGCCTTTCCTGCGTACTTAGACTCTGCTATCCGTGCGCTTTATGAACGCGCTGGGGTTATCCAGAATAATGCAGGGGATTTAGGCAGCCTAACGTTGATAGGAACGGTTTCCCCTGCGGGGGGGAACTTTGAAGAGCCGGTGACGCAATCTACACTACGTACCGTAAAAGCCTTTTTAGGTTTGAGTGCGGAACGTGCTTATAAACGTGCTTATCCCGCCGTTGATCCTTTGATCTCATGGTCACGTTACTTAGATCAGGTCTCTGGATGGTATCAAACCCACTTAGGTGAAACTTGGGTGGATCAAGTTAAGGAGATGCAAGGGCTACTGCAAGAGGGCGAATCGGTTCAGCAGATGATGCAAGTTACCGGTGAAGAGGGGGTTACGTTAAGTGACTATGTGCTCTATCACAAATCCATCTGTTTAGATCAGGTCTACCTGCAACAGGATGCATTTGATCCGGTTGATATCTCTGTGCCACTGTTAAGGCAGAAAGACACGTTCCAGCTTTTGCGGGCCTGTTTGTTTGCACCGGTGACGTTCAACGATAAAGATGAGGTGCGTGAGCACTTTGTTAAGTTGACCAGTTTGTTTAAAAACTTAAACTACAGTCGCTCGGATGGCCCCGATTTTCGCCGTTATTATGCAGAGATAGAGCACTTTACAAAGGCCTAGTCGGCTTTCGTTGATCTATATCAATAAACAAACCGACCATTCATCCTTAGTGTGGAGCGCTTCTGATAGAATCGCAAATTCGGGCCTGCATAAAGCAGATCTTAAACGCGCGCAGGAAGCGTGTTTAATAAGGCTGTTATCGTAGAAACGACATTAAGCTGCCTTTATTGGATCGGTGTTCTATTAATTTATGCCTCAAAGTCAATTACATACTTTTCCCCGATTCCTAATGCTGGGTACTGTGGCGATCGCCGTCGCACTATTGGTCATTGTTGCGTCCCACTTTCTGCTGAAAAATCATGCGGATAATAGCCAGCGTTTAGCCGCGCTGGAGCAGGAGTTTCTGCAAAAGGGACAAGACCGTGTGGTGCAGGAGGTAGAGAGTGCGCAGGACTATATACGTTACTTTGTTGCCCAAGCCGAAACGGTTCTGAAAGAGCAAGCCCGTGCTGAGGTTTTAAAAGCCCATACCATAGCAACCACCATTTATGCGCGCGAGCATGACCGCCGACCTGAAGCGGAAGTTAAAACGTTAATTACCGAAGCCCTACGCGGCATTCGCTTTTTTAATGGCCGTGGTTATATCTTTATAGATGATAGCGCTGGCACCTGCATCCTATTACCGACCTCGCCTTCGGTTGAAGGCACCTCCCTCTACGACAGCCAAGATGATACGGGCCATTACATTATGCGGGGGTTGCTGTCTGCGGTTGATAATACACAAGGCGAAGGTTACTCCCGTTACCGTTGGTATCCCCCTCAAAGCGAAGAGCAGATGCTTGAAAAGCTGACGTTCGTGAAAAAATTTGAACCTTATGGTTGGGTGATGGGGGCGGGTGATTATCTTGCCCATATTGAAGGCGACCTAAAAAAACAGGCGATAGAACGTTTGCAGGCGATCCATTTCGGTAAATATGGTTATATTTTTGTCATGAGTCAGCAGGGGGAAATACTGTCGACGTCAGGGGTAAGTTATCAGGTTAGTGAACCTTTGAATAAAGAAGCCCAGTTATTAGAAAAACGAATTATTGCTAAGATCCGCAATAAGGCAAAACAGGGCGGTGGTTTTATTAATTACGACTGGTTTCTGCCAAATGGTGAGGGGCCTTACCCTAAAATATCCTTAGTAAAAAACATTGAAGCATTGGACCTGATCCTTATTGCAGGCTTTTATCCACAAGAGGTTAAAGAGCTGCTTCAGGAACAGGTGGAACTTCTATCCCAAACTCAGCAAGAAGACCGGGATCAGTTATACCTTTTCCTCATCATTGTCGCCGTTATAACCTTAGCCTTATCGTTTATTTTTTCCCAATGGATGAAGCAAAAGTTTGCGCAATACCATCAAGATATAGAGCAAAAGAAGCGCGAACTTTACCGAAATGAAGATCAATTACAGTTAGCCTCACGGGTGTTTGATAATGCCAGTGAGGGGATTATGGTGACGAACGCGTATAACCGAATTATTGCGGTTAATGACGCCTTTGTGGCGATTACCGGCTATTCGTCCCATGATGTGATGGATAAAAAACCTAACTTTCTTGGCTCAGGCCGACATGATGAAACCTTCTATAGCGATATGTGGGCACGGTTAGAGCGCGATGGGCAGTGGAACGGTGAGATCTGGAACCGACGCAAGAACGGTGAAGTATTTCCACAGTGGTTATCGATTAGCACCTTTTTAGATGAGAAAGGTCAGGTACGTAACTACATTGCCTCGATTGCCGATTTGACGGAACGCAAAGCGGTTGAGAAAAAGTTAGAGTTTCTGTCCGATTACGACCCTTTAACCAACCTCCCTAATCGACGCTTGGTGGGTCATCGGGTTGATCAAACGATCAACGTGAATAAGCAGAATAATGCGAAACAGTTTGCACTGCTCTATATAGATTTAGACCATTTTAAGAATATTAATGATAGTTTGGGCCATGGCTTTGGGGATGCAATCCTACAAAAAGTGGCTAAACGGTTAAAATCTCTGCTTAGAGAGGGGGATACGGTCAGCCGTTTAAGTGGGGATGAGTTTATGATCCTCATGTCTGATTTAGACTATGTGGAATTAGCGGTTAATCTCTCTGAGCGCATTCTGCACGAAGTGTCTAGACCATTAGAAAATGATAGCCATTTAACGGTGACGCCGAGTATTGGTATTGCGGTTTATCCTAATGACGGTTTAAGTTTTGATGAGCTATTAAAAAATGCAGATGCAGCGGTTCACTTTGCTAAAATGCAAGGCCGTAATAACTATCAATTCTTTACCACCGAGATGAATCATCAGGCCTCACAGCGCCTGCATATAGAAACTGAACTTCGTAAAGCGATAAAGAACAACGAGTTTGAGCTTTTTTATCAGCCCCAGTTTGATTTAAAAAATAATCAATTAGTTGGCTGCGAAGCGTTGATTCGTTGGCAGCACCCTGAGCAGGGGCTTGTCTCTCCCGATGCGTTTATTCCGTTGTCAGAAGAAACCGGGCTGATTATTCAAGTGGGTCGTTGGGTCTTACAGCAAGCGTCTATGCAGGGGGCTAAATGGATCAGCCTGTCCCAAACGATGGTGACCATGTCTGTCAACGTTTCGGTGCGCCAGTTTAGACCTGAGCTGGTGGATGAGGTACGCAGTGCTTTGATGGAATCAGGGCTTCCTCCCCATGCATTGGTGATTGAAATTACAGAAAGCACCTTGATGCATGATGAAGAAGCGACCTTAGTGCTACTACAAGAGCTGAAAAATATTGGTGTACAGTTATCCTTAGATGACTTTGGAACAGGCTATTCAAGTATGGCGTACTTGAAGCGCTTTAATCTTGATCAGCTTAAAATTGATCGAGCCTTTATCAGTGACCTACCGAATGATAAAGATGATGCGGCGATTACCTCTGCGATTATTGATGTTGCACATCACTTTGGATTAGTGACGGTGGCTGAAGGGGTTGAGACACCTGAACAGGTCGCGTTTCTTGCTAATGTGGGATGTGTCGAAGGCCAAGGCTTTCTGTACGAAAAACCTATCCCTGTAGGGGTATTTGAAGAGAAATATTTCGCGTAGTAATACGTCGCCGTATGACTCACTGTTATAACTCGCCACACCGCTTCCTGCTATCGCGGAACAGCGTTTAATGTTGGCTGTGACCAATTGTCACATGTGGCATTGGGTCACATTTCTAATGGATGATCTTTAGTTAAAATCGCCGCAACTTAACTGTTGTGGTTGTTTTTCTATGGGTCAATATCTTGCGTGTCTTCTTCTTTTTGTAACAACGTCTTCCATGGCCAATATCTATTGGCAGCCGATCAAACAGGATCATTCTGGGGGGCATGGGCGTCAGGCTAAACAGTTTCAATTAAAGGGAGAGCAGCCTGCGCTTAACACCACCATTGAGTTTATCCACTCGGACCTAGAATCCGCAGCGTTAGAACAGCAGGATGGAATCGTTACGCTGAAACCGACCGGTAAAAATAACTACCATGCCCTTATCGCACGTCAAACGAGCGCTGATTTTCAGGGGTTAGCGGTGCGTTATATTTACAATAATGGCCGCCCAGTTAATACCTCCCCCTCAGATCTTTTAGCGCTTGAATTAGGTGGACTACAGATCACTCCTTCGCCGCTACCGCGAGAGCACTGGGAGTATGAGAGCCTTAAAACCTATTATTTTAAGGTGATGCTAAACGGCCGCCCTTTGGCTAATCATCCGCTGTTAGCGACCACCGCATTGGGCAGCAATAAGGTCGTGCATACCGATGAGGGCGGTGTCGTAGCGCTGCTGATTCCTGAAGATTTCCCCACCATTACTCCCCAGCGACGGGCCACCCCGCCTGCCGAGTTGCAGTTGTTTAGTTCCCTCGAAAAAGATGGAATAACCTATGAAACAAGCTTTACGTCGGCCTATCACGCCAGTGAAACCAGTTGGAAAAGTGTCAGTTTAGGGGCCGGTGTCGCGTTTGCTGGGCTGCTGTTTGGTTTTGTTGTTAATCGCCGCTTACCTGAGCATAGCCGGAGAAAAGCGAAGTGAATGCATTGAAAAATTTAACCGTACTGCGCCGTTTTGTGCAGTTATTCATGTTTGTTTTTTTGGTTTATGGATCGACGGTCGTTGGCTTTTACGCGGCAGACAAACTGTCGGGTGCGCTGCCATCGTTGAGTTGTGCTTATGACACAATGAATGCGGATTACTGTGCTTTGATCCCGTTGCAGCATCAATTTCATCATCGCTTAGGCCCTGCGGTTGATAGCGGTGACTATTTGAAATTATTGCTACCGGTCGGCACTACGATTGTGACCTTCCTGATGATGTTTGTCCTTTTAAATAAGGCGTTTTGTGGTTGGGTTTGCCCGTTAGGCTTCTTCCAAGAGGTGATGCAACTGATTGGACAAAAACTCGGGCTACGCAAAGTGGATAGTTTGTCCCATGGGGCTGTGGATAAGGTTAGGCCGATCAAATGGTTGATGCTGGGCGGGCTTGTGTTTGGCTTACCCGCGCTGACCAGCTTGGGCTTTCTTAGTGATGAGTGGGGTGACCCGTTCTGCCAGATATGCCCCAGTCGGATTATGACCACGCTTTTTACCGGCAGTGATGACGAGTTGTTTGTGGATACCTCTACGCCCAGTTATATGGTGCTGTCTATTTTAGGTGATTTTCTGTTTGGTCTGGTTATCGCGATGTCGATGACACTGCGCCAGCCGTTTTGCCGTATCTGCCCTTTATTAGCGATGCACGCGGTATTTAGGAAAATAGGGTTTGCGCGGTTGGTTAAAAAAGGCAGCGCTCGTTGTGATAAATGTGGCCTGTGTGCTGAGGCTTGTCCTATGGATATTAGAGAGCTGCAGACCGACCATAACGCAACCGATAAGGTTAAGGACATTACGCTGCCCGACTGTACCTTGTGTGGCCGGTGCGTAGAATTTTGTCCCGATAAAGATGTATTGCAGATTCGTTATCTAAATATTCCTGTATTTAGTGCTACGCCCCAGTATTTTAAACGACGTAAAAAGGCCCAAACCGAATGGGACAAGGTTAAGCTCATTGGTTTTGATCATCGTTTGGCTAAACCGGTAAAAGCAAAATGATGAGTACAGAGCTGTTGCAGTTAGGCTTTGTCGCGGCGGCCTTCTCCGCTTTTTTAATAGGCCTTAGTTTTGGTACGGGGCCATGTAACTTAAGTTGCTTACCTTATTTGGGCCCCGTGTTACTCGGGCCTGGGGCGCAGCGACCGTTTGTTGAAGTTGTACTGCCTTTTATGTCAGGTCGGCTTTTGGGTTACCTATGCATGGGGACGAGTGCCGCACTGCTTGGCAGTATCATAAAGAGCTACTTGGCCCACCCCTTAGTACCCATTTTTGCGGCGGTGGTTAGCTTATGGCTGGCCTTAAAGATGTGGCGACAAGCGGGTGAAAAGCGCTGTTCTAGTGAGAAAGTACACCGCCCCTCTCCCTCTAAACAGAGCAATCTTATCGCCTCTGATGCACAGCCTGTAAGTGAGCGTAACGCATGGCAGTTAAGTATGCTCGGCTTCTCCTTGGCCTTAAATCCTTGTATCCCCTTGTTGGGTTTGCTGGCGGCGGCTGCGCAAAGTGCCGATCCGGTTTGGGGTGGGGCGATCTCTCTCAGCTTTGGTTTAGGCGCCATTGTGATCCCTAGTTTATTGGTGCGTTATGGCGTGGCTTTATTGGGTAAAGAGTTGAGGGCGCAGTTAGTACAGTGGCAGGCGGGTTTAACGCGCACGGGGGCATTGATGTTGGTCTTGGTAGCGATTAATACAGCATGGCGGGGTCTTCCGGGGTGATGTGGATAGATAAAGGCGGTCCAATTGTATGGATTTTAGTGGCGTACTCTGTGATTGGTTTCTCCATTCTGGCGGGGCGTTATTTACAACTCATGTTTACCCGGCGGGCAAAATTAGCAAAGCCTGTTGAGCAGTGGAAGGAAACGGCCGAGAAGAGAATCGTTGTTAAATTGCAGCAGAAGCAAAAACGCCATGGTCATGGTCCTGAGCTTCGAGCCGCCGCAACTCATCTGATTTATAAAGAGATGAAGGTGTTTGAAACAGGGCTTAAAACCGTGTCAATCTTAGCGAATACCGCTCCCTTGTTAGGTTTGCTGGGTACCATTGCCGGCATGATTAAGGCGTTTCAAGTGATTGAAAATGCAGGGGGAAAGGTTGATGCAACGGCGTTAGCTGGGGGAATATGGGAGGCGATGCTGACAACGGGTGTGGGGCTCGCGGTGGCGATCCCTCTGTTGATCTTTTTACACTTTCTTGAATCTGCGCTGGCGCGCTACCATTGGCGGCTGCAAAAAGCGGCGGCACTGGTATTAGATCATCATGAACCGCAGGCGTTAGGTTCGTCGAGTCTCCCGGAGCAAAATGAAGGGCCTGCCGGTGCACTATAAATCTCCTGTACAACAGCATGCGATCCTAAATTTAACCCCCTTAATTGATATTGTTTTTCTGTTGTTGGTGTTCTTTATGTTGACCGCGCATTTTGTCGATGAAAAGCAGATTGCGCTGCAATTGCCTAATGCGGACAGTGCGACAGACCTGAGTGTTGAGTCGATTATCACCGTGAGTGTTGACGTTGCTGGGATCTATTACATTAACGGCGAAGCAGTCCATGCTCATGCATTACGTGAGCGGTTAACTGTGGAGTATGGTAAAAATCCTAAGCTTATTTTACAGTTAAAAGCTGATCAACAGGTGAGCTATCGTCACGTTGTTCATCTGTTAGATGATGCGCGGTTGGTGGGAATAGCTAATATAGATATAGTGACAGAGTCGCCTTAATGCTGGGTTCTGCTAAACGTTACCGCCGCCTGCTCTTTGCTGTGGGTGTTCTCTTGTCACTTGGAATCCATGGGGTGATTGGGTACAGGTTACAACGTACTGATCTGGATAAGACACCCGATCTGATGCCCAGTTATGCTGCGGTGCGCATCAATATGTCTACCACGGCGCCGAATGAGGCTGTGCCGGTAAAAAAAGTGACTCCCGTTGCTGAGTTGCCGCCCAAAATTGAAAAGCCAAAGCCAAAGCCAAAGCCAAAGCCAAAGCCAAAGCCAAAGCCAAAGCCAAAGCCAAAGCCAAAGCCAAAGCCAAAGCCAGTCGAGCCGTTAAAGCCTAAAGATAATCGGGCTGTTCGGCCTCAGCCTCAGCCTCAGTCTCAGCCTCAGCCTCAGCCGCAGCCGCAGTCGCAGTCTGCGCCCGTGGTGCCGAACGAGATGCCGATTATGAGTAAGGCGGAACACCGCGATCGTTTATTGGCCGAGTTGATTAAGCGAATAGATAACAATAAAGAGTACCCCAGCCGTGCGCTTAAACGCGGTATTCAGGGCCGTGTGGCGTTTCGGTTAACGTTGAGCAAAGAGGGGTACTTGCAGCATTTCCAATGGCTAGAGGGTAATCGTCTGTTTTATAAAAGCACCTTGGCGTCGATTAAGCGCTCTCTGCCGATCACTATCCCTGCTGAGTTATCCGGCAGTGCAGCCGCGTTTAATTACGAGTTGGCACTGCAATATACCATCGTACAATAAGGGTTTAACGCTGAACGCGTGTTGGTAAGTGCGACCGATAGTCGCTTATAGACGGGTGTTCTCGTGGCTATTTTTGCTGTTCTGTATCGTTTTGTTCTACTCGCGTCTCTGCACGGTTCTTCTACATACTTCTTCTACATAGTTTCCTTGCATTGTTGGTCGGGGCTTTTCGTCGTTTCTTTTCCGCCTTATTCCTTTTCTATCGTGGTTCTGCTCTTCGCTTCTTCTCTTCCTTTCCCTTTTTCATGGCTATCTTGATATTAATTTTGTTTTGATTATTCATAGCTATATTTTGACTGTCCTTTATTTGCTTTGGCTCATTCTTTTTGTCTTTTTGTTGAAAATGTTTCAACTCATCCCGCCTCATTTAAGTCCTTATATTTCAATAGGTTACGCGTGTCCATGAAATCCAACCTTTTAGGTTAATGACTTTGTTTTTTCTTTTTTAATTTCAATGGGTTACGTTCGGTAAGCGGTCTTTGTTTAATTGTGATTATTCATTTTTTGATATATAATAATCATATTAAAATAAAGACAATTCATTTAGGAGTTATGGAGATGCAAGAAAAGGAAGTGAGGCTGTTATTTAAGGCAGGAGTGTTTGATTCATGCCAGGCAATACCCATTTCTATGGCACGGGGATGGACGCTGAAATTTGTTACAAAGCAGGAGGAGGTTTTTACGCTGGAGCTTCAACGCTCTAAAAAAGAGCGTGAGTTTAAAAGCTTAGATGGTGCAGCGGCCGTGGCTAAACGAATAGGGTTTGAGTGGTTAAAAGTTCAGATTGGCGATCTTGAATGGCAGGAGAAAGTTAAATAGGTGGGGTATTATTTTATGCCACGGCTTAGGGGGTATGATGCTTTTATCGCGCGGGTTGGGCGAGGCCGAATGGGTTGTGTCGGTGCGTACGGCGTCGGTTTGTAACGCGAACGGTGTTGTTAATAAGGTCATAAAAAAAGCCACCGTAGTGGTGACTTTTTGGGTGGGGGTTTAAGGGTACGGTTTAGAACTGATAACGATAACTCAGCATGGCTGATCGCGGCGCACCGGGTGTGAAGGTTTTGTCACCACTGGTGTCTTTTTGCGCTTCAACGGCATAACGCTTATCGAATAGGTTCTGGATATTTAGGCTGACGTCATGGGGCCCTTTTGTGTAGCCAATATTAACGCTCGTGACAAAGTCATAACCGCCGTATTTTTCGCTATTGGCGTTATCGAGGTAGTATTCGCCCCAGCTATCAGCTTGTAGACGTGCTTTTATGCCTGATGGATGGGTGTAGTTTGCATTGATGCTGTAGTAGTGTTTAGGCACAAAAGGTAGTTGATTGCCGGAGCGGTCAAAGTTGCTCGGTGGGCCCATGCTGTAAACGACTTCTGAAAATTCATTATAGGTATAATCGCTGTAGGCGTAGTTAAAGCCTAGCGATAGCACGCCCGGTAGCTGCTCTTTGAATACCTCCAGAGCGCCGCTGAACTCGATCCCTTTTTTGTCTGTACTGCCTGCATTTTGATAGATACTTTCGCCATTGGTGCGGACGTTAATAATCTCATCTTCCACTTCACTGACGTATGCATTTAGGTCGAACTGCCACGCTGCAGCACGACCTTTTAGGCCAACTTCAACGCTACGGCTGACGGAGTTTTTAAGGTCTGAATTACTCTCCAACTCGCTTGCAAATGGGACCTGTTCACCTTGGGCTATATTGCCGAACAGGGTGAGGTTTTTATTCAACTTGTAGCTGACGCCAATACGAGGGGAGAAGAGGTCGAAGCTGTGCTTCATCTCACTGTTGCCGCCGCTTCCCGGAACCGTTAGATAGCCACCCATGCCATAATTATAGGCGGTGTCGCTATTCCATGTTTTCTGTTCAACGCTAATGTGATCGAAGCGGAAGCCGGCATCAATCAATAGTCTATCGTTCGGGCGTAGGTTTTCTTGCAAGAAGAAGCCGTGAACCGTATTGATCTCATCTTGCTCTTCGAGCAGTTCGCCTTTTCTGCTGGATAAGGTGCTGACCAAGGCTGGGCCAGCCGTGACTATATCTGCGTAAGCATATTTCTGTGCGCCGATATTACGGTCTTGGCGGTAGGTGATGCCGCTTACCAGGCTGTCTTTACCCACTAAATTGTGGTCATAGGCGAGTTCTAGATCGGTTCCCCAGATATCGACGCCGGGGGTGTCATTGATGACGCCGGTAACAGGATGAAAGTGACTCCAGTGGTTGTAGTAAACCCGTGGTTTTAGCGTGAGCGCACCTAAATCAACGTTAAGCCGGCTGTTGAAAAAAAAGATTTCGGAGTTGCGAGCTGAGTTTTTAAAGGCGTCGTTGTTATCGGTTTGTTTGCCGGTCTGTTTATACGCTTCAAACTGACTTTCGCTCATGCTGCCGGGCAGGTTGAGTTGTGCTTTTGTGTAACTGAACTCCGTTTCTAATTCGCTGTTATCTGAAGGGAGCAGACCGCCCTTAATACTGAACTGATTCGATTCGAAATCATTATGGTTACGCCACTCATTATCGGCCTTGCGGTGGGAGGCGGTAATGGCAAGGGCGTTACCCTCTTCGGACATGTAGGATTTGCGTAGGTGGAGGTTGCGTTGTCCAAACTCACCTGCGCCGAGTCTAAGCTGATCACGGCGATCATCAAAAACCGATTTTGAGATAATATGAATAGCTCCGCCGGTGGACCCCGCAGCATAAATATTCCCCGGACCTTTACTCACTTCTATCTGTTCAATATCTTGGGTATCGATAAAGTCCATGCGGGTAAAGCTATCAGGGTCAGTAATGGGCACGCCATCCCTAAGCACCATGATTTCTCGTATGCCGTACTGTGCTTTTAACCCAGCTCCGCGCACAATCATGCGTGAGCTGTAACCTCCGCTCGTCGATTCAATCAAGACGCCCGGTGTGCCTTTAAGGGCGTCGGCGATGTTGGTCATCTTTTCCTGTTCAAGTCGCGTTTGGTCAATGATCGCAATACTCTCTGGAACCTCAGCCGAGCTTCTTTCTGCGCGGGTTGCGGTCACGGTAATCGTATCGGGGATTGTCTCAGCGGTTGTGTCTGAACGCGATTCCTCCTCAGCCGCTACGGATAGTGGGGCAATCATCGTGGCGATTAACATAGCTATTTTTCGGGTAGGGAAGGGTGGGTGACGTCGTGGCATGTGATTTCCGTCCTAAATATATATTGGCGCGGAAAATAGGTGATTTTTAAGCGTTGGACAATGTGGCACAGTGTCGCGCGGCATCCTGCCGCATGTGGCTTTTTGCCACGTTTATGAGTGGTTGTTGCAGCGGCAGAGGTGGTTTAATCGTTATTACTGTTTAGGGTGATTTCTCGTAAAGGGAACTTTCCGAGCCGTCGGTCTTCAAAGTAGAAGTTGAGGGCGTTTTTAATAGTGGAAAAAGCTAATTCATCCCACGGAATATCTTTCTCGCTGAAAAGCTGAACATCGAGTGATTCATTACTGGGCGCGTATTCAGGTTTTTCCATATGCGCGAGGTAGATAAGCTGCACCTGATTGACGTGAACAATAGAGGTTAAGGTGTAGAGATGGCTGATTTCGACGTGAGCATTGGCTTCTTCGTAGGTTTCCCGTAACGCGCCTTCCATGGTGGATTCATTATTCTCCATAAATCCTGCGGGCAGTGTCCAGTAGCCTTTTCTGGGTTCAATTGCGCGTTTGCAGAGTAAGACCTTATCTTGATAAACCGGTAAACAGCCGGTGATAACTTTAGGGTTGTGGTAATAAATTGTATCGCAGTTGTCACAAATGTGACGTGGTAGATTGTCTTCGTCGGGGATGCCTAAGCGAAGAGGGTTTGCGCAATTGGAACAAAATTTCATCCTACATCCTTAAGCGTGCTGCTGAGTGGTTTGCGAGTCTATAGGTTATAAATATCGCAAAGAGATAGAGAGTCTATAAAATCTTACTTAATTTGTCGCTGTGCTTAGGGGTATGATTAAAGCATAGCGAATAATAATGATATTTATATGATAACGACCATACGAAAACGTTTAACTGAATTAACCCCTGCTCGGTTTCCATCAAACCGGCCGCAAGCGAGTGTGCTTATCGCACTCACTGATCACGATGATCCGGAAGTGATTTTAACCAAACGCGCCGCGACACTCTCAACCCACAGCGGCGAAATCGCATTCCCCGGCGGTAAATATGATGAGACCGATACAGATCTGCTGTTCACCGCTTTGCGTGAAGCCCATGAAGAGGTGGGTTTATTGCCCTCATCGGTCGATGTGATTGGCCCGTTAGGACAGGTGCTTTCTAAGCACGGCTTACAGGTGACGCCTTGGGTTGGCGTGGTGCCTAAAACGGTTGAGCTGGTGCCGAACCCGGGTGAGCTTGATGAGGTTTTTAGTGTGCCTTTAAGCTTTTTCTTGGCGGATCAGCGTTACTCAACAGATGAGATCCGTTTTAAAGGTAAATCGCTTTATGTCCCCGCATGGGAGTATCAAGGGCACATTATCTGGGGGCTGACGGCGTATATGCTGGTTGAGCTTTTAAATGAAGGGTGTGGTGCTGACATTCCCATGAAGCCAAGACCTGAATATGCAGTGAGACGTTTTTTACGTGAGTCGGAGGAGCAATAATGTTGTATTCCCTTGAGGGGCAGACGGTCGCGTTGCTGGGTGACGAGCATTTTGTGGCACCGAATGCGACAGTCATCGGTAATGTTGAGCTGCATGATTGCAGTAGTGTTTGGTTTAATGTGGTGATTCGTGGCGATAACGATCCCATCATTATTGGCTCAGGTTCAAATATTCAGGACGGTGCGGTTTTGCATACGGACCCAGGGTTTACCTTGCGTATAGGGTCAAATGTGACGGTTGGACATCAGGCGATGTTGCATGGTTGCGAGGTAGGCGATGGCTCCTTAATCGGTATTAATGCGGTTGTTTTAAATGGAGCGAAAATTGGTAAAGGTTGTTTGATTGGGGCGAATGCGCTGGTCACTGAAGGTATGCAGGTTCCAGATTACTCTTTAGTGGTTGGTTCGCCGGCAAAAATAAAACGGACCTTATCTGCTGAGCAAGTGGCGGGGTTACAAGAGAATGCTCTGCATTATGTTGAAAATATGCGCCGTTATAATCGGGCGTTAGAACCACAAGGGTAAATTATGACAGATCTGAGTGATAAGCCTGTTCCCAATCCTTGTGTTGGGGTCTGTGCGCTTGATGAACATGATATTTGTATTGCGTGTCAGCGGAGCGGTATCGAAATTGCTGAGTGGGGTGTTTTTACCCATGAAGAGAAGCTTGAAGCGTGGAAGAAGATTAAGCAGCGAGAAGCGGGTGATTTTTCTGAGTAGGTTGAGTGGGTGTTGGTGATGAATGTAATGATTGATATTTGTATCGTGCCTCTAGGTGTCGGTGTTTCAGTTTCCAAATATATAGCGGCCTGCCAGCGCGTTCTTGACGATGCTCAGCTAGCGCATGAGATGCACGCCTATGGTACCAATGTGGAAGGGGATTGGGATAGGGTCATGGCGGCGGTTAAGCGTTGCCACGAGGTTGTACATCAGATGGGCGCACCGCGAATCACAACCTCTATGCGTTTAGGTACCCGCACAGATCGTGAGCAAACCATGGACGATAAAATCCAAAGCGTAAAACTGAAGTTGGCGTCTGAATAAGGCGGGGTTGAGTGCTGATCATCGAGCACCGTGTTCGTCGGTGCTCAACTTTTAGCTAAACCGGATGAGGATTAATCATCCTGCTTTTTTTTGAAGGCGATGATTCGCGCCGTCTTGATGACATTATCGCTGACTTGAAGGGTCTCTATACGATAATGCATTAACTGCAAACAGACATTGGCTTCAGGAATCGACTCCAACGTTTCTGTAATTAAGCCATTCATGGTTTTTGGCCCATCGGTGGGTAAATTCCAATCCAGTGCTTTGTTTACATCACGAATGTAAGCGCTACCTTCAATGTAATAGCTGCCATCCTCCTGCGGGAAGATATCTTGGTCGGCATCCCGAGGACTCGAGGATAGCTCGCCAACAATCTCTTCTAATATATCCTCTAAAGTCACGATGCCTTGAATATCGCCATATTCATCCACCACTAAGCCGATACGACGGTTTTGTGACTGAAAGTGTACCAGTTGGGTTTCAAGGGGTGTGCTTTCAGGTACAAAGTAAGGTTCGCGTATCACTTGAAGAATCGCTGCTTTTGTTACTTTCCCCTCATGGAAAACCTGTGCAAGGTTCCGCATATGGAGAATACCAACCACTTTGTTAAGCTCACCTTGGTAAACCGGTAAACGAGTGTGCTCAGTATTGCTCAAGCGCCCGATGATCGTATCAATATCATCATCTAAGTCGATCCCCATCACTTCGTTTCGAGGGATCATAATGTCGTTCACGGTGACTTCAGATAGCTCTAAGACCCCTAACAGCATACTTTGGTTATTTTGTGGCAGTAATGCACCGGCTTCGTTGACGAGGGTTCTAAGCTCCTCGGTGCTGAGGTGATGATTGTTATCACCGGTCACATTGATGCCAAAGATGCGTAAAAAGGTGTTTGTAATACCGTTAATCACCCAAACGAGAGGGTAAGAGATCTTTAGCAGTGGGGCTAATAGGTACGCGGCGGGAAACGCCACTTTCTCAGGGTAAAGGGCCGCCAAGGTTTTTGGCGAGACTTCAGCAAAGATAAGAATAATAACTGTTAGGCCAAAGGTGGCGATCATAATGCCGGTGTCGCCCCATAGGCGTACGCAAATAACAGTCGCGATAGCAGAGGCTAAGATATTAACAAAGTTATTACCTATCAGAATAACGCCAATCAGTCGGTCTGGGCGCTCTAATAGTTTACTGGCGTTACGTGCGCCACGGTGCTTTTTCTTGACGAGATGTTTCAGCCTATATCGGTTGAGCGACATCATCCCCGTTTCTGAACTAGAGAAGAATGCAGAGCATAAAATTAAGAAACAGAGTATTCCAAGGAGGAATCCTATCGATGCGTCTTCCAAGACGGTATGCCTATCTTATGAATGGAGCGTCATTTTCAAATGTGGCCCCTGACCTGTCAAGGGCTATTACCCCTACATTTTGTCTATTTAGACGAATATAGGTCGTTATCTCGCATAAGTCGGCTTACATGAGTAATTCAATCACTAATTTACTGCCAAAAAATCCGAGGGCGAGTGTAATAAAGCTCGCAATTGTCCAGCGTACGGCTGTGTTGCTACGCCAGCCAAAACTGATACGTCCAAATAATAAGGTCGCGTATAGACACCAAGCGCAGATGGAAAAGGCGGTTTTGTGAACCAGATGCTGAGCAAACAGGTCATCAAAAAAGATAAAACCGGTCACCATTGAGGCGGTTAATAGCACAAGGCCGGTCCATACCATCTCAAACAGTAGGCACTCCATAGTCTGTAGAGGCGGGAGAGAAGATACAAGCCCGCGCGTATGGTGCTGTTTAAGCGCGACGATCTGGCGAGAGAGTAATATGGCTTGCAGCGTTGCAACGGTAAAAATACTGTAGGCTAAAATCGATAATAAAATATGGGCAATCACACCGCCAGTATAGACTTTTCCCTCGCCTACGCCGGTCACCAGTGTAGCGAGCGCCGCGATGGCCGCCATAGGAAACACACCGATAAAGAGGTTGTCTACATTTTGGCGTAGGCTGCTCAGCAGAACGATACTGGCGACAAGCCATGAGATAAGTGAGCTAACACTAAAGAAACTTAAGTTGATCCCGTTGGGTTGATGCAGGACTATATACAGCGCCAACGTGTGTGAGCATAAGCCGAGTAGACCAAGTAATTGGTTGAAATGGCGCGGCTGTTGACGACGTCCACGCATAACTTGCCACTGTAGGGTTCCAGCAGCGCTATAAAGCATGACGGCAACAAGTGTTGATATAGCTAGCATCTAAGTCTCTTCTGTCCAGCGTTCAAGTAGAACAGTGTTATGGCATGAGGCGATAGTTTGTCACAGAAAGACCTTGGATTAAAGAAGTGCAATAGAGATACAAAGAGTAATTTAAGGGGGCTGCTCAGGATGGCCCTTGTACGGTATAATGCATCCATAATTAACTTAGTTTATCTTTTTCCCTTAATTGTAGGCTGATCTACACAGCGCTTTCGCAGGGGGAGAGTCGAGGCAGGACATGTTTGAGAATTTAACAGAACGACTTACGCATACGTTACGCTCAGTGACCGGTCAGGCGAAACTGACGGAAGACAATATTAAAAGTACTCTGCGTGAAGTGCGTATGGCTTTGTTGGAAGCCGATGTTGCACTCCCTGTCGTTAAAGAGTTTGTTAACAGCGTTAAAGAGCGGGCTGTAGGGACAGAAGTTACTAAAAGCCTTACGCCGGGACAGGTCTTTGTAAAGATCGTCAATGAAGAGATGGTCAAGGTGATGGGGGAGGCGAATGAAAAGCTGAACCTGGCTGCCGTCCCTCCAGCTGTTGTTATGATGGCCGGCCTTCAAGGGGCGGGTAAAACCACCTCTGTTGCAAAACTGGGTCGCCACCTGCGCGAGCGAGAAAAGAAAAAAGTCTTAGTGGTGTCCGCTGACGTATACCGTCCCGCTGCGATTAAGCAGCTTGAAACCCTTGCGGCGGAAGTTGAGGTTGATTTCTTTCCCTCATCTGCAGATCAAGACCCTGTCGATATAGCGAATGCAGCAATTGCCCATGCGCGTATTCAACACCACGATGTTGTCTTGGTGGATACCGCAGGCCGTTTGCATGTTGATGAAGACATGATGGGTGAGATTAAACGCCTACATGAAGCGCTTAATCCGATTGAAACCCTGTTTGTTGTCGATGCGATGACCGGTCAAGATGCGGCCAATACAGCAAAAGCCTTTAATGAGGTGTTGCCGTTAACGGGTGTGATCCTAACCAAAACCGACGGTGATGCCCGAGGTGGTGCTGCACTGTCTGTACGTCAAATCACAGGCAAACCGATTAAATTCTTGGGTGTGGGTGAAAAGGTTGATGCCTTAGAACCGTTCCACCCTGACCGCGTTGCGTCCCGTATCTTAGGTATGGGTGACGTACTTTCTCTGATTGAGGAAGCGGAACAGAAGATTGATAAAGCGAAAGCTGAAAAATTTGCCCAGAAGATTAAAAAGGGTAAAGGCTTCGACCTAGAAGATTTCCGTGAACAGATCACCCAGATGAAAAACATGGGGGGTATGGCGGGCATGCTCGATAAACTTCCCGGCATGGGGCAATTGACCCAAGCGGCCAGTGCCGCGAATGCTGAGAAGGGGATGCACCAGATGGAAGCGATCATTAACTCAATGACCGCGATGGAACGACGCAAAC
>Ga0115007_10000672_pt1 | contig 22566 bp, 19 predicted proteins | sample ArcOceMetagenome_2_FD_87166 | JGI IMG/M metagenome (GOLD analysis project Ga0115007, IMG submission 87166) | Marine eukaryotic phytoplankton communities from Arctic Ocean - Arctic Ocean ARC135M Metagenome | ecosystem: Environmental > Aquatic > Marine > Oceanic | place: Arctic Ocean | collected...
AACCATGCTGGTATGCCCCTGTGATATCTCCTGTAGTGCGGAGAGGATTGAACGCTCAGATTTACTGTCCAGTGACGAGGTTGCCTCATCAAACACCAAAATAGGCGGGCGTTTTAATATAGTTCTGGCGATAGCGACGCGCTGCTTTTCTCCGCCAGATAACTTTAACCCGCGTTCACCAACAACAGTCTCAGCGCCATCTGGCAGTTCGGCAATAAAGCTCTGTAAGTGGGCAAGTTTGATGGCCTGCAATACCTCTGCGTCTGATGCTTCGGGATTGCCGTAACGTATATTTTCAAAGATGCTCTGATTAAACAGCACCGTGTCCTGGGGCACTATGCCAATCACCTGACGGAGAGAGTGCTGACTTACCTGACTAATATCCTGCCCATCAATCAGTATGCTGCCCTGACTGGGATCGTAGAATCGAAACAGCAGTTTGACCAGGGTTGATTTTCCTGCACCGCTGGCGCCAACAATGGCGACTTTCTCGCCTGCACGGATATCAAAGCTAAGGTCTTTAACAATAGGGCGGTCTGGTCGGTAATGAAAAGATACCTTATTAAAGCTGATAGCCCCCTTGGTTATCTCAAGGTCAGGAGCATTATTAATATTTTTGACGCCAGAACTGAGTTCCATTAGGGCAAACATATTTTCGATATTGGCCATGGAGCCCTTAATTTCTCGATACACAAAACCCAAAAAATTTAACGGGATAAAGAGCTGCATCATAAAGGCATTGATCAGCACAAAGTCACCAATGGTCATGGTGCCCTCTGTAACCCGTTGGGCGGCCAACCACATCATGGCGGTCATGGCGACTGTGATAATGAGTGCCTGACCGGCATTTAAACTGAGTAGCGACAGGCGATTTTTGCGCCGTGCCTTCTCCCATGTTTTTAAGGCCACGTCGTAGCGATTGGCTTCATAGTCTTCATTGGTAAAGTATTTAACGGTTTCGTAGTTAAGTAGGCTGTCGATTGAGATGGTGCTGGCTTGAGAATCTGCCTTCGCCGCTTCACGGACAAACTGGGTGCGCCAATCGGTGGTGACCATGGAAAAGAGAATATACAAAACCACAGAACTCATGGTGATAGCCGCAAACGCAATGCCGTAGTTATAGAACAGCAAACCGATCACCAGGGTAATTTCTATTAGTGTAGGGGCAATATTAAAGACAAAAAAGCGCATCAAGAAGCTGATGCCATTAGTGCCTCGATCAATATCGCGCGATAGACCGCCGGTGCGGCGATTGAGGTGAAAGTCCAAATCCAGACCATGCACATGCTTGAATACTTGCAGGCCAATGCGGCGCAGTGCGCGTTCAGTGACACGGCCAAACACCGTATCACGAATTTCACCCAGCAAAATCATCGACAGGCGAGCAAAGCCGTAGGCGATAATAAGAGCCGCAGGCACCACTAGTAAACTCTCGGCAGGTAGTCCGTTGCTACTGTCCATCCCCAGACCATCGACGATGTATTTAAGCAGGAAAGGCCCGGTGACACTGGCAGCTTTAGAAAGGACTAAGCAGACCAGCGCAATGCCGATACGTGCTTTGTGCTCCAGCATATAGGGCCAGATAATTTGAAAGACTTTCCAGTTGATTTTTCTGTCGGCATCAACAGCATAGTTGCCAGGTTGCATAGGTTAGCTCGGTTGGTAATAGGGGGCAGTGGATGTTTAATGCCTGTTTAACCTAGGTTCTGTGCTGAAACCAAGCTAAGACGCTAACAGTTACGGATTAACTAATAAGTTGGTCTTTTGCGGCATTAATTTTTGCTGCCAAATAGTCACTGCCGCCGCGATCTGGGTGTAAACGTTGCATCAGACGCTTATGGGCCTTGATAATCTCTTCTTTGGAAGCATTGGCCTCAACTCCGAGGATTTTATGGGCTTCGTCATTGGATATATCTGAGAAATTACCTGCTTGATAATTATCATTGGTCTGTTCACCGGTGCCATTGCGCAATAGATAGGCCTGCAGCAGCACAAAGGATTCTCGGTCAGCAGCACGAAATTCTTCAGACAGTGCTTTGAGCTGCTCGGGGTTTAATTCAGACAGGCGCTTGCCGGTAAATTCACCCTTGAGCACTTCGCCATCCATTTTCTTGCTGGCAAAATTAATCTCTACCTTTAATGAACCGGTGCCAAACTGGGATGGACTGGTTTTAAATCGGCTAAGAATCCGCAAGATTGGCAGAGCGCGTAAACCAAAGCCAAGTACCAGCTTGCCTATGGGTATCAGAGCCGCTAGGCCAGCACCCAGCCAGTGCATGCGCCCGGTTGCTACTAAGATTATCGATGCCCCCAGAACACCCCAGAACGCTGTGCGCCAAAAAAAGGGTCGCCGCTGTTCTGGCGCTAAACGCTTAACCGTTGACCACCAGTACCACACTGAGAATGCGATGGCGACGAGGAGGAGTAATCTAGGCATAGTGGGTAGCTGCGGTTGGGAATCAGAATCCCTAACAATACCTTTTTATTGGCCCTGGGGCGAGTCAATCGGCAGAGTAATCGGTGATTAACTGACCTGAGGGAGACATTTTGTCTATTATAAAATCTTGGAACTAAGCTGCTCCATTTGCGGAACTTTAGTCACGTCTTTCACTGGCAGAATCAGGCTCCTCGCAGGGAGCGCATGAGATGAATATAGTTGGACCCACAGTTAAGCAAATTCGTGAAAAACAACGGTTAACCCAGGAAGCACTGGCTGCCCGCTGTAATCTTTTAGGCTGGGATATCAGTCGCAGCACATTGGCTAAGATCGAGGTTCAATTGAGACGGGTCAAAGATACCGAGGCCGCCATGCTTGCCAGAGCCCTTAAGGTAGATATCGGCGAAATGTATCGCGGTACTAAAATTTTCACTAAAGAAAGTATCTGCTAAAAACGTATCTGCTAAAAAGCGAATACAGATAAAACACCAGCTACAAAAAAGCCCCAGCTAAATCAGCAGGGGCTTTTTATAATGGCTAGCTTATTATAGTGATTAGCGTAAGAACAGCTATTCGCTTAAGAGCAGGTTAGCGCATCTTAAGAACATCGCGCAATTTATCAGCCATAGACACCAATGCAGTCTCGGTGGTCTCCCAGTCGACACAGGCGTCGGTTACTGAAACGCCATAATCCATCTCATCTGGGTTACTTGAAAGCTTCTGATTACCACCGTTTAGGTGGCTCTCCATCATCACGCCAATAATAGACTTGTTACCTTCAACAATCTGATTGGCGACATTGTCTAGGACCAGAGGCTGCAGCATATGATCTTTGTTGGAGTTGGCATGACTGCAATCCACCATAATGTTCGGTGCAATACCGGCAGCAACTAGCTCTTGCTCACAGATAGAAACACTGACGGAATCATAATTGGGTTTACCATTGCCACCACGGAGAACGACGTGAGCATATTGATTTCCCTTGGTGGTGATAATAGACACATTGCCATCTGAGTTAATTCCCAGAAAACGGTGGGGGCTGGCCACTGATTGCAGTGCGTTAATGGCCACTGTCAGGCTGCCGTCTGTACCGTTTTTAAAACCAATAGAAGAAGACAGGCCTGAGGCCATCTCTCGGTGAGTCTGAGATTCTGTCGTACGGGCACCAATAGCAGACCAGGCAATCAGGTCTTGCATATATTGCGGTGAAATAGGATCCAGGGCCTCGGTTGCCGTTGGTAGGCCGACTTCTAAAATATCATGTAACAGTTGACGACCAATATGCAGACCATCGGTGATCTTGAACGAGTCGTTCATAAACGGATCGTTGATCAAACCTTTCCAGCCGGTCGTGGTGCGTGGCTTTTCGAAATAGACGCGCATAACAATCAGCAATGTGTCACTGACTTTTTCGGCCAGGGCTTTTAGACGCTGGGCATATTCGTGAGCCGCTTTTAAATCGTGAATCGAGCAGGGCCCAACCACAACAACGATGCGGTGATCTTTGCGCTCAAGAATATTTTCAATGTCTTTACGACCCTTTGAAATAGTCTCTCGAGCTTTGTCTGAAAGCGGTATTGTGCGCTTCAGTTCGGCCGGAGTAATAAGTATCTCAGGCACTTCAATATTGATGTTTTCTACAGCATGGCTGTCCATGTGGAAATTCCTAACTAGTCGCTTTATATAGAGAGGCGCTATTGTACTTAAATATCAACGATTTTGAAGGTTATTCGGCTTCAACCTCAATAAACAAGGGCATTTGCGGGAAATAGAGCGCGCAGCGCACGGGATTTTCTTCCAGAGCGAGGTACAGATTGGCGTAATGTTTTAACTGTGCCTGATAGCTGCTGATCTGCCTGGCGATAAATTGCTGTTCAGGCTCTCCCTCGGCGGGCATAGAAAACTTGTAATCAATGATCCAGCGAATTCCCTGATCGACAAAAGTCCTGTCGAGTACAGAGGTACCTGCATGATTACTCTCTCGATGATGGTAGCCCAGAGCCTGTTCGCACTGGGCCTGCTCATGGTTGTGCAGTATCCATTGGCCGCGAGGATCTTCAAGCATGGTGGTCAGTCCGCGGCTTAGGCGATCGAGTTCTTCGCTGGTCGCGAGTATGCCCAGCTCCTTAAGCTGTGCCGACCAAGCAGGGGGCAAATGTTGTAAGCGTTGCTCGGGCCATTTATTGATGCCTTCATTGGCTATTTGTTTCAGGGTTCTATGCATAACCGTCCCCAGTAAACGTGCTCGGAGAGACAGGTCTGTATCAACTTGAGTGCCAGCCGCGGACTGAGTATCCTCTGTGCCCAGGGTCATGGCATCGGCCTCTCGGGTGGGTGCCTCAAAGGTAGCGGGCAGGCGTCGAAGACTGTTTAGGCGCGGTCTAGGTTGAAAGCTGTCATCTGTCTCTGTTTGATTAATAGAGTATTGGCCATCATCAATACCGGCTGCGATTGTTTTCCAAATCGGTGCTAGTAAGGTGGTTTTACCCGGTGCCTGCCAGCCTTCTTTTTTAGCCGGTTTAAGGTTGGCAAACAGATACAGATTACGAATAGCTCTGGTCGCAGCCACATAGAGTACTCGAGTATTTTCCAGTCGCGTCTTAACCGCATCTTCATGTTTCAGATACTGATAGACGCTGTCATCTTCCTCATCATGAGCTCCCAGTGGCGCCATAATTAACGACATCTGATTGTATTCATCAATATGTTCACGCCAGCGAAGCAATGGTTTTTTGTCGGAGCCAGAACCACGGGTTAAGCCGGGCAGCAGTACATGATCAAACTCAAGACCTTTAGACTTATGGATAGTCATGATCTGAATAACATGGCTATCTTTGGGTCCAACCTCCGGCGCAGGGGACGCATAGAGTTTGTCTACCGCCTGTTGAAAGCCGTTCCAGTCTGGGAGGGTTCCGGCTACTTGCCAGTTTTCCAATAGGTCTAGATAGGCCCGCACATCATCGAGATCGCTGCTGGCCATCAAGCTATCTGGGCCGCCTAGTTCTAGCCACAGCTGTTCGAGACTGTCGCGTATATTTTTACGGCCACGGTTTTTCCAAGCATCTAAAATAAGCGGGATGACACGGCATAGGATTTGTTGGCCCTCCGTTGATAGCCCATTAAATGCTGTAGATTTAGGTTCGTCTTTAGATTCGAGTGTAGATTCGAGTGCAGATTCAGAGAACCTTAAAAGCTGTGCAAGAATGGCATCACCCTGTTTGGGGTTATTGCTGGTGCTATTTGAAACCACTAAAAGATCGGCCAATGTCAGGCCACAAAAAGGGGCTCTCAACAGGGCTAACCAGGAAATTTTGTCTGCGGGAGACAGCAGGGCACGGGTTAGTGAAAGCATATCGACCACGGGCATTCTGCTGGCCAATGGAGTGATATCGATGGCCTGCCAGTTAAGGTTGGCTGCTCTCAGGACCGGCACTATGGTCTTTAGATGACTGCGGCCACGGACTAAAATAGCCACCGACTGATCGGGTTTTTGTGTCGCGAGTTCAGTACAGATATTGGCAATATGCACAGCTTCAGCTTTATCGCCTTCGTCTCCGGCAAAGCCCTGAAAACTGACTGCGGGACCAATACCGGGACCTTTAAATGCATCGGAAGGAGAGTAGGGAATGGCGCCGCGGCTAATATCAGCCTGAGCCGGAAAGGCCTGGCTAAAGGCCTCATTAACCCATTCGATAATGCCCTGCTCGGAGCGGAAGTTAGCGGTCAGGGTCAGTGGAGTGCACTGCACTGGGCCGACCGGATGGCGCTGGGCATTAATAAATAGGCCCACATTGGCATTGCGAAATCCATACAGAGACTGCATGGCATCGCCAACCAAAAACAAAGTTCTGCCATCGTCTGGCTGCCAGCCAGCGATTAAATGTTCGAGTAACTTTACTTGGGACCCAGAGGTATCTTGAAACTCATCAACTAAAATGTGGCGTAACTGATAATCCAGACGCAATGTAATATCAGAGATCGACTCATCCTCAGGGGAAGGCTCTATGGCTTCCAATGCCGTAAGGGTAATCGCGGGGTAGTCACATTGATCCTGCTGCTTAAAGGCTAGCTCTAGTTCGGCTGCCAGACGGGGCAGTAGATGTCCAAGGGCATCGAGAATTAAATGCTGAGCACTGTTGATTTCTGCTTCGGGGAGGCACAGGGCATTGGCTATCAGCTCCTTAATCTCGGGACGCTCACGACACCATTCGAGTAAAACCTGCATGCGCGCTTTGGCGTCTTTCTGGTCTGCCGGAAAGCCTTCATTTTTGGTGAGCTTCTTGCGAATGTCATGATCTTTGGTTACTAGCAGGCTGAGGAGAACCTTCCACTGCAAAATGCCATCTAGGCTACTGTCTGGCAGTTCAATCATGCCACTCAGTTCAAGGAGCCTAGGATTCTTTTCCATATCACCATAGTTGGCGGCAAAGTCAGCTAGCTCTGCTAACTCGCCAGCAATAGGCATAAGAGCCTCATGGAGTTGCATTAGGCTTTCGCCAATAACCTGATCGATTACCTGCTGGAAATACTCCTGATTGCCCTGCGCATTAAAGATTAAAGGAAGCCACTGTTCCCGCTTGCTTAGCAGCTCCGAGAGCAGTCGTTCGCAGCGCGCCAAATCATTGCCGGTATGTTCCAGCAATACCGCTAACTGTGTTGCTGTGTCGCTATCCTGTTCAATCTTATCGAGCAGAGCTCGGGCGGCAACTTCGTAAAGTGCCTGGGGGTTATCGCTGGGTTCAGGCAACGCACCAAGTTTGGTTTCCAAGGCAAACTGGCTGGCGATATAGCGGCAGAATCCATCAATAGTCTGAATGCGTAAACGTCCGGGCATGTCCAGCAGGTTCCACCCCAGTGCAACGCTTCTCTCTACGGCCAGTGCCGCCAGATCCCAGGTTTGTGCCTCGTAGTCATCGCTAGGCCTGGGTTCGTAAGCGGCGGCATGGAGGGCTCTGTGAATACGGCTGGCCATTTCTCCCGCGGCTTTGCGGGTAAAGGTAATGCTTAGAATTTCTTCAGGGTTTTCTACGGTACACAGCAGGCGTAACACTCGCTGGGTAATCAGACCGGTTTTACCCGACCCCGCCGGTGCCGAAACAATAAAGCTCTGCTGTGGCTCGAGAGCCAGTTTGCGCTGCGGCTGGTCACTCACGGGACTCATAGACCGGCCCCCGGATTAGCCATGGCCGTTATTTCGGGTTCTTCTAACCAGCGATTTAACGGCAACAGGTGACTTTGAAAAGTAAACGAAGCGTTATCAAATATTTCTACTGGGGCATAACCAGACGTAAATTCATCGGCCAGCTTAGTCAAGGCAACCTGCCATTGATCAATCTGTGCTGACCAGTCTTCAACCGCTTTTTCAGACGGAATTAATTGGCTATCGCTGGTACCTATAAATTTGATTAGGCCGCCCTTTATCTGGGCAAATGCGCAGCCATTGGCGACAGGGTTACTGGCCAACACATAGAGTGGTAATTGCGGATCTTTTGGCCGGTCACCGGTCCAGCTGGACGGTTTAACGGTGCCAGATTTATAGTCAATGATCAGCAGCTTGTCACCTATGCGGTCCACCCGATCAATGCGTAGTGAAATTTCCAAGTCACCAAAACATATGCTGGCTTTGCTCTCTAAATTAATCACCTCAAAGGCCGAGCGCTGTTTCTCCTGCTCGAGCCACTGGCCGATTAATTTTTCCAAGCGTCGCTGCTCCAGCGCTCGGTAATTGGTGCCGAGTAATATTGGATGCTTCGGTGCCCATTCATGCAAGGTATCAGCAATAACGGCGCCGAGCTGATCGCTGACTTGCTGCTCAGACAGTGCCAATAAAACCGTGGAGGTTTTCCATTGATCCCAGAGGCGATAGAGAATTTCATGCAGTAACACACCGCGATCCATGGCCGATAAACCCTGGCTAGGTTCTTCTAGGGGCTCTGCTTTTAGGCGATGAATGGCAAAGGCATTAAAGGGGCACACAGACTGATTTTTTAAAAGGCCACTGCCGCCACGAATACGTTCAACCTGAGGATCGTAGGCAGGGGCCTGATCTTCGATCAACTGGCACTGATCGGGCCGCGACAACCACTGGGGATGAGTCTGCGGCTGCTCTAGTAACGCTGAACTATCCACCGTCGCTATGGTGCGAATCAATGGGCTGGCTTCAAGTTGCTCCTCCCCTCGCATCAGGGGATAGCTCAGAATTAATCGTCCGGCATTATTTTTATAATCGGCTAATAACTCTTCGGCTATCTGTAATTCTCGCTCGGGCAGGCTGTGGGGCATTCTGTGTTGACGCTGAAACTCCGCAGGCAATAAAGGGTTGATGGCTACTGAGGCAGGGAAGTTCTGACTATGCATGCCCACAATCCACAGCTGGTCAAAACGCAGTCCCGCGCCCTCCAGTAAACCAAGAATCTGTAGCGGAGCATCGGCAGTTTGGGGATGAAATACCGACTCTCGAGCCAGCTGTTGCAGATGTTTGAGTGCGGTAGAAAGACCCACCTCAATGCCCAGATTGTCGAGGCTACAGAACTGTTCGATCAGGCTATTCCAGTGCTGCCTCTGCTGGTACTCAATACTATTGAGTTGTCGCTTGCCCGGCCAACCCATTGGCTCTAAAAACTGATTAAAAAACGCCGCCCAACCCGAGAAGCTTTTTTGGCTGCCGGTTTTTAGGCGAGCAAAGGTTTTTAGTTCTATTAATGGCTGCAGAATAAGCAGGGCGGCTTCGCGCTGTTCCGACTCCTGATGGGGAATGATCCCAGATAGAAATTGCTCCAGGGTAAAGTCAAAACGTCGAGTTTTACGCAGCGCAAGTTCGGCATCTGTACGAAATTGCACAGACAGCTGATTAAAGGCGCAGTAGGGTGAGTACAGTAACTGCAGCCATTCTTGCAATGACCTTTTGTGCTGCAAAATACCAATTAGCCCAAGGGCGGCATTGACTAGTGCGGTATCCGCCATGGCTGTACCGGCACTGATATTGACCACAGTTTCAGTGCCCTGGGTTTTAAGAGCTTCCCCCACTAATCGTGAAACCTGATGGAGACAGTTATTCAGGTCTGGCACCACTATGCCAATACGCTGGTCTGGCTTGATGGCTAACTGTTGGGCGGCCCAGCTTGATGCTAGGCGCAGCTCTTGATGTCGATCCTGAGTTTCGAGGCGAAAGGTATTGTCGTTGCTTTTAGTGACTGTTTGCACTGTACTGACCGAACTACTGGCGCTATTAACAATAGTGGCGGGCAGAGGCGGCGTGGACTGAAAGCCGTAGAGTAATATTGCGCTGTCTTGAAACAGTGCACCGCATTTGAAGCCCTGCTCAATAAGCTGCCAGCTCTGCTGCTGGGTAATTAAATGGTTGCGTTCAAGCAGTTCATTAAAATTGTGGAGCCAACGTTTAAAAAACTCAACGGCAGGGGTCTCGTCTGGAACCTGATCGATGGAAAGATTCCAATTCTGTAGGGTTTTTAATGTGTCACCGGCAATTTTTGCATAACTAGTACTGTGCTCGGCATCCTCTTTGGCGATGGCTTTTTCCCAGTAGTAGCGGCTTTGCTGACTGCCGACTACCGACAGACCTCGAACTAGCTCATGGTTTTGGTCCTGCAGCTCATCCCAGCAGTGTTTCAGCCAATGATCGATAGAGTAGACCCGAGGGGCTAACCACACGGAGTGTTGAGTATCCATTGCCCAGGCATTAGTGATTTTTGCCGCCAGACGATGGTTTGGCGTCAAAATCAGATGGTCCCTTTGAATCGCTTCGCGAAAGGGGGCTATATCTATAAGTGGTGGCAACATCCCTGGATAGGCAACTTTTATTATCGATTAAGGAGGGCAGTATAATCGCAAAACAGCGGTGCAATTGACAGTAGGCTGATACAATAAAGCCATGCAATTATCCAATGATATCAATTTAGTTTTCTGGGCCCTTGGCGGTCTGCTCGTCGGCCTAGCGCTGGGTGTGTTTATTAGCCAGTGGTTGGGTCGCGCAAGTCGCTTAAAAGCCGATGCCGAGCTTGATGAACTAAGCGCCATTCGCCTTGACCTCACTACCACCAACGGTGTGCTCGAACAGCGCCTGATTGGCCAGCAGAATCAATATGAAGCCCAGCTAAAGCTATTGCAGGATGCTAAACAGACCCTGGGGCAGGAGTTTGAGAATCTTGCTAACCGCATCTTTGACGACAAACAGGCTAAGTTTTCATTACAAAATAAAGAGGCCTTGGAAGTTACTCTAAGTCCATTGCGCCGTGATATTGGTGATTTTCGTAAGCAAGTAGAAAGTGCCTACGACAAAGAGAATGCCGACCGCAATAAGTTGGCGGGGCAGATTAGCGAGCTTCAAAAGCAGACCTTGCAGATTTCTGCGGACGCCGTCAGTCTGGCTAATGCTCTGCGGGGCGACAACAAGGCCCAGGGTAACTGGGGCGAATTTGTATTAGAGAAGCTGCTCGAAGATTCTGGTCTGACCAATGGTCGCGAATACGATACTCAGGTAGCCCTTAAAGATGATACGGGTAAACGACGTAACCCTGACGTGGTTGTGCATCTGCCAGAGGGACGAGATATTGTTATCGACGCCAAAGTCAGTCTGGTGGATTACGAGCGTTACTTCCATGCAGAAGACGTAGAGACCAAAGCTCAGTGCCTGCGTCAGCATCTCGCATCACTGCGTGCGCATATTAAAGGTCTTAGCGGTAAAGATTATGAAAGTCTCGAGGGGGTTAACAGTCTCGACTTTGTACTGATTTTTGTGCCTGTCGAAGCCGCCTTTGTATTGGCGCTGGACCACGATCCAGAGATGATGCGCGATGCCTATGACCGCGGTATTATTCTGGTGAGTCCCACTACCTTGATGGTGACATTACGAACCATTAAAAATCTGTGGCGCTATGCCGACCAAAATCGCAACGCTCAGCTTATTGCCGACAAAGCGGGCGCGCTCTATGACCAGTTTGTTGGGTATGTTGAGGCACTGGACGATGTGGGTAAGCACCTAGACAAGAGCAAAGACGCTTGGGACACAGCGCGTAAGCGTTTAACCAGCGGCCGTGGTAACCTAGTTAAACGTACTGAAGAACTTAAAAAACTCGGCGCTAAAACTAAGAAAAGTCTACCTGATGATTTACAGCTAATGGATGATTCCGTAGCCATGCTCAACGAGGACAAAGATAACAATGACTAATACCATCACTTTGAGTGCCGCAACAGTCATTCTATTGGCTCTGGCGGCCTATTCAATTTATCTAGCGATGCAGTTACGCCGTCAGAAACAGCAGCAAAAAGCCATTGCCGATAGCCTTAACGAAGGCCGTGCTACCCGTGATGAGGATGCCCGACAATCGATTCAAATTATTGCTCGCGCTCTGGTGCAAAAAGATTTAACTGAAACAGAAGCGGCCATGCGCATTGGGTTTTTGTCGCAGAAGGTAATTGCCAGTGAGGAAGAGGCGAAGTTATTTTCTGTATTCCAACAGCTGGCAGAAGCAACGTCTCATATTCCGATTCTTGATGACTGGGTTATGTTAGAACGCTCTGAAAAGCGACGTCTCACCGCCGAACGGGAAAGCATTGAAAAGAACTACAGTGAATTTATGCAAGCCAGTGCCAAGGCGCTGATGAGCCTCAGCCTAACTCGCTAGGCCGTTATTGTTTATACCCTAAGTTTCAGCTCTTACGTTTCAGCTCTTGCGTTTCAATAGCACGCCAGATTCCAAGTGTGCTGTCCAGGGAAATTGATCAAAAACCGCTGCAGACTCAATCTTATGGGTGACGCAAATCTGTTCCAAGTTATCGGCTAAGGTTTGCGGATTACAGGAAATATACAGAATGTTATCAAAACGGCTAATCAACTTTACCGTATCCTCGTCAAGCCCAGCTCGGGGCGGGTCAACAAAGATAGTTGAAAACTTATAGCTGTCTAAATCAATCTCTGCCAACCGTCTAAAAGGCCGCTCTTTGTTGAGTGCCTGCGTAAATTCCTCACTCGACATTCTTACCACGGTCACATTTTCAATCCCGTTGGCCGTAAAATTGGTACGCGCAGAAGCGACAGACACCTTTGATATTTCCGTGGCCAGTACCTGATCAAAATGCTGCGCCAGTACTGCGGTAAAATTGCCGTTACCACAGTAGAGTTCAACCAGATCGCCGGTGCTGCACCGAAGGCTCTGACTGGTCCAGGTTAGCATTTGCTGGTTAATCCCTGCGTTTGGCTGAGTAAAGCCCGACTCGACTTGCTGGTAGCTGTATTCTCGGCCATCAACCTCTAAGGTCTCGGTGACAAAGTCAGACTTCAACACCACTTTTTGTTTTTTGCTGCGGCCAATCACGCCAATCGAAAACTCTTCTTGAAGTGCTTTGGCTCCTACTTCCCAGTCTGCATCCAGTGGCCGATGATAAATTAATGTCACCAGCACCTCACCGCTGCGGGTGGTTAAAAATTCGAGACTAAACAGCTTTTTACTTAGCAAAGGGCTGTTATTAATAGCGACCAAAAGAGGCGTCATCAGCGTTGTGATCAGCGGGCCGCCAATAGGAAACTGGGTGATGATATAGGGGCGCTTTTCCCCGGGGCGATTCATCGCGTAATGAGCCTTGCCATCCTCGTGCCAGATACGAAATTCAGCACGCATACGAAAGCCAAGAGGCTGGGATGGAAAAACATCAATTTCAGAAAAGTCTAAATTCGAAACGGTTTCTGTATAGGCTGCGATTTTATTATTGAGCTGGTCGCGATATTTCTCGCGGCTATATTGGGGGTCTGTCATGTGGTTTTATAAATCTCGTCGGTTTTTGCAGCCATTACAAAATCATTGTGATGAAGCCCGTTAATACTATGGGACCACCAGGTAACTTTAATCTTTCCCCATTCCACTACAAGGGCAGGATGGTGATCATTGCTCTCAGCAATGTCGCCAATCTGGTTGGCGATGCTTAGGGCCTGTAAAAAATTGCTGCATTTAAAGGTGCGCTCAAGTTGCAAAATTCCGTCATGGTTTTCGAGACTCCATTCGGGGATCTGCGCACCTAAGGTTTTTAGGTCAGCGTCGCTAACTGCAGCGGCACTGGCTGGCGTAGCTTTACAGCTGAAGTCCTTAAGATTAGTTGTCGGTTTCATAAGCAATTCTTCGGCTTCGGCAATCCAGCAAATTTGGCCACCAATCTGGCAGGGCTGCCCGGGAACTGCTGGTTGAGATAAATGCTTCGACCCATTTCGACCCCAAGGCTATGACTAACACTTTTGCACAGCGGACGCATCGAAGGTGAGAATCCGTAACTATTATAAAACTCGCGAGCGACCTGCAGTATCTCAATGTGCGCTGGACTAAGAACAATATTATCTTCCATAGCAAAGACCTGAGCATGTTCAATACTCCAGTCAGGCAGGTTATTAAGATAGTTGCTCTCTGTAGTCATAGTGTTTTTTAGGCCATTAAAAAAGCCCTGGGATTAAACAGGGCTTTTATTGAAACATAAGTCGATGCTTAGTCGTCGTTCATGATGCCAAAAATATGTAACAGGCTCAGGAATAGGTTGTAGATCATCACGAACAGGGTAACGGTTGCTGAGATGTAGTTGCGCTCGCCGCCATGAATAATTGCGCTGGTCTGCCACATGATCATAGCCGATGACAGCAAGGCAAACACTGCACTGATAGTCAGTGACAGAGCAGGGATCTGCAAGAACACATTGGCGATAGCGGCTATAAATGCCACTAGCATGCCAGTCATCAAGAAACCGGTCATAAAGTTGAGGTTCTTTCTGGTGGTCAATACATAGGCTGAAGCGGCGAAGAAAATCAGTGCCGTTGAACCCAGTGCCAGCATAATTGGCTCTGAACCCTGTGTGGCAAGAAACATATTAAGAATTGGTCCGAGAGTGAAACCAAGCCAGCCAGTTAGTGCGAATACCCAAAACAGGCCGCTGGCGTTATTTTTGTTCTTTTCGGTCATCCATAGACACAGAACGTAGGGCAATAAGGTCCAGAGACCAAAGTAGGGCGCGTTCATAGCCATTGAAAGGCCTGCCATCATGGCGCTGAACGTTATAGTGGCGCCAAGCAACAGGTAAGTGCTGCGCAGAACCTTGCTGACTTCAGGGCTTAGGGCTGTGCTTTCAATGCCGCGGGTTGCTGTTTTACTGCCGTAGTCTTTACTGTCCATTTTTTACATCCTAAATCGTTGTATTTATGCGCTTAATAATACCGACTAAATTCGATATTGTCAGTGTTTAGTTATAGACCCCATCAATGGCAAAACTTTCCAAATTGTAGCCGTCTTTATCCAAACCCAGTGTCCAGCCAAAGGCTTCCCAGTCACCTAAAACGATACGTTCCGACTGACCGTCGAGATTACCTAGCTCGTTATCAATTCTGTGGCGATCGGGTCGATGGGTGTGACCATGGATCAGAATATCGACCCGATGCTTTGCCATCACAGCGGCTACAGCTTCTTTATTAACGTCCATTATCGCACTGGCTTTATTGCTATTGGCAGCCATGCTTTTGGCGCGCCAGTCGCTGGCCAGTTTCTGCCTGCATTTTAATGGCAGATGGGCAAGGAGCCAGCGATAGACTGGGTTCCGTGCCTTGCGGCGAAAACGCTGATAGTCGACGTCGTCTGTGCACAGTGAATCCCCATGCATAACCAGCGCTCTGTGGCCATGATGCTGGATAATCGCCTCATCGCCGAGCATCTTGGCGCCTGTATTGGCTGCAAAACGCTTGCCGAGCATAAAGTCCCGATTGCCTTGCTGGATGTACAGGGGCACACCAGAATCGCTGAGAGTCCGCAGAGCAGCCTGAATCTCTAGAGATAGATCGCTAGGGTCATCGTCACCAATCCAGGCTTCAAATAGATCGCCGAGAATATAGAGTGCACTGGCCTTGGCCGCTCGCTCTTGCAAGAAAACCAAAAACGCCCGGGAAATTGCCGGGCGCTCGGGAGATAAATGCAAATCTGATATAAACAGTACGGGCATCATGTGCTCTATGGTTAGCTACTTAGCTGTGTATTCTTCGCTAATCACTGTTTCAGTAATTTCGATAGGATCGTTAGGAACATCACCATGGCCACCTTGGTTGCCGGTTTCAACGCCTTTAATATGTTCAATCACGTCCATACCTTCAACAATCTTGCCAAATACCGCATAACCCCAGCCCTGCATGTTCTTGCCGCTGTGGTTTAGGAAGCCGTTATCGGAAACATTGACAAAAAACTGTGAAGACGCTGAATGAGGTTCGCCGGTGCGGGCCATTGCAAGAGTGCCGATTTCATTCTTCAAGCCATTGTCGGCTTCGTTCTCGATGCAGTCACGCGTCTCTTTCTGAGACATATCAGCATTCATGCCGCCGCCCTGAACCATAAAACCGTTGATAACACGGTGAAAGATGGTGCCAGTGTAGTAATCATCCTTGGCATACTGCAAAAAGTTAGCTGCAGTTAACGGTGCTTTGTCGAAGTCCAGTTCAATGGAGAAGTCGCCCATGGTGGTGCGGAATGTGATCATTGGTTATACCTGTTTGAGAGTAAATAAAACTGCTGCCTGCATTTTAGTTTGTAATAGGCCTGATTTAAACCAATGTTTATCATTTTAAGGCTTTATACCGGCTTTTTGTTTATTGCGCTGGTTGCTGCGGCTATAATCTCGCCCTTACTTAGCCTGCCCGATTTGGATCTATGACTGACACCGATAAACCTATTAACTTTATCCAGCATGTAATTAATGCTGACCTCGAAGCTGGCCGTGTGGCCAAGGTTGTTACTCGCTTTCCACCCGAGCCTAATGGCTACCTGCATATAGGTCACGCCAAGTCGATCTGCGTCAACTTTGGTCTCGCGGCTGAGAATGGTGGCGGCTGTAATCTACGGTTTGACGATACGAATCCTGAGAAAGAAGACGAGGAATACGTCAACGCCATTATCGAAGATGTTCGATGGTTAGGCTTTGAGTGGCAGGGCGACATTTGCTATGCCTCAAACTATTTCGGCCAGCTCTATACCTGGGCCCAGTACCTTATTAGTGAAGGCAAAGCCTACATCTGTGAGTTAAATGCCGAGCAGATGCGTGAGTATCGAGGCACCTTAACCGAAGTCGGCAAAAACAGCCCTTACCGTGACCGTGCTGTCAGCGAAAGCCTAGAGCTACTCGAGAAAATGAAAGTGGGTGCCATAGACGAAGGCACCATGACATTACGCGCCAAAATCGATATGGAATCGCCGAATTTCAATATGCGCGATCCCGTGATGTACCGCATTAAAAAGATGGCTCACCAGCGTACTGGCGACACATGGAATATTTATCCATCCTACGACTTTGCCCATGGTCAAGAAGATGCCATTGAAGGCGTTACTCATTCTGTATGCACCCTAGAATTTGCCGCTAACCGTCCTCTCTATGAATGGTTTGTGGCCAATTTGCCATTGCCCTCAACACCGAGGCAGTATGAGTTTGGTCGCCTAAATTTAAATTACACCATTACCAGCAAGCGCAAGCTCAAGCAGTTAGTGGACGAGAAGCATGTTGAGGGTTGGGACGATCCGCGTATGCCCACCATCTCTGGGCTTCGCCGTCGTGGTGTCTCTGCCTCTGCGATCCGCGAGTTTTGCGACAGCTTGGCAGTGGCTAAAACCGATGGTGTTGTGGATATGGCTCAGTTTGAGCACTTTATTCGCGATGATCTTAATAACAATGCGCGCCGTGCCATGTGCGTTATTAATCCGGTGCTGGTTACCCTGGCAAATTATGCAGCGGATAAAACGGAGTCTTTCACCGTACCAGGTCACCCGAATCGCGATGATATGGGCGAGCGATCACTGGCCTTTGGCCGACAGATTTATATTGATCGCAATGACTTTAGTCAAGACACCACATTGTCACGCAAGAAGTTTAAGCGTCTAGTGATTGGCGATTACGTGCGTCTGCGTAGTGCCTATATTATTCGAGCCGATGAAGTAATCAGAGACGCCGCTGGCCAGATTATTGAAATCGTAGGTGCCATTGTTCCGGACACTGTGGGACAGGATGCCCCTGAGGGTATTAAAGCCCGCGGTGTAATTCATTGGGTGTCTGCTTCAGAGAGCGCCGACTGCATCGTTAAAATTTATGATCGCCTGTTTAATAAAGCGGCGCCCGATGCAGGAGACGAAAGTTTCCTAGACCATATTAATCCAGAGTCATTAGCGATTATTTCAGGCTGTAAAGTCGAAGCCGGGTTGGCAGATGCTGTTGCAGGGGACCATTATCAGTTCGAGCGCGAAGGTTACTTCACTCGCGATACGGCCAATGCCACCAACGGCTCTGAACTAGTTTTTAACTGCACGATTGGATTACGGGATAACTGGAAATAATCGATGAGCCTAGCCCTATACAACACATTATCCAGAAAGAAAGAGCCCTTTACGCCCTTAGATGCTGAGCGGGTAACCATGTATGTCTGCGGCCCCACGGTGTACAACCGTGTGCATATAGGCAACGCACGACCCGCTGTTGTATTCGACACATTGTATCGCGTGCTACTGAGCCTCTACCCGAATGTTCAGTACGCGCGCAATATCACCGATATTGACGATAAAATTATGCGCACGGCGGCTGAGCTCGGGGAAGATATTTCGGTGCTTTCTCAGCGCTATGCCCAGGCCTATTTTGAAGATATGGCAGCACTCAATAATCTCGAACCAACCATCACGCCCTATGCTACCCAGCATATTCCAGAAATGATCGATATGATCGAACGGTTAATTGCCAAAGGCCATTCTTACGTTGCTGAGGGTAACGTGCTGTTTGCCGTGCAGTCTATGGACGATTACGGCAAGCTTTCCGGCCGAGCCCTAGACGACATGCTCGCCGGTGCGCGAGTTGAAGTGGCCTCCTATAAAAAATATGCGGGAGATTTTGTTCTCTGGAAACCCTCTGCAGACAATGAACCCGGTTGGGACAGTCCCTGGGGAAGAGGGCGCCCAGGTTGGCACCTTGAATGTTCTGCCATGATTGAAAAACATCTCGGTGAGACCATCGATATTCACGGCGGCGGTCAGGATCTAATCTTTCCCCACCATGAAAATGAGATTGCCCAAAGCTGCTGCGCCCACGATGGCAAACCCTTCGCTAACTACTGGCTACACAATGGCTTTATTAATATCGAAGGCGAGAAGATGTCCAAGTCACTGGGCAACTTCCGTATGGTCAATGAGCTATTGGAAGAATATCCCGGTGAGGTGCTGCGCTATGTGATTTTATCGGCGCACTATCGTTCTGAGCAACAATTTAGCAAAGAGCTATTGGACAGTGCCTGGCGATCCCTCGATGGACTCTATGGTTTTTTACGCGGGCATGAGCCAGCGACTGCCATTACTAATCAAGACAGCGCTGGCTATAAGGCACTGCTCGATGACCTGAATACACCCATGGCCATCAGCGAATTGTATCGACTGGCTAAAGAAATGCATGCTGCCAATGGTGCCGGTAACGTCGATTTAGAATCAAAATTAAAAGCTGAGTTAATGGGCCTAGCCGGGTTGATGGGTTTACTGCAGCAGGACTCTGAGCAGTGGTTTACGTTGGCCCGTGGTGGCGATGCTATTAGCGCGGAAGATATCGAAGAACTGATTGAAAAACGTAAGCAGGCCAAAACCGATAAAGACTATGCGGGCGCTGATCAAGTACGCAAGGATTTACTGGACCTGGGCGTTGTTTTGGAAGATAGCCGCGAGGGTACTACCTGGCGGCGAAGCTAGTATAGTTACACTCACTCACTCATTCATTTATGCATAGAATGTTATAGTGCTTTTTATTACAATAATAAAAACTACTATTAGGCGTACATCATGGAAAGTGAAATCTGGTTAACATTTTCTTCATTACGAATTTCTTCTGCAGTGAATGGGTTAACCGGTCTTTTTGCAATCTGGCTAGCAGCGCGCTTTGCAAAGATAGCGATGGATAGGGGCGCGAATATGGTCGCTAAGGTTTTATTATCTATATTTGCTCTCTGTGCCATAACTATTAACGGCATATTTTTAATGTTGGCCCAGAGCGTTTTCATCAATACAAGCAAAGCCTTTTCTGGGATCAAAGATGCTGGTACTGCAATCAGCCCCTCAGCTGAAAATTTCATTACCACCTACAGTGCTAATGAACCCGAGTTGATGAACACACCTGTATGCTCTTTGTTTTTGGTAATCGCCCTGGTGATTATATTGCTGCCAATATGGGTTCCTGCTAAAAAGTAAGCTTTTTTATGATTCTCAACCAGCGGCAGCAGGGGCCTAAAGCGCCTTTTTCCTAGTTTGTTCTAATGATCAATTATCCAATTAGCTCAACAATTTCAAAGGTCTCGAGCATGTCGACACCAAGGTCTAATAGCGCCTTGGCAAGTGCAATGTTGCCTACCTCATAGGTCACCAGCTTGCAGTTGGCTAATTGTGGGGCACTTCTTAGATCAAAATCAGCCGGAATTATTTTATGGTCAACATAGATATAGTCTGGGCGCGCCTGATTGACTAGGGGATGATCAAGATCATCCCAGTTGCGTAATACCACTCCCACCAACGGCCATTCTGCCTCGCGAGCGGCGATTGCTATCTGGTAATCAAAACTCATAATTACTGTCTGGCTCATCACGGGCTTTAAAATCGCCAATACAGATTCAGTGATAATCTCTCGGCCACAATGGGCGATGGACTCGTCTTTAATCTCAACAAAGGCCGTTACCTTAGGGTTCTGTTGCAGAATACCAACGAGGGATTCCAGAGGTGAAATTGGTTCCTCAATAAACTGCTCACCTAGGCGCTTTGGCTCGTAGGCGGGGTAGCCGAGTAATACTTCTCTGGTTGTTTTGGCAACCTCTAACTCTGCGCCACTGACTCGCATAAGATCGGTGTCATGGTAAATAATAGGTAGCTGATCGAGGCTGAATTGCACATCGAGTTCAATAAATCTGGCGCCAGCCTCAATCGCTTTCTTGAGAGACAGAGCGGTATTCTCTGGATATTTCGCCTGATAGCCACGGTGGGCGACTAACTGTTTCGGGTGGATCATTGTTGTTGCCTGATTCATTACTGATTGGGCTAATGGTATCCTTGCGGGAATAAAATTTAAAGGGCTTGAAGATGTCTTTAGTACTGTTTGAAATTCGCGATAATATCGCTCTGTTAACTCTTAATAATCCCGATAAACGCAATATGCTCACCCGAGAAGTCTGCGGGTTGATCGTGGACTATGTGGCTCAGGCAGAACAGCATCCTGATGTTAAGGCACTTATTGTTACAGGGGCGGGCAGAGCATTTTGTGCGGGTGGTCAGCTTAAAGACCTCACCCCTGACAGGGAGATGCTGGAGACTATTTACAGTGGCTTTTTGAGCATTGCGAACTGCACCTTACCAACCATTGCGGCGATTAATGGCCCGGCTGTGGGTGCTGGTTTTAATATGGCGGTAGGCTGTGATGTGCGTATTGTCACTGAAACGGCGCGCTTTGAGCCGCGCTTCTTTGGCCTAGGGCTTCACCCTGGAGGTGGTAATACTTGGATGCTGCGTCAGTTAACTAGCTGGAATACGGCTGCTGGTATGTTGCTTTTTTCTCAGTCGTTAAGTGGAATTGAAGCGGTTGAAAAGGGTCTGGCATGGAAATGTGTCGAGGCGGATAAGCTGGTTGAGGAGACGATTGCCTTTACGGCCAATATCCGAGATCTACCCAAAGAGCTTCTGTTGCGGACTAAGCAGACGCTGCGACTGGCTGGTGGCACCAACAGTCACAAAGAGATATTGGATGTAGAAACCACCGAGCAAATCTGGTCGATTGAACAGCCCTTTGCTCGAGATTCTATTGCTGCCATTATCGATAAAATTAGCAGCAAGTCTTAGGGCCTTTTACGGGCTAAGGGCTCTTAATCGGCTGAAGCTCTTAATTAGCTGAAGCTCTTTCAGCGGCTACCACGCACTGCAAAATTAGCGTGTTAATGGTCATAGGGCCTACGCCACCTGGGACTGGGGTATAGGCGCTGACGCGATTAGCGAGTGGTGCCAGTTCGATGTCGCCAACACCACCGGGGTGATATCCAGCATCAACAACCACCGCACCATCTTTAATCCATTCTGCTTTAATAAACTCTGGTCGGCCAACAGCGCCTACTAAAATGTCTGCCTGCTTAATGAGGTCGGGTAGGTTCTTGGTTCTGGAGTGACAGATAGTTACTGTGGCATCGGCATTTAATAGCATCAGTGACATTGGCTTGCCAAGAATCGGGCTGCGACCCACAACAACCGCATGTTTGCCGGACAATTCAATATTGTAGGCTTCAAGAATACGCATAATGCCCTGAGGTGTGGCTGAGCCGAAGGCTTCTTCGCCCATGGCCATACGGCCAAAGCCAAGGCAGGTTACGCCATCGACATCTTTGGCTAGGGCAATGGCGTCAAAGCAGGCGCGTTCATCAATCTGCGGCGGCACGGGGTGCTGTAACAGAATGCCGTGGCAGTTGGGGTTGGCGTTAAGCTCTTGAATTTTTTCGAGCAATTGCTCGGTGGTGGTGTCTTCACCCATCTCTACTTTGGTGCTGTCCATACCGATGCGCTTGCAGGCATTTTGCTTCATTTTTACATAGGTCGCTGAGGCCGGGTCGTCGCCAACGAGTATGGTTGCCAGGATAGGTGCCTGGCCGCCGTTTTTGGCCTTGAGTGCAGAAACCCGTTCACTGAGTTCAGCTTCTGTTGCTGCGGAGAGAGATTTACCATCAAGAACCAATGCCGACATGTGAATACCTGTATAAAATAAGGGGTGAATTACGGACGCCAAAATAGGCAAGGGCGTATATTAACGCCAACATGTTAACTGTTCTTTGATTGTTTTTTAACCGGTTTAACTGAGAATAAGGAAATCTAATGATATGAAGCTTGAGGAGGCGTTAATGGGGTGGACGACGGGGATTGAACCCGCGACCACCGGAATCACAATCCGGGGCTCTACCAACTGAGCTACGTCCACCATTAAAGCGATATAAATTTGAGACTTTAACTATTCAAACCAGACAAAAAGACCTTGGTCCGCCCACCAGGGCTCGAACCTGGAACCTTCCGCTTAGAAGGCGGATGCTCTATCCAATTGAGCTATGGGCGGCATAGCCTTCA
>Ga0115007_10000678_pt1 | contig 22494 bp, 26 predicted proteins | sample ArcOceMetagenome_2_FD_87166 | JGI IMG/M metagenome (GOLD analysis project Ga0115007, IMG submission 87166) | Marine eukaryotic phytoplankton communities from Arctic Ocean - Arctic Ocean ARC135M Metagenome | ecosystem: Environmental > Aquatic > Marine > Oceanic | place: Arctic Ocean | collected...
GTTGAGGTTCCGGTGCAAGAACCTGTTGTTGAGGTTCCGGTGCAAGAACCTGTTCCTGAACCAGAAAAAGGACCCGTTGTTCCGGCAAAAAAGGGGCGTGGTAGAAAGTTAAAGTTAATAATAGAGGAATAATTTATAGTTTATATTTTTGTATTTTTTTTATTCACGGATTAATAGTTTTGCGGCCATATAGGTTCCCATACCCAACCACATGGATGTAATCATATTACCTCCCTCGTAGATGACCCAACGAAGTGCACTACAATGTGGTGCAGCTGCTATAAACGGACTTATAAGGAAACCAATGATTGTAATGGGTGTGCAAAAATAGACATACACATGTGGTGCAAGGTAGCTCAAAACGATCCACATGAAATAGAACAAACCTACCGTTTTCATTTCTTTACTTAATTCGATTGGCATGATACTTAGATGTAAGTTAGTTAGCATTCTTTTGAAAACTGTTGTTAGAAATCACATCTGTCAATTTTTTTTGTGAAAACTTACCTTTTTTCGTATACACTGGACAAAAACTTAACGTTTTTCATATACACTGGACAAAAAACCTACCTTTTTTCGTATACACTGGACGATAACGTAAATGTTTTACTACAAGGCTCTCTAATATCAAGAATATCTCTATAAAACAAGTCTTCAGCAACCAATCCTAATAGGAAACAGGTTAATATATGTATATACTTGATATCTAAAAGAACATGGCTATATAATGAGGCTATAATGAGTGAATACGTTATCCAATGATGAACATGATAGCATTTATTCTGCCATATGAGCACCAATTCGTTTTTTTTTGGTGACTCGAAATTTTTTTTATAAGCAATGGCTAAACCGAATAAGAAAACCGCAATATATTGAATCGATTTCATATAATATGGCATATAATATACTATTATATGAAATAATAAGTTTTTATTTTTATTTAATTTTATGCAAAGCTTCCAATACATTCTTTCCTATTTTACGCGATTTTCCACCAGACGATTCTATTGTAATCGTTTTCAATGCCACATCATCACATTCGATTGCTTCTATTAAACATTTCAACGAACCATATTTTGCTAACAATGCCTGTGCAGATTTTATACTTACACCCGGCAAACATGTAAGCATAATCTCTCCAATATTATCTCCTGTTATATTCTTCTTCTTCTCTCTATGAACCGTTACTACATCGCAATAAGATTGGTCGACAGGTTTATTCAATTCACCAATACTATAATATGGCTTCTCACTGGTGTCCATCTTCTTCATTTTATTACATAACTGTACGATCCACGTAGCGCTTTCATTCATTGAATTCGCTTTCCACAACGAAAATCCTTTGTAATGATTTATGGTTATACATGCAGACATGAGTGTATTTTTATCCATACGACCCTTTTTCTCATTATAAGTATTCCAATCACCTTCGATCAAATAAAAAATATTATGGTTGGGTACATTCGTATTGCTCAATCGAAATGATTGTTCCTTGTAGCGACCATCTTTTATACTTGAAGCTAAATCATAGAGAGATTTACGTTCTATTATTATTCTTTCATTCTCTTCATCATCATATATAATAATATCGCCAATTGGGAGAGCCTTTGTGATTATTTCGTGAGACCCGTTCATAGAATTCACCACTTTCAATATATTAATCAATTCATTTTCACGTACATCTATTTCAATACGCATTTTATATGAATCATATAAAATACTTATTAAATCGTTTCAAAAGTAATAAATTATATATATTATATTTTCGGCAATTCTTCAATGGTATCAAATTGACTCGAATATAAAATAATATTTGCAATATTAGATAAAATATGTATCATGCATTGAGCATATGTAGATTCCCAATACAGGCCTTTATTATAATAATAGTATCCTAATGGGTAAAAACTAACAGCAAACATCATAATTGTATAATAAAATACCATATATTGAGATGAGTATGCGCGATATAATTGATAGAATAAAGCTATTGAAAGATAAGCTATATCAATATATCTTCTGGGTGAATCGAATAATGGATTTTCCCAATAAGATATTGAAGTAATAAATACGCCACCCGAACAACATGCGAGCAAATATTGCCCATTGTATATAGCATATATAGATGCCCCAAGCGACAAATAAGACATATTGTAAATTAACTTACATTGGTCTGGGTATAATACATATGTTTTTCCGAGGGGGTTTTTACATTCCATAATGATATTGTATAGATTATATTTATAATATATAATTTATAATTTATAATTTATATTATCACGAATGTTTAAAGCATGGGTCCACCCATACCAGAATAACCACCCGCACGAGATTGAAATTGTGTCATCTTAAATAAATAATTAGGCACAAGGGCGGGTGCAGAAGGATGATTACCAGAATTACTTGGTCGCATAAATCCTGTTGCACTTGGTGCGGCGCCACCTTTTTTCATACCACCAAAATATGCGGTTCGAACAATTTCACCAGTGCTTGTTTTTACTAAAACACTTGGCATGATACCATTGGTACCACTTGGACCACCGAATGTTGCTCGTCGAGCAATTGCTGAGCGTCCACGACTACTTCTATATCCGTTTCTTTGAGGCATTATAATAAACGTGAATATTTTATTATAATTTTTATTTTATTTTAGGTTATTTATGATGATTAGTAATAACTAAACATGCGACTAACTCCACCAGATCCAGCAGGATTAATGGAAAGAAGATTGTTCTTTTTCAAGTAGTCGATTGTTTTGGGTCCACACTTCTGATAAGGAGCGGGAATACCTTTTCCTCCACGTGTTCGAATGGCATTATAAACACCCATATTCGTATTATTTCCAATACTGGAGGGTGAACCTCCCATGCTGCCATAAATACATGTGCTATTTGCAATACTTGCGACATTGCGCGCTTTTTTTCCTGCACTCATAAGAACCATAGTTTATACTATACCGAAAGATAATTTTAAAAATTGATTTAGAATAATACATCTATAGTTATAGAATATTACTTGATGAGCGACGCTGAAGATTATAACGAATACGACAAGGAAGATGTATCTAAATTGATAAAACACGACATAGATATAGTTTCTTCAGATGAAGGACTTATATTTAATCCTTACAATCCACAAAATATTGATATTTCAGTTCGAGATGTAGAAAATATATTATCGAAATATGGAATTCCTTCTAAAATTCATAATATTAATTTATACAAGCGAGCCTTTGTACATAAATCTTATATGAAACGCCCATATTTGCTAAATGCACAAGAAAATATTACCATAACGGAACAACCAGATAATTGTTTGTCTCTTAAGACCAAGTCCAATGAACGTCTCGAATTTCTCGGAGATGGTGTATTGGAATGTATTACAAAATATTACTTGTATCGCCGTTTTCCTAAAGAAAATGAAGGGTTTATGACTGAAAATAAAATCAAGTTGGTGAAAAATGAAGCCATCGGAGCTCTTGCACAAGAAATGGGTCTTCACAAATGGCTGCTAATTTCACGACATGCTGAAGAAAAAGGAACTCGTATGTCCCATAAAAAACTTGGCTGCCTTTTTGAAGCATTTTTAGGAGCATTATTTTTAGACTTTAACAAGATTGAAATTCACGATGACGATAAATGGTTCGATAATGTATTTGTTACCGGACCAGGATTTCAAATGGCCCAGATCTTTATTGAAAACATTTTCGAAAAACACGTTGATTGGGATACCATTATAAGAAGTCAGGACAATTTCAAAAATCTATTTCAGGTTATTATTCAAAAGGAATTCAAAACAACCCCCGACTATATTGAAATTAACAATGACTCAGACGATGGGTATACTATGGGTGTTTATTTATGTTTAGGAGCACAGATTTATGAAATGAACCCCGAAAATGCGATACCATATGAAAATTTCAATTCACTTCAGGACATTCAAAACCTGTACGAACAAATCGGAAATGTATTTATTATTTTTGGAACTGGAACACACAAGGTTAAAAAGAAGGCCGAGCAGTTGGCATGCCTTAAAGCATATAACTTGTGCAGCAAGAGCCCGGTATAGTGCAACAAGTATAGTGTAAAAAGTATAATATAAAAATATAATTATTGTCTTTTTTCAGTAAAAGAGAATAATATTTAATCTTAATTTTATATAAGAACCATGTCTACAAAAACATCCATTTTAGAAAAGCTCAAAGCAAAACCTATTGCTAAAAAAAAAGACGATTTAACATTTGAATTAATTATCACTGATAATTCAAAGGATAATGCACTTGACAGAAATCTTTTTTTATCACGCATTTCAACCGCATTTAAAACACGAAAAAAGAAACCGGTTGGTGAAATCGATAGATTGGCACCCATGTTAGAGATATCAGACGAACCACCGGCAAGTACTCCTTTGCAACAAGATGCTTCAAAACCTGCTTCAAAGAATGCTTCAAAGAACGCTTCAAGGAAAACAAAGAAACGCGTTCGCATTACAGATGAAGTCATCGGTATTGAAATCGACGAACAAGGTGTGCCGGGTATACAAGGTGCGCCGGGTATACAAGGTGCGCCGAGTGCGCCTGAGGCACCCGACAGTGCATCTATTTCGGGTAAACGCATTACACCACAACCATCCAAATCCGTTATCGCTGAAGGTCCAATGACTATGATTCAAATCGGCGACACGGAAACTGTAAAACGATTACCTAAGAAGAGAAATGAAGTCATTCGCGCATCAGCCTATTACTTGAATAATAGAGAGATATTCGTCAATTTCATTAATAGTCTCTTTTCTAAATATAAAACCGAACTGGGCGATCTCACCCAACAAATTAGTTGCTCAGACAAACGCAGTGAAGAATTTCGTATCATGACACATCAAAAAATTGTGCGCGATTATTTATCAATATATACACCCTATAGAGGTTTATTACTGTATCATGGTCTTGGTTCAGGAAAAACCTGCTCGTCTATTGCTATAGCCGAGGGTCTGAAAACCGATAAACAAGTTATTGTCATGACACCAGCTTCATTACGCCGTAATTATATTGAAGAATTGAAAAAATGCGGCGATCACATATACAAAAAAAACCAGTTTTGGGAGTTCGTCCAAGTGGGTAAAAATGAACAACTTATTTCCGAATTAAGTCGCATGCTGCAGTTGTCCGAGGATTACATCCGCCGACGCGGAGGCGCATGGTTGGTAAATGTCGTTAAACCGTCTAATTTCGAAGGTCTGGATACGGAATACAAAAATAATATTGATTCTCAAATCAACGAAATGATACGCAACAAGTATCAATTTATCAATTATAATGGCATGCGAATTGGTCATCTGCGCGACTTGTCGCTTAATTATCGAATAAATCCTTTTGATAATAAAGTCATCATTGTTGACGAAGCGCATAATTTCGTAAGTCGTATCGTAAATAAATTGAAAAAACCCGATTCACTTTCGTATAAATTATACGAATACTTAATGGCGGCCGAAAACGTCAAGATTGTTTTTTTAACGGGAACTCCTATGATTAATTATCCCAATGAACTTGGTATTTTATTCAATATTTTACGTGGGTATATTAAAACATGGAACTTTCCACTCAATATTAAAACGACCAAAACGGTATCAAAAACTACCATTACAGACATGTTTGCAGGAGTAAGCGTTATGGATCAGATTGAATATAAACCCTCTCTTAAAATGCTCACAGTTACGCGCAACCCATTCGGTTTTATTAATAAAAAGCGATCTGAAAAATATATAGGTGTATCTCAAGCGAAAGTAGATGAACGCGGAAATGTCAGCGACGAATATTTTGAAAAAATCATCGCGGGTATTCTCCTAAAGAACGATATCGCTATTTTGACCAGTGGCATTAAAGTGGAATTATACAAAGCTCTTCCAGATACAATGGACGGATTCAATTCTTATTTTATCGACGACAAGGGTAATGTGAAAAACGCCAAGTTATTCAAACGTCGTATTTTGGGCCTCACTTCCTATTTTAGAAGTGCTCAGGAACAGCTTATGCCTCGATTCGATAAAACAACCGATCTACACGTAATAAAAGTTCCGATGAGTGATTATCAATTCTCATTGTATGAAAAAGAACGCATTGAAGAGCGCGAATTAGAATCACGTAATCGAAAGAAAAAGGCATTGAAACCAGTCGCTGAATTATATGAAGATTCAGTCTCTACGTATAGGATTTTCTCACGCGCAGCCTGCAATTTTGTCTTTCCGGAAACGATGAAACGACCTAAACCGTCCGAGAGCAAGTCATTGCAAGAATTATCACTCTCATTGAATGAGGATATGTTGGATGCTGCGACCATGGAAGAGAGATTAGATAATCCAGATGGAACATATGAAGCAGATGATTTCAATTATTATAAACTATTAGCTATAGAAAACAAGAGTTCTGTTTCCGAAATTAAAAAGGCTTACAAAGCTCTTGCAACAAAACACGCAACTGATGACGTCAAAATGAGAGAGATTCAGGGGGCATATGAATATTTAATTGATGGCGATAATAAAAAACAATATGATCGTTATCTTGATCTTAAACACACACAGGATGGTGTTGAGATGGATTTCTCTTACGATGCGCTTATTAAATCCGCATTGCAGAACATGAAGGAAAATAGTGCGTCTTATTTCTCACCCACTGATCTACAGAAATATAGTCCGAAATTTCTTACCATGTTGGAAAATATACAAGATCCAGAACATCAAGGTTGCAGTTTAGTATACAGTCAGTTTAGAACCCTTGAGGGTATCGGTATTTTCAAACTTATTTTGGAAGCGAATGGTTTCGCACAGTTTCGCATCAAAAAAGATACTCATAGTACTTGGTCATTGGATCGTCGAGAAAGTGATCTTGGAAAACCCATGTTCGTACTATATACCGGTACGGAAGATGCAGATGAAAAGGAAATCGTCCGAAATATTTTCAATTCTAATTGGGCTGGGGTACCAGACAGCCTTGTGAGTGTATTAAAACCTATTTCCGCTAATAATTTTATGGGGGAAATTATCAAAGTGTTTATGATTACCGCTTCTGGTGCAGAGGGAATTTCACTTCGCAATGTAAGATATGTGCATATTACGGAACCATATTGGCATCCTGTGCGTGTAGAACAAGTTATCGGTCGCGCGAAACGTATATGCAGTCATGAAGACTTGCCTGAAGAATTACGAACCGTAAATGTATTTCTATATATTGCGACCCTCAGTGAAAGGCAGAAAACCAGCGAAGAAGCGGTTGAATTGCGAGTAAAAGATAGGAGTAAAATAGATAAACAAACACCCATTACTACAGATGAATCCTTGTATGAAATTTCCACACTAAAAGAGGGTATTGCTCAAAAATTATTGACTGCTGTGAAAGAGGCTTCTATTGATTGTTCCATACATGCTACCAGTGGCTCGAGTGAAAAACTGCAATGCTTCTCTTTTGGTAAACCCACAGAAAAGGCATTTTCATATAGGCCATCTATTACTAACGAAGAGTCAGACACAGTATCAAATGTGAATGAAAAATTTATGGAACGCGAAGTAGATGTTATTAAAATGGAAGGCAAGGAATATGCTCGAAATAAAAAGACAATGGAAATTTACGACATTGAGAGTTTCCGCGTTGCCCAAGAAACGGGTGCGAATCCTATTGTTGTAGGAAAATTGATACAAATGGGAAAAAAATTCAAGTTCGAAAGAATAAAACTTTAACATACACATTTTATTAAAGGTTAGTATAAATCATAAATGCAATATATTATGCACTTATGATTGAATCAATTCACCGTATTTATTGAATAACTCTATAATACGATTGAATATAAATGTATTTCCATCATCGAGAGTAATTGTGTGGATTAAATATCCAGCGTGCCCATCTGTCTGGCGAAATATGTCGTCATAATCTACATCATAACCAGTAATCTTTAATTCGGTTATATTTCCCTCCTCATCAGTTTTCTTTAATACTGAACCAACCAATTTTTTATAATCACACATGGGATACCAATTGCTGCTCATTTTACTTATATAAATATATTAAAATATTAAAATATGGATTTCATTTTTTATTATATTTATGATATTTATTACATTTATGCAGGTACAGGTTCTCCTGTTGCACAAGCACCACATTTACCCCCCTTCTTTGCACCCTTTTTACCTTTTCTACGGCGAGTTTTCTTTGCACCCACTTTCTTTGCGCCCTTCTTTGCGCCTTTCTTTGCACCTTTCTTGGTGCCCTTCTTTGCACCCACTTTCTTTGCAACTTTCTTTGCACCCACTTTCTTTGTGCCCTTCTTTGCGCTCTTTACGCGTCTTGTACGCTTTTTGGAAGCAGGTTTTGCACTCACACCTAAACTACTCGACATCTTGGCTTTTGATTCTGCATAACTTTTCTGTGCAATAGGAATAATGTCAGCAACAGATTTTCCAGGGTTTGCCTTGAGAGCTTTTTTGATTTCATCAATCCATGCCATGGTTATATATAGAATAAATATTTTTATTTACGCGCTGTCGTATAAAATATGGCTAAAATAAACCATTTCTTTTATTCCTCAGTAAAGTCTTTTTCTAACATAATGAATATTTTTTCCAGAAGAATCATCATTTTGCCTTGATGACATTTCAATACTTTTAATTCATCCATGACTTCTCTATATGGGTCCTTTTTCTTAAATTTTGACATGATATCATTATCATTATTTGTTATATCTGTTATATTTTCATCTTGTGAATCTATACTTTCTAAAACTTGGATTTCTTTATTACGTCCTTCATTAACAGGAATTTCTTTATTACGTCCTTCTATAACACGTCTTTCTAAAACGGGTATTTTTTTCTCAGTAGTTTCACTCGTGCCAATCCATTTTTTAGCATCATTAATATCACCTTGCGTTGCAGATATTGTTTCTAATTCGCGTTCACGTGATGTAAGCATATCTTGAATTAGTCTCTCCATGTCGCCACCAAGCGGTTTATCTTCTTTATTATCAGCGAAAGACACTTCCTTCGGCTTTTTAGGTTGCAAAAGCTCGTTCATATTCGTTTGCTGTTCTTGAATCTTAGTATTGAATTCTTCTGCGCGTTTTTTATGTACATCCTCGACCCGCATATCTTCGGCACGATATACTACCTCTAATTTTTTCTGACTTGAATTGACAGCTGATGTAGAAGTAGAAATAGAATTAATTTTATTTAACAAAATTGGTATCACTTCTTTATTCATACTCACCATGTCTTGTTTTATAGAAGACGAATTACTATTTTGATTATAATTATTTAAAACCTTGTCAAATGTGGCTCGTATATCGTCAAATCTATTGTTCGGGATATTTTGAAATACATCACTTTCCTGCAATACACTCCATAATAGAGATTTATTTTCATTTCCAAGAAATTCCATCGTATAATAAATAATAACCAATATTGTTTAATATTTATTTTGTAAAATGAATTACCAATTATTGTTGATGAGACGGATTAAAGTAAATTTCTCTAAAACGTTCCATTTCTTGGTCTGGAATACGTTCGCTCATTTTTTTTTCCGGATGAATATCTTTAAGAGATTGAATTATAAAATACAAACTATACATGCCACACTCTGTATTCGATCTCTGATGTTTCGTTTTATTGTCCAAACGCGCCATTTCAATACCTTGTTCGTTAGATTGATCAATGATTCGATCTATCAATTGATTCACTTCCTTGGGAGCGGGATCTCCCACACTATCAAAAAAATATACATATCCACGTTTCGTATTTATAAAAAGTGAAATCCAATGTGAACCCGACTTGTAATGAGGATCAGTATTAAATATTATACCGATTTTATTACATCCTTTGTATAGATGAGCCTTTAAATCAAAGTTGCACAACTCATCCCACACACATTTCGTTTTGCTTTGCTTTTTATCGAAATCAATGGGGCTTGGTCCTAAAAATTGAAAACATGGATATGCGTGCTCATATTGACGCATTACATTTTCTATATCAGTACTATTTAGCCACTCGTTGGGATTTGTTCGCCATGCTTGCGGAGACTCTGGTGCGAACGTATAATTTAATAAATCACTATCCCCCGTGTCGGACACAAATTGCTGCTTCAACCAACATTGCTCCGTATTGCACGTTCCACTCATATTTTTTCGCAGTTCGTGCCATATTTTTTGCGAGTCATGGGTTTTTATTTTTGCATCAGGGTGGCGAGAATTCCAATAATTGCGCAATTTCATCAATTTCTTATTGGAATAACACGTTAAACTATTCGGATTTTTCGCGTCTGGTGCACAATGTGATTTTTTCATTGTGTTTTTATGTTTTTTTATCTTGGATATTGTCTTTTGGTTTCGGCGACTCTTCATATTTATTACCTATATTTTTCTTTTTTGGAACATCCTTGTTTCTCAATTCTTTACTTTTCAATCGGACCTTAATCTTTTGTGGCGGCGGGCGAGGCGGTTTTTTATTTACATGAGTCTTTTTTATAACATAATTGTCTAAAGTACACGACTTCACCGTGTTTATATTTTGAAACGCTTCAACATCTCTCTTGTTGTTTTCTTGACTCTCCTTTTCCAAGTCTGGCATTATAACCGATTCGCTGAAACTTAAAGACTTGTCGAAACTTAAAGATTTGTCGAAACTTACAGACTTGTCAATATTTAACTTGTCATTTCCCAACTCCTTTTGTATTATACTGGCTCGATCTTCCTGCTTCAAGTGTTCTATTGCAATACTATTGAATTTTTGAAAAAATTGGACCATGGTTTTGTTTTTTACGTCTTCGTGTTTGAATAGATTCTTATATAATATAATTAATCTCTTTTTGTAGAATCTCTCTTCAGCTTCATATTCAATGCCTTCATCCTTATCTTCTGATTCAATCATGGTTCTATATTGCCGATTTGACATATATGACATGGTAAGCTTGTCTAATTCATTCATTATTACAATGTCATTTTATAAGAATAATTATAAAATGACTCATTAAGGGTTTATTCATCATTTAATTGTGTACGTGTAGAGTTTTGAAAAAGCTGCTTTCCTACATCTTCTTTATTGGGGTTAAAGGGTTCGAATTGAGTACTCTCGAAAAGACCAGGAAAGGGCTGATTCATAGGCTTACTGGACACTTCCACTTTATACAAGTCGCTATTAGACGAAGGTATATAAACCCCTTGATCACCTCGTTGAAGTGAAAAAAATTGATTGCGTAATACCGATTCCGTGTGAATATTCGATGCAAAACCCGTCCATGGAGCTTGTGCGGTTCCAGGATTAAACGTTGTATCTACGCTAAAACTTTGGCAATTATTCGCAGGAACTGTGGCTACCTTGCGTTGATCTAAAATCGGCATAGTTGCATATTTTGTAGAAGTGGGGCGAATACTATATTGTGGTGGCAATGGGGCAGAAGGGATATTTCTATTGGATATACGTGTATTTAAATCTTGAACACGATGATCATCTTGTCGACAACAACCATCTATTACTCCGTACATATTAGTATATACATAGGTTATATTAATTATTTCAATACAACATATATAAAATGAAAACTATGGTAATATATAATGTGTGGAATATTTTCGTTCATAAAAAAAACATCGCAGTTTTCTATTCCGAATGATTTAGTACAGCAATTATTATATGGTTGGAATTGTGCCAAAGGGCGAGGTCCCGAAAGTTCTATAATGAAATATTATGACTATGGGATGATTGGATTTCACAGATTGGCAATTAATGGTCTGGACGATATTTCCAACCAGCCATTGGAAAAGGATGATTGTGTATTAATATGTAATGGAGAGATTTACAATTATAAGGAACTTTATGCACAATTGGAGGTTGTTCCTAAAACTCATTCTGACTGCGAAGTCATTATTGATATGTATAATAAATATGGTATTGACTATACATTGCAAAACTTGGACGGCGTATTCGCCTTTATTTTATTCGATACTAAAAAACAGAAAATTATAGCAGCGCGAGATCCTTTTGGTGTCAGACCCATGTATTATTGTAGTAATAAGGATGGGCATTGTTTCGCGTCGGAATTTAAACAACTGTCTTTTTTGATTGACGATGAGCATGAGAATGCGTCTGATTATGGGCAATTCGAACCAGGAACATATAGTTGTTTTGACGTAGATGAAGAAGGGATTATTAACTTGACTCGGAAAAATAAAAAATATGCCGAATTCCAATTTCAAGCGAATTATAATTTTGTACCAGATTCCGCGTTAGACGTAGATGTCCAGTTGAATATACATTATTATCAGACATATTATAATTTATGCGCTGCTGTTAAAAAACGTGTTGAAAATACCGATCGACCGATTGCTTGTTTACTTTCAGGTGGATTGGACAGCAGTCTTATTGCTGCAATGGTTAAGAAATTCTCGCCACCCGATATCGTTTTGGAAACATATAGTATTGGAATGTCCGGTGCATCCGATTTTAAATATGCTCAAACGGTTGCTGATCATATTGGCTCTAAGCATACAGAAGTTATTGTTAGTGAAGAAGAATTTTTTAATGCTATACCAAAGGTCATTCAATCTATTTCCAGTTATGATACGACAACTGTACGCGCAAGTGTAGGAAATTATCTAATTGGAAAATACATTTCCGAACATTCCAAGGCAAAGGTCATCTTTAATGGCGACGGATCCGACGAACTAACAGGTGGATATATGTATTTTCACTATTGCCCGGATTCCATAACATTCGATTATGAATGTAAGCGACTACTTTCCAATATTCATCATTTTGATGGGTTGCGTTCAGATCGATGTATTTCATCGCATGGATTAGAATCACGCACCCCATTTTTGGACCGTTCATTCGTACACGCATACCTGACGATACCCGCACATACTCGCAACCATAATATAGCCGGTTGTCAGGAAAAATATTTATTGAGAAAAAGTATCGAAATGTACGATAATACATTGCTGCCTCAAGAAATTCTATGGAGGAAAAAGGAGGCATTTAGCGATGGTGTAAGTTCGGAAAATAATTCTTGGCACAATATTATCCAATCTCGTGTTGCGGACGATTCTACCGAACCTATGGATGACAATATGGATGAAGTCAAAGAGAATATTCCTATTACACTGGAACAAAAATACTATAGACGTATTTTCGAAAAATATTATTATGGGCGTGGGAGCATCATACCTTATTTTTGGATGCCGAAATTCTGTGATGCGATAGACGCAAGTGCGCGGACCCTGGGAGTGTACCAAAATACAAGTATTTAATACTTGGTTAGGTCGAATTTTACAAAATCATATATATCTATAATGTATATATATGATTTCTTATTTTAAAAAACATCATGAAAAAATATTTATCTATGGGCTATACGCATCGTATACTTTATATGCACTGATACTTTTAGGTATTTCAACCTCTGCTCCGAAATATTTAAAAGAACTTCAAGGATTTCTTAAATTATATGTTTCCTTATTTTTAATATGGAGATTTAATCCTTATCGGACAGAACAAATGACACCATTTGATAAGCGTGTAGTGTTTTCATCAGCAATGTTTTTATTAACAACAACAACTATCACTCAATTAGTTCTATCCTTTATCACACCCATCAAGGGGGATGTGCATAATATTTTCTCTACTTTCGGAGAAGCAATTATAAGCGCATAAGCAAATATAAGCGCATAAGCAATTATAAGCGCATAAGCAATTATATTCATTTCTTCCTTTTCTGCGTTTTATTATGATTTTTGTTATTATCGTCCTTTTGGCGAAGTGTCCTACTCGAAACATCCGAAAAAAACTCTTTCAAATGTTTCATAATTGCCATACTTACAACACTTTCGGCATCATACTCGTCTGGATTTTTCGTTTCAACATTGATGTTATACCTATTTATACTATCCATCATACGTGAAGTGAATTGTTCTTTGGTAAATGAATCGGCTAATTCGTCCTTAAACGCCGGCCAAAAACGATTAATCATATCAGTCCATTCTAAATGATATATGTATGGAAACAAGTTGACGTAATATACATTTTTATCTTCCATTCCCATATGTGGCTGATCGTCTAAAAAAAATACTTGTGTATTCCTTGGGAGTTTCGTGCAATTTATAAAATCGCCGATATTTTTGTCATGCGACGTTCTACCGAGTTCAACTTGACGTCCGTTTACCTTAAATGCTGCAATAATATTATCGAATAATTTGTAATCTATTTTGCTGTCAAGATAATCCTTTATTTGTACAGTCCATTCTCGCGGTCCTTGATTATTTGTATAAATAATAACTTTAGAGCATATTTTCGTGCGCTTCGATGTTTTCAAGTATTTTAGTATATTTAGGATTCCGGGTCTCAAAAATTCTGGATATAAATCCATAATCTTGTTGAAATTTTTTTGATAATACCTGTTATCGTCTAAAACTATATTAAGACTGCTACACAATACACCCAAACTACTGAAGAACCCCAATGTTTCGTCCAAATCGAATACAACCACGTGCTGTCTCATTGTCTATAAAAAACATAGATTATTTTTTTATATAATACAATATAAATTAGGTTTTGCTCTATGAAGATTACAAAAACGGATTACATGAAGGTTTTGAAATATTATAAAATAGACATGCCACCAACTGCTACATATAAGATAGTTCAAGAAGTCGCGGAAGACATTTTAGCAACTAAATTATGTCGCTGTATAAAAAAAATAAATCCCTCTGAAAAAAAGGACTCGAAAACAGTAGCCATTTGTACGAATAATGTATTGAAAAAAAAGGGGTTATCAACGAGCAAGTTTACTTGCAAGAAGGGTGCTCGTTTTTCAAAATCGTTAAATAAAACTCGCAGGGATTTAACGTTGCAATCAAGGTCCTTAGCACAATCAAGATCAAGGTAATAACCAGGGGCAAGGTAATATGCCACAAAACTTATAATAATTATATAGAGAGATTTATATAACTATTAATTAACCATGGACGAATTATTGAAAGCATTAGATAATGATAAAAATGAATACTTGATGCAATTGAGTAATAGTAAAATTAAACACGAAAAAAACGATGTTTTACAACAAATACAATTGAGTGGTACCGTACTTAAGCTAATGCATAGTAAATTAGCAGAATATCGATATATGAGTGATGCTGATTCACTCAGAAACGGTGCATATATACGTTGGATAAATTTAACTAAACTGGACAAAATGTCTCCCGAAAAATTGCTTACCAATGGTGCTCTCATATGTGATTGGAAGCTATGCGATACAGGGCTGCATGTGGTCTGTAAAACACACGTGGGTCGAATAATACAGATAAAATTCGATGAAAACCTGATTTTTCAAAAACTGACCAATCAAGAACAAGTTCTTTTGTCAGTAATTGATTATGTAAGCAAGTGATTACGCAATCACCAATATTTTACTTACAGTTATCTAAGTGATTTTTAAACGGTCCCCTACATATGTAAGAGGTTTTTGGCACATTCGTTTTCGCCATTTACTTACATTTCTCTAAACAAGTTACGTTTTGGCATTTTTTTCAATTCTATTTTAAGATTTTGAAAAATGGACATGCTTTTTCCTTGTCCATTTTTGAAATCGAAAATTTCAAATAGTAAAAAAACGTCAAAATACCACTTACACCATTATGCAGCGAACGACTAATTGCCGATGAACTATTTGTTATCTTAAGGAAAAAAAGTGAAAAAGTTTCTCAAAAACGGCATTTTTTGTTGTTATCCATTTTGGATAACGGGAAAATGCCTGGATTTATCCACATTATATCGACAATATATCTTACGACGGATGCTGTTAGATATATTCCCATATAAAAAGCTTATGGTGCGGAGCTTTATTGGATAACAAGTGGATAACGGAAAAAATGCCGCATTGTAAAGGCTCTCAAAAAAAGTTCACCATTTTTCGCATCACTGCATAAGAAAACATTTCAGTAAGGGAAAATATGATATTAATGTGGAAATTGATTTAGGCATTTTTTTTGTTATCCATTTATAGGATAAAAATGGATAACAAAAAATGCCAGAATAAAATAATAGAATATGTATGTCATAAATGCACGTTTACATGCAGCAAAAAAAGTAATTGGCGACAACATTTAACCACCAGGAAGCATAATCTGGATAACATGGATAACAAAATGGATAACAAAATCATCGAAGTCATTGAAGTTGAAACGACGACTTTTGACTGCACGTGTGGTAAGGAGTTTAAATATAGGTCGGGATTATGTAAGCATAAGAAAAAATGCGCGCATACATTGCAATGCGAAAAAGAAGCTAATAAATCGGAGATTGTACACACAGCCGTCGAATCGACGGAGACTAATTTTTTACATGAGCTCATATTGCAAAATAAAGAACTTCGCAGTATGATAATTGATCAACATAAACAACATGAGGAGACAATTAAAGAAATTATTCCGAAAATTGGACATACAATTAATAATAATCAGCAATATACCATACAAATGTACTTGAATGAAAAGTGCAAAGATGCACTGAATATAGGCGATTTTATTAATTCTTTGCAGATAACACTGGACGACTTGAATATGACAACGAATCAAGGTCTAATTGAAGGGGTAACCTTAACCATGATGCGAGGTCTTGAAAAATTACAGGTTCATGAGCGCCCAATTCACTGCTCCGATTTAAAACGTGAAATAATGTATATAAAGGATGAGAATGAGTGGTTTCGTGATGCAAATAATGATAAATTAAAGAATACGATTGAAAAAGTTGCCGATAAACAATTACAATCAATTGAAACGTGGGAAGAAAATAATCCGGGGTATATGAATAACGTGGATGGTCAAGAAAAGTACCTACAGCTTATGGGAAATGCAAGCGTTGATCTGAAAGATGATCCAAAGAAGATGAATAAAATTATTAAAAATGTGTCAAAAGAAGTATATATTACAAAGGATGAAATACAATAATAAAGAGATGGTAGTAATATAGTAAAACATCATGTTTAAAGAGATCCGCATGTTTCTGGGAGGTTCAACTTTATTTTCGTATATTATGGTTTCGCCATTATTGCCAAAATGCGTGAAACAATATGTCCAGTATTATGTAGTGTCATATTTGAGATTTTTATGCAATGTAAAAGTAAATGTTTATGGAAATAAACAATTGTTAGGAGGAAATGATATTTACATGGCGAATCACTATGAAGGCATAGATTATCATGTATTATATCCACTCATAACATCGCCCTATAGCAACCAGTGTTATTCAATTGCAAAAGACGACATGCTTGGAAAAAAATATCCTACCACGAATATACTAACATTATTCGAAAAATTTATAAAAATATTTTACGAAGGAGGTGATTTAATTCCTTATGCGCGTGGAGATAAAAATAGTGGAATGAGAGTGAGAAATAAGTCGATTGAAATTTTGAATGATAATAATAAATTGCTTATTTTTCCAGAGGGTCGCTCCTGGCGAAAAGGTAAGTGTGTTGAGTTTAAATCGGGAATGTTTCAAGTGGCCGAACAATGTAATAAACATATTGTACCCATTACTCTGAAGTATAGATATTTTGATGGAAAAAATAAGGGGGAAGCATGCGTAGTACAAGATTGGATGGATATCGAGGTGGATGTATTTATTCATGACAAGGTTTCGCCTAAGAATTACGAGAAAATGCTCGAAGAAACATTTGAAAAGATCACGTCGAAAAATTAAAATCTAAGTCATTAGTAATAACAATGTCTTATAAAGATAATAAAAATTTTAAGAAATATTGCAATAAACACAAAGATATAAAAAAAATATTAACTTATTTAGAAAATATTTGTATTGATGAAAAGTGTGATTTTTATGTGTTCGGTAGCATTTTAAGGCATGATTTTTATTATAAACAGTCAGATTGCGACTTAATAATTGCATGTGATGATATAGATAGAACTATTGCAAAGTTTGAATATATTATTCAAAATAATAAAAATATTCAATTAATTGATTCTATATCAAAACGTTTATATGCAGTAGAAAATATACCACAATTAAAAAACTCATGCTCCAGTGCATTATTGCTCAAAATAAATATGAATGGTTTACCAATTGATATAAATTTTCTGAAAAAAAATGATTTTACAATTCCTGGATGCAGTAATATTCAACAATCAAATAATTACTTATATATTGTATTACTTTCTATTATTAAATTTTTTTATTATAAAATAAATATTGTACCAGATTGGTTATATGCAAAGATGAAAACATTTATAAATCATAATTTTAGTTGTCCTCGATATACACTTGTTAAAGAAATATAATTTATTAATAATGCATTAAAAAATTATACGAATTACCAGTTTAAGAATTACCAGTTTACGAATTACCAGTTAGAACCAAAAGAACTGCCTCCAAAAGAGTTGGCTGCCATGGGTTCACCCATTCCATCTCCAGGAGTAGCTGCTCCCACCATTTGATTCGCAGGTCCAGCATACATGTTATCGAAACTGGGTCCAGATTGTTGACCTTGTTGTTGTGGAACACTATATTCATTCGTCTGTGCTTTCAGATTTGTCATCTGAGGTGTAAGCATTTGGTCTATAGTGGGATTACTGACAAATTGATTCGATATTGGTTGTATTACTTTTACACCCGCATTCTTTGCACCAGCCTGAACAGGTGCCTTTGAATTGTTTCCTTCGAATAATTCAATAACACGCTCAATAACAATTTGTACCTTTTCACCCAACTTGGTTTGCATAGTAAAAATAATAAATAGGAACATGATAATTGTATTGGTCAAGTCAATATTTCCATACGTAACCCCACTATATGTTGGAAAATATACAATAATTCTATGTAAGAAATAAATTGCCGTCATAATGAAGAGGACTTGGGCAATAATTTCGGCACTTATATTAACAGTTCCTTTTTCCTCATCTACATCGGGAACATAGTTTTTAAGAAGTTTTAAAACAAGCACTACAGGAACCATGGCTAATAACGTATATTGCATGATATTCATCATGTAGCTTTGTTCTGTTTTATCAACCATAAATACGGTTTTGAAAAATCCATTTTTAGATAAAGATGTTATTTCTTCTAAATCGTCCATATGATTTATAGAAAGAAATTATTTAGGAAATAATGAGTATTCAATTCGTATAATTGCGATAGAAATGGAAGATAAATTTATAAATAAACTTCAAATGAGTAGTTCAAGTTCATTGTCATCGGCACGTAGAAGACGAGTTGGTGCCCAACAAAGTGTTCAAAATCTTCCTATATCTTCAAGAGATGCGCGCCCTCAAGGCAATCCTCAAGGCAATCCTCAAGGCAATCCTCATCAGGGCAATCCTCAGCAGGGCAATCCTCAGCAGGGCAATCCTCAAGGAAGGATTAATAACCAACAGCCGGTTCAGCGCCAACAAAATATTCAACGCCAACAACCAGGTCAGAACCAACGGCCGGTTCAGAATCAACAACCAGGTCAGAACCAACGGCCGGTTCAGAATCAACAACCAGGTCAGAATCCTCAATTGCAATCAAGAGATCCACGTGAAAGAGGTAATGTTCGCATGAATAATAATATGCCTGTTTCTGGTACAAATGAGCCGGAGCCCGCTCGACCACAATTGAATCCCGCTCAATTATTGATGCAACACGATTATCGACTTTTTCAAATGGAAAAAATGGTCAAAACACTTCATGATAATACATCTAACCCTACAGATGCAGGAACCATTGACCAAGACGTAGTAGTTCCGGAGAGACATGAACCTATAAATATGGAGGAGATAAAGGGCGCTGTTTCCGAATCTATTTACGCGTCGGATAAATTAAGTAATATTGTTAAGGAAGTTGCTGCGGCAACGATTGAATCTTCATACGACTTTGATTCATTCTTTAATAACTTGCAACTATTGTCGCGAGAGAATCAGTCATTAAAAGACAATCTTTTGAGCCACCAGAAATATACAAATGAAATGAATATGGTTTTACTTAAAATGCTTTCCGAATTTAGAGAGTTTCAGGGATTATTAAAGGTCAATCCTTCTATTCTTGCAACAATTACTGAGGCAGAGGAATTGATTGAAGATATGAAAGTAAACGAAATTGTAGTCCAAGATATTGAAGAATCACAAGAGGACCAAGAGGAGGCAGATGTAGAGGCATATGAAAAGGCAGTTCAAGAGGCATACGAAGAGGCAGTTGTAGAGAAAGAGGCAGTCCAAGAGGCGGGTGCAGTTGTAGAGGTAGAGGAAGTTGTAGAGAAAGAGGCATATGTAGAGGAACAAGAACAAGAACTGTAAATAAGTTATTTTACGGTATTTAATGTAGCATATAACAATAATATAAACATGCAATATTTGGTTTCATTATTGATGTTTTGCATAATATTATTTTTATATATTCATGTATACTTTCATCTGAAGACAAGCAACGATTTAGAAGTTTTGGTTTTGGATAACGATCCTTCTAAAGAGAAATTCGAAGAAGTGTGCGACTTGCGACAACCCGTCATGTTCGATTTTTATGAAGAAGATATAGAACGTGGTTGCACTATGTCATCTGTATCATCCAATTATGGCGCATTTGATATTTTTCTGAGAAATACTCGCGATAATAAATCGAATCTTACACATCTTCCAATGACTTTACAATCATGCATCAATCTAATTAATGATGACAAAGATTCAAAAGTCCTTTCTGAGAAAAACCAATCCTTTTTGGAGGAGACCAGTTTAATCAAAACACTCAAACATAATGACATGTTTTTACGCCCATATATGGTTTCTAATTGTTATTATGATTACATGTTCGGCAGCGAAGGCGTGAGAACACCACTTTCTTACAATCTAAATTACCGCAATTTCTATTATGCGAATGAAGGAACCTTTAAAGTTATGTTGATTCCTCCTAAATTTTCAAAGTATTTATATGGTGCGAAAGATTATGAGAATTTTCATTTTTATTCACCTGTAAATCCATGGGATGTACAACCGAAATATAAATCAGATTTTAGTAAAATGAAAACATTGGAAATATCAGTGAATAAAGGTCAGGCTCTCTATATACCGGCCTATTGGTGGTATAGTATTCAATTTACCAAGAGTTGTTCCATTTCTGTATTTCAATATAGAACATATATGAATACTGTTGCCATCAGTCCGCAATTGGGAATGAGACTTTTGCAAAGTCAAAATGTGAAACGAGAGACTATAAAAAAACAAGAACTGAAAAATATTTTATTAAAACAACCAGATGTTATTGATAAAATAGAAGAGCCGATTATTGAAGAAGTAAATAATAATAAAAATGAAAATGAATAATACTTAACAACATATATTATTAAGTATTATGAATTATAAGATTGATTCCGGCAATCGGAATTATAAGATTGTGGTCGACGATCGGAATTATGCGCAATGGAAAATATATGATTACGATGATGTTAATATTACCGAAAAACCTTTGGATATAGATCCGATATCATGTAAACTATTTTCAGGTGATGTCTTTCTATACGATGAAGAAACATTCGTCGTAAATATCACACATTCTCCTACGCGAAATATAGGTTTTATACCGGGAATATTGGTATTAAATGATGGGAAAACATATGGTCATGACAAAAAGCGCCTTTTATATAAATGTATTCCAGATGATATACGAATGCCCACATTTTTGGTTCCTTATCAAGTAAAAAACAACTTCACAAAGAAAACCAATAATTTATATGTTTTATTTCATTATGAAAATTGGAATGGGAAACATCCAGTTGGTATTTTAGACAATGCAATTGGCCCAGTATCGGAAATATCAAACTATTATGAATACCAACTGTATTGTAAAAGCTTATATGCTTCTATTCAAAATTTTACAAGAGAGGCCACTCGAAAGTCAAAAATGCGCAATGTAGAAGAAATGATGGACAAAATCATGGAAGGTAATCCCACCATATTAGATCGACGGAAGGAAAAGATAATAACCATTGATTCTGCTTCTACGAATGATTATGATGACGCAATAAGTTTTGTTGAAGGCGAAGATGGAAACAAGCGCGTAAGTATTTATATTTCCAACGTTCCCATGTGGATGGAAGAATTGGACTTATGGAGTTCATTTTCAGAAAGAGTCTCTACCATCTACTTGCCCGATCGCAAGCGACCTATGATGCCAACTATACTTTCTGAAAATCTTTGTAGTTTAAGAGAGAAGGAGGATAAATTCGCCTTTGTAATGGATATATTATTGGATAAAAAAACGGGTGATATTAGTAGTATAGAATATAGCAATACACGCATTAAGGTTCGCAAGAATCACGTTTATGATTCATTCGCTCTTTTGAATGATAAAATGTACACTGATATTTTGCGACAAGTAATTGGTCTACATGATTATCATAAATACATTAAACAAATACATAATTCAACCGACGTGATAACTTAACTGATGATCTTAATAAATAATATGACGGCAAATAAACAGAAA
>Ga0115007_10000681_pt1 | contig 22452 bp, 25 predicted proteins | sample ArcOceMetagenome_2_FD_87166 | JGI IMG/M metagenome (GOLD analysis project Ga0115007, IMG submission 87166) | Marine eukaryotic phytoplankton communities from Arctic Ocean - Arctic Ocean ARC135M Metagenome | ecosystem: Environmental > Aquatic > Marine > Oceanic | place: Arctic Ocean | collected...
AAATGATAAAGACGAGGTGAAGGGCGGTAAGCAACGAAAAACGAAAATAAAAAAAAGCAATCGAACAAAATCGAAAAAATCGAGAACCCAGACCCGCAAAAATAATAAATAACTTGATACATATAAAAATAGCTGTTTTATATGTATATTTATAGTATTATGGCTTTGTTTGTAAGTAAAGAAAATCAAGAACTGCTGTGGAATGTAATCACAAATAATACATTTATTCAGCAGCATTTTACAAATAATGATACCGAACAAAAACCTATTTGGTTTCGAAAAATTATGAAGCAAATATATGAAAAATATGAGAACCAATCTATAACCGTAGCCGAACTACATACGATTAATAGAGAAACTGTCAAATATATGATTACTAATATTCGAGAGCAAAAACAAGATACACCACCTATTTATAAAGACTCTAGTTCTAGCCATTTACAGTCTAACCAGATTTATACACCTCCCGTTGTCCAAGATACGAGGCAAACTGATTCAAATCAACAATTTGATATGAGACAAAAAGAATATCAAAATATGCTAGAAAAGAAAGCGCCGGCGGAAATAGACTTTCGGGAAAATTCGCAAGCAGATGAGGCAATCGGAAATATGGATGAGTTAATGCAACAACATTTAAATGAACGGAAACAAGAACTGGAATATTATAATACTACTAATTCACCACAGCCTCCTATTAACCCAATTTTGAAAATAGACAATTCATCAAATAATATCCAGATAGAAGTAGAAACAGTAGATGTCCATTCGAAGAAATCTGTTTCTTGGAAAGATGAAAATAGTATTTTTGAGAACAAAGACGACTTTATGAAAAGATTTGATGCAAGTTTTAACGTTATTCACGATAATTTTAAAGAAATGACTATATTCAATACAGAGTTATCGGAAAAACAGATAATTACAGAACAATCATTAAAACTTGCAACGATGAAACTATCGAACATTACAGAAGAACACGAAAACTTAACAAACCAATTAAAAGATATTAAAAGTATTATTGAGAACCTACAAATAAATATTGTCAAAAAAGATGAAAATATAGCAGAAATAGAGAACAAATGACACAATGGAAATGTGTAAAACGGGACAAAAATAATAACAAAACGGAAGGGATCATCTGGAAAAAGAGTATAAATATATTTTTACTATACATAATAACATAATGGAGAACGAAGAAATGAATCAAACTGAAGACCATACATTATGTAAAAATGTGGATTGTGAAAGATTCCCGCCTGATTGGGATTCTGACGAAGATACAGAAGAAGATTATCAAGGAGGAGGACAGTGGCAAAAGTGCTCAATATGTATTGGATATTTTAATGATGATGGAATGGGAGATATTTTATTTATTGAAGAAGAACCAAATAATAAAACTGCTCAATGTGATTTATGTGGAAAGGATAATGATATAGTTCAAATGAAAGGGACTGGCGAATTTCTTTGTGGAAATGCTTGTGATGAAGAAGATGATGATGAAGATTAGATTTTGTGTGTGTGGAAAATGAAACCCAAACTATTGAATAAAATAAATAATATAAAGTTGTTCTCAATAAACAGTTATATGGAACTATTCAAACATACTTTATTTATTAATTTGGAGCATCGTTCAGACCGCCTCGAACACGTAAAAGAAGAATTGAAAAAAATAGGAGTCGAAGGTGAGCGAGTAAATGCTGTAAAATTGGCGCAAGGAGCGATTGGTTGCACAATGAGTCATATTAAATGCATTGAACTGGCTAAGACACGCAATTGGCCTCACGTATTTATTTGCGAAGATGATATTACATTCACGAACCCATCATTGTTTTTAGAAAATATCAAGAAATTTCACGAGAACAAAGATATTAATTGGGATGTTCTCATCATAGGAGGAAACAATGTACCACCTTATCAAAAAGTGCAGCCCTATTGTGCGAGAGTATTAAATTGTCAGACTACAACTGGATACATTGTAAAAAGTGATTTTTATGACGTATTGATCGATAACTTTAAGGAAGGCGTTCAAAAGTTGATGAAAAACCCGGCTAATAAACGGGAATTTGCAATCGATATGTATTGGAAACGGCTGCAGATGCAATATTATTGGTATATGATTATGCCGGCAACCGTTACTCAATATGAGAACTATAGTGATATTGAAGATCGCAACATGAGTTATGACCGACTATTGTTAGATACGGATAAAGAATGGTATACAAAACAACAGAAAGCGATGAAAATGCAACTGTAGATAATTATCAAACAAAAATAATATTATACAAATAAATTTTTAATATTATGTCAATCTTAAAAAATTAGACAGAAAGCCTTTGTTTTTTTCAACATTTTCCATCGATTTCAATTGAGAATCGTATTCTTTCTGCATCATTTGTTGCTGATATACCTTGTTCTCTTCGGCTAATATCCGTTCTGCCTCTGTTTTTTCAAGTGGATTCATATCTTGCTTCCCTCTTGTTCGCATATATTGATCAACAGATCCGTATTGTGGCACTTTGTCTATGTCTCTTTCACTAACTGCAAATACGGTCTGATCTTTATGCACTTTTCGCAGGTCCTCAAATTTCAACTTACTAAAAGGGTCTGTCGAAACATACTCGTCATCGTTCTCGTCTTCGTATAATTTATTCCCCGAATTGCTATTCATATATAAATGTTCAACTCCTTTGTATCGGGTCATACTGGACTGCGTATCCTTAATTTTGTTCAAAACCTCGCCCATATTTTTCGCATTCACATTCTCCGTAATTTCAAATTCATTGTCGTGATTTTCGAACCAAGCATTACGACTAGCGTCGGGTTTATTCGTTATATTTTTATCGAATAATTCATTGAATTTATTCTGAAAATCATTCGTAGTCATCTTATCGAGAACCGACGACACTTGTTTCGAAGAAGACTTGTTCAATGTGTTATGTGCGCCAGCATTATAAGCGATGTCTTCTTTCGTGGTCGTTTTATTATGTTTATTTTGTTCTTCGTAAAATTTAACAATAATATCAAAAGCGCTTTTATAAAACAAGAAATATTTTGCATCTAATTTCGATTTATCTGGGTGAGTCATCAAAACCTTTTTTTTAGCTCGTTTTAAATCATCAATGGAAATATCGTAGGTTAATTCAAATAATTTCAGCAGATCGTTTAGCTTATACATATGTATGTCTAAATTATGGGTTTGGTTCATTGGTATATAGAAGTTATGCAGAAAAACGAATGGAAAATCAAACAATATAAATATAAACAATATCAAATATATATAATGGGATTACCTATCATTACTAGAATTAATGGACGAAAGCATTTCCAAGAGTTGTTAGAGTCTAATCCCGGAGTATTGATTATTAAATTTGGTGCGACCTGGTGTGGTCCTTGTAAAGTAATTGAAAAAGATGTAGAAGAGTATTTTCAAAAAATGCCGGATAATATACAATGTGCGATGATCGATATAGATGAAAACATTGACTTGTATGGATTTTTGAAGACCAAAAAAATGGTGAAGGGAATTCCAGCAATATTAGTGTATTACCAAGAAAATACCCATTATGCACCCGATGAATTCATAAGTGGAACTGATAAGAATGATTTGGATTATTTATTCACAAATTGTTTGGCAAAATCTCGCGAATAAAAAGACGACTCTCTTAACCAATACATCAAAAAATGACGATCATATTTGTCTATAAGACAAATGTAAGCTGTGCGGTAGAAGTAAAATATTGGAAACTCGATATGCAAATAGCATCAGCCAAATTATTAGGAAGGGTGATATTGACTATATTTTTAAATATATGAATAACAGATTGATTTTGGACAACAGTCGAACTGTTATTGCGAACGCCTGGTATCAGTTTCAATAGTTCTTCTACCGTATTCATATGAGCGGGGTGAAATTCATACATTCTCATATTTTTATAGTTGTAAATATAATTATTAAAGTTGGTCCTATACCCAAACCATTGGTAAAAGCATTTATCATATTTCCCATTATTACAAATATTCAAGCACTTCTGTATGGTGGAAGGAATACCATCTTCACTCTCTTGTTCGATAGGATTAGGAGTGTTTATATGTCGGACATAATTACAAATCATACAATTCGACGGCGACATCTGATTACATTGAAAATAATCAGTCATTTTCTCTACAAAGGATGTTATAAATGCGTGGTTGCAAAATTTATTCAATACTATACAGGTGATATTATCGGTTATGGCGTCATCTAATAAACGTGTGCTTTGAATAACGGAATCCATATCAGGGAATACATCCACAACAATTGATAAAATACGGACATCAATGTTCCCCTGCAGAAATTGCGGGAGCATTTGTTCTCGTGCATTCGTTGTCCGCGCATGCTTGTTTATATAAGATTGATTTAATTTAGAACCAATAGATACATACACATAATCGTATCTAGTATCCAGAAATTTATCTAACTTGTCATATGTATTTATAAAAATCGCCATATTTATTATTACGCAGTGAGTTAATATAAATTTAGATTGGGTCTGTTTTATCAATTTTATATAACACTATTATATAACTAAAAATGAACGACGACTCCCCTTATAAATTAGACAAATTATTGAAAAATTTTGATAATATTTTAATTTTAAATGAAAAGATAGACCGTGAGAAAGAGTTGATGAAAACTAAATTATCGAAGCTCAAGGAAATGCATACACTTATGAGTAAAACAAACAGTAAGCAAATCTTTCTATTTTGCTTGGACTCTTTTTTTTTTCAATATAAAACGTTTTCGATGGAACTGGAAAATCTGAATAAATTTGCTTCTATGATGAAAAATCGTATGTACTGTGATTATTACAAATTATATAAGTTGATCAATAAATACATAAATGAGAACAAAGACGAATTAAATATCGAAATGCGCACACCAATGATGCCGGCTTATAAAGATTTAGAACCTTTTTATGATTATGGTATAGACAACATTAAGCTGGTATACAGACAGATGATAGATTGTGTAAAGGAAATGTGCGTTGTTAGTATGGATAAAGAAGCGGCAATAAAAGAATATACAGTGAATACTCATGCAGGATATTCAATATCTAATTTTGTCAATACATTAAGCCACGACAATCATATTTTGAAAGCTCAAACCGAGTTATATATAAATTATATTTCATTTTTCCAATTATCGCAGCAAAAACAGATAAAACGTTTGTTTCAGAGCTATAGTGAGTTTGACGTAGATATCGAGAACAACTTGAATTCGGATCACGCATTTACGTTTGATGACATTAACAAGGACCATAATTTTACGATGGTGGATTCAATGCATCAAGATGCTACGGAATCACAAATAGATACTATCCCAGTATTGAAAGAAATGCCTACTCCTCACTTACATATAGACGATGCATCCGGAAATCACTTAATACGGTCAAACGATGATACATTGCCGGTATTCACTACGATTAACGATAAATAAACGACTTGGTATAATTACAATATTTAGGAAGTGTAATTATATTATTACCTGCGTAAAATATTTGATACTATATAATATAGAAAATGTATGAAATGTCTAATAATGAAAAAGAGAATAAAGAATCAATAGATAATATGTCAAAAGACCACTCCGACACGACCATAATAGATAATCCAAAAGTATCAGTAAAATGGACTCCAGAAAACGAGATGATAATGGTAGAATGGTGTGATGTTGCACAATGTTATAAATGGTTAAATTCTCGTTCTCATTCAAAGTATTCGTATATGCATGCGTGGTTTACCATACCAGCAATTATATTTTCGACAATTAGTGGTACAGCATCGTTTGCCCAATCAAGCATACCTACAAATTTCCAACCATTTGCTCCCTTAATCATTGGTTCCATTAATATCTTTATTGGTATTCTAACTACCATACAGCAATATTTAAAGATTTCAGAATTGAATGAAGCTCATCGCGTATCGTCTATTGCTTGGGATAAATTTGCTAGAAATATTCGTATCGAGTTATCAAAACATCCAGATGAGCGAACAGATGCAAAAACCTTTATTAAGATATGTCGGCAGGAGTTCGATAGATTGATGGAGACTAGTCCTGATATTATCGCTTCCGTGATAAGTGAATTTAACAGTGCATTTGTAGGCAAAGAAGGAACAAAGAAGAGACTTCGATTTGAGCAGTTGAAAAAACCTGATATATGTGATACAATTATAAGTGCAAACGAAATACGACATAAGTGGTATAAAGCATTAGAAAATGCAGTGAGTGAAGATGACCCTGAATTAGAATTATTGAATAAAGAATCTTTGATTCAAGAGCAGAAGAGAGGGCTGGAAGAAAAAGAGCGAGAATTAAATGCACTGAATGATTTAGAAAATACTAAAATGAAGAAGCAATTAGATAATATGCGTATATCGCAGCAACAAGAAACACTCGCCGCTAACTTTTATAAAGAACAATCTAAACTGATAGAAGAATATGTATCTACTTTCATTGAACTCTACGAGCGAAAACCTTTACAAGATGAAATTATAGTAAATCTCAGCGAAAGTGTTGATGAAAATGTATTGAATACGTTTTTGAAAACATATGATATTGAATTGGTATAAAATATGCAAATATGTAATAAATTGATAAGATTACATATTTACTTGATAAGCAATAATTAACCATATTTTATAATTAACAATGTCAATCATGTCAATACTAGTAGAAGAGACCCTTGAAATTATTCGAGACCAAATGGACATAAATGAACCAGAAATGGTATTACCAGAGTATGTAAAAACAATATCAGCATTGGAATTTGATACTATTGTTTATAACACTCCTGTTATGCTGCAATATATAAGAGAAGGTAGAGGTAGATTTAGTAGAAAGAGTGAGATTGTATGGAAATGTTTGGATATTATTCGTAATGATCACTTCAAATAATATTTTGAAGCAGTATAAAAAATAATAATATAAAAAGATAAAGAGCACCGTCGCTTTTTTATTGCAATATATCCAAATCAATCTAGTTCAGTAAAAACGTCATCATCGTATAATCCATAAAATTGGACGTCGTTTTCTTGAAATGATACATTTCCTGAATCGTTTTCATCTTCGTCTTCGTCTATAGATTGGTTCTCAATAAAGCAAGCATATCTTCTAATATTATCTATATTTTCAAGTGTAATGGGAATTGTAGAAAAGGTATATATGTCTCCATATTCATTGTAGTTAATCGTAGGATAAATGAGTATTTTTGTGCGGGCATTTTCATCAACAAACATATTTTGAACAAGTCCGCTGTCGTTTTGATTACAAATATAGGTTATTTTGGGAAATTGCACTCTAATATTTTCTTTTGTTCTCAAATTTTGTATAAATTCGTGTTTTTGAAACAGAGATACTATAGTTGGGTCGATAGGTTCGTTGGTTATCATGTTATTGTTTATTATTTCATCTAAAATAGCTATTTTATGTTTATTATTATCTCTAATATCAAATTGGTTCTCGATTTCTATAAATATAAATATATTATTATTATCATCTTCAATGAACCCTTTGTATTTGTTTGTAATATCAAGGTCATCTCGAAGCTTTTCTTTTGCAAATTCGGTTATTTGACGAATAAATTCTTGATCTATTTCGCTAATATCTTGGTCATCATCATCTTGGTCGTCGTCGGTAGGAGGAATAGCGTGTTTATTTTCATTAATATCAATAAATTGTCTCATATCCATAGATTTTGTATAGAATTTCCTTTTATTGTTCTCAATAATAAAGAAATATTTTAAGAATGGAAGACGAAGAGATGCATCAACGTTATATAAACACAGGTGCATATCATAACTCTTCAAATAATCTCTCTGGTATTCGATGTTATTAGATAGAATATCATTTTCTAAATATGTAAATGTAATATCTGTATCAATTGGTTCAATATCTTTGATAGAGTCAAAAGCCTTTTTATCGAGAACGTCTATAGTAGTCGAAGGATTATATTTTTCAAGATGATTTGTAGCAGGTGAATTTGTAAAATATTTATTCAGATATTCTTCTAACTCTGTTTCTGTAAATGGCATATACATTGATGATATATAATATAATTTTATTCCAGGCGTGAAGTAATATATTTATTATTTTATTAAACAATATAAACTGTTTATAGCACATATAGTATATAATAGCCAACCTAGTCTATCATACATTAAAGCAGTTGCTAATAAAATGTCTCAAGTAGAACAGCAAGATCAAGACAACTACTCGATTAATTCGTATATTTCCGAAAGGGAAAACGATATCGACCAATATTGTGATGAATATTCAGAACACAATGATTATGAATCTGAAGAATCATCGGTTGTATTTTCGGTAGTAGACAAAAAAAATGGTCGAAAGAATAAGAAACAACAAGACAATGGACTCCGTAAAATCAAACTGAAGGAAGGAAGTCTTGTATATTATTCAACCAGTATTATCCCTGGGGCAGCGATTCGCGATGCAATATATGGTCAATATGATTTTTCATCGAAGGTCGGTTCTTCAGATGAGGACTTGTATTTCAAGTTAATTTACAAAGGTATTGGAATTGATCCTTTGAAGGAAGACCATTTATTTTATGATAACCCTGATCAATGCGAGAGGCATATGGGGATTACCATTTCAGAAGAGGCAAAAGCACGATGGACGCAGAAATATCAAAAAACGTTAGAGAGCCGCCAATAAAAGGGGGGATAATGATGCTACTGTTTTTAGGAATAACAAATACACATAAAAATATAATGATTATATAACTAGAATAATCATTATGTATGAACAATCAATACCAGCATTAGCATATGTCTTCATCGGAATTACATCTTTAGTGGTTACATATTCTCAAATAACAGGCAAGGACGTAGAATCCACAGAGGGGGCGTTTGATCAACCAGAAGAAACGATTGACCCCACACTAGAGGAAACACCAGAACCAGTCGATACAGAAGCGCCGGCTACGAATCCCTTTACAAATATTGCCAGTTCTGTTATGAATACTATTTCACCAACCGCTCCTCCCGCAGAAAATGAATCATATGGTGAAATGCCTGTTGCGCAGGCAGTTCCAGTGCAAGAAGATGTGCAAAAAATAGGTGGTAAATATAGAAAAACAAAAAATAAAAAACAAAAGCAAAAAGTAAAACGAAAGACAAAGCGAAACAGAAAAGGAAAAGGAAATAAAAAATAGAATAAAAAATACCTGTAATAGGTATTTTTTATATACCATATGAAACGACGATGAGTCTAATCATAAGATAGGAAGATGTAATATATAATGTTTATAGTATGTTGTGAATTAGCAAATCAGTTGGGAAATTTCTCTTTGTAGCTCCTCGTATTCTTCAATCATATCAATGCGGTCTTGTTGCGTAATTCCACAATAACTGATCTTGCATTCTGGCACGGTATCGTTCCATTTGTTAATAATAATCTTTGCTACTTCACGAGGTTGAATTGGTGCATTATCTACTCTCTTGCGACTATTTTTTGGAACGTGCTGTTTTACTTCCCAATACTGGAATGCTTCCTCGTCATATACAAGGTGCATCACCCCTTTTGTATTTAATAAAGTTTTTAGACGTTCGGCTGGGCCAGTATTGTATAATTCAAGGCGAATAAATGCAAAAGAGTATCTGTGTCCATTTTCATTTACTTTCCTGTGCATATCGATTTTCGCAGTGTTTCCTATATTCAAGTTGTTAAACGCCCGGGTGATATTGGTGCGAGAAACATTGCCCAGAATTCTAGGGATGTAAATTTCGATATTTGATCGGATAGCAGACATGTTGTAAAATAACTCTGTGGTGTTTTGTGTATGCCTATATGAATATATTTATCTGTCGTGTCAATTTTCGTCATTTTACGCATAATTTATATTTTGCGAATTGTTTCAACTGAAGATTTTGTAAAAAAATACTCTACAAGCGGGTCATTATTATAATCATTAATATAAAAAATATTATGAATACCAGATGCACATAATAATTTCATACAGTTGACACACGGGTAATGGGTTATATATGCATCTGCATTATCACAACTGACTCCCCGTTTTGCGCAATCAGTAATCGCATTTTGTTCAGCATGAACAGTTGCTTGTTCGTGTTCGTTTTGCATTTTCGATTCGTGCGGGCATCCAGGTAAAAAACCATTATACCCTTGCGAAATGATACGGTTATCTTTTACTAATAGACAACCAACTTGTAATCGTGTGCATGGTGATCGACTTGCTGTTACCTCCACAATTTGTTTAAAATATTCATTCCAAGATGGACGAATCATATATATATATATGAACCATAGCGAATTAGATTTAGATGAGTTTAACAAAATTGATATTTATAGTTAGATACTATAGATAAGTATAACAATGAATATAGATAACGATTCGGACCCATCAGGGCAACGAGTGCGACGTATATCGCAGACGGATCTATCTTTGTCTCCCTGTAGTGAAATGCTACTACGAAAGCATAAGTGTGATAAGGCTATTGAAGGTTCATTATTGTTGAGAAGATTGAAAATGAATGGTCAAAATGAAAAAAATGGGACAGAGGATGGCTCGGCACCCAATACTAAAATAAAAAACGAAACATTGGGAACAATAGAAGAAAATACAGAAATACTACCCAGACCAAAGCTGGTTCGTAGTGTTGCGCGACAATTAGATATTGATGAATTTACAGGCGATGAATCTATAGGCGATGAATTTACACACAAAAAAGCAGCTGACTTACTAGATAATTATATAACAAAGTAAACCATAATAATTAGTATAAAAACAAAAAAAACTATATAAATAACTTTATTGATATAGTTTAATGAATTCAGATACAAAACCTTTTCCCGCTAATTTTCGTTCTTTAATTCGAGATTTTACAAATGACCTGACAACTGTATTTCCCGAGTATGATATTTATTGGCGTAAATGGGGTGACGAAGATGCAACTGACGAAGAACTCCAGGATCTGTTTGAACATTGCTCAAAAGTATATCCAGAACGATTTTTTGATATTTTATACCAAAACGAGGAAATCTTTCAAGAGGATAGTCGCACAGAGACTTCTTTTTTCCCCAAGATGAGTTTCAAATATTTATTCAATATAGAAGGTGTAAGTGATAATTCTAAGAAAGTAATGTGGAAATATTTGCAGTTAACTTTATTTACTGTGGTAGGTAATGTCGATGATAAATCTAGTTTTGGAGACACGCTAAATATGTTTGACGGTATTGATGAGAGCATGTTGCAGGAAAAAATGCAGGATGCAATGTCAAATATATCAGAAGTATTCGATAATTTTAATACGAATGATACCAATCAAGAATCCACAGAGACAACAGAAGGAGAAATGAAGGGCAATGACGCAGAAAGTCCGGAAGCAGAAAGTCCGGAAGCAGAAAGTCAGAAAGGAGGAATGGATAACATGGAAGAAGAAATGAAGAATATGTTTAAAAATATGCCGAAAATGGAGGGTATGCCAAATATGGAGAATATGCAATCTCACTTGACAAAGTTGTTTGACGGGAAGATTGGAAAGTTGGCAAAAGAACTAGCAGAGGAAGTAGCAGATGAATTCAAGGATGCATTGGGTGGAGACTTAGATAATGCAAACGCCCAAGATGTTATGAAGAATTTGATGAAAAATCCAAACAAAATTAAGGGTTTGATGAAGACGGTAAGTGGTCGTCTAGATGACAAAATGAAAAGTGGCGAAATTTCACGAGATGATATTATGAAGGAAGCAGGTGATTTTTTGAACCAAGTGAAAAGTTCAGGAGGAGATGCGGGCGTAAATGAGATGTTAAAATCAATGATGAAGGGTATGGGAGGACTAGGTAAGAATGCGAAGATAAACAAGAATGCATTAAATCAAATGATGAATATGTCTGGTAATAAAGAAAAAACGAAAAAGAAAGCAGAAGAGAAGAAGAAACAAATCGAAAAAGAAAAGGCATCGGATAGAGAGGCCCATTTTGAAAGAATTCGTCAGCAAAATAAAATGAAGGCCCAGTTCAAGTTAGAACAAACGAATAATCCTGATAAATTCGTGTTTAAATTAGATGGCGAAGATGTGCAGGAAAAATCATTCGTCCATCCGGATTTAATTAGGGAGATGAAGGCAGAAGAGGCAACCGAAAAGGAATCTAAAACAGTAGGAAACGCAGATAAGAAGAAGAAAAAAAAGAAGAAGAAGAACAATTAATAGAACAGGAAATACATCATAAAATTTGGAATTATATATTTTATATAACAAATATATATAATTGTAAAAATGAATATGTTCAAGTTTATAAATGTAAAGTTGTTTTTATTGAGTTTATTCTTAGGGCTATTCGCAGTGTATATTTTTATGCCCGATATGAAAACGATACGTGTATATCCTACACCGGAGAACGTATCTCTTCTACAATATAAAGATTCGACGGATACTTGTTTTTCGATGAAACAAACAGAGGTAACGTGCCCAACAAATGAAAGTGAAATTACCAAAATACCGTTACAATCATAATGCTGGAATGAATTCTTTTAGATAGTTATTATATATGAATTTTAGAAGGTTATTTACATCAGAAATAGGAAAAAATATAATATCTATTATTTTTGGTTTAGGAATTGCAACATTATTTAGAAAAGTTTGCAATGAGAAGAATTGTATCCGTTTTAATGGGCCTATTATTACAGATATAGAAGACAAAACGTTCAAACACGGTGAAAAATGTTATAAATATTCAGCACAATCAGATAAATGCGATAGCACAAAAAGAGTAGTTGAAGTGATGTCCACTTCAGTGGAATAAAAATTTTATTCGTTAAACTATACAATCAAACTTATGTTATAATTGTATAGTTATTTATGGAAAATTCAATTACCAGGATTGCAGATTTACCGACAAACGGTGCTTCTAATGGATCGTCCGCACTACAAACAATCAGTATATCTGAATCCAAAAAAAAAACTGACGAAGGATTGCCTACAAATTACAAGCCGATTAACGTGCACCCGAACCCTTATGGTATATCAGAGCAAAATCCGATCGCACCAAATCCAGAAGTAGAGCGGGTTGCCAAACAAACTCATTCGATGGATGGATTTCAATCCCAACACCAAACCGGAGGGTTGCCAGAAGAATATAGAGAACAAATACAAAATATGTCGTCTCAACAGTTGCCATCTAGAGATATTCCGATGCATACAGAAGGATACAATATAGATGAGCGAGTGCAACCCAACCATATTCCATCGGCAAAGGCACACAATGATTATGTTCGAGAACATCACGATATGACTGAGCAAAACCTGAGAGAATATGAGCAAAAACGATATCGCGAGAACACACTAGATTCATTTTTGAACGATATACAGACCCCTATTTTCGTAGCGATTCTATATTTTTTCTTTCAATTGCCGATGGTAAATACATTTATCTTTAAAAAGTTCTCCTTTTTATCTATTTACAGCGACGATGGCAACTTTAATTTTTACGGACTAGTATTAAAGAGTTTGTTGTTCGGTAATATTTTTTATACTATAAACAAAGCAATCGGGTTTATAACAACATTGTAATATAATTTTTTAATATTAAAAATTATATATACTTTTGAGAACCAACGACACAATCCACTATAAAATTAGAACAAAAAGCTACTTTTTTGCTTACTTGTCTTCGTTTTACTCGTTTTTTTGGTAGGACTATTTTTGCGAGTCTTATTGGTAGGTTTCTTTTTGATGTAAGGATTATATTTCAAAAACCACATCTGGTATTCTTTAGAAGTGAAATCGACTTCAAGATCTTTGAATTCCTTGTATTTACTTGTTTTTTCAGATCGAATATCCTCTAATGTTTTCTGTTTGCCATAACATTTGATAGTAAACCGTTTTAACAATCCACGGTCGCTGAGTCTATTTTTCTCCATTAAATCGAATAAAAACTGGGAGATACATAAAAGTCTATTTTTATTATAATGTTTTTTTTTTATATATATAAATGCTAAATAAAAAGATAGAATTGTCTCAATAGTAGCAACATTTACTTGTTTATTGTCAATTGTAATTTTATTATAGCTATGGCAACCAATAGTTTTATAAATAAATGCACAACTTTTATTATTAACTGTTATTTCATAGTGTTCAGGTATAATCTCCCCAATCTCTTTATGAATAATCATTTTAGTTTTTTTATACCCATTTCCCTTCAAGCTTTCGACTAATATAGTAGCTGTTCGTTTAGGGTTCTCTGATAATACATCATATTCAGATATATCTTTGATTTTGTTCTGTTCGTTTTCTGGCATATATTTAGAATACAAGTAAGTAGAATATCCACCAAAGAATACCACACCATTATCTACGAGTGAATTCCTGATAATAGTAGTTAATTCGCTAGATGGAGAAGAATTGTTATCTTTGAAACTGATTTTCATACACTCAGATGTATTCAAAGGGTAATATTTATTTAATAATGTTAGCCGTTCCAATACTTTTTCCCAACGCGATACATCACCATCGGGTCTAGATAATTCTAAATACATAGACATACGTAGAAAATTGGGTGGTGCATAAAGAATCCCATCCAGTTTAATAGATTCGTTTCTAATCGATTTATAAACCTCCGGATGTAAAAAAGTGATATCAGCAATTGGTATAAAGTTAACGAACACTTTGAATGTGCCATAATGCACCCCAGACTTAGCTTCAACATCAGAATAACCATTTTTTTCATAAATATCAGCTAATTCTTTTGCATCTTCAATAGGATTATCAGAGAAAAAGTCATAATCAGGCATTTCAATCTCGCGTTTATAGAACTGAGCGTGTTTTGGTAATATGTTATTAATGGCAGTGCCACCATAACATATTAGTTGTTTTTTCCGCAAAAAATCTTCAACAATAGACAACATTTTCTTGACTTCTGGATTGTTTACTTTTGCCACCCCCTGTTTTTGCTCAGTTTTCTCAACCGCATGTCTCAAAATAGCTAATTCACAGTCAGCAAATTTCATAGTTGGTCCGCACAATTTAGTTTTATATTTAGTTTTGGTTTTATCGGTGCTTGCCGATTTCTTAGGCATAATATATAAAAACGAATGTATATATTATGAAACTATTTTTTTCTGGTTAGCTCTTTTTGGACACGCTCAAAATAAGGAATAGCTGCTGCTAATGGTAGAATGCCTCCCTTGCTATCATTAAAAAACACTTCACAATCTACTAAATTATCATCGATATTGCCATATCTATAAGCGACAATTTGAGCACCATAATCTAATATCATCTTTTTCATATCGGGATTTCTATCGGATTTAGTGATGGGCAATACAACTTTACTAGCAAGACTGGAAGTCGAAACGTTATCATCTTTAATCAGCGCCGGATTACTAGCTTGTTGTTCTAATTGCATAAGATTATATAAATTCATATTCTGACTACCACTCTCAATATTCAAATAGTTAGCTAAATCATAACACTTCATATCTGATCCTTTGCATTTAGCATAATCTTTGTAATCTCGGTGTATAGTCTTATCGACAATGATAACAACTTTACCCATAAGTTCTTCCATTTTGGTGTCTTTGGTTATTTCACCTTCGTATAATTTCACTTTCAAAATAGAATCGATCAACTTTGCAATAGAGCTATAACAATTAGTGTCTTTGGTTTTAATTCTTAGATGGATAAATAAAGGGTCTTTTTTATTGGGCGAATTACCCGAAAAAGCATTACTGACCATAGTTGAAAACGCACTTTCTAAAGTAATATGATTGTCTGTATCAAATCTCTTAAATTCTGGGTCGCTAGATTCAGCAACGACTGGCACAAAATTCTCGTTGTTTTTGGTATAGAACACTTCAAAATCTAAAAAACGACAACCTCTATTCAAAACATATTTAATCATATCCTTATTTACCGATTTGCCAGAAACTGCTGAATTATAAGAGGCCTTTATGCAATATTCTTTGAGAGGCATATTTGCAAATTTAGGTTGTATGGACTGAATATTACCAATACTAGGTGAGTTTTTATTTGATTTGAGATTATTTAACTCTTCATTATCAACCATATCAACCAAACTTTCTTTCACTGAAACGAAACTAACAGCCCGATCTTTCATAAATTTATAAAAGACATAAAATAAAATGATACATATGAAGATATTCAATAAAAGTCTTAGATAATCCATTCTGTTATATATTGTATATATAAACAAATATAATAAAAATATATATTATATATTATCAGTAAGAATGGCAGGTGGACTACTAAATATTATCTCAACCGGAAGTAATAATTTATTTCTAACAGGGAATCCATGCAAAACATTTTTCAAAGTGGCCTATGTGAAGTATACAAATTTTGGACTACAGAAGTTTCGAATAGATTATAACGGTTTAAGAGAACTAAGACCATCAGAAGAATCTATTTTTACCTTTAAAATTCCTCGATATGCAGATTTATTAATGGATACTTATATAGTTGTAACTTTACCAGATATATGGAGTCCAATTCACTCCCCTAGCGAACAGACGTCGGATAGATGGGCACCATATGATTTTAAGTGGATAAAAGATATCGGAACACATATGATAAAAGAGGTCGAAATTACGTGCGGTGGTATGCAGTTGCAGAGATATACCGGAGAATATATGGCTGCAATGGTAGACCGTGATTTCACTGCAGAAAAAAAAGAATTATTTAATAATATGACTGGTAATACTATTGATATGCACAACCCGGCCTATAACCATGGTCGTTCAAATGTATATCCATCAGCTGCTCATACTGCATCTACCACGGGTGCTGAACCGTCAATCCGTGGTCGAAATCTGTATATTCCCATCAATACGTGGTTTACGTTGAATAGTAATTGTGCATTTCCACTTGTAGCATTACAATATAACGAACTATCAATTACCGTTACAATGCGACCTATTCAGGAGTTGTTTCAAGTGAGAGACGTATTTGATTATTCATATGCATATCCATATGTTCGACCAGATTTTAATGAAAACCGTTTTCAGATGTATCGTTTTTTACAAACGCCGCCTTATCCTTTATCCGACTCAACTTATTATGAAAACAAGGTGAATACGTGGAATGCAGATATACATTTAATGTCGACCTATTGTTTTTTGTCAAAAGAAGAAACCCAAAAATTCGCAGCAGAAGACCACGTATATTTGATAAAAGACGTATACGAACATAAATATGAAAATATAACTGGCACCAAAAAAATTAAACTAGAAACGAATGGTATGATAGCAAGCTGGATGTGGTTTTTACAACGAAATGATGTGAATTTGCGAAATGAATGGAGTAATTATACAAACTGGCCCTACCATAATTTACCATCAAATGTTACGTTAGCGTCGATTAATGCGATACCTGAAATAGAAGCATATTTAACAACGAATTATATCAATATATATGATGATGTAAATCAAATATACGGTATAGGTGTGCACCCTAGATCATTACAAAATACTGGCATAACAACTACCGGTGATTTTCACGCAGAAAATCGAAAACATATACTCGAAACAATGGGAATATTATTAAATGGAGAATATAGGGAGAATTTGCTGACGAGGGGTGTATATGATTATATAGAGAAATATACTAGAACAAGGGGAGCTGCGAAAGAAGGATTATATTGCTACAATTTTTGCTTAAACACGAGCCCATTTGAATATCAGCCTACTGGGGCCATCAATATGAGTAAATTCAAAACGATTGAATTGGAAATAAATACATTTTTACCAACTATAGATCCAGTCAACTCTAATTATGATATTATATGTGATGATGCTGGAGAATTAATAGGAGTTAGAAAATCAAACTGGAGGCTATATGAATACAATTACAATATGACGTTATTTGAAGAGAGATATAATATTTTATCGGTCATTAATGGAAATTGCGGTATGTTATATGCTAGGTAAAGTTATAACCATAAATATATTATAAGATTATATATATAATATACTTAATTTATTAATATGAATGCATCTGAAAATAATATGATAAATAATCGGTTTAGTAAGAACCAATCAGATCGCGACCATAATTTCCAAACAGCTGCTATGGAATCAAAAATGAAGAAAATAAAAAACCGAAAAATGAAGAATAATTATAAAAATATAGAGACTTTTGGAACAATTACCAATGTATCTGATGCAAAGAAAACCCCAGTAATAAATAATAAAAAAGAGGTAGCGGTTGAAAATTTCGATTTACTTTCGAATCTTGTAAATAATAAAATGATAGAGGGAATTCAAGACCAAACTTGCACCGATGCCGACTTAAATGATCCAACCAATGAAAAATGTTATAATGTCCCACCAGATATAAACGATTCCAAGAAAAAAGTGGACTGGCAAAAAGGGTTTGCCGATGGAATTAATAACGCTTATGATGTTTCCACAAGTTGGGTGCATATTCTAGCTGAGAATCTAGCTAATTCACTATCACAAGGTAAAGCAACCGAACAAGATATTGAACTCATTCGACAATATTTATCAACCATTTTTGCAGCTATCGTCAGCATACCGATTTCTTATAACTGGTATTTTGTGATGTATTTTAATGATTATGATAATATGTTCCATTTGTCAATTCAAGAACTGAAAGAAAAGGCGGAAGCAGATGAGACGAATGTATTAAAATTCATAATGTTTATATTTGAATTTGCATTATTTTTCCCTAGTGTTCTCGATTACTTTATTACGAAATTTGTTCCCACTTATACTTCTTGGTTAAATGGGAAAATGAAGTTTATGTTAGTTTATATCACTACATTTTTCGTGCTGAAACGATTCATTGTAAATATAAAGGATTTCTTTATAGCATTGATAACAGATACAACTAGTAATTTTATGGTAAATTTGATGTTTGCGACTGTTTTCCTTAATTTTTTCATTTCCTTGTTCTCAATGAAACTATCAGATTTAATTAAAACAGCAGCCTCTCCTATCTTATTTTTAGTGTTTAATATAATATTGAGATTCATTATTATTATTATTGTTAGTGTTCCAATAGGAGGCATTTTATCTATATTATATCTATTATTGTATTCACTGGGTGCAATATTTTTATATTCGGATAAAGGGTTAATAGAAACCATTAAAAATATCATTTTTCACAGTGATAATTCTGAGCCATCATCTAGTGGAGTAAGTTGTGAAGAAGAAGGATTCCTAAGAAAGTTGCTAAGAATAATTATCAAGTATTTGGGTTTATTCAAATCAAACATATTTATGATAATTATTGCATTTATTATTATTTTTTACTTCTTTCGATTGAAAAACAACTTATCTGATGCGGCAGGTATGGTCTCCGGTGTATCATTTAAAGATTCGTTTATATATTTTAATTTTTTGTTTGGATTAATTATGTTTACAATGTTATATATAGGATTAAGCGACAAGTTTTCAGAAATGAACAAACCTGCAGATAACTAAGATATTTATTGGTTTAATTATATAAAATAATTTGAATATGTAATACATACTTTAGACTATGGGGAAACAAAATGCTACTAAAAAATTGCCGATGGTGTCTATATGCACGCCTACATTCAACAGACGGCCGTTTATCGAAACAATGTTTAAATGTTTTCGAAATCAAACATACCCCAAAAATAGAATAGAATGGATTATCGTCGATGACGGTACCGATAAGATTAAGGATTTAGTAGAAGAATCAAATATTGAGCAAATTCGATATTTCGAAATACAAGACAAAATGATGTTAGGTGCTAAGAGGAACTTTATGCATAAACAATGCAGGGGTAGCATTATCGTATATATGGATGACGATGACTACTACCCGCCAGATAGAGTCAGCCACGCGGTGGAAAAACTACAAGAAAATCCGAAAGCATTATGTGCAGGTAGTAGTGAAATATATATATATTTCAAGCACATTCAGAAAATGATTCAATGTGGGCCTTATGGACCAAATCACGCAACCGCCGGAACATTTGCATTTAAAAAGGAACTACTAAATGATACCAAATATGATGATAATGCTGCATTAGCCGAAGAGAAAGCTTTTTTAAAAGATTATACAGTGCCTTTTGTTCAATTGGACCCTTTAAAATCTATATTGGTTTTCTCACACGAACATAATACTTACGATAAACGAAAAATGTTTGATAATGCTCACCCAGACTTCTTTAAAGAGTCTAATAAAACAGTCGATATGTTTATAAAATACAACGACGAAAAAGACATCAAACAATTTTTTATGAAAAAGATCGATGGGTTATTAGAAAAATATGAACCCGGACTGCCTAATATGAAACCCGATGTATTAAAACAGATTAAAGAAATAGAAGCCAGACGTGATGTTATGGTTAAAGATATGGAAGAAAAACAAAACAATGGACCTATTATGTTCAATGAGGCAGGTAAGCCACCTAAACAATTAAATAATAGAGAGGTTGTTGCTATGATTACAAACCAACAAAAAATAATCAATCAACTTCAAGCGGAGAAACAGGAATTACTTAATCAATTATCAAAAGCGCATAGCGACATAATTGAAATCTCAATGAAACAAAATAGTATGAATAATATAAATATTGCACCACCGATTGCACCACCAATCGAAACCAACTTAGATGTTAGTAAGCTCCGTCCTGAAAAAATAATAGATATTTCTAATTTATAAAATATATCTTGTATGATATTTTATAAATCGTCTTCCACTTCTTCACATAATTCATCTTTTTTAGAATTCTTATCTAAAAAACGATACATTCTCTTTATATCTAGCCTATTTATATCATAATCATCAAATAGTTGTTCAACTTGTAATAAGATTTCTGTATCATTATTAAAATTCTTCCCAATACACAATCGAATTTCCTGAAAAAAAGCCATTATGTCTCTCTTGTCCATAGATAAATTTTGAGATAAATTTTGAATAAACAATGAGTTATTATATTCGGTAGAGTATTTTGTTAATACTTTTGTAAATCGAATTTCGGAAAGGGAATCCAATGTATAATCTTGACAATAATCGTGATATATCTTATTATTATAAAATGTTTTTATTAACGAACTCATCTCATTAAATTGCCATATTTGACTTTGAAATGTGATCCTATCAATATAATCTGCAAAGCAAATATTTCGCAGTATTTTATAATACAATGGAAACGATTCTACCGGTTTCATCGACTTTATTTTCTCAATGATATTTTCGTGCCAAAGTAATGCAACAATTGTTCTATCTGTTTCATTCATTACAAAATTATGCTTATTAATAGCGTATTTCGTCTCTAGTAAATCGTTAGTAATCGTTTTTGGTTCATCATTGTAATTTTTGGTATGAAATATATCAAGTAATTCAGTAATACCATTAAATTTTGCATTATCATTATTGAGGATATCAATGGTAAATTTCAATTTACGCATATCACCTTGTATATAATTCATCAAAATATCCATTTCTGTTTTACGAATAACTATTGTTTTGCGTAATGTGCTTAAAATAACTTTCTGTATCTCGTCCTGATTAGGTGTTTTTAATTCAAACACATTGCATACTTTCATAAGTTCTCTCATTTTCTTGTCTGTATAATAATTACCGATGCAAATAATAGGATTCATCGTTTTGCTTTCCGTTTTTTGTTTTTTTGTCTTTTTTTGACGGATTAATTTGATTAATGCATTTAATCCACCTTTATCTCCACTATTCATCCCGTCAATTTCGTCCATAACGATAGCTATTTTCCGGTTTCTTTTTGTCATCATATCCAATACGTTGCGATTCGATATATTATTACACGTCATTGTTTCAATCAGCGCTTTATTTCGTATATCACCTGCATCGTATTTCACAATATCAAACCCCAAGTCTTTTAATATTTCTGTGATGAAGTAAGTTTTCCCTGAACCAGGAGAACCATACAAATAAATTCCTTTTTTATAGGTCAGTTCATTGCAACGTGTGTCAAATTCCTTTAATACGGTTTTTATATTATTTACTATTTCGTTTCGATGAAACAATGCATTAATATCTATAGAATCCATAACAATATTATATAAAAATATTGTTATGTTTATATGACTATTTAAACGAATTATTTTCCGAAGGAACTGAAATCCGCGGTTCTTGCTATAAATTCAGATGGGGGCTTTGTTGGAACTTGACCATAATAAGAATATGGATCAGATGAACCACTTGGTTGAACCCCGTTTGCACCAGTTGGCTGACCCCCGTTTGCACCTGACTGTTGCTGACCCTGATTATTTTGTCCGGCAGCATCCACTACTTGTTTTCCAGAACCGACAATACTCGAACCAACGTCTCCTATCGCACCAACCGCTCCGGATATGATACCTCCAGCAGCACCCAATGCTCCGTCGCCTACCGCACCAGCAGCACCCAATGCTCCTTCGCCTACCGCACCAGCAGCACCCAATG
>Ga0115007_10000683_pt1 | contig 22400 bp, 20 predicted proteins | sample ArcOceMetagenome_2_FD_87166 | JGI IMG/M metagenome (GOLD analysis project Ga0115007, IMG submission 87166) | Marine eukaryotic phytoplankton communities from Arctic Ocean - Arctic Ocean ARC135M Metagenome | ecosystem: Environmental > Aquatic > Marine > Oceanic | place: Arctic Ocean | collected...
CAAGAAAGGCTTAGAACGTGAAAACAACGACCACGACAGGTATGACGTTATTTCCTAAAATACTCCTGAGTATTTTACTCGTTACTCTCGTCCCCCTTGCCGGCTTACTGTATCAAAGTATTTTTCAGTTTCAGGCAGAATTAGAGCGCAGAGTTAACCAAGATTTAAAAACGACCAGCGAAGTGTTAGCCGCTAAGATTAATGGCTGGACCGACATGAGTGTGCGATTACTAAAACAAAACTCTGCATTAGCTGAAATCCGCTCATATAACGAAGCGCAACAAACGCCGATATTAACCAGTATATTAGATACCTATGAATGGACATATCTCGTTTACGCTATTGGCCCTGACGGCTATAAAACTGCTCGCAGCGACAACATCCCTATTTACAATAACGATGGTACGGCTAATCTCTTCCGTGGTGATCGCGCCTATTTCCAACAAATTAAAGCGGGCAACTCCATTGGCCAACAAGTGCTACTCAGCCGCACAGAAGGCAAACCCGCATTTATTCTCTGTCATGCAGTTGGCGCACTCAACAAATTAGGTGCTCTGTGCATGGGCATAAAGCTCACTGACATGTCAGAAGCGGTTGCTAACATCAGCTTTGGCAATAGCGGCTATGCCATTTTGTTAGATGATGAGAACAAGGTCATTGCGCACGGCAAATCGGAGTTACTATCCGAACAGCTACAAGATTTCTCTGATTACCCAATGGTAACCAACGGGGCACTCGATAAATCAGTCGTTTACACTAACAACGGCATTGAGAAGGTGGCATACATGCAGTCTCTCAACCAAGGGTGGCGGCTAATCATCGAGCAGGACTATGATGACGCTTATGCTAGCGTCAAGCGAACCAAGCTAGAAGCCTATCTATTAATTACTATTACTTTGATTATTAGCGTACTCGCCGCTTACTTAATTGCACGCTTGATCACCCGCCCTATTGCGAAGCTAACAGCAATTGCTGAAGACATTAGCAAAGGCACATTCCACGACAAGCTAGATGAGTCAGCGCGTGGTGACGAGATCGGTACACTTGCCCGATCAATCGAGCGGATGGGGATGAGCATTAAGATCATGCTAAAACGACTAGCCAAGAAAGGCTAAGCAAATACAGATTAACCTAGAATATTCGTACCATACAAACAAAAAAAACCACCGTTTATGGTGGTTTTTTTTGTTAGTCGTCGCTTACTCGCTTGGATTGACTTCTAATAGCTCAACATCAAAGACTAACGTTGAACTTGGGCCTATCGCATTACCCATACCGCCTGGGCCGTAGGCCAGATCAGATGGAATGGCTAGCTTAGCTTTACCGCCTTCTTTCATCATTTGAAGCGCTTCAGTCCAGCCAGGAATCACACCATTAAGTGGGAATGACACTGGCTCATTACGTGAATAGGAGCTATCGAACTCAGTGCCATCAATCAAGGTGCCACGGTAGTGCACTTTAACAGTATCTTCAGCGGCTGGCTGCTTACCCGTTCCCGCAACAATCTCTTCAAACTGTAAACCACTGTCCGTTGTCACTACGCCATCGCGCTTAGCGTTTTCGGCTAAGAAGGCCTTACCCGCTTCCAAGTTCTTTTGCGCTAGGTCTGCAACCACTTTGCGCTGCTCTTCCATTTTTTTAGCTTGGAAAGCTTGCATCGTTTCGCCTACTTGCTGAGGATCTAACTCAGGCTTTGTATCTTCGTAAATAGATTTCAAGCCAGACTGGAACGCATCTAAGTCGAGCTTATCCATATCCTGCTTCAACTTTTCACCTAAGATTAGGCCCAAGCTGTAGCTGACTTTCTGATCTTCAGAATTCAAGTCTACGGCATGCGCCAATACAGGCATCAGAGCTATGGAACTAGCGACCGTCATGGCCAGCAGCGTTTTTTTCATTGTTGTTTTCCTTCAGAATCAAAAAAAGATTTACAGCTTAGTGCACGATTGCACAGGAAAGTTCACCAATAAGCTATTCTCTGATCGTATCAAGAAATGCGGAAGCTAACACCTTGATAGCATTAACTTTCGTATCATCTATGCCTTTTAATAGAGACGCCAAGTTATCTTCGAGTAATTCCTCGACACTTTTAGACGACTCCAGAGGCCACTCCAGAGAGGTTTCATAGAAGTACGCCAACTCGACTCGCTCCGCTTCTAGCTCGGCTCGACGCATGGCGTTATACACACTATCAGCCACCGGCTTGATATCTTCCCGCACTTTATAGCGCAACGCACGTAACGGAGCTGTTACCTCCGTTTGCCAGCGTACGGCATTGCTCTGCGCTAAGGCATCAAGGTTCAATTGCTTTTGCTCAGAGGCCAGCCATCCGGCAAACAACAAACGATTGATCGATAATCCATGATCATTCTGCAAACGTAGGCAGAGGTCTTCCACTTCCGGCTGCGCATAAACGGCCAGTACAAAGTTCCAAAGAGGGGTATGTAATTGCATAGCTGTGATAAACTTTCGCGCCTATGATTCAGATATCTCAACTCAGCTTACACCGTGGCGCTCAGGCATTGCTTGAGAAAGCTAACCTTACCATTTATCCCGGTTGGAAAGTGGGAATTATTGGCGCCAATGGTGTCGGTAAATCTAGCTTATTCAAACTCTTACTGGGCCAACTTGAAGCCGACGCTGGCGATTTAGATATCCAGGCGAACCTAACCATTGCGCATATGGCGCAAGAGGTAACGGCGACTAATCGTAACGTATTAGATTATGTACTTGATGGCGATAAAGCTTTACGCCACATTCAACAACAGCTAATAGATGCTGAAACACATGATCGACCAGAAAAGATTGGCGAACTACATGCCGAACTTGATTCCATCGAAGGCTATAGCGCCAATTCCCGAGCAGAGCAACTACTAGCGGGCCTTGGCTTTACAACTCTGGATTTAACAAAGCAAGTCAAAGAGCTATCCGGCGGTTGGCGAATCCGCTTAAACCTCGCACAAGCGCTGATGTGTCGCTCCGATATATTATTACTCGACGAGCCGACTAACCACTTAGATTTAGATGCCACTATTTGGCTAGAAGACTGGCTACGCAACTATCCGGGTACACTATTACTAATATCACATGACCGGGACTTTTTAGATCAAGTAGTAACGCATATTACCCACATGTATCAGCAGCAACTCGACATTTACAAAGGGCAATACAGCGCCTTTGAGCGGGCTCGTGCAGAGAAACTTGCGCAACAACAAGTACAATTTGAAAAACAACAACAACGTATCGCTGAAATAGAGCAATTTGTTCGCCGCTTCAAAGCAAAGGCTTCTAAAGCAAAACAAGCTCAAAGCCGTGTTAAAGAGCTCGAACGCATGGAACAAATATCAGCTGCTCACGTTGATAGCCCCTTCACCTTTCGTTTCCCAAGCAGCGATAAGGTATCAAACCCTTTGCTTTCGGTAAGACACAGCGATTGCGGCTATGCAGAAAAAACGATTTTAAGCGATGTTTCACTCACACTCACACCCGGCTCGCGTATTGGCTTACTCGGCCCTAACGGTGCAGGAAAATCGACTCTTATTAAAAGTTTAGTCGGAGACTTAGCGGTCCTTAATGGCGAGCGCCACACGGGTGAACATTTACGAGTCGGTTATTTCGCTCAACATCAGCTAGAAGCGCTGGATATGGAAGCATCACCTTCCCTGCATATTCAACGTATATCGCCGAAAGCGACTGATCAAGAAGTCCGAAACTATTTAGGATCGTTTGGCTTTTTTGGTGATGACGCCTTAGCTCCCGTCAAGCGCTTCTCCGGCGGAGAAAAGGCCCGCGTTGCATTAGCGTTGATTGCTTGGCAAAAACCTAACTTATTGCTGCTAGATGAACCGACCAACCACTTGGATCTTGAAGTGCGCTATGCACTGACTATGGCTATGCAAGAGTTTGAAGGCGCGGTTATTCTTGTATCGCATGACCGCCACTTATTGCGTAATACCGTCGATCAGTTTTTACTCGTGGCAAATGGTAAAGTCGCCGAATTTAGCGGTGATTTAGATGATTACCAGCGATGGCTAACCGAACAACGACGTTCAGCTCAGCAAGCCGACAGCAAAGTCGTCGAACGCGATAGTAGCTCAGTATCAGCCGCTGACCGTAAAGCCCAAAAACGTGAAGCTGCCGAGTTGCGCAAAAAGCTCAGTCCAATCAAAAACAAAGTCAGCGCACTTGAGAAAACGATGGAAGTGCTGCAAACCCAGCTGTCCGATGTTGAAACGCAACTCGCTGACAACAGCCTTTACGAAGCGAGCAACAAAGACACCCTGCGAGATGTTTTAGCTAAACAAACCCAATTAACCCAACAATTAGATATTACTGAAAGCGAATGGATGGAGCTTGCTGAGACGTTAGAGGAAATGGAGCAAAGCCTTTCGGCCGAATAGCCCTCCTAAACGAGTGATATCAACAAAGCCAAAAAACCGGTATAGATCGTTACACAAGATAACGATCTATACCGGTTTTTTATAAGAACCATACGATGCGTACTACATTAACTGGCCAAGGTGCGGGTTAACTCTTGCAGCTCATCATCATGCTCATTCATGCGCGCGATTTCTTCATCAATCATCTTTTGCGTTAGCCCTGTCATCGCTAATATATCCTTATTTAACGGTTCAATTGGCCCGTCTGCGCAGCTGTTTTGGCGCAACGCACGATTGGCTATATGCACTACTTGGGAAAATTGATCAGCATCCTCGTTCAGAGGATCATTGAAATACCGTACACCTCGACACACCTCTTCCGGCAATGACCAACACTCCATTAACCATGCTCCTACTTGCTCACGAGTCACATGCAAAATGTGCTTTTCAATACTATCTAGGCGCAAATGAGGGTTGGCCTCAATGTAGCGGGATAACAATGAGAAATGCGGGGGAAATAAATGCCCCAGCACGACATAACCAAAGTTATGCAGCAGCCCCGTCAAATACACTAAGCCAGGTTTAGGCCGTGATTCGTAAGGCATCTTTTTCGCTAAACGCTCAGCAAGGGTCGCTGTATAGACGGCTTGTTTCCAATACGGTATTTGGTTGCGAGGTGTATCTTTTGGCAGGTCCAAGGTTTTACCCATCGCAATGCCTAGCGCCAAATTCACTACAAGGTCAAAGCCAAGAATACGAATAATCGCATCTTCAATCGATTGGATGCTACCAGGTGCGGCATAATAAGGGGAAACCGACCAACTCATCACCTGAGCAGAAAGGCTAGGGTCAAGCTTAACCACAGGGACAAGATGATCAACACCTGCCGATGGGTCACTACGTAGCTCAATGATTTTATTCGTGGTAGGCGCCAAGCTCGGCAAACCTAACGTGTCTTCCAAGCGCTGACGAATACGCAAAGCAGTAAAGCGCTCAACCGCATGGGTAATTACCGCTTCATCATCACCTTTTGGCTGTACCTTCTCGATATCATCTAAACTGATACCAATAGACAAGGCTCTCGTGCTTTCACCAAACCAATCACTGGATGCTGTAAAAGACAAACCAGAGTATGGCTCTAGCACTTCTATGCTGTTTAAATCGGCTAACGACTTATCAATTAAGAGCGGCAAGCTAAATAGCTTTCGCTGACCTTCTGGTGACGATAGTTTTTCCTGACTGAAAAAACGGAGAGCATCATTGCTGCGGGTGGGTTGCAAATTTCGGCCCGCTTCTCGCCACAAGCTGACCAAATTTAATAATTTAGCCGCCGGCAAAAGCACAAGCACTTTTCCATCGCTGTCATGCAGCAACACCAAACGACATTGTTTATTTTCTTCTACGGTTAATGTCTTTACACCAATGGCCAACGCTCTTCCTCCGGTCTGGTCCATATAATCAACAACCTACTAAGGCAAGTATAGCCTAGCTCTACAAAGCTGCTATAAACGCTTGTTTGGTTCATATCAAAAGACAAAAACAGATCAGAGTCGAGTTACCTTATTAACCGCACGTAACGATCGAACCTTTTTAATAGTCGCGGCTAAATGTACTCGGTCAGTAACGGCAATCTCTAGATCTACACGTGCCAACTGCCCTTCTTTCTCCGCCATATCTATCTTCAGGATGTTAGCTCCTGACTCCGATATCGTGGTGGCCAAACTGGCAATCACACCGCGCTGAGAAGTCACACTTACCTGCAAGAGTACCGTAAACTCCTCATCCATCGCTTCTGACCACTCAAGAAAAATACACTTCTCGGGATCATCTCGAAGATAAGCTATGTTCCGACAATCTATGCGGTGAATAACCAAGCCTCGACCACTACTAATGTGTCCGATGATTTTATCTCCAGGTATAGGTCGACAGCAACGTGCATACTGTACGACTAAACCTTCCGTGCCCTGAACAGCAATCGGCTTTTGTCCTTTGGTTACACTATCGGCCGGTTCGTCGTCAGGTTTAAGCTTTCTTGCAACAACATAAGCCATTCGATTGCCCATACCGATATCTTCCAGCAAATCATCTAGCTCTTCAAAGTTGCCGTCACGTAAGACTTCGCTTAATTTAGCCGCATCAATATGCTCAACGGTAATACTGTAATTAGCTAAGAATTGATTAAGTAGTCGACGTCCGAGCTCCACTGATTCATGTCGCTGTTGGTTTTTAAGGAAGTGTCGAATACTCGAACGCGCTTTACCACTCACCACAAAATTAAGCCATGCCATATTCGGCTGTGCACTTGGCGTGGTAATAACCTCCACGGTCTGACCACTGACTAACGGTTCAGATAGCGGTGCTAAGCGACGATTGATACGACAAGACACACAGGAATTACCCACATCGGTGTGCACCGCATAAGCAAAATCAACCGGAGTAGCACCGCGCGGTAATTCTAAAATTTTACCTTGCGGCGTAAAGACATAGACCTCATCAGGAAAGAGATCCTTTTTGACATGCTCAATAAACTCCATTGAGTCACCGGCATGTTTTTGCATTTCCAGTAAACCTTGCACCCATTTACGTGCACGATTATACGAGCCAACAGCACTATCAGAATCACCGTAGACCTTATAATGGCTGTGCTCAGCGATACCCTGACTTGCAACCGCATCCATCTCTTTGGTACGAATCTGAACCTCTATCGTAATATCACGCGCACCAAATAGCTCGGTGTGCAGGGATTGATATCCGTTCGCTTTAGGGATTGCTATATAATCTTTAAAACGACCATGAACAGGCTTATATAAGTTGTGAACAGCGCCTAAAACTCGGTAACAATCATCAACACTCTCGGTAACAATTCGAAAAGCAAAAACATCCATAATTTCTGAAAACGCTTTTTTCTGCGCCTTCATTTTATTGTAAATACTGTATAAATGCTTTTCCCTCCCCGTGACAATACCTGGCAATTTTTCTTGCCCTAAACGCTGGCGAAGAGAGTCCTCAATCGACGTTATCACATCCTTACGCTGACCACGTGCTTTGACAACGGCACGTCGAATATATTTAGCCCGCATAGGGTAGAACGACTGAAAGGCGAGATCCTCTAACTCAACCTGTAAATCACGCATACCCAATCGCGCCGCAACAGGAGCATAAATATCCAGTGTTTCGCGCGCAATACGACGCTGCTTTACAGGGGGCATTGCACCTAGCGTTCGCATGTTATGTAAACGGTCCGCGAGCTTTACAAGAATGACGCGGATATCTTCAGCCATGGCCAAGACCATTTTCTGAAAGTTTTCAGCTTGGGCCTCAGCCTTGGTTTCAAATTCAAGATGAGTCAGCTTCGACACGCCATCAACGATATCAGCCACAGATTCGCCAAACTGCGTCTCAATCGCTTCATAATCAATCTCGGTATCTTCGATGACATCATGCAACATCGCCGCCATCAGGCTTTGATGATCCATGTGCATACCCGCTAGGATGCCGGAAACGGCGAGGGGGTGGGTAACATAAGGCTCGCCGCTTTTACGGCGCTGGCCATCGTGGGCCTGCTCTGCATAAAAATAGGCACGACGAACATCCCGTATCTGCTCCAGATCGAGATAGTCGTTTAAGTGTCCTGAGAGGGCATCAATGGTCGGCATTATATCTCCGCTACGTCCATAGGCATCCATTACTGTGAATGTAATGCCTATAATCTAACAGACTTATGCCTGCCGATGGAATAACGCCTTTAAATGACGACGATAAAAGACGTCGCTTAGCGGCGGTCTGCGTCTTCTAAGATCTTTTTAGTAATAAGGCCTTCTGCAATTTCACGCAAAGCAACAACAGTATCTTTGTCGTTTTCGCGATCTAATTTAGGCTCTTTACCACCAGTAGCGAGTTGGCGAGCACGTTTTGCTGCAACCATAACCAATTCGAAACGGTTATCAACGTTTTCTAAGCAATCTTCAACTGTGACACGTGCCATGTTTAAACCTCAAATCATTGTTCGTTCGTTGAACGGGTCGGGTATTTTACTGGACAGTTTTTATACTGACAAGAGATCTTGTAACAGATCAGCATATCGACGCTGCTGACTGGCACGTTTTAGCCGTTCAGCAAAGAAAATAGACTGTAGATCGTTGAGTGCAAGGTCAAAATCATCATTAATGACAACATACTCAAATTCATCATAGTGCTGCATTTCGGATACCGCTTTCGACATCCGGTGACTAATCACCTCCGCATCATCTTGTCCGCGGCCAGTTAAACGACTTTCCAGCGCTGCTCGTGATGGAGGCAAAATGAAAATTGAAATGTTTTCTGGCATTTTTTCGCGCATTTGCTGAGCGCCCTGCCAGTCAATTTCTAAAATCACATCAATGCCCAAATCGAGCTGCCCCTCTACCCAGGCACGCGACGTGCCGTACTTATTGGTAAATACCTCGGCATACTCCAAAAACTGATGGTCTGCGATCAATGCATCAAAGTCAGCCATGCCAACAAAGTTATAGTCGACTCCATTGTGCTCGCCAGGGCGCATAGAACGCGTAGTATGCGAGACAGAGACTCGCACTCTGTTATCTTGCTTAAGGAGTGCTTTTACAAGGCTAGTTTTCCCAGCTCCAGAAGGCGCTGAAATAATGTACAGATTACCGCGAACGTTCATGCTCAGTCTCTTGCTACTTTATAACGGCACTGCAGGGTCTGCAGCGAAGGTGAGCGACGTATTATAGTATTATCTTGGGATAATTCACCGCCTAGCGTCACTTTAGCTGCTTTTATTACAGCCAGCATGCACGAAAGACAATAATGGAACGCTAGATAGACAGAAAAAAGAGGAGGAAAAAAACGGCTTAACGGATAACCGCCAAGCCGCAAAGCACACTTAACAACAACTACACATCAATACGCGCTTGCGTCTGAGCATCAAACAGCACAGCCTTACTCATATCAAACATCAATGAGGCTATTTCACCCGGCTTAACAGGATAACGAGGATTCACGCGGCAGTTAACCTCCACACCATTCACTTCAGTAACGACCATCGTATCCGCGCCCGTTGGCTCGATAACTTGAACCTTTACGTCAACACAGACGACCGTATCCATGTTCTCTTTATGTGGGACAGGATCAGTGATCATTTCCGGGCGCAAACCTAAGGTCACAGCTTTGCCGACATACGCGGACAAATCCATTGCCTGCGGCATAGGAAGAATAATTTTCTGGCTATTACCATCCACGAATTCAACGCCGTAGCCCGTTTTGGTTTGCACCAAAACAACCGACATAAAGTTCATAGCTGGCGACCCCATAAAACCAGCAACAAATTGGTTGACCGGGTTATCATAAATTTCTTGCGGCGTATCCAGCTGCAACAGTTCGCCATCTTTCATGACCGCAATACGGTCAGCCAGAGTCATGGCTTCGATCTGATCATGCGTCACATAAACGATCGTTGTACCTAGACGCTGGTGCAATTTTTTAATTTCGGTACGCATCTCTACACGTAGCTTTGCATCTAGGTTGGAAAGCGGCTCATCAAACAGATACAAACGCGGACGACGTGCCAAAGCGCGTCCCATAGCCACACGCTGACGCTGACCGCCGGACAAATTGGCGGGCTTACGGTCAAGTAAATGCTCAATCTGCAATAAGGTTGAGACGCGCTGCACTTCCTCTTCGCGCTCTTTCTTCGGCATTTTACGAATTTCTAAGCCGAAGGCGATATTTTCACGCACTGTCATATTCGGATAAAGCGCATAGGACTGAAATACCATCGCTATATCACGATCTTTAGGGGATGCATGGGTAACATCTTCATCACCCAGTAAGATACGACCGCCAGTCACATCTTCAAGCCCCGCAATGCTGTTCATCAACGTTGATTTACCACACCCAGACGGCCCCACCAAAATCAGAAACTCACCCTGGTCAATCGCAATATTGATTCCTTTTAGAACCTTCGCCTGACCGTAACTCTTTTCTACATTATCAATTGTTAACGCAGCCATGTTGAATCCTCAATTATTATTCTTTAGCGTTAGCCTTTCACGGCACCGGCGGTCAGACCGCGAACAAAATACTTACCTGCGAATACATATACCAACAGTGTTGGGGCTGCTGCGATCAAGGCAGCCGCCATATCTACGTTATATTGCTTACCACCAAAACTGGTGTTAACAAGGTTATTAAGCGCCACCGTCACCGGCTGAGTATCATAGCCAGAGAACACAACACCAAATAAGAAGTCATTCCAGATCTGGGTAAACTGCCAAATAACCGTGACGACAATAATCGGGGTTGATAGCGGCAACACGATACGCCAAAAGATGCGAAAGAAACCTGCGCCATCTAAACGGGCAGCGCTAATTAGCTCTTTGGGTAATGCGATATAGAAGTTGCGGAAGAACAATGTCGTAAACGCCACACCGTACACGACATGCACCATCACCAAGCCTGCTGTGGTGTTCGCTAATCCAAAAAAACTTAAGGTGCGCGCCATTGGCAGCAGTACAACCTGAAATGGAATAAAGCAACCGATCAGCAACAAACCGAAAAACAATTCACTGCCACGGAAACGCCACATAGCGATAACATAACCGTTAAGAGCGCCCAGAATAGTAGAAATAGCGACCGCAGGGATAACGATCATGAATGAATTCATTAGGTAAGGCGAGATACCTTCACATGTCCCCCCAGTACACGCACTCCCCCAAGCCTTGCCCCATGCATCAAAGTTCAAGGAGTTAGGCAGGGACAGCAAGGTACCGGTCCGAATTTCTTCTACGTCTTTTAAGGATGTTAATAACATAACCCATAAAGGCATAAGGTAAATAAAGGCCATCACTAATAAGATGGCGTATAGGCCATAGCGCAATACGCGTTGCGGCAGGCTCGCGGAATTTTTCATAGCTCTAGGCATTTTTCTTTCCTCGCAGCTCTGAGTAAAGATACGGTACGAGGATCGCTAAGACGCCACCCAACATGACCATGGCACTAGCGGCACCTAACCCCATTTGGGCACGTGTAAAGGCATGCGTGTACATAAAGTTAGCCGGTAAGTCTGAGCTATAGCCCGGCCCGCCACCCGTTAACGCGGCCACCAAATCGAAACTTTTGATCGCTATATGCGCCAAAATAACAAAAGCACTAAAAAATACGGGCTTTAAACTAGGCAAAATGACACGACGATAAATCAACGGCATAGACGCGCCATCTAATTGCGCCGCTTTAATCATATCTTGGTCCACGCCACGTAAGCCGGCTAGGAACATCGCCATCACAAAACCCGATGACTGCCACACCGCCGCAATAACCAAACAGAAAACTACGCGATCTGGATCAACAAGCCAATCAAACTGTACGTTTTCAAAGCCCCAGCTATGGAACATTTTTTCCAAGCCTAAAGAAGGATTTAGCAACCATTTCCATGCGGTACCCGTCACGATGAACGAAATAGCCATGGGGTAGAGATATATCGTACGCAAAGCCCCTTCTGCACGAATCTTTTGATCCAAAAAGATGGCAAGAACAATACCCAGAGCAAGACACGTAAGGATAAACAACGCACCGAAGACGACCAGATTCTCTAACGAGACCATCCAGCGATCATTAGCAAACAGTTTTCCATACTGACCGGTCCCTATAAACTTCCAAACAGGCAGCATACGAGAGCTGGTTAGCGATAAGAGTGCGGTCCAAATAATGTAACCGTACATACAAACCATGACCATCAATAGCGTTGGGGTCATGACCAGTTTAGGCAGCCAACTCGCGAAGCGGTCCTTAAAACTGACCGAGCGAATCCGCTGAGCCTTGCCGTTTGGCAGCACAGGGGTCTGATTTTGCATAATGTGTACCGAAAATTAGAGTATCGGAGATCGGAGGTGATCGGCTAGTCAGTGCAGCCTTGCAGCAACACCGACTAAGATGATATTGATTACAGCTGAGCGGCCTTCACAGAACGCGCCAGTGTTTCAACGGCGTCTTCAGCAGATGTATCACTGTTGAAGAAGTTGGTTACAACATCATAAATAGCACCTTGAACCTGAGACGTAGTTGCCAAACCATGTGCAACACTCGGCACTAGCGTGCCGCTTGCAGAGCTTGCTTCAAACGCATCCATTGACGCTAATGCACAGCTATCAAACGGTGCACGGTTCATGCCCATACGCGCCGGGATAGAACCTTTGTTCAAGTTAAAGGTTTCTTGAAAAGCAGGATCCATCACTAGCTCAGCCAGCTTATCTTGTGCTTTAGATGCTTCGTCATCGCTCAAAGCAAACATCGCAAATGAATCGATGTTAAACGTGAAAGTACCGCTAGTATCAGGAGCCGCTAAGCAAACATAATCAACACCCGGCTTTTTACCCGCAGCTGTAAATTCACCTTTCGCCCAGTCACCCATGATTTGCATGGCAGCTTCACCATTGATAACCATAGACGTAGCGATGTTCCAATCACGACCGCTGGCATTTGGATCGATGAAGTCACGAAGTTTTTTGAAGGTTTTGAAAACGTTAATCATTTCAGCGCCTTTCAACGTCGCTTCATCATGATCAACAAATGCTTTGGTATAAAACTCAGGACCACCGACGCCTAACGCTACCGCTTCAAATAAAGTCGCGTCTTGCCACGCCTGACCACCATGAGCCAACGGAATAACACCTGCTTCTTTTAGCTTAGGCGCCACTTCAAGAAACTGCTCCCACGTTGTAGGGATACCAAGACCTGCTTTACGGAAAGGTTCTGGATTAGCCCACAACCAGTTAACACGGTGAACGTTTACAGGTACAGCAACATACTTGCCGTCGTATTTCATTACTTTGCTAACAACAGGGGGAAGCAAAGAGTCCCACTTGCCTGCCATTGCGACATCATCTAGATCCGTCAGGAAGCCTAAATCGCCCCACTCTTGGATGTCTAGACCTTTAATTTGGGCCGCTGCAGGCGGGTTACCCGAAATAGCGCGGGATTTGAGCACTGTCATCGCTGATTCACCACCACCACCGGCTACCGCAAAATCTTTCCACGCATGGCCAGATTCACTGAGGTATTCTTTCAAAACATTGATTGCCGCTGCTTCACCGCTGGAAGTCAGGTAATGGAGAACTTCTACTTCAGCTGCTTGCGATACACTTGCCGCGACCGACAGAGCTAAACCAGAGAGACAATACTTTAATTTTTTCATTCCATTCGCCTTCTTTTTGTTGTTGTGACGTTAGGCCAGTATCTACCGACGAATAGAACACTAACAAAGGGAAAGAAAATAATGAGTAAATTAGTGCAATCAATTGTAACAAAGTGTTACAAAACACCAAATCATCATGAATATAGACCCAAAAGCGTCTTTTTCAGGGGTTAACATAGACGAAAGTCTAGGCGCTATTAACTGCGCGGCAAAGTGACCGTTGCCACTAAACCACCTTGAGAATGGTTGCATAATGATACTTCACCGCCATGGGCACGAGCAATATTACGACTAATCGACAACCCTAAACCCATACCGGGGTGGTTAGAATGATCCGTCGTTAAGCGCGTGTATGGCTGAAAAACACGTATCATTTGAGACTCAGGAATACCCGGACCTTGATCTCGAATATTAATAATGAGCGCCACATCACTATCCGTCACCGTGACATACGCCTCTTTACCGTAATACAACGCATTATCTAACAGGTTCCCAATGCATCGCTTTAGCGCCAATGGTTTGCCTAAATAAGGCTTTTTCTGCGCACCCGACAACGCTATTTTTTTATCAGCGATACTGGCACCGTCTGCCATATAAACCAGCATGCGCCATAAATCGACTTCGACACTGTTCTCATGAATATCCGTATCCTTAACACTCTGCAATGCCCCTTTAACCATCAAATCGAGATCCTCTAAATCCCGAGCCATCGCATCACGCTGCTTATCATCTTCAAGCATTTCAGCCCGCAGTCGTAGCCGCGTTATCGGAGTTTTTAAATCATGAGAAATAGACGCGAATAACTTTTCTCTATCATCTAAATACCGCTGGATACGGCCTTGCATTGCATTAAAGGCCTTAGCCGCCGTAATAACTTCCAACGAGCCTCGCTCTGGCAAGTGCTTTTGTTCTCCTTGCCCAAACGCTTCCAACGCCCGAACTAACTGCCGTAATGGGCGTAGCAACACACGTACTATCCACACCCCTAACAGCAAGATCACCATTAACGAAATAACCAGCGATAGTAAGCGCTCGGTAGATAAGGGAACGGCCGAATCCAAGAACTGAGCATCAGGCATCACCGTTGCGAGGTACAGCCATTCCGTGTCACTTATCGGTAACTGCATGACCAAGATAGGCGATCCACTGGGCCGTACTAGCAGGCTCAAATCAGCCCATCGCGCAGGCAAATCATCTAATAAGGTTTCATTATTAAGCACATGCAGGTCGGCGGGCCGAGAAAAATTAATGTGTACAGTCTTAGGGTCTATACCTAATTGTTTTTGCAGGGCTTGATGAAACTCACTAATGACGACGGTTTTGAGGGGAGAGTCAGGCAAACCGGTTATATCAATAAATTCGCGATTAAGAGTCACAAAGAATCGCGTGCCACCCATATCACGCAATTGGTTCAACACGACATGCCGATACGCCGTCGGCAAAGAAGTAAAAAACTGTACGGTAGACGCTACGCGGAATGCCATGTGCTGGGACACTTCACGCACACGTAATTCGCTATCTGCACGCCATTGGGTATACCAAATGACAGCACTAATAGTCTGCGCAAGAATAACGCCTGCTGCTAACGCGATTAAGATCCGACTCGTTAAGGTTAACGGTCGTTTAATCAACCGTTGCAAAAAGCGGGGCATCACTGCGGTCCACCTCGCACGATAAAACATAACCTTTGCCACGCACCGTTTGGATTAACGATGGACTACGCGCATCTTCACCTAAGCGCTGACGTAAACGGCTTACGTGCACATCGACAAACCGATCCATCGGCAGGTTATCCCGCCCTCGGGTTTGTTCTGCAATGAACTCCCGACTAAGTATTTCGCCAGCGCGACCAATAAAGAGACTTAATAAATGGTAGTCAGCGCCAGTCAGGAATTGACTTTCCTTCATTGGAGACCAGAGCTTGCGCGCGGTCGTATCCAATTCGAAATCTGCAAACCGCACAAAGCGTAACGCTTTAGGCTGAACTTCCGGTGTTTGCTCCATGCGGCGCAACACCGCTCGAATTCTCGCCAACAACTCCCGTGGATTAAAAGGTTTGGCTAAGTAATCATCGGCACCTAGCTCCAACCCTACGACACGATCCATTTCGTCAGAATTCGCGGTCAACATGATCACTGGCAATCGCGAAAAACTACGCAGTTCCCGACAGACATCAAAGCCATTAGCACCCGGCAACATAATATCGAGAATAGCCAAATCAGCCTGATTACCCGCTTTTACGTGCACTAGAAAGGCTTCGCCTGTTTCGAAAGCCGTGACAGAAAAACGGTTCGTAGTTAAGTACTGCGTCAAAAGATCACGGATATCCTGATCGTCATCCACGACAAAAATCTGTTTAAGCGTATCGCTGGTCATGACTATTTTGGCGACCTCTCGCTGAGGGAAAGCAGCTATTACTTACCCAAGTTTAATGTACCGCAAAAAACCTCTTCGATTTACGTTTCGAACCACGCACACATGACTGCGCAGCCGATGCTTTTATTCGTTCGGGTAACGCGTATCTTTCAAGCTATCTTTAATCTTCTTAAGATGCGAGTGAAAATCAACGCCTCGTCGAAGCGTAACGCCCGTGGCCAAAACATCTAAGATGGTTAATTGCACGATACGTGAAATCATTGGCATATAGATATCCGTATCTTCTGGCATAGGCGTACTTAACAGCACCGTGCACTCCTTAGCCAACGGCGAATGTTCAGCCGAGACGCCCAATACCGCTGCACCGTTTTGTCGAGCGATACGTGCTATATCGACTAACTCCCGCGTGCGCCCCGTATAGGAGATGACAACAATTAAATCCCCAGTGTGTGCAGCAGCAGCAATCATGCGCATCATTAATACATCTTCGTACGCCGATACCGGAATATTGAAACGGAAGAACTTATGCTGAGCATCGGTCGCTACCGGGCCTGATGCACCTAACCCAAAAAAGAAGATTTGCTTAGCCTGCGTAAGATAGTCGACCGCTTTCGCTATTAAAGTCGCATCAATACTTTTACGGGAAGAGTCTAAGGCGGCTATCGTCGATGTGAAAATTTTATCGGTGTATTCCTCAGCGCTGTCTTCTTGCTCCACATTGCGACTAACGTAAGGCGTACCGCCAGCCAAGCTCTGCGCCAACTGTATTTTAAAATCAGGATAGCCCACGGTAGCGAAGTTTCGACAGAAACGATTAACTGTCGGCTCACTGACTGATGACGCTTTCGCGAGCGTTGCTATACTCATACGAGTGGCCGATTCAGGATCACGCATAATCACATCCGCCACTTTACGCTCTGACTTATTGAAATTTTCCAGTCGCGTGCGAATCTGATCTAACAGGTTCATACTTGATGACATAGTTTAAGGAGCCCATATGAAGTAGTAATTTAACTACATTTTAGTCTATCTGGGTCAACAACCCCAACTATACCCAGCCATCTTACCGTGTATCTCAGCCTATTCTACGACAGATAGGATGAACCCGCCTCTCTGTTTTTTGGTTAGATTACCAAAATTTAACCAAAATTTAATTGTATTTGGCCGTTTTCTCGCTTACATTAATTAAAAATTCGGTTAAATAACTACATAAGAGGCTCCAGCGATGGTTTCCCATGACATTCCTAGTGATATTGTCATTTTTGGTGCGCTTGGTGATTTAGCACAACGCAAGCTGATCCCTTCTTTATACCACCTCGAAAATGCAGGCCTACTTTGCAAAGAATCGCGCATCATTGGCGTAGCGCGTACTGAGCTGGATACGGCCGGCTTCCGAGAAACGTGTAAAAGTAGCTTAGCCACTTATGTAAAAACTGAAGAGCTAGATCCAGTCAATCAAGATATTTTCCTTGATAAGCTTATTTATAGCCAAGTCGACTTTGCTACGACAGAGCAGTACCAAACGCTCAAAACAACGCTCGACGAGCAAGCAGATCATACACGAATTTTCTATTTTGCTACCGCTGCGTCCCTCTACGGAACGATTTGCCAAAACATGAAAGAATCAGGCTGCATTGAAGAAGGCTCGCGCGTTGTACTAGAAAAGCCTATCGGACATGACCATGATTCTTCTAACCAAATTAACGATGAAGTAGCTAAGTACTTTGACGAGTCTCAGATTTACCGCATTGATCACTATTTGGGTAAAGAAACGGTACAGAACCTGATTGCATTACGCTTTGCCAACCCTATCTTTGGCGCACAGTGGAACCAGAATCAGATTTCACATGTAGAGATCACGGTGGCAGAGAAAGTCGGCATCGAAGGCCGGTGGGGGTATTTTGATAAAGCGGGCCAAATGCGCGACATGGTGCAAAACCACTTACTTCAGTTACTTTGCCTAACAGCGATGGACCCCCCAGGCGACCTAACCGCTGACATGATTCGTGATGAAAAAGTTAAAGTACTTAAACTCATGAAGCCCATCACTGGCAGCATGCATAACGACCATGTCGTGCGTGGCCGCTATAGCAAAGGCATGATTGATGGCAAGCCAGTACCCGGCTACATGGAAGAAGAAGGCGCCAACCCGACCAGTAATACGGAAACATTTGTGTCGCTTAAGGTCGAAATTAAGAGCTGGCGCTGGGCAGGCGTACCTTTCTATCTACGCACAGGTAAGCGCCTCCCCGAAAAGGTTTCACAAATTACTATCCATTTCAAAAAACAAGCGCACTATATTTTTGACGAGAGCCAACGTCATTTAGCACACAACAAGCTCATCATCCGCTTGCAGCCTGAAGAAGGCATTTCACTCCAAATTCTAAATAAAGATCAAGGGCTTGGACAAGGGATGCGCTTACGTGCAGGCCCGCTCAAGCTTAATTTTTCAGAGACTTTTGAGAAAACGCGTATTCCTGATGCATACGAGCGTTTACTACTTGAAGTGATACAAGGTAATCAATACTTATTCGTACGTCGTGACGAAATTGAATATGCCTGGAAATGGTGCGATCAACTACTTGAGCACTGGGATAAAGAAAACACACCGCCACTGCCTTACGCAGCGGGAAGCTGGGGGCCAAAAGCCTCTGATTTAATGGTCATGAAAGACGGTAGGAGCTGGCATGAAGATCAGTGATCTTAATCTACCTGAACACGTTTCAGTAAAAGCGTTTGATTCACGCCTTGCGTTAACGAGCGCGCTGACAGAATCAATCAGCCAACAACTTAGCTCAGCCGTTGCAAACAATGGCACTGCCGCTTTAGCCGTATCGGGAGGGTCAACTCCCGTCCCGCTATTCCAGGCGCTGAGTAAGCAGGATCTACCGTGGGAAAAGGTCATCACCACACTGGTCGATGATCGCTGGGTTTCTCCCGAACACAAAGACAGTAACGAAGCACTAGTCCGTACCCACTTACTACAAAACCATGCAGCACAGGCGCCGTTTATTGGCCTTTGGCAAGCAAACTTGCCAGCCTCGGCCGCAGCTGCCAGCGTCAACACTAGACTAAGCGTCATAGATGGCCCGCTAACCACAGTCATTTTAGGCATGGGCAGCGATGGCCACACGGCATCACTTTTCCCATGCTCGACACAACTGACACTCGCTTTTAATAGCGATCGCGACTGCGAAGCCGTTAAACCAACGACAGCACCCCACTCGCGCATGACGCTAACACCGAAACGTCTTTTTAACAGTGAGCAACGTATTTTGCACATCTGTGGCGAGGACAAGCTGGACACGTTGGCCAAAGCGCTTGAACTGGACGACCCGAGCCTGATGCCGATCGGACTTTTCTTGCGTCAGCCTATCACCCTTTACTGGGCACCTTAACCAGCGTCTATTTACAGGATAAGAAGATGACACCGAACGAACATATCGCAAAAATTGACGCCGTTACGGCACGTGCTCCGATTATTCCGGTCATCACGATTGATCGCATAGAAGATGCCATTCCAATGGCTGAAGCACTGGTTGAGGGTGGTCTGCCCGTATTAGAAATCACACTGCGGACACCCAACGCACTAGCCGCAATCGAAGCAATCGCTAAAGCGGTACCGGGTGCGTATGTCGGTGCAGGCACAGTGCTTAACCCAGAAGACTACCAACGCTCTATTGACGCCGGCAGCACATTTATCGTCAGCCCTGGCGCAACCGCCGAGCTACTCGATTTTGGTATGGCGAGCGATATCCCATTACTACCGGGTGTACAAACTGTATCCGAAATGATGGAAGGTATTAAGCGCGGTTATAAACGCTTTAAGTTCTTCCCTGCCGAAGCATCCGGCGGTGTGACGACACTCAAATCCTATCATGGCCCGTTTGACGATGTTCGCTTTTGCCCGACCGGCGGCATCCGTGCAAATACAGCCAAAGACTACCTAGCTCTTCCTAACGTCATGTGCGTTGGTGGAACTTGGTTGACGCCTGCAGACCTCGTCACGGCTCACGACTGGTCTGCGGTCACCCGCCTTGCTCAGCAATCACTCCAACTGTTGCGTTGAGCAAGGCACCCTATTCCCAATGCCTGAAAACAAGGGACGGTTAGCCCGCTGAATGGCGGGCATTTTTTCTCCTCTACTCCTCTCGCATTAACAATTGTCATTCTTTACGCTAAAAAATAGTGAATACTCTTCTTTTCTAAAAGCACATGACCAACAGACCAGCGCTGTGCATCGCTAAAAGCACATCCACGCAATCTGGCAGTATACGTAACAAGTAAAAAAACAGGATTTATACTATGCCAACTACTTCAGCAACACCCAACTCCATGCTACCCGCTTGGCAAGCGCTCCTTAATCGCCGCCAAAAAGCAAAAGACACCCCTTTACGGTCACTCTTTGAGCAAGACCCTGAACGCTTCCAGAAATATTCTCTGAAAGTTCAGAACATTTTACTCGACTACTCGAAGAACCCTATCGATGATGACACTCTCGGTGATTTGATTAAGCTCGCGCATGAAGCGGGCTTGGAAGACTGGCGCGACCGCATGTTTCGTGGGGATAAAATCAATCCAACGGAAAACCGCGCAGTACTGCATACAGCTCTGCGCAACCGAAGCAATACCCCAGTAATTGTTGATGGCGTCAACGTCATGGAGTCCATTAATAACGAACTAAAACGTATGCGCCAGTTCGTTAATGCCGTTCGCAAGGGCCACTGGCGCGGCCACTCAGGCAAGAAGATTACCGATGTGGTTAATATCGGCGTTGGCGGCTCTGATTTAGGCCCTCGCATGGTCACACAAGCCTTAAAGCCACAGGTTGAAGACCGTATCAACGTGCACTTTATTTCTAACGTTGATGGCGTAGAGATTGCTGAGACGTTACGCTCGCTCAATCCTGAACGCGTGTTATTTGTTGTTGCCTCTAAAACGTTCACCACCAATGAAACCATGACCAACGCTGAAACAGCGCGCAACTGGTTAATGGCATCCGCTTTTGATCACGAAGCGGTTGCTAAGCACTTTGTGGCTGTCTCTACAAACCGAAAAGCGGTTAAAGAATTTGGTATCGACGGTAAAAACATCTTTAATATGTGGGACTGGGTGGGCGGTCGGTTTTCGCTCTGGTCAGCTATCGGCTTACCTATAGCGCTCAAGATAGGTTTTAAACGCTTCGAGGAAATGCTCACTGGCGCTCACGAGATGGATCTTCATTTTCGTGATCAGCCTTTCGAGAAAAATGCTCCCGTTTTGCTCGCACTTACCACGTTATGGAATAGCACGTTTCTCGGATGTCAGACACAAGCAATTTTACCGTATGATTGGCCACTACAGCGCTTTGCGGCTTATTTACAGCAAGCAGAGATGGAAAGTAACGGTAAATCCGTTGATCGTGAAGGTAATCAAGTGCCTTATGCAACAGGCTCTATCATTTGGGGACAACTCGGCATTGATGGACAACACGCCTTCTATCAGTATTTACACCAAGGCAATACGATTGTGCCCGCTGACTTTATCGGCTCTGTTGCCAGCTCAACACCAGTACTAGGTCATCATGATAAGCTAATGGCAAACTTCTTTGCACAAACAGAAGCCCTGATGAACGGCATTTCACCAGAAGAGGTACTTGCAGACTTAGAAGCTCAAGGCTTACCTGAAGAACAAATCAAAAAACTGATCCCACATAAGGTTCATCCTGGCAACCGCCCTACCAACACCATCATCCTTGATGAATTAGACCCGCACTCGCTTGGTGCACTGATCGCTTTATACGAGCATAAGCTATTTGTATTAGGGATCATTTGGGATATTTGTTCATTTGACCAATGGGGCGTTGAGCTGGGTAAAACTCTTGCCAAACGCATCTTACCTGAACTACAAAACAGCAAGGTCAGTGATCACCATGATGACTCAACCCGTAACCTGATTCATTATTACATCGATCAACGCAAAACCATGCTCGACGAGAGTAAGTAACCATGCAATTTAAAACAAACGTCATGCCTAAGAAGAAGCGCATTGCTTTAATTGCGCATGACAACATGAAGCAAGAACTGATGGAATGGTCGCTACTGCACCACCATCAGCTGGAAAAACACGACCTCTATGCCACTGGCACAACAGGTCATATGCTAGAAAAAGAACTGAACATTCCGATTACTAAATTAATTAGCGGCCCTTTAGGTGGAGACCAACAGATTGGAGCCATGCTGCCGGAGAAGAAAATCGATCTGATTATCTTCTTTTGGGATCCGTTTGAGCCTTTGCCACACGACCCTGATGTAAAGGCACTATTACGCGTAGCCGCCGTCTGGAATGTAGCGGTGGCCTGCAACCGCAGCTCTGCTGACTTTTTGCTGTCATCGCCTCTCATGGATACAGAGCACAGTTATCGAATCCCTGATTACGAAAGCTATCTAGCCGAACGATTAAAGCCGTCATAAGAC
>Ga0115007_10000690_pt1 | contig 22273 bp, 34 predicted proteins | sample ArcOceMetagenome_2_FD_87166 | JGI IMG/M metagenome (GOLD analysis project Ga0115007, IMG submission 87166) | Marine eukaryotic phytoplankton communities from Arctic Ocean - Arctic Ocean ARC135M Metagenome | ecosystem: Environmental > Aquatic > Marine > Oceanic | place: Arctic Ocean | collected...
AAGAATATATTGATTATGAAATACAATTTGAGAAAACTTTCCTAGACCCTATGAGATTTATATTAAACTCAATAGGTTGGGAACACGAAAAGAAAGCAAGTCTGGAGGCATTTTTCTAGTGAATAATATGTTTGACGCATTTACAGTTTGTATGGGAATAGTATTTGCTTATAGAATAGGAGAAGTTTTAGCAATGACTAAAATAAAATTTGCAACACTAATACTATGGTTGTTAGCAATAAAAATAGTGATGGTAAGTTATGTTAATTAATGACGAAAGTTTAAAACATTTAAAAACACTTGAAGATAATACATTTGATTCGTGTGTGACCGATCCACCATATCATTTGGCTTCTATACTCAAACGATTTGGTCCAGGTCAAAAAGGTATTAATAATAAAGATGAGAAGGCAGGACGTAATGGTCCTTATCATAGAGCGGCAAAAGGATTTATGGGACAGACTTGGGACGGTGGTGATATAGCATTTAATAAAGAATTTTGGAAAGAAGTTTATAGAACAATAAAACCAGGTGCAGTATTATTAGCATTTGCTGCCACTAGAAACTATCATAGAATGGCAGTTGCAATTGAAGACGCTGGGTTTGAAATATTTGATATGATACAATGGTTATATGGTAGTGGTTTTCCTAAAAGAAAAAACTATTTAAAACCTGCGTGTGAACCTATTGTAATGGCACGTAAGGGTGTTAATAAAAGTTTAAACATAGATGAGTGTAGAGTGCCTGGATATCAATGGGACACAACTAAAAACAGAAGAGATTCTAAAAAACATAAAGAAGCAATTTATAAATTAGGTTTAAAAAAAGAAGGCACAGGAGAAAAAATAGATGGTAGATATCCTGCTAATGTTATACACGATGGATCAGATGAAGTGATTGAAAGTTTTCCTAAACAAGCTACATCAGGTCATTGGCCTAGTGTTAAAGTTACAGGTTATGGTAATATGGGTAAGAATATAGGTGGACAAAAGACAGCGAAAGAAGAATACTTTGGTTCAGGTCCACAAGTAAGAGAAGATGGTTCAGTTGCAAGATTTTTTTATTGTGCTAAAGTAAATAAAAAAGAAAAAGGAGATACAGAACACCCTACAGTTAAACCTTTAACATTAATGAGATACCTAGTTAAGTTAGTTACACCTATAAATGGCACAGTATTGGATCCATTTGCAGGTACAGGTACTACTGGTGAGGCAGCATTATTAGAAGGTAGAAAATATTATTTAATAGAAAGAGAAAAGAATTATTTTAAAGACATAGAAAAGAGATTAAAGAAAGTGAATAAGTTTTTTGTATGATATTATTGTCATTGACTTTATCAGCGTTATGTGTTATAATACCAGCACTATTATTAATTATGTGGAACAATGAAAAACCTAGACCTTAAACAGTACGCAGACGAAAATAGATTACCTATAATGGATTCTATTCAATTTAAAAATTGGACAGATGAACTAGGTAAAGAAAAATTTAGAGAACTATTATCAGAATATATTGCTGAATATAGACCAGCATTTCCTTTAATGCACGTTTCATATGATACTATGAAAAAGAATATAATACAATTAAGTAAATTTAATACTAGTAAAATTTGTACACCTAAAGAACAAAGTCATAAAGATATCTTTGAAAAATATGATGACTATAAGTATCCATATTCAAAATATGGTTTAGGATTAATTGATGCTCCTTCAACATATAATAAGTGCAGTAATTATTTTCATCAAGAGTTAAGATTAAATTGTTCAAGTTATAGTTTTAGAGCACCAATTGAAGTTTTTAAAAATGGTAATGCAAGAGATATATGGAAGTGTTTAGGTGCATTATGGAGAGGTGTGAATAGTAGCAAAGATTTATCACCAGGTAGTTATAGAGAAGCAATAAGATTAGGTACATATATTGCAACACAATTTAAACCAGTTGTTGCAAAAACAATATACGATATGACCGAGGCAGAAACAGTATTAGATACGAGTTGTGGTTGGGGAGATAGATTAGCTGGTTTCTTTGCTAGTAATGCAACACATTATTATGGTTGTGATCCTAATCCAAATACGTATAAGAATTATCAAAAACAAATAGAAGAGTATAGTAAATTCTTTAAAAACAAAACTGTTAAGATATGGAATTGTGGTGCAGAAGATTTACCTTATAACGAACTACCAGATATAGATTGTGCATTTACTAGTCCACCTTATTTTAGTACTGAACAATATAATAAAGGTGGTGAGAAAGAAGAGAATCAATCTTGGTTTAAGTTTAATGAGTATGAGCAATGGAGAGATAATTTTTATCTTCCAGTTGCAGAAAAGACTTTAAGTAAATCAAAATATATGTTTGTTAATATAATGGATCCAAAAATTAAGACAGTAAGATACAGGTCAAGTGATGAACTAGTTGATAGATTTAAAGATAAGTTTTTAGGTCAAATTGGTATGAGGATTATGCAAAGACCACAAGGTACTAAAAAATTTAAAACAAAAGAAGAGTTAAATACTTTTATGGCAATGACATATATTGAAAATGTATGGTGCTTTGGAGATAAGATTGATTTGTTTAAGGCTAGTAGAGTGGGAACACTAGAAGACTTTATTGGATAAATAGTGAGAATAACAATTTATAGACGACCAGATGATTATATTAGTCAAAGTTTTATCCCAACGGAACTTGACACGGTTAAGGAATTATGTTATATTAATGATATTAATTCTTATATATTAACTTATACAGAAGAGGAGTGGAACGAATATGAAAGATTTTCTAAAAGAAATAATTAAAGAAACAGGTAATGAATATGCTAGTTTAGCAAGTGATGGCATTACTTCAGGTGATGTAACTAATTTTATAGATACAGGTTCACATTCTTTTAATGCTCTTCTTTCAGGTTCAATTTACGGTGGGTTACCAGGAAACCGTATTACTGCTATCGCTGGCGAGGCCGCAACTGGTAAAACTTTTTTCGCATTAGGTATTTTGAAAAATTATTTAGATGAAGATAAAGAAGCAGGTGTAGTATTATTTGAATCAGAAAATGCAGTATCAAAAGATATGATAGAGGCAAGAGGTGTTGATAGTACAAGAGTTGTAGTAGTACCAGTATCAACAGTACAAGAATTCAGAACACAATCAATTAAAATATTAGACAAGTATTTAACGCAAGATCCTAAAGATAGAAAACCTTTAATGTTTGTATTAGATAGTTTAGGTATGTTATCTACTACAAAAGAAATGACGGACACAGGAGAAGGTAAAGAAACTAGAGATATGACAAGGTCACAAATTGTCAAATCTACATTTAGAGTTTTAACACTTAAACTAGGACAAGCAAACGTGCCTATGATAATTACCAATCACACTTATGATGTTATTGGTTCAATGTTTCCACAAAAAGAAATGGGTGGCGGTTCAGGATTGAAATACGCTGCTTCAACAATCATCTATTTAAGTAAACGAAAAGAAAAAATCGGTACAGAAGTAATCGGTAATATAATACATTGTAAAAATTACAAGTCAAGAATAACAAAAGAGAACGCAAAGATAGACGTTAAACTAACATACAGTAAAGGACTAGATAGACATTATGGTCTTTTAGATATGGCAGAAGAGGCAGGTATTTTTAAGAAAGTATCTACAAGATTTGAAATGCCAGACGGTTCTAAAGTATTTGGTAAAACAATCAATGACGATCCCAGTAAGTATTTTACAAAAGAAATATTAGATAAAATAGATGAACACGCAAAACAAAAATTTACATACGGATCAGAAGAGTAAACGATATACCTTTGCTCAAAAAGAAGGTGATGAATTTTCTTGTATAAAACTTACAGAAGGTAAGTTTGCAGGAGTAATCTATCACTATGGTAAAGTTGCTTTTGCAAAAGATGAAAACAAAGATGGTACATTACCAATGAAATTTAATTATACAATTAAACTTAATCCAAATAATCTTGACTTAACCGAAAACGTAGAGTTTCGTAATTATATTGGTGATTTATTAATAGAAATACTGGAGAAACAATTAGAAGATGGTACAGCAATCATTACATAATTCAGATAGATTAGAATCAACTATCTTAAATAATCTTTTCTTTCAAGAAGATTATACTAGAAAAGTATTGCCGTTTTTAAAAGAAGATTATTTTCCATTAAGAACTGATAAGATTTTATTTACAGAAATAGGTAAGTTTGTTGAGAAGTATAATAATCTTCCAACAAAAGAAGCAATCATTATTGAATTAGGACAAAGAAAAGATATTAATGAAGATGAACTTAAAACTTTAAAAGATACTATTAATTCTATAACTAAATTAGATTCCGATCCACAATGGTTATTAGATACAACTGAAAAGTTTTGTAAAGATAGAGCAGTACATAATGCTATACTAGATGGCATTAGAATTTTAGATAAGAAAGATAGTAAGAGAACACCAGAATCAATACCTAGTATATTAGCAGACGCATTAGCAGTATCATTTGACCAACATATTGGACACGATTATATAGATGACGCTGATGATAGATTTAAATGGTATCATACTAAAGAAACAAAATTCCAATTTGATTTAGATTATATGAATAGAATAACTAAAGGTGGTATTCCAACGAAGACTTTGAATATTGCATTGGCAGGTACAGGTGTTGGTAAGTCTTTGTTTATGTGTCATTGTGCCGCTTCATTTTTAACACAAGGTTTAAATGTATTGTACATCACTTTAGAAATGGCAGAAGAAAGAATTGCTGAAAGAATTGACGCCAATCTTTTAGATGTAACTATGGACGATTTACATACAATGCCAAAAGATTTATATGAAAGTAAGATAGCAAAATTACAAAAGAAAACTGGTGGTAAATTAATTATTAAAGAATATCCAACAGCGTCTGCTCATAGTGGACACTTTAGAGCATTGTTTAATGAACTTGCATTAAAGAAAAGTTTTAAAGCAGATGTAGTGTTCATAGATTATTTAAATATATGTGCGTCAAGTAGATTTAAAGGTGGTAATGTAGGTTCATATTTCTATATCAAAGCAATTGCTGAAGAGTTAAGAGGTCTTGCAGTAGAATTTAAAGTACCTTTGTTTTCTGCTACACAAACAACAAGAACTGGATTTACTAGTACTGATATTGGTTTAGAAGATACTGCTGAATCATTTGGATTACCAGCAACAGCAGACTTTATGTTTGCTTTAATATCAAATGATGAGTTAGAAGCATTAGGTCAGATGAAAGTTAAACAATTAAAAAATAGATACAATGACCCTAGTATTAATCGGTCATTTATTATCGGTGTTGATAGGACTAAAATGAGATTGTATGATGTAGGTCAACAAGCACAAAACATAGTTGACTCAAACCAAAAAGAAGTTGTTCCAAAAGAAAAAGATATCGCTTACGATAAGTTTTCGGATTTTAAAGTATAATGGATAGCAAAACTATTTTTACAGTAAATATATATGAGAAATATAATTTTCTAAATGATAAGGAAATAGATAAAGTAATTAATAGTATAGATAAACACGATTTAATGGAGTATGAGTTCTTTAAAGGTAATGCTAAATCAACATACGGTGCTTTGCCGAACCAGCAACCTTATATTTTAGACTATCATAAAGATATAGAAGATAAAATTATCAATGAACTTTATATAAAGGATCAAAGACTGGCTGATTCTTGGTGTAATATACAAAGTATAGATAGTACATTAACATATCACAATCATCCTAATTCAATTATCTCTGGTATTATATTTTTAAAAGCAGATGAAAATAGTAGCAAGTTAGTTTTTAAAAATCCAGTTCTACGAACACAGAACGATACTTATGAAATAACACCTAAAACAGGAATGATGGCACTATGGCCGAGTTATTTAATGCACGGTTCAGGAGATAGTATTAATAAAAGTTCAGAAAGGATTGTATTAAGTTTTAATACATTTTTTAAATAATGGGAGTTAAAGTTGGTGTACACGGAAAGAAATGGGACGGTGCTTGGAGAGGAAATAATCCAGAATATAAAAAAGGTCACGATAGAATCTTTAAAGGAAGTAAAAAGATAAAGTTAGAGAAGAAGAAAGCAGTTAAAGAAAAACAAGAACCACAATTAATAGATAGTAGTAAAATGATATGATAGCAAGAAAAGAAAAGACTCAAAAAGTACGGTTCGGAAGAGGCGATAAGAGACCAGCTAACTATACATATAAACTTTCTTATGAGAAGAAGTTAGTTAAGAAAGCTAAAAAAATAGTTTGGCACGTCATAGAAAAACCTACAGGTTCTATATTGTCCGAATTCTTTTTTGAAGAAGACGCTGATAAGTTAGCGAAATTCCAAAATAAGAATAAAGTATGGCAAGTTAATGGTGGTATAGTTCCACACTTATGTTTTAAAGGTAAGCGTAAGACAATATAAATAGTCGTAGGAGAGAACTATGGCATACGAAGTTTCAGAAATCTGTACAGCAGCAGCATTAATGTTTGATACAGATGAACTAAAAAAATTACAAACAGGATTTAATTCAGGCACACTTGATGTTAATGATTTAGCAGAAAAGCTAGAAGAAGCAAAATCATTAATGAAAATTGGTAAACCTAAAGCTAAAGTTGGGCAGGTTGTTTTTACAGATGGTTCAGCACAAAGTGGGTTTATGACACTACTTGATTCAGGAAATCCTAAATCTTTATTAAACTTTGCTATGGGTATATCAGCAGCGTTAGGTATTCGTAGTTATGTTAGAAAAAAAGGTGATATACAAGCAACTAAAAAAGTTTTTATGACTGGCTCTAAATGGCCAGCAGAAGTTTCAAAGTTTTCTTTACCGGAATCAGGAGGATATCAATATAATTCTGCTGATATATTGGTTGAAAATAATTCTCCCAAAGCTAAAGTAAAAAAATATTATGGTATTTCATTAAAGAAAAAACCAACAGCTAAATCTTTACCACCACCACTTATTAACAAAGCCTTTGATGAACTTATAGAAGGTGATGTAGAATTTAATAAGTTAATGGCAAAAGTTGATGAGTTTAAGTATAAGTTTTTTTCTGATAGATTAAAACAAGCAATTGCTAGTAAAATAATAAAACTAAAAGGGTTTTCATTACCAAATAATCCTAAAGAAATATTTAATATGAAAATTAAGCATCCCTTTAAAGGTGGTAACATAAGACTAATTGATTTGAAAGGTGAAGGTGTAATAAAAACAAACTTTGATATTAAAAAGCCAGCAGATAAATTGTTTATTGAAAAATTATTTGCAAAAAAGAAAGATGGTTCAGGAGATATACCAAATACACAATGGAAATTAAGAAAGTTTATGAACGAATCTTTATATGGTGGTTCTAAAAGTAAATATTGGCAAGGTGTATTAAAACTTATGAATCAATATGCTGAAAAATTTGCAGAAGCACTTATTGATGTTATTTTAAAACTTAATTTATTTAATAAATTAAAGAAAAAAGATATAGATGAAGCGGAGTTTGATTTTCAATTAACAACAGGTGTTGGTAATGTTACCAAGAAAGGTGATGTAACTGTATCTAATTCAATTAATTGGTCAGTTAATACTTTACTTTGTGGCTATCATAGAATTGAGAAACAGATGAAGGGTAAAAAATGGGAAATTGTTATGAGAGATGAAAGTCAAAAGGGTGATTCTATGGAAGAGGCCGCAAAAATTAAAATGTGGTTAAAGAGAGGTACTATAAAAATATTAGATTTAGAGTTAAGATATAAAGGTGCCTTCGGATCACAACCACAATTTACTGGTACTCTACATTCAGACTTTAAAAAATTATTAGAGAAAGAGTGTAGTTAAATAAAGTATAAATAGTTTATATGATTTGTTAATGGATATTTGAATAGATAGATTATACTAATGGAATAAATGAGGAACAATGTTTAGTTTTAAAGGTTTTACTACAAACGATAAGAATACACACCTAGAACACCTAGAGGATGATATAATCAATAGAGGTTCGGCTGGTGGAGTTAACGCAATTAACTTTCTAAAATCAGTAAGAGATATGCTCGCAGGTCACTCGGGAGCAAAAATCAATGCTACTGTTAAATGGGATGGTGCACCTGCTATTATATGTGGTGTCAATCCTGAAAATGGTAAATTCTTTGTTGGTACTAAATCAATATTCAATAAAACTCCTAAAATCAATTACACAACAGCAGACATAAGACAAAACCATTCTGGTGCTGTCGCTCAAAAACTATCAGTATGTCTTGCTCATCTATCCACTTTAAACATTAAACAAATTTTACAAGGTGATTTATTATTCACTAACGATACAAAATCAGCTTCAATTGATGGTGAAAAAATGATAACCTTTACACCAAATACAATCACATATGCAGTACAGGCAAGTAGCAATATTGGTAAGAAGATTGCTCGTGCTAAAATGGGTATAGTATTTCATACAATGTATACTGGTAAAGATATGAAAAGTTTGAACGCAAGTTTTGGTAATGTTAAAGGGTCAGGTAATTCAAGAGTATGGGTAGCAAGTGCTTCTTATAAAGACGACTCTGGTTCTATTACATTTACTAAATCAGAATTGAATACATTTAATGCTCAATTAAGAATGGCAGAAGGTTCTTTAGGTAGAGCAGAAAAGATATTAGATGAAATGACTAAACGTGCTACTGATCCTTTATCTGTAGGGTTTAGATTAAAATCCTTTTTCAATTATTACATTAGAAATAATAAAGGTAGTATGGCAAAGGTTAGAGTCTTGCAAGATATGTTTAGAGATTATTATGAGAACATTTTGAAGACAGAAATAGACCAAAGAAAAACTGATAAAGCAAAACAAAAATATAGAGATATATTAGCAAATGGATTAAAATTTATCAATCAGAATAAATCTTCTATGTATTTTGCAATAGCAAGTCACGTAACTTTAGGTACAGCAAAGAATACTTTGATACAAAAGATGAATCAAATTCAACAGATAGGACACTACATTAAAACTGGAACAGGTTATAGAGTAACAGCACCTGAAGGATATGTTGCAGTAGATAGAGTAGCGGGTGCAGTAAAAATAGTAGATAGATTAGAATTTAGTAGGGCAAACTTTACGTTGCCAAAAGGATGGAAATAAATGAAATTTAAAGAATTTTTATTACAAGAAGGACTATACGATCCAGGTATATTTAAAGCCTTCTTTATGGCGGGAGGACCTGGTTCAGGAAAAACCTTTATCGCTTCAAACACATTTACTGGAACTGGATTAAAATTTGTGAATTCAGATAGTGCATTTGAAAGAGGATTAAAACAAGCAGGTCTTTCAGATAAAATGCCTGACCAAGAAAAATATTTTAGAGATATTATAAGAGGTGGTGCAAAGCGTTTGACTAACAAACGATTAGATATGTATGTGTCAGGTAGATTAGGGTTAGTTATTGACGCAACTGGAAGAGATTATGGAAGAATTAATAGTGAGTACAATATGCTAAAGGCATTAGGTTATGATTGTCATATGATATTTGTTAACACAACATTATCTGTTGCGTTAGAAAGAAATTTAATAAGAAGTAGACAGATACCAGAGTATGTTGTTAAATCATCTTGGGAGAAAGTACAAACTAATATAGGTAAGTTTCAAAGATTATTTGGTCTACCAAATTTTCTAGTAGTAGATAACAATAGGTCAGATAAAGAATTGGTAACACAAACATTAGCACAATGTGATAGATTAGTTAGACGAACTATGAGAGAGCCAATTAAAAGTCATATTGCAAAAAGTTGGATTAGTAAAGAACAAATGTATAGAAAGAAATTAAATGAGAGTGTCATTGATACTCCTAGAACTACATATGCACCTGGAGTATTTGATGACTATGAAACTAAATCTCCAAAACTTAAACCTAGTGTGAGAGAAATAGTTGACAATCAACTTAAAGAATTTGGTAAAGAATACCCAATTATAAAAGTTGCTTTAGTAGGTTCAATTCTTACAAAGAGATATAGAGCTAACGCAGATTTAGATTTCAATGTATTGTTTGATGTACCTGTTGATAAACAAGAAGAAGAAAGATTAAGACTATCTCATAAGTATCTATCTGCTAAAAGTCCAGAAAAGATTAATGGTAAATTAATACCTGGTACACAACACCCTATTAATTATTATATCATTACTAATGCTATAATGCACCAAGACCAAGAGGATAAAGCAGACTCAGTATTTGATTATAGAGGTAATATGTTTGTTAAAAGACCACAAGATTATACATTTGATATGAACTTATATCTATCAGCATATCAAAGAAAGGTACAAGGGATAGATGTAGTTAAAGGAGAATTGAAAAGAGATATCATTGACTATGATGAACTAAAGGATTTACAACCAAATGATATTTTAAATTTGCAAGATAAGATTAATGATAAGTTAGAAGAGATTGAAAGAGATATAAAAGATGTTGTTGATATTGGAGATGATGTATTTACTGGTAGACGATTGGCGTTTGATAATGATATGTCACCAGAACAAATCAAAACGTTCAGTATTAAAAATAGATTACCTAAAAATGTAGTCTATAAGATGTTAGAGAAGTATCACTATTTAAAATTCTATAAGAAATGTAAAGAGATATTAGATGATGGCAAGGTAACAGACGCAGAAATAGATAGTTTAAAATCAGAAGCAGTTGCTAGTAAGTCTATTGCAATTACATTTGGAAGATTTAATCCACCTACAATAGGTCACGAAAAACTTATTAATAAAGTTGCAAGAGCAGATAGAAATTATAAAATCTATATCAGTAGGTCAGAAGATAGTAAAAAGAATCCATTATCTGCTAGAGAGAAATTATCTTGGATGAAAAAAATGTTTCCACAATATGCTAGAAACATTGAAATCAATACAACAAATATGATTTTAGATATTGCTAGTATGCTATATAATAAAGGATATAATATTCTTAAATTTGTAGTAGGTAGTGATAGAGTAAGAGAGTTTGATACAATACTTAAAAAATATAACGACCAGAAAAATAGACACGGATATTATAATTTTAAAAACATAGATGTTATATCTGCTGGAGAGCGAGATCCAGACGCTGAAGGCGCTTCAGGTATGAGTGCGAGTAAGATGAGGGATGCTGCTTCTAAAGGTGATGTAGCGTCATTTAAGAGAGGTGTACCATCTCAATTTAGAGATGTTAATGGTCTGTTTAAAGCAGTAAGAAAAGGTATGGGTATAAGAGAAGACTATAAACCAGATAATTCAAAACCTTTGATGGGGTTAGGACAGTTTGAGCAGAAACAAGTGAGAGACCTATACGTTAGAGAAATGATATTCAATATTGGAGACCAGGTTAAGTATCTTAAAGAAGATAAACAAGGTAAGGTAGTACGAAGAGGTACAAACTATGTTGTACTAGAAGATACAAATAATAATTTACACAAATGCTGGATATGGGATTGTATACCAGTTGCTGCTGATAAAGAACCAATGTTAAGAGAATACAACCTAGACATTGATTATGGATTTGAAGCAGTTGAAAGTATACCAGTACCAAAACCATACTCACAATTTAAAGATAGTTATGAAATAGGTGCTGATTATGCTAACCATTGTAAGCAAATGACACCTGGTGAAAGAGAAGAAGAACCTCCTGTTGACTCAAAAGACCGTGGAAAACCTACGGATAAATATATTTCAAGACCAGGTAAAGCTACAGACGCTAAAATTGGTGAGGATAAACTTACTGAAAAGGAAGTAAAAGAATGGTCAAATCAAGATACAGTAATAGATAAATATAAGGAACGTTATAAAGAAGAATGGAAAGCGAAACTAAACGAAGTAGTCGCTAAGATGATTGAGAAACTTTAGAGAGAGATATGGCCACTAAATTTAAAGAGTATGTAAATCTATTATACATAGCAGAAAGTTCAGCTATGGTGTTAAAAGGTGTTGATGATTATATGAAAATTGCTAGGGAAAAAATTAAAAGACACCCACAATTTGCTAATATCTATAGAGACCAAAGAACGGATGTTAGTACTAGTGTAGGTGGAAAGTACATAAAAATTTGGGATATGGAACGAGGACAGAAGAGAGGCATCCACGCATTTGTTGATAAGGTATCAGGAGATGTTTATAAAGCGGCTGGTGTTAATGCTCCAGCAAAAGGTGCTAGAGGAAATGTATTAGATAGAAAATATATGGACTCATTAAATCGTGTGTTTGATACTCACGGCGGACATTTATATAGCAGACATAGTTTATCATATAATTTCAAAAGAGATAATAGATTTAAATAAAATGGGCACATTAAAAGAAGAATTAGAAATTTGGAAAGCTAGTAGGTATAAAGAACCTATGAGTTTGACTCGCTATAAAATGAGCGAAGGTTTTGAAAGCGCTGTACAATCTTTTCTAAACAAAAACGGAATTAAAAAAACTAGATTTTCATATGGTAAATTATATATACCAAAAGATAAACTAGATGAAGTTAAATCATTACTAGAAGAAGAAGTAAAAAAATCTGGTGGTGACGTAGCAATAATGCCTAAAACAATTTTAGGTGAAGAACACGATTGTAAAAAAGTACACCCAGGTAAAAGACACCAAGAGTGGTTGAAACCTGAAGTGAAAGAAGAACTGGAATCATTTGATGAAGGTAGAATGAAAGATATCTACACGATGGATCAAGATGGCAAATCTAAAGAAGAGATTGCTAAAAGATTAGGATTAAAAGTATCAACCGTAAAATCTATTTTAGGTGAAGAAGTATTATCTGAATTTTCAGACACCCAAATAGATAGTTTGAAAAGAGATTACGCAGGATTGCAAGGTAAAAGTATAAGTGGAATTAACGCTAACAAACTTATGAAAATTTTTGATAAGTTTGATAAGAGTAAACCGCTTTTAATAAAGTTATTAAAAGCTAAGATTCCATTTGTGTCAATGCTAGCGCAAGCAAGGCTCATTTCAAAACACGGAGCTAATGCTGCCCAATTGGCACAAATGAGAAGAGAACAAGTAGAACAATTAGAAGAGAAATTCCAAGACGGTTTTGCTGTACGATACCTAGACCCATTAAACAAGAAAAGATTTGTAGTACCTCTTAAAACAAAAAAAGAAGCAGACGATAAAGCTGCTCAACTAAAAAGAGATGGCTGTAAAGATATTACAATCACTAAACACAATCTGAATTTTAAAGAAGATAGTGATTACTTAAAAAGTAAACTAAATGACAAACAAATCTCTAACATTAAGAACACTTGGAAGAATAAAAAAGCTTCAGACGTAGACCAAGGTGTTAAAGATATGATTAAAAAAATGGACATACCTACACAACTAGCAATCAAACACGCAGACATACCTCATCTATCAAAATTGGTAGAGAAGAAAGAAGTACACGAAGGTGCTAAAAAAACATTTGCAAGATTGTGGTCTGAACATAAAAGGAGATAACTAAATAGTATTATGACATATTTAAAACAAAAACCTGGCAGTCTTGAAGAAGTAATTGCTAATAAACAAACGCAGTATCAAGAACCTGCTTATCAAAAGAAATTTGATGAAGCTGTAAAAGAAAATATGGGTGGTATTGGTTCAATGACACCTAAAGAAAAGCAAGTATTTTTTAATAAACTAGATACAGTTAAAGAAGAATGGCAACCATCTACTGGAAAACACGCTGATGAACAGTTAATGAAAGATTTTATGGACAACGGTGGTAAAGTAGAAAAAGTACCTGAAAATAAGAGAGCATACAATGGCAATAGAATCAAACCTCATTTAGCAAACAAAAAGAATTTAGACAGGCAAAAAGCTATGACGGAAGAAACAGAATTACAAGAGAAGGATGGTGCTAATACATCATCTAAAAAAGGTAGTGTTTGGAAAGCTGCTATGAAAGCAAGAATGAAAAAAAATTATATGAAAAAAGCAGAACACGAACCTAAAGGCAACGATATAGAAGAAACGGTATCAAAATTTACAGACCAACAAATCAAACAAGCATATGGAATAGCAAACGATCCTAGATATAAAGGTGGTAATTATTCAGGTGCAGTTGCTGCTATAGAAAAAATTGCTAAAGGATTATCAAGTGACCCAGCAGTAGCAAATGTTTTAAAAAGAACTAACGAAGATAAAGAAGTGCAAGAAACAAAAGACGCACCAAAGAAAGATGTAATTGGTAAAGATAAATCTGAACCAGAAGTAAATTTAGAAACTATAGAAAATACTATTAGAAATATTTGGAATAAAGCAGCAAATGAAACAACAGAAAGACCAGACTCTAAACTGTACCCTACAAGAAGTGAAGGTACTTTTCCACCTAGTGCTAAAGATAATAAAAAAGATGGTAAAGAGGGAACATCTGCTAAAGATCCAGCTGCTCAAGATAAACAAATTTTAACTTTGCAAGGTCAAATTAATATTTTAAAAACAAAATTAGAAAATGAAAAAAATAAAGTAATTAAACCTGTTGCAAATAAAGAAACAGGAGAAGTTCCTTTAACAGTTGGTATTGCTCAAAAACTTTTAAGAGATAAAGCAGAAAAAAAAGAACTTACTATTCCAAAAAATGAAGCAGTTAGTCCTTTCAAATTAAAATATGAAACTTTGAGAGCAAAGATTAAAGAAAAAGCAGAAAAAGAAAAAAACGCTAAGAAAAAAGGTGAACCTGCAAGGGGTAGAACAATGACTGGCGAACCTGCTTCAAAAATTGAAACTGATCCTCAGATAAATTATAATACATAGGAGGTATATATATTATGCCTCTTCCTAAACTCTATTGTGATATGGACGGCGTATTGGCAGACTTTAAAAAGGGTGCCGAGAAAGCAACAGGAGTTCCTATCAGTAAATGGATGTCTTCTCTAACTAAAAAAGAAAAGTGGAACCCAATCAGAAACGATAAAAGTTTTTGGGAACTACTACCTTGGATGCCAGATGGTAAAACATTATGGAACTATATCAAAAAACATAAGCCAGATATTTTATCAGCATATGTTAAGCGTGATATAGACCCTAACTGTATACCAGGTAAAAGTAAATGGTGCCGAAGAAATTTAGGTATTGGTGGTACTAGAGTCAATTTAGTGTTAAGAAGTCAGAAACAAAACTATGCTCAAACAGGACATAGAAGTCCTGCAGTATTAGTTGATGATTATAAACCAAATATAGAAGCATTTACAAGACGTGGTGGTATAGGAATATATCATACTTCAGCGTCTAGCTCTATAAGACAGTTAAAACAGTTAGGATTCTAATGGTCAATGCTATATACACAATCGCTGGTGGGGTGGCTTGTGCTACCGCTATCGCAGTTTTAGTGTATTTAATTTCATTTTTATTATAAATATACACATATATTAAGAATTGAGTACTTTAACAATTAAAAATTAGAGGAGAGAATAATATGTCAAGTCATACAAATAAAGACGAGGCAGCTGGAGCACCATTATGGGCAACAGCAGCAATCAGAAAAGAATGGTCTAGTGCTAACCGTACTGACCTTTTTAATGACGCAACTGCTGATAATTTTATCACAGGCATTACTATGGGTTTGTTTAATTACAAAGATAGTGAAGTTTCAGATGGTAAAGTAGCTCACGCAGGTTGGAACCTAAAAACAACAGGTTCTGGTGGCAGAGCAGGTCGTGTATCACACGAAACATTAGTCGTATTGACTAATTCAGCTGACGCTTAATAATCAATAACGTAGGGGCAATCCTCTATAGGGTTGCCCTTATAAATAATATTATGATGTAGGAATTACCTACAGTAGCATTCCCGAAAGGGTTAATAGGAGAAAACAAATGGCAGATAAAAAAGTCACCCAGCTTACCGATTTAGGTAACGCAATAGCAAGTGTGGACCTGTTTCACGTAATAGATGATCCATCAGGCACACCAATAAACAAAAAAGTATCAGCGGCAAATGTATTTAATAACGTACCAACGTTTTTAGGTCTTGGTCAAGTATCACAAACATTAACAGCAAATGGCGTTGACGCTTTAGTTGCAGATGTAGAAAGTGCTGTTACAGAAATAAACGCAACGACAGGCACAGGTGCAGTATCATTAGCAGACGGTTCAAATGGACAAGTTAAGACTGTTATTAATACAGCGACATCTGGCACGTTTGCATTAACTATAACACCAACAAATTTAAGAGGTCATACAAGCATCACTTTAAATGCTGGTGGTGAAACAGTTACTTTGTTATTTAAGAATTCAAATTGGAACGTAATTGCAGGTCACGGATTCGCAGTTGCATAATATATAATATAAGGATATAATAATGGCTATAGAAGTAGAACAACTTAAAGAAGAACAACGAGGTCTACAAGTTGACTTTGATAAGTTAGCAAAAAATATAAAACAAGTTGAAGTGGATTTAAACCAGATGAAAGCAAATTTAAATGCAATCAATGGTGCTGTTCAACAAGTTAGTAAATTAATAGGAATGGCTGGAGAGGATCCAGTTAAAACAAAAGATGTTAAAAAAGTTTAAGGAATTTAACGAAGATAAAGACCTGGACGATTTTGAGGAAGAAGTAATGGCTGATTGTCCTGAAGAGGACACAGCAAAAGAAAAGGAAGAAACAAAAAATGAAAACGTTTAAACAACATATCACAGAAGACGGCAAGATGGTTGGCACGGCCACATCTAACGCAGTTGAAGATGGTAATTTAGGCGCTCATAACATTTCAGATCCAGAAGTATTAAATAGAGTAAATGCTTTTGTAGGTTCTGTAGCAGATATGGAATATATTAAACCACAACAAGCTGTAGATAGTTTAAGAGAAAAACTAAACAGAATTGGTTTATCAATATCACCAGTTACTATGGAAGGAACATCTGGAAAAGTTAGTGCGAAAGTTAGTCAATTTGGTGGAAGATTTGGAAAAGATACTGACGGTTCTGATATAAATGATGATGGTATATCTCATAAAAAGGCTGGCGGACTGAATTTAGAAGTTAGTTATGAAACTTTAAAAAACGGTACATCCAAGGTCTACGCTAAGTTAGTGTAGGTCAAATGTTTGAAGAGATAACTAAAGATAATTGGTTGCTATTTGCTCAGCAAAATTATAGCAATCCTACATTGGAAGATAATGTAGAATTTTTAGAAGATATTAAAAGATTTAAATATCTTAAAAGGTTATTTCGTAAGTATAAAACTACAGGTGAAGTTAAAATAAGATTAATTATTAATCACATTGTAGTATTACAAAATGTTTTTGGTGCAGATGTAGCGATAACTTTATTATTATTTAAAATGGATAGAGAATATTGGACAGCATTAAAAACGGTATTGAACTATCTTAAATTACTTTATCAACACGAACTTGGTGATGTTGATGAAGACGAAAAGATAAAAGAAATGTTAAGGGAACTTTAATGGCTAGTAGAGCAATAGATATGTTAATAACTTACCGAGTAGTTAAGCTATTGGTAACGCCTTGGGTGAAGCAAGAAGCTTTTAAACAAGGTATCATTGATAAAAAAGGTAATGTATTAAGAGCTAATAAGACATTGAAAACTACTAAAGATAAAAAAGCATATACATATCTACATAGATTTGTTTTTAATATGAAAAGATTATTTGGTAAAGTTGGATTGGGTAGTAAGTTTGGTTCTTTTTTCGGTGCTATGGCAATGATTTTAAGAGAAGATAAAAATTTAATGATACACAAAGATGCTATTGAAGCAGGTGTAGTTTCATATTTGAAAGAAACAAATCAGTATGACAATATGTTAAATGAAGTAAGAGATATACCAGACATAGAAGATGAACCAGTAATGACTTGTCTAGGTGTAGGTATATATGAGAAAGACAACAAACTATTATCGGAGTACGAATATGCCAAAACATTATAAAGATATGATGGACGAACTCATCAATAAAATAGATGAGGATGCTCCAACAAATGCTGCTGGTAATGCTTCCGTTGCAGGTATAGGTGTAGGACCTGACGGAGAACCAGGTGTAGATAAAAAGAAAAAGAAAAATCCTATACTCGGTACTTTAAAAAGAAAAGTACAAGAGAGTGAAGACAACAATAATGTTGTATTGAAAGGTGTTTTTAGTCAGTTAAGTAAACTTGAAAATAAGATTGATGAAATAAGTGGAGTTGTGAAAGAAGAAATTAAAATTGAAACACCTAAAAGAAAAAAAACTATTAAAGAAAAAGCAAGAGTATGAAAACCTTTAAAGAATTTATAGGTACAACAGGTGTTAGAGTAGGTGGAGTAGGAATTTCAAAACCTATGGCTAGTATGGGTGATAACGCACCTAAAAAAAAAGGAATACCTGTTAAGGGTGCTGGATTACAGGCAGGTTATACAACATCGGATAATCAAAGACCATTTCTATCTGCTGATCCAAAAGTAGAACCAAAGAATAAAAAGAAAGAAAATACTATGGGTGGTATGGTTCACGTAAGAGGCGCTCAAGGAAGAGCTAGTTTAAAAACACCAATAAGAAGGAAGTAATATGGAATTATTAATAAGTTTGGCAACAAAATTTTGGATGTGGTCAATTGTAGTTGTAGTAATAATAGCAGGACTAGTTATCAATACGTTTGATAAAAAGAAACCTAAATGTTATACATTCAGTAATAAAAAAATGCCAGTAATGAGACCTATACCTATAAGAACAAAAGACAAAGGTTTCTTTAAAGGAATATTATTATGGTTACTTGGAACTAGACATTGGGAAATCGCAGAAGATTTTGAATACGAATTAAACGATATAAAATATACGATACCAGCTGGGTTTAAATTTGACGGCGCAAGTATACCAAAATTCTTGCATCCGTTTTTATCACCAGTAGGTGTACTTTTAATGGGAGGTCTTGTACACGATTACGCTTACAAGTACGCAACTCTATTAGAAATAAATAAGTCAGATACATTAGGTACTATATCTCAAAAAAGAGCAGATGAAATCTTTAGAGATATTAATATCGGAGTTAATGGATTTTATCTAATGAACTACTTAGCATACTGGTCATTAAGACTAGGTGGCTTTATGGCTTGGAACAAACACCGTAAAGTTGGTGCTAAGATTAAATAAAAAAGGAGAACAATATGTTTTTAACAATAGGATTAGTTATAGGATTTGTACTAGGTTGGTATGTTAATGAAAAATTTGAAGATTTAGCAGGTCTGGTTAGTAAATTAAAATTCTGGAAGAAGTAAATTATGTTTGGTTATTTAAAAATGGCAATGGTCGTAGTTATGATTACAGGACTTGCAGGTGCAGGTATGTATGTAATGAAGTTACGTTCCGATAATGCTATTTTAAAAGCAAACCAAATCAAACTGGAAGAAGCGGTGAGTTCTCAAAAGGAACTCATTGCTAAACAACAAGAAGACTTTAAAGAGATTTTAAAAGCAAACAACAAGATGAACGAACTTGTTTCAGCTCTTAAAAAAGATTTAGATGATTTAGATAAAAGATTTAATAAAAAAGGTCGTGATTTTGGTAAACTTGCCATAGAAAAAACAAAAACTATTCAAAGAATTATTAATGGTGCAAGTGATAAAGCATTACGTTGTGTAGAGATAGCAGGTGGTTCACCACTTACCAAAGAAGAAATTAACGCAACTAAAAAATCAGAAATTAATAGGGAGTGCCCATCCATAGCAAATCCATCATATGTACCGTATAATAATTAGTATCATTGCTGTTCTAATACTTACTGGTTGTTCAATCGGTGAGAAACAACTTAAAATATTTAAGTTAGAAGAACCTAGACAGAAATTAGATTTAGTTAAACCAACTATGCCTGAACTTGAAAAGTTGAGGTGGATTATTATTACTTCTGACAATGCAGAAGAAGTATTCCAAAAGATGGAAGAACAAGGACTTGATCCAGTACTATTTGGATTGAGTGATAAAGACTTTCAATTAATTGCAAAAAACTTTGCTCAAATAAGAGCACACTTGAAACACACTAATGATTTACTTGACCAATATAAAGAGTACTATGAACCAAATGATAAGGAGAAAAAATAATGGACGAAAATATAGAATTTTTTGACAACAAGTACGACCCAATAAAAGAAAAAATGGTTAGAAAAAAACAAATACCTAGACAAAAAATAATAGAACTAGGTGGAAGTTTAATAACAAATCCTAAAGAGATTAATAAAAATACTGTTGATATAATTAAGAAAACAATTAATAGAGGAAAATAGATTATGAAAATATTATGTATATTATATGACGACCCTAAAGATGGAATGCCAAAATCATATCCAGTCAAAGACTTACCAAAATTAGAAAAGTATCCAGATGGTATGACATTACCATCTCCTAAAGGAAGAGATTTCAACGCAGGAGAATTACTAGGTTGTGTATCAGGTGAACTAGGATTAAGAAAATTTTTAGAAGACGCAGGACATACACTAGTAGTTACGTCTGATAAAGACGCAGATGGTTGCGTTGCAGACAAAGAACTAGTTGACGCAGATGTAGTTATATCTCAACCATTCTGGCCGTACTATTTAAATAGAAAAAGAATAGAGAGTGCGCCAAATTTAAAGATGGCAATTACAGCAGGTATCGGTTCAGACCACGTAGATTTACAAGCTGCTATGGATCATAAAGTTGATGTAGTTGAAGTAACTTATTGTAATAGTAGAAGTGTTGCAGAACATATTGTTATGATGATATTATCTTTAGTTAGAGATTATCACACTCAATATAGAATAGTTAATGAAGGTGGTTGGAATATTGCAGACGCAGTTAAACGTTCTTATGACGTAGAAGGTATGCATATAGGTACAATTGCTGCTGGACGTATAGGTTATGATATGTTAAGAAAGATGGCACCATTTGATGTACACCTACATTACTTTGACAAACATAGATTGCCAGAAGATAAAGAGAAAGAATTAAATTTAGTTTATCATAAGTCAGTAGAGGAGTTAGTTGCAGTATGTGATGTGATTAATATAAGTTGTCCTTTACATCCTGAAACTGAACATATGTTTAATGATGATTTAATTAGTAAGTGTAAAAAAGGTGCTTACATAATTAATACAGCAAGAGGAAAGATTTGTGATAAGGATGCTATAGCAAGAGCATTAAAGTCAGGTCAATTAAGTGGCTATGCAGGTGACGTATGGTTTCCTCAACCAGCACCTAACGACCACGTATGGAGAACAATGCCTAACCACGGTATGACACCACACACTTCAGGTACTTCACTATCAGCGCAGACTAGATATGCAGATGGTGTTAGAGAAATACTAGAGTGTTTATTTGATGGTTCAGAAATTAGAAATCAATATCTAATTGTTAAAGATGGAGACCTTGCAGGTATGGGTGCTCACTCTTACACTAAAGGTACAGCAACTGGTGGTTCAGAAGAGGCAACAAAGTTTAAAAAATAATGGACAGCGAAACTTTATTAATTTTTAGTAGATTATGGCCTATCTTTGTGGCATTTGTGTTATTGATAGTTACTTTAGCACAATCACACTATAGAATTAAAGTGTTGGAAGAGAAAGTTAAAGTACTTTTTGAATTGATTAATAAGATTAATGAACGGAAAAAATAGATATCTTTTCCTTTTTACCTTTAACAAGAACATCATCTAATTTTTCAAACTTAAATCCCTTTGGTCTTACCATTGGAATATAGTCTATACCATCAGCAGTATCTTTATTTACTATAATAGTTGTATCATAGTTCTTACTTAAACCTTCCAATCTACTTGCAAGATTTACAGCGTCACCAATAACTGAATAATCAAATCGTTGTTCACTACCCATATTACCTACAAGACAATCACCAGTATTAAGACCAATGCCAATCTTTAAAGGTGGAACAAACTCACCATTTTTATTCATTTGGTTTAATTTTGTTTCCATTTCTAGTGCTGTTTTAACTGCCAACACTCTATGATTTTTACAATCTAAAGGTGCATTCCAAAATGCCATTATACAATCACCCATATACTTATCAATAGTACCACCGTTCTTTAATATAATAGTAGTCATTGCAGTTAGAAACTTATTAACATAACGAGTTAGTTTTTCTGGATCATCTTTCATAGATTCTGATATAGGAGTGAAACCTCTAATGTCTGAAAACATAAACGTTAATTCTTTTCTTTCACCACCTAGTTTTAATAGTGATGGATCCTTTTGTAGTTTTTTAACCATATCTGGAGATAGATAGTGTTCAAATTGTTTCTTAATTTGTAGTCTTAATTTATTTTCTTTTGAATAGTTATTGTATGTTAACTGACCCCATATAATAGAACCTAT
>Ga0115007_10000694_pt1 | contig 22243 bp, 18 predicted proteins | sample ArcOceMetagenome_2_FD_87166 | JGI IMG/M metagenome (GOLD analysis project Ga0115007, IMG submission 87166) | Marine eukaryotic phytoplankton communities from Arctic Ocean - Arctic Ocean ARC135M Metagenome | ecosystem: Environmental > Aquatic > Marine > Oceanic | place: Arctic Ocean | collected...
AATTTTAAGAAAAACGCCCAGCGTGGTGATTTTAATTTTCAGTGTTTAGTTGCGCCGCAGCAAGTCAGCGGAAAAAAACTGGCAGATTTGCGCGATCATTTTGGCCTTAAATTTACCAAGCATATGCCTTTCGGTAGTCTGCGGGATGAAGAAGGTCATATTTATTCTATTGTCCGTGCGGTCAATGGTCCTGATAGCTCGCCTAATCCGACAAAGTTTATTTATCAGTCGACCCGTGTAGATGGAAAAAATATCCGAGTTGATCGGGATCGCATATCAACACAAGCGATGACAATGTTTCCTGAGCGCTGGTATGAAGAGAAAACCGATACGGCAGGTTGGTCTAGCCTTGAAGGGGAGCCAGGTAATGCTTGGAAGATAACTGCCTCTGGTGAAAAGTTTACGTGGAGTGAAGACGGTATCTTTGATATCTCGGGTGCATTGCTCGGGAACGGAATGCAATGGTATTTGCCGGGTGAGGATTGGGGTACATTTTATGTATCTCAAGTTTATGAGGTAACAGGTACCTGCGAAGGGCGACCGGTAAAAGGCATCATGATGCTAGATCAAGCATGGATGGCTGAAGGCGGTGCGATTCATTTCCAGAAAGATTTAGTCGTCAATAATAAGATGCATGTCCTTTGGTGGACATTTGCCACGGTCTATAAAGATGGTAGCTGGGACGTCGGTTCATTCATGGTGGGCCATGAAAACCTAGGCTATGGCATTTTCCAAAACGATAAAGGTGAGTTACGTGTAACGACCAATGTTGAAGGGTTGGCTGATCATAAGGATGGTAGTTACTTCTTAAAAGGCGCCAAAATTACAGTTGATGGTGATCAGGAATGGGAGTTTTTACCAGACCCTAAAGGTGAGATGACTGACTTTGTAGGCGGGTTCCCTATTACGGCTCAGCAGGAAGGGCGTTGGCGGCGTGTGGGTGATACACGTGAACCAGATCATTGGGTTGGTTGGGGTGAATCGGACCGTCGTAACGGTACCGCACGTAATGTATTAGGTAAAGATCTGGATAAGGAAGAACAAGCATGAGCACTGATAACACATCGATTATAGAAGCTTTTGTGCATGAGCAAATTGCTTGTTGGAATCGAGGCGATAAAGAAGGTTTTTTTGCAGCGTATCGTAGCGTAGCGACAGAGAAGTTACTCATTGAATATGTGGGTAAACCAGAAGCGGATGGCTGGCCGATTATTGAAGGCATGTGGGCGCAAAGCCAAGAAAAAATAGAAGTTGAAGAAGTACTAATAATTACCGCTGGTGATGAGGTGGCTTGTCACAACCGGAACAATATTCGCGGTACAGAGCAAGGGATTGAAACTATCGAGCTGTATAAGTTGTCGGCAGGGTGTTTGACGGTTAGATACTTTATAAAAATGCCATAACGGTATAGTACGTAGCTGTTCATAATGCAGGAGCACTCAGCAGTGCTGCCTGCTTTTTTTTTGTACGGTATCTTTTTTAGGTATTCGGTAAAATAACTCACACAACTAATGTAGACACATATGAATTATGTGTATAAATTAATGGGTATTTTTGACGGTTAAGGCGTAAAAATGTCCAGAGTAGCTCCGGTTCCCATTGCACAGCTGAATCCTAAGTTGGCTGAAAAAATCGACGCGGGTCTAAGTTCGCGTCTACTGAGTTCCGCTTTGCCTGTGCAGGTATGGGCGCACCGAGAAGAGGCGGCCTGTTCCTGGTTAGATCTGTTAGCTGTGTTACATAACAATAGTTTATTAGAAGGGCGTTTAAGAGAATTAATCCGTCTCAAAATAGCTTCGATTACTCAATGCAAAGCCTGTCAGATCGCGCGCAAAAGTGATGAGGTAGATGAGGTGGATGTCGCCTGTTTGAGTTATCAGGATGACCGTTTTTCGCCACAGGAGCAGGCAGCACTTCATTATGCTGAATTATTTGCTGGTGACTATATGGCTATTGATGACGCTATTTATGATCAGCTTTATCAGTATTTTTCGGTCTCGCAAGTCGTTGAGTTAAATATGTATTGTGCATTGATGCTTGCGGGTGGTCGCATGACCTATGTTCAGCAAGCCTATGAGGCGTAAACCTTTTATATGCCTGATAGCGCTAGTGACAAGAAGGTAGAGCCCAAGACTGCAAAAGCCAATCGGTTCGCCCAAATATTGGCGCTGGTCGCTTGCCAAGTAGGCCTGCATGCTTGTATGCAATCAATGCGAGTCTCTACACCGTTAGAAGCCTTGTCGAACGGTTATGGAGAGCTTGAGGTTGGGGTTCTTATCTCTCTCTTCGGGCTTGCGCCTGCATTACTGGCTATTCCTGCCGGGCGTATGGCCGATCGATATGGGTACCACACTCCGGTTCGGATCGCGGCAAGCTTGTCTTTATTGGCTGCCGTTATTGCAATGTTCCAAGGAGGGTTAGCCAATTTGTTGTTAGCCGCCTCACTGAGTGGGGCAGGGTCAGGCTTTGGAATGATTGCTATTCAGCGTACGGCAGGTCGTATGGCGGCTGATGGTAGCGAGAGAATTAAAATTTTTAGTTGGATTGCCTTGGCGCCAGCAATAGCGGGTTTGTTTGGTCCTGGCGTCACCGGTGTGTTGATTGATCTTTATGGATTTCGAGTGGCCTTCGGTGCCATGACTGTCTTACCTATAGCCACGTTACTCTTTTCATTTTTGGTTCCTGCCGAACATCCAGTACATAGTACGAACAAGGCGAAAGAGGGTGTGCCATTTAAGTCATTGTTCACTAATTCCTTAATGATTCGGTTGCTCATTATTAACTGGTTGGTGGCGGTTAGTTGGGGTGTTTTCAGTATGGCTTTACCTCTTCTGAGTCACGAGCGAGGTGTTAGCGCATCTGTAGTCGGCTTTATTTTTATGGTGTACTCGCTTTCATCGATGGTAGTAAGAATTATTATTCCTTTTATTGCGCAGAGGCTGTCAAGTCAGCTGATGCTCGGCGGTACTTTGTTGCTGAGTGCGCTTGTTTTTGTGCTTTTCCCTTCTATAAAAAGCGAGTGGGGGATGGCCTCTCTTGCGGGTCTGTTAGGTATTTCATTGGGCATGATTCAGCCTGCAATGCTTGCAATGTTATACCAGATTACACCGGCAAGTAGACATGGCGAGGCGCTAGCGCTGAGATCTGCTTTTGCTCATTTCACAATGGCTACTATGCCTGTCATGTTTGGTGCTTTGGGATCTGTCGTGGGAGCCGGAGCACTTTTTTGGGTGATGGCGACGCTCTTAACCACGGGTAGTTTGCAGGCAAGGCACCTTCCTCGGGATCGATGCGCAGGTGGATGACCGGGTGCAGATCAACAAAATTAAGTCATAAATCAAAAAAGTGTTTAAATTTTGCTTGGGTGCTGATAGCGTTAGCCTAATGAAATAAATGTAGACAGTTTTTCTGTAGGTGTTCTTTTTGTCTTTCTTGCATATAAAAATAACTATTCATAACTGGTGAGTAATATGTCCAATCAAAACAATAATAATCTAGAAAAAGCATTCGCAGGTGTGGCTGATAACTACCGCGGACAAGATGTCGACTTGAATGCTATTTATCGAGATATGCGTAAGAACTCCCCCGTAATAGCTGAAGACTTCATGAGCAAGCTGGGGGTTCCTAATATCGCTGGTCACGAGGCAAATCGTCCGACATTCACTGTGTTCAAACATAGCGATGTGATGATGATCCTGCGTGATGCTAAGCGCTTCACGAGCGGCTTTATCGCTGAAGGGCTGGGTTCATTTTTTGATGGCCTAATTCTTACTGGTATGGATGGGGAAGAGCATAAAAAGGCCCGCGCTTTGCTCCAGCCTATTTTCATGCCGGATGTTGTTAATACGTGGCGTGACAGCAAAATGGATCCTATTGTCCGTAATGAATACCTGATTCCTATGAAGAAGGAAGGTAAAGCGGACTTGATGGAATTCTCGCTGTACTTCCCTATTCGCTTAATTTACTCGTTGATCGGCTTTCCTGATAACGAACCTGAAAAGGTAAAGCAATATGCGGCGTGGTCTTTGGCTATATTGGCTGGACCGCAAGTGACACCAGAGAAAGCCGCTGAGGCACGTCAGGCTGCCATGACCGCCGCTAAAGAATTGTATGATGCTGTTAAAGAGGCTGTAGCGGAAGTTCGTAAAAATGGAGCTGATGGCGGCGATTTGATCAGTCGATTGATTCGTGCTGAGTATGAAGGTCGTCAGTTAGATGATCATGAAATAACAACTTTCGTGCGCTCACTTCTACCGGCGGCAGGTGAAACAACAACGCGTACATTCGGCTCTCTTATGACGCTTTTGTTGGAGCGACCTGAGTTGCTAGAGCGGGTGCGTGCTGATCGTTCGCTAGTCAATAAGGCTATCGATGAAGCGGTACGTTTAGAACCTGTGGCGACGTTTAAGGTTCGTCAAGCATCGGAAGATCTAGAGATAGGCGGGCTACAAGTGCCTAAAGGCGCAATGGTGCAATGTATTGTGGCGTCTGCTAACCGTGACGAAGATGTATTTGAAGACAGTGAAGAATACATCATTGATCGTAAAATGAAGCCATCATTTGGTTTTGGTTTCGGGCCTCATATGTGTATCGGACAGTTTATTGCAAAAACAGAAATGAGCGTTGCTCTCAATGCCATTTTAGACTTGTTTCCAAATATTAGATTGGATCCGGACATGCCGAAACCAAAAATTACTGGAGCACAGTTGCGTGGCCCTCATGAGGTACATGTTGTTTGGGATACGGAATAACTAATACAGATATCGACTAATTGTTGAAGTTATTATATAAAATGTTAGACGAAATGGTAAAAAGTGTCTAATATCTTAGTTGTTAATGATTTTAAAAAAAATAAATAACAGATACAGGGGCATTGTTGGTTCTCTCAGAGAAAGCAGTGTGACCCGTTGGAGGATTTTAAATGCAACTTGAAGATCTGATCCTAGTTAGTGTTGACGACCATGCTATTGAGCCACCTGGAGCGTTTACACGCCACATGCCTGCTAAGTTTAAAGGTCGTGAGCCTAAGGTAGAGAAGCTCAATGGCCGTGATATCTGGGTATTCGAAGAACAGGCCACTGGTTACATGGGGCTTAACTCGGTTGTTGGTCGTCCTAAATCTGAGTACGGTATGGAGCCGCTTGGTTATGACCAAATGCGCCGCGGTACTTGGGATATTAAATCCCGCGTTGAAGATATGAACGCCAATGGTGTTTTAGGATCTTTATGCTTTCCTACATTCCCAGGTTTTGCCGGCCAGCGTTTCCAGGTAATGCCTGATAAAGCCGTAAGCCTTGCTGCTATTCAGGCTTACAATGATTGGCATTTACACGATTGGTGTAATGCGGCGCCGGGTCGTTTTATTCCGCTAATGATGGTTCCTTGGTGGGATATGCAAGCGGCGGCGGCAGAAGTGAAGCGTATGGCTGATCAAGGTGTTCATGCGCTTACCCTGTCTGATAATCCGACTGTTCATGGCTACCCATCTATTCATAGCCCACATTGGGATCCATTGTGGAAGGCCTGTGAAGATAATAATGTGGTTATTTGCTGTCATATAGGTACTGGCGTTAAAGCGGCACATGCATCAGATGAGTCCCCGATTGATGCATGGATTACATCAATGCCTATCTCTATTTCCAACTCTGCTGCTGACTGGATTTGGGCGCCGTTCTGGAAGCGTCATCCTAAGCTGCGTATGGCCTTGTCAGAAGGTGGTATTGGTTGGATTCCGTACTTGCTCGAACGTGCTGACTTTACACACGGTCACCATAAAGAGTGGACTAACTCTAACTTTGGCGGCAGAAAGCCAAGTGATATTTTCAATGACCATTTCATTACCTGCTTCATTGAAGATGAGTTTGGTCTACACAATCTTGATTTCATGAACATTGATAAAGTGACGTGGGAATGTGATTACCCGCACTCGGATTGCACATGGCCTTATTCTGCTGACACATTCTGGAAGCAGTCTCAGCACCTATCCGATGACATCATCAATAGAATTACTCACCTCAACGCTATGCGTGAGTTCTCTTATGATCCGTTTGCTCTTTTAGGGCGTGAGAATTGTACTGTCGGCGCACTTAAAGCACAGGCAACTCATGTCAGCATCGAGCCAGCACTAGGCTTAGGCGGCGCAGCACCAGAATATGATGCTAAGAAACCGGTAACCTCGGGTGATATTAATAGAATGTTTGAAAGTGCCGATGCAGGTACTGCACTCTAATATCACTTTTTTCAGGTGCGTGGCTCAAACAGCGCACCTGTTTTTTTTCACGTAAGCCTTGTCGTAAATTGCCGGATACTCGGTGAGCGGCGAGGCTTTTTCTGATGCAGATTCGGCAGGTGTTTTTATGTCAATCGAACAATTTGAATACAGTTCTATACCTGCAGATGCTGAAGCGTTGCGTAGCGAAGTGCGGGCGTTTCTACAGCAAGAGTTAGCCGATTTCCCCGCTATTAAGCGTGCCGACTCTTGGATTGGTTTTGATGCAGAGTTTAGTCGTAAACTGGGTAAACGTGGCTGGGTTGGTATGGCGTTGCCTAAAGAATATGGCGGCTCTGAAGCTAGCGCTTTTGCAAGGTATGTCGTAATCGAAGAGTTGCTAGCTGCCGGGGCACCGGTGTCTGCTCATTGGTTTTCCGATCGTCAAAGTGGCCCATTACTCTTAAAGTTTGGTACAGAGAAGCAAAAGCAATTTCACTTGCCGGCAATCTGTCGGGGCGAGCAATATTTTTGTATCGGTATGAGTGAGCCCAACTCAGGATCTGATCTGGCGTCTATAAAATCTCGTGCTGTACGTCAGGGTGATAAGTGGATTGTTAATGGTCAAAAGGTGTGGACTACTAATGCTCATCTTTCTCATTATATGATTGCACTGGTTCGTACTAGTGAAGGTGAGAAGCGCCAACAAGGTTTGTCTCAGGTCATTATCGATCTTAAATCTCCGGGCGTCACAATACGTCCTATTAAAGATTTGACGGGCGGAGCACATTTTAACGAAGTCTTTTTTGATAACGTTGAGTTAGATAATGATGCCATTATTGGGACGGAAGGGGACGGTTGGTCACAAGTGACCGCTGAACTTGCGTTAGAGCGTAGTGGTCCTGAACGCTTTTTGAGTTCTATGACGTTGTTAAATAGCCTAATTGCTATGGTCGGTGCTCACCCGGACACATTACAAGCCAAAGAAATTGGCCGTCTAACCGCTAAGTTAATTACCCTGCGTAACATGTCGTTGTCCGTTACTCAGCAATTATCTGAGGGTAAAAGCCCCGTATGGGCAGCCTCGTGCGTGAAAGCGTTTGGTGCGACATTTGAACAAGAAATCCCTGAGCTTGCACAGGCGTTGTGTGATGTCTCTCCAGCGTCTGTTGGTAGTAATGAGCATGCGCAGGTACTGGCGTATCTTATGCAGATGGCTCCGTCCTTCTCTTTGCGTGGCGGTACCCGTGAAATTCTGCGCGGTATTATCGCGCGTGGCTTGGGAGCACAGTAGTGATGAGAGATATCTTTGACTCAACAATAGAGCGTTTCTTCCTAGATACGGTAGATACAGAGCAAGTCCTACTGGCTGAAAAAGAGGGTTGGCATACTGCTCTGTGGACATCGTTAGACGAGTTAGGTTTTGCTCTGGCAATGTCTCCTGAAGAAAAAGGGGGTGCTGGTGCAACGTGGAGCGATCTATGTGGCGTGGCCCGTTTGACGGGGAGCTTCTCACTTCCTCTGCCTTTATGCGAATCGATTTTTGCTAACTGGTTGCTTGGTCAGGGCGGACTGGATCCGTTGTCTGGTCCGTTGACTGTTGCTGCTAAATCAGATCTTAAGTCCACAAGTGGTGCGGTTTCAGGTGTGTTAAAAGATGTTCCTTGGGGGCGTTTTGCTGGGCATATTGTTGCGGTAATGCCAGAAGAGAATCTACAGCGCTTAGTGGTGTTTTCATCAGAACAAATCAAGAGCCTTGAGCCATCTGATAACATCGCAGGTGAAGCACGTGACACGCTAACCTTCGAGGATGCTACCCCATTCTTGACGGCTGTTTTACCTGTCCAGTTACCAGCGAATATCGTGCAGCTTGGCGGTGCCATGTTACGTTCGGCGCAAATTGCAGGTGCTTTGCATAAAGCGATGACCATCTCTCATGAATATGCTGCTGAACGAGTGCAGTTCGGCCGTCCTATTGGCAGCTTTCAAGCTATTCAACATCAGCTTGCTCAGATGGCAGAGCATGTTGCTGCATCTGTCATCGCTGCCGAAGCGGCTTTTGCTCGCTCAGCAGATGAGTTAGACCTGCTAGCTATCAGCGCAGCCAAAATATGTACATCGGAAGCGGCTGGTGTTGGGGCTTCAATTGCCCATGCAGTACACGGCGCGATTGGTTTTACTCATGAACATCAACTTCATCTATTAACTCGTCGACTGTGGTCTTGGCGTAGTGAGTTTGGTTCAGAGACTTATTGGGCTAAGCAGCTAGGTGAGGCGGTATGTAAGAAGGGGGCCTCTGAATTTTGGCCAGCCGTTACTGCCGGGTACTTTGATACATTTCAGACAGAGACAAGCCAATGAAACCGTTTTTAGTAATTGAGCGTGATGGTGCGGTACTTACCGCGCGAATGGATCGCCCTGATTCCCGTAATGCACTGACTGAGCCTGAATATATTCAAGAGTTTGTTGATCTATGTAACCTGATTCGTTTGGACACCACAATTAAGGTGCTCATTCTAACGGGCAACGGTTCAGCCTTTTGTGCAGGTGGTAATGTCAAAGACATGAGAGATCGAGCTGGCATTTTTGCTGGGTCGCCGTTTGAGTTACGTAACCAATATCGCAACGGTATCCAGCGTATTCCATTGGCGTTATACGAATTGGAAATACCGATTATTGCGGCGGTAAACGGGCCAGCTATCGGTGCTGGGTTGGACTTGGCTTGCATGTGTGATGTCAGGATTTCAGTCCCAAAAGCGAAGTTTGCAGAAAGCTTTATTAAGCTAGGGATTGTGCCGGGTGATGGCGGTGCTTGGTTCTTGCCACGAATAGTCGGTTTACCAAAAGCAAGTATTATGGCGCTAACAGGTGATGCTATCGATGGAGCCAAGGCACTGGAGTGGGGGCTAGTCACTGAGCTTGTTAGCCCTGAAGAGTTGGATACAGCGGCTATGAAAATGGCTCAGAGTATGGCTGAAAATCCAGGTCACGGCTTACGCTTGACTAAGCGTTTACTGCGCGAAGGTCAGCATATGCGTTTGGATTCACTGTTGGAGCTTTCGGCCGCATTCCAGTCTATTGCTCACCACACCGAAGACCATTCTGAAGCGGTTAATGCGTTCCTAGAAAAACGAAAGCCTGAATTTACTGGCAAATAATTACAATAAACTCAGTTAATGAGGACTATTTATGCGTACTGTATTTCGAGAAGATCATGAGTTGTTCAGGGAAATGGCTCGTCGTTTTATAGAAAAAGAGATCACGCCCAATCTGCACGAATGGGAAAAACAAGGCATCGTCCCTAAAGACATCTGGCTAAAAGCGGGTGAAATAGGTCTTTTATGCTCCAGCGTGCCTGAAGACTTTGGTGGCGCGGGGGGAGATTATGGTCATTCAGCTATTATGGTTGAAGAGTTGGCGCGTGCTAATGCCACCGCTATAGGCTTTACTACCCATTCTGAAATTGTGGCAAATTATCTAGTGGCTTACGGTAGTGATGAGCAGAAAGACAAGTGGCTGGGTAAAATGGTCACGGGCGAAGTTATTGGTGTCATTGCTATGAGTGAGCCTGGTGTAGGAAGTGATCTACGCTCTATGCGCATGACTGCTCGTCGCGAAGGTGATGAATATGTTATTTCTGGCCAGAAGACCTTTATCACCAATGGTGGTAATGCCGATCTCGTGGTTGCTGCCTGTAAGCTCGACCCTAACTCACGTGACCTTACGTTGATTTGTGTGGAAACCGACCGCGAAGGCTTCACCAAAGGTCGTCTGTTAGATAAAATCGGTTTGAAAGGACAGGACACATCGGAGCTGTTTTTTGACGATGTACGCGTACCCGTGTCTAACCGTCTAGGCGAGGAAAATGAAGGTTTTAAATACCTCTTTCATCAGCTCGCATGGGAACGGTTGATCATTGCTATACGGGCAGCGCAGTGTATCGAAACGTTACTGGAAGAAACGATCGAATATACGCGTGATCGTCGTGCTTTTGGTAAAGCTATTTTTGATTACCAGAATACGCGTTTTAAGCTTGCAGAAGTTAAAGCTAAAGCTACCATGTTGCGCGCTTTTGTCGATAGCTGCCTAGTTAAAGTGATGACGGATGATCTGTCGGCTGAAGAAGCAGCCATGGCCAAGCTTGTGGGTTCCGAGCTGCAGGGCGAAATGCTTGATGAGTTGCTGCAATTACATGGTGGTTATGGCTTCATGACTGAATATAAAATCAGTCGTGCGTGGGTCGATGCCCGTGTAGCCCGTATTTACGGTGGTACCTCTGAAATCATGAAAGAAATTATTGCCCGTTCATTGTAATTATTATGGGTGATTCTGTTATGGATAGTTCCGTTATGTCAGATGCTCGTGTAGCCAGTGATGTGTCCGAAGAGTGTGAGGCGACCCCCATTTGGAGCGATCGTTATGAACTCGGGTTTGCGCCTATGGATGATATCCATAAAGAGTTTGTAGATTTGGTTAGATTGATGAAAACAGCGCCTGAATCCGAGTTAGTGTCGGTTTTGGATCGTTTTTCTCAGCATGCTCAAGCACACTTTTCTGAAGAAGAGTCATGGATGTTCGCTGATGAGTTTCCGGCACGGGACTGCCATAAACAGGAGCATGACGCTGTGTTGGATTCTGTGTATGAAGTGCGGAATTTGATTCAGGCGGGGCATAATCCAGCGATGGTGCGTGACCTCGCTAAAGCATTAGAAGATTGGTTTCCTCTCCATGCTACTTACATGGATTCAGCGCTAGCAGCTTGGATGTTTAAAAAAGAGTACGGTGGTAGGCCTGTTGTCTTTCGTCGGATGACTAAATAGCCGGCGTTGGCTGTATAGCTATAGCCGTCTATTACTAGCTACTGCAAATCTGAATCAGTAATTCTCGCATGGCCTGTGCCGGTTTGCTTAGGACTGTATCTTTTTTCCAGATGATACCTACTTGCATATCCGGTACTTGATTCTCTATAGGACGAGTTTCAATCTTTTTCCCTTCAAGGGACCATGGACGGTACACCATGTCGGACAGAATGGTGACACCAAAGCTATGCGCTATTAAGCCGCGTAAGCCTTCCATTGAGCTGGTTCTAAATCCTATGTTAGGCGTTTCGCCATTAGCAGCCCAATAACGTTGGGTTGACTCTTCTCCCTCATCTTCGGTTATTTGAATGTAGGGGTACTGACTAATGTCCTTTAGTGAGACTTGTTCTTTTTCTAATAATGGGTGATTAGCCGCCAGCCATAGCTGGCGTCGAGCACGAATCAGCGTATGGTGAGAGTACGCCTGTAAATTCTCTATATTGGATAAAATCACAATACCAAGCTCTGTAGAGCCATCGTTTATTGCTTGCTCTATAGCGGGGCGGCTCATATCGCAAAGGTCAATCTCAACATCGGGGTAATTAGCCCTAAAGCGGGCGAGCAGCACGGGTAAAAAATAGCCTAATACCGTGTACGAGGCTGAGACATTCACGCTGCCTTTGACGTTATGCACATTAAAGCGAGGCTCGCGGAGGGCGTCTTCAAGAGAATCGATAACCTCCTTTGCGCGTATGTAAAAGCGGTGCCCTTCGGGTGTCAGAGATACACCTTGTTGTTGTCGCTCGAAGAGGCGAACTTGCATAAGTTCTTCAAGTGACTTTATCGCCGCCGTAATCGCAGATTGGGAGACATGCGTGCTGCGGGCTGCTTTCGATAGCTGACCCGTCTCGGCGGTTGCAATGAAATACCTAAGCTGCTTAAGAGATACGTTTCTACTGTCCATTATCTGTTTTTCTAATACCTGAGTGCATTTTTAATGATTTTACAGTATTTGAATAGTTTCGCATAATCTGTTCAACTTATACTGATCGCTAATAATAAAAATAGGAAAGCACATGAACTCCCCGAATGAACCTAGTGTAAAAGGCGGTTTGCGCGACGTCACGTTAGAGGATAAATATTCTCTTAGTAAAGGTCAGGTTTATGCCAGTGGTACGCAGGCATTGGTTCGACTACCGTTGATGCAAAAAGAGCGTGATCGACGTGCGGGCCTTAATACAGCTGGTTATGTATCAGGTTATCGGGGGTCGCCGCTTGGTGGTGTTGATTTAGCACTATGGGGCGCAAAAAGTCAGCTTTCTGAAAAAGAAATTACCTTTCAACCAGGTTTAAATGAAGATTTGGCAGCAACTGCCGTGTGGGGTACTCAGCAGGTCAACCTACGCGACAATGCAAAGTATGACGGTGTTTTTGGTATGTGGTATGGCAAAGGTCCAGGTGTTGATCGCTCTGCCGACGTACTAAAACATGCTAATTCCGCGGGCACGTCTCCCAATGGCGGTGTATTACTCTTAGCCGGTGATGATCATGCGGCTAAGTCTTCTTCTGTTGCGCATCAATCTGAACATATCTTGATTGCTTGCGGTATCCCGGTACTTTACCCTTCTAATGTTCAGGAATACTTAGATTATGGCCTGCATGGTTGGGCGATGAGTCGTTATTCTGGCCTTTGGGTTGGGATGAAATGTGTGACGGATATTGTGGAATCTTCGGCTTCTGTTGATGTAGACCCTGATCGGGTTGATATCGTTATCCCTGAAGGTTTTCCTATGCCCGAAGGTGGCTTGAACATTCGCTGGCCTGATCCACCATTGGATCAAGAAGAGCGAATGCTCAACCACAAGTGGTATGCCGCCCTTGAATATATTAGAGCGAATAAACTTAACCGCATCACGCTGGATTCGCCTAAGGCGCGTTTCGGTATAATGGCAGCTGGTAAGGCTTATTTAGATGTTCGTCAGGCGCTTACTGATCTTGGGCTTGATGATGAAACTTGTAGCGCGTTAGGAATCCGTATATTAAAAGTAGGCTGTGTGTGGCCATTAGAGTCTCGCGATGCACGTGAGTTTGCCACCGGCTTAGAAGAAATTTTGGTTGTTGAAGAAAAACGTCAAATTCTTGAATATGCGTTAAAAGAAGAATTGTATAACTGGCGTGACGATGTTCGCCCTCGTATCTATGGCAAGTTTGATGAACGCGATAATTCCGGTGGTGAATGGTCGCAGCCACGAGGCCAATGGTTATTACCTGCTCGCTATGAACTGTCCCCAGCGCTGATTGCTAAAGCGATTGCAACTCGACTTGATCGTATTGGCTTGCCTGACGATATTCGTCAACGCGTGATGGATCGCATTGCTGTTATTGATGAGAAAGAGCGTGAAGCACAACAACCACGTTTAACTATTGAACGTAAGCCTTGGTTTTGCTCGGGTTGCCCGCACAATACCTCAACTCGTGTGCCTGAGGGGTCTCGTGCGTTGGCAGGGATCGGTTGTCATTACATGGCTATGTGGATGGACCGTAGCACTGAAACATTCACCCAAATGGGTGGCGAAGGTGTCAGTTGGCTTGGCCAGATGCATTTCTCAGGTGATAAGCACGTATTTGTTAACCTGGGTGATGGTACTTACTTCCATTCGGGTTTACTGGCTATTAGAGCGGCGATAGCGGCTTCTGCAAACATTACGTACAAAATTTTATTCAATGATGCTGTTGCTATGACCGGTGGACAGCCAGTCGATGGTGTGTTGACTGTACCTAAAATATCCCATCAAGTGATGGCTGAAGGCGCAGCCGAAGTATTAATTGTTAGTGATGAGCCGGAGCAATACGATAACCGAGTTGGCCTACCTGATAATGTTAAAGTTTATCATCGAGATGAACTAGAAGAATTGCAGTTAAGACTCCGTGACCAATCGGGTGTGTCAATCATCATCTATGACCAGACATGTGCCACAGAAAAAAGGCGTCGACGTAAGCGTGGTCTTATGCCTGATCCTGATCGCCGTGCTTATATTAATTCAGCAGTGTGCGAAGGGTGTGGTGATTGTACTGAAGTGTCAGGCTGTGTATCAATTGAGCCGTTAGAGACGGAATTAGGTACTAAACGTCAGATAAATCAGAATAGCTGCAACAAAGACTTTTCGTGCTTAAAAGGCTTTTGCCCTAGCTTTGTAACGGCCGAAGGGGCCAAGTTACGCAAGCCAGATAGCAATGGCTCAGGTCTGCCTGACGTTATCCCTATGCCCGTTTTACCTTCCTTAGATAAAACCTATGGCATTGTTGTTGCCGGTATTGGTGGTACAGGCGTCGTAACAATCGGTGCCTTATTGGGTATGGCTGCACATCTTGAAAGTAAAGGTGTAACGGTGCTTGATCAGACTGGTTTAGCGCAAAAAGGTGGCGCTGTAATGAGTCATATACAGATTGCTGCTTCTCCTGAAAAAATACACGCTACTCGTATTCCAACGGCTGAAGCTGATGTGTTAATTGGCTGTGATGAGATTGTAGCTGCTTCTGGTGATGTGCTTTCAAAGGTTCGTCAGGGTTTATCTAATGCGGTTATCAATAGTGCACAAACGCCTGCCGCCGAGTTTTTAACTGACCCTAATTGGAAATTCCCCCGCGCTATGGCAGAGGGCAACATCAATGCGGCGATGGCTGAACAATGTGATTACCTTGATGCAACAGCCCTGTCATTGAGCACAATGGGGGATAGTATTTATGCTAATCCACTCCTACTTGGCTATGCGTGGCAACAAGGTTGGATCCCGCTATCTCATGAGTCGTTAACGAAGGCCATCGAACTTAATGGTGTAACCGTTAGCAAGAATCTGGATGCGTTTGAATGGGGTCGTGTCGCTGCTTTTAATCGCGATCTATTGCCCGAAACTCAGCCAGATAATCGTGCTGTACCGATCAAAATGCCGGAAACGTTAGATTCACTGACGGCTAAAGGAGTTGCTAGGTTAACGGCTTACCAAAATTTAGCGTATGCCATGCGTTACTTAAAAGCTGTTGACAAGGTAAGCGCCGCAGAAAAACGATTAATGCCCAATAGTGCTTTACCTCTGAGCACGGCTGTTGCACAGAATCTAGCTAAGTTGATGTCCTATAAAGATGAGTATGAAGTCGCTCGATTGCACTCTTCTGAAGAGTTTAAAAATCAACTGCGAAAACAGTTTGAAGGTGAGCCAGGTAAAGATTATAAGCTGAACTTTTACATGGCGCCCCCGATGATTTCAAAGCAGGACGTTCATGGTCATTTAATTAAACAGCGTTTTGGTTCTTGGATGACAGGAGCCTTTGGTGTGCTGCGTCATTTTAAAAGCCTGCGTAATACTTGGTTAGATCCGTTCGGTAAAACGGAAGAACGTCGTCAAGAGCGTCAGTTAATCACCGATTATTTTGATTTAATTGACACTTTCAGTGAGAGCCTTACTGAAGATAACTTTTCGTCCGCCATTAAGTTAGCGCAGTTACCTGACATGATTCGAGGCTACGGACATGTTAAAGAACGTAATATGGAAATAGCGGCAGCCAAGAAAGACGAGCTGCTTGCGCAATATGAAGGCCGATCGTTAGATCGTCCTGCATAGTAAGGTGATGAGTGGGCCATCACTTGTAGTAAGAGTAAAACAAGGTGCTGCTGAGAGTTATTTTGTCGCTTGGGTTAAGTGACAAAAAACTAAAGCAGAGGAAGTAACAGTCATAAAAAAAAGAAGCTGAAACGATGAAAATTCTTGTTCCTATAAAACGTGTCATTGATTACAACGTAAAAGTACGCATTAAAGCAGACGGCTCTGATGTTGATCTAAGCAATACCAAAATGAGTATGAACCCGTTTGATGAAATCGCGATTGAAGAAGCGATTCGTCTACGCGAAGCCGGTATAGCGACCGAAGTCATTGCGATGAGTTGCGGTACAGCTGCGTCGGCTGAGGTGCTTCGCACGGCGATGGCACTAGGTGCTGATCGGAGCATCTTAGTGGAGCTTGAAAGTAGCCCAGAACCTTTAGCGGTTGCTAAATTAATTAAAGCTGTTTGTGACAAAGAACAGCCAACTTTGGTTATTTGCGGTAAGCAAGCTATTGATGATGACTCCAACCAAACGGGCCAAATGGCGGCAGCTTTGCTGGGCTGGTCACAAGCAACCTTCGCTTCAGAAGTGAAAATTGAGGGTGATTGTGCAGTGGTTGCTAGGGAAGTTGATGGCGGCATGGAAACACTTAAAGTGTCCTTGCCTGCTGTGGTGACAACTGATTTGCGCCTCAATGAACCGCGCTATGCCACGTTACCCAACATTATGAAAGCCAAGCGTAAACCACTTGATACGTTGTCGGCTGCTGATCTTGGTGTGGATGTAACCGCTCGCTTGTCCCTCGTAAAAGTAATGGAGCCACCTAAGCGTAGTGCAGGTGTGATTGTGGACAGTGTAGATACCCTTGTAGAAAAATTAAAAACTGAAGCCAAGGTGATTTGATATGACTCTATTAGTAATCGCAGAACATGATAATGCTGAGCTTAAATCGGCAACGTTAAACTGCTTGGCTGCTGCCGCAAAATTAAATGCGGAGATACATCTGTTAGTGGTGGGCCACCAATGCGCGAGCGTAGTCGACGCCGCTAAATGTGTTTCAAACGTCGCTAAAGTCCTAGTCGCTGACGCAGAGCATTATGCTTTCCAAACAGCCGAAAATGTTGCTGAACTGGTAATCGGCTTAGCCCCGAATTACAGCCATGTTCTGGCAGGCGCGACAACGTTTGGTAAGAATATGTTACCTAGAGCTGCAGCATTGCTCGATGTAAGCCAAATTTCTGACATAGTTGCTATTGAATCCGAAGATACGTTTGTACGGCCTATATACGCAGGTAATGCTTTGGCTATGGTTAAAAGCAGTGATGCTATTAAGCTGATTACTGTTCGATCTACCGCTTTCGATGCGGTATCAGCGAACGGTGGTAGTGCTGAGGTAGAAAATCTAACTCCTGCTGCTGATACCGGTTTAAGTGAAGTAGTGAGCCGTGAGATTGTCAAAAGCGAGCGGCCTGAGCTGACTAACGCTTCCATTATTGTTTCCGGTGGTCGTGGCTTAGGTAGTGAAGAGAAGTATCACCAACTGCTTGAGCCTTTAGCGGATAAGTTGGGTGCTGCTCTAGGCGCCAGCCGTGCAGCTGTTGATGCAGGTTTTGCGCCTAATGATTATCAGGTTGGGCAGACAGGGAAGATTGTAGCCCCTGATTTATATATTGCTATTGGTATATCAGGTGCTATCCAGCATCTTGCCGGAATGCAGAGTTCTAAGGTTATTGTTGCGATAAACAAAGATGAAGAAGCTCCGATATTCCAGGTTGCTGATTATGGCTTAGTCGGTGATCTATTTGACATCATACCGGAGCTTGAAGCGAAACTTTAATCTGACTAAGAGTTGTTAGTTAGTGATTGCACTTTTTTAGATTTACCCCGAGTGAGTGACGTACTCAACCACGCCCTTTTTGCCTGATATTTTTATATCAGGCTTTTTTTTGCTCAAGGATCGGGGTAAAAAATAAAGATAGAGATTACTCGCCTGTCCGGCAGCCGACACAAATTTTGTGTCCATCTAAATCACGGATATAGGCGGCGTAGGCATCAGCAGCTATTGGTCGTGGGCCTGGAGCGCCTTCATCTGTCGCTCCAGCCGCTAAGGCTAGGCGATAAAATTCGTCAACCGCTTCTTTATTAGGAGCGCGTAAGCCAACTGTCAGGCCGTTAGCGCACGTCGCTGCTTCTCCATCGCGTGGATACAGGATGATAAACTCCGGCGCCTCTTTACCCCAAGCGGCGACTCTTGATTCAACGTACATAAGTCGTGATAAGCCTAGTGGAGCTAATACGCTGTCGTAAAAAGACAGAGCTTTATCTAGATTAGCTGTACCCAGTGTAACGTGCGAAAAAGTACTCATATGACACCTTTGTTGTTGTTAGATAAAGAGTTAAAGGAAGGTGCTTCACAGTTGATTTATAAAACGGCTACAAATCGTTGCGTATCACCCTCAGGGCTATATTGATATTTTTTAAGTGTTAAGGCGCTGGCCTTATCTGCTTGTGTTGCTCGTTCACGTTGTCTTAAATACTCTACCCATGAAGTCACCAAAAAACGCTCCGTGTAATGGTCCGGCTGGCTTATATCGCGATACACACGCCATTTAAGCGCGCCATTTCGTCGCCTGATTGTGCCAACGATACGAGCTTTTGCTAAAAAATCAGCTTTATCGGATGCGCTCACACGGTAGTCAATTTCTACGGCGACCGGCCCTTCATTCATCGTTATTTCTAGCTGTATGGGTTGAAATTCTGGGGCTTTAACTGAGCTGAAGTCGGCTTCGGATCCTAAATTTAACGGGCTGTTACCTGAGATTAATACACCGACTACTACGCAGGCGCCTGCAATAATAAAGGCGTAGTCGACACCTAAATGATCACTGACGTAACCCCAAAGAATGCCACCTAGTGCCATCGCACCCATAATGACTAGCAATTGTATAGAGGCAACCCGTGCGCGGACCCATGATGCGGCGGTTGATTGGATAACAGTACCAGCAGTTGTATTTACACCAATCCAGCAGGCACCTGCTAGTACCAATAGGCAGCAGATTAGAGGCGTATTATTAATAAAAGGTACGGCTAAAATGACCATTGCATACAATAGGCCAGACAGCACGACTAGCTTCCTAATAGGGAAGTAGTTGAGTAAGCGGGGTAATTGAGTGGCGGCCAAAATAGCGCCTACGCCCAAGCTTCCCAATAGTAAGCCGTAGCCGTTAGCTTCCAGCTTCAGCTGATCTTTGGCTATCAACGGTAATAGCGCCCATAGAACGCACCCACTGAGGTCAAACATAAATAAATAACGTAAAGCGATACGCTGTTGTTGGCTGTGTTGTATGTAGCGTAAACCGTTCAGCATGCCTGTCCATAGCCGCTCGGGAGGTAAGGAGCCTTCTCTTTTGGCTGGTTTGAGGCTAATAAGTAATGCAAGAACCAGTAAAAAACTTAGTGAAACAAAGGTGAAGAGAGACGTCATACCCAAAAAAGCGATGCAGATACCCGCCAAAGCAGGGCCTATGACGCGGCCTATATTAGGTGAAATAGAATTAAGTGCGAAAGCTGCGGGTAGTTGCCCAGCAGGAGCTAATTGAATAGTGGCTGCCATCCACGCAGCCATGCTAAGGGCGTTGAATGAGCCGAGGGCAAAGGTCAGGAGTAATAAAGGCCATGCACTTAACTGGTCTAAAGCAGAAAAAACTAAAAGTAGTACGCAGGATGTAAGGGAACCGAGTTGGGTAAAGATAAGAAGCCGTTTTTTATCAATTAAGTCAGCCAGAACCCCGCTCGGTAAACCCAATAAAAAGCAGGGTAAAGCCATCGCTGTTTGCACTAAGGAAACCATAAGCGTGGAGGTTGATAAATCGGTCATTATCCACGCCGCACCACTGTTTTGCATCCAAATTGAAATCTGAACAATTAAAGCGGCGGTCCATACGGCACGAAAAGGAGGTGATCGAAGGGGTGCGATAGCTGATGAGTTGTTCATGTTGGATAGTCTACTTTGAAAGCAAGCAGTAAAGGCGACTTACACCATTGCTCGGCAAACTTAACGGCTATCACGCGTATTCATCCGGTTTGCTGCTATGTAATAAATAGGCGATACGGGAAAACATGTTTTTATAGTTACGTTTTTTTTCTGGGTCAAAGCGTGGATCACCATTAGAGCTAAAGGCGCGGGCTATTTCATCCCAATCGGATGGCAGTAGGTGTTTAATGGCGCAAGGAATTAGCTCGGACTCTTCTAGCGTAATGTGGCGTAATTCGTAGAATGCAGCCTGATCAATAATAGCCGCTAGCTCTTCGGCAACTTCTCTTGGAGAGCTGGAGTAACGCGATACTACTTCGAGTAAGGATTTAAGATGACCTTCTTCAGCAGCATGGTGGCGTTGTAAAGCGGCAATCATATCGTCCAGCACTTTAGTGCGTTTCTTGATGGCCGGGAAGAGGTAGGTATCTTCTTTAGGGTGGTGAAAGGTAGCTGGGAACTCATCTAAATAAACCAACATTGATTTTAACAATTCTGTATCGATAATCAGACCGTCTCGCAAGTCCTGTGCGTAGGCTCGTAGGGCATAGCAGATGACACCAATTGCGCGGTGCTCATCTTTAATAATAGTGGTTACTTTGCTGCGTGACGGGTAAGGATCGTTTTTTTCATTAGATGAAACTAAGACGGGTATTGAGCTTGCTGCTAATACTTTGAGTGTCACTGAGCCAATGGTGGTACCCGCTATACGCTGTCCCCGACTGCCAATCATAATTAGATCGCAGCCCAGCTCCGTAGCCGTTTTCAGTATTGCCTCGTGGCGGTGGGACTGTACACGTACACAACACTGAAAGTCGATTTGGTGGGTGATAGCCGCCACTTTTACTTTAGCTAGAATCTCGCTGGCACGTCCGCTATTCTCGAATTCGTATTGCTCTGGTAGTAAAAGCTGAACTAGTGAGGCGTCACTGGTTAATGACGAGGAGCTATCAGTTTCAACAAAGAGAAAGGTTATGCGTGCCCCTAATTGCTTGGCAAGATCAATCGCTCTGGCGGATGTGCGGGTCGAAAGCTCGGATCCATCCGTGGGAACAAGAATATGACGATACATAGGATATACCTGACTCAATAGGATTTAAAAGAGAAACAGATAAAATGAAGACCTCATCTGTTTGGTCTCACTTATGACCGGTTAGTAAAAACTAACCGGCCCTACACTATAGCTCAAGCTAATCAAGTGATTACTCGGGCAATAGTTCTTCCGGTGTTTTAACGCTAGGGCCTAGAATTGGTCCGACTATCTCATGTCCCCATGTGCTCATTTTCTCAGGGTTTAATTCAAAGGGGTCGCCATGCCAAGGCTCTAATTCTGCAATAGTTTCAAATGCAAAACCCGATGGATTAAAGTGGTAAAAAGACATGTGTGGATCTTGAGTATGCTGGCCTAAGGTCATCATCAGTGGTAGCTCGCGCTGATTGACGATATCAAACGTTTCACCAACATCACGGACTGCGTCAACAAATAAGCCAACATGCTGAACGCCCATACGGCCAGGTGCAAAACCATAGGCAATATCATGACTTGTTTGTGTATTTAGTTTAGAGCGGAAGAAGCCTGTTTTACCTTTTCCTGCGCCCCAGCCATACCAGTTGAAGCCCATAATCTCTAATAAAAAGTGCTCTAGTTCTGGGCCAAACTCAGGCGTGATTAAGACAACATGACCAACACCTCTGTCATCACAGACAAAACCACCATGTGGTCGACCTGCGACAAAAGAGCGCGGCGTCCACTTTTGTGCGTAAAACAGTTCGTGTTGGTATCCTGCTGGATCACGAAAACGAATGAGTTCTTTAACGCCGCGTTGTTCGCACAGTGCTGCATCACCAACCGTTGTTTCCACGCCGTATTCTTTAAAACGCTCAACGGCTGCTATGAAGTCAACGCGATTACGTGCTTCCCAACCAATATAAGAAATACGGTCAATTTTACCTGGATGAAGTGCGATTCGGTGACGACGGTCATCCATTTTAAAATAAATTGATTCGGGATCAGATTCGGGAGAGTCGATTAGTTGGAATCCCATTACCTCTGGACCGTATGAGCGCCACTCATCTAACTTAGTGGTTTCAAAACCAAGGTAGCCTATGCCAATAATATTCATATTCAATCTCCTGTGTTTTAAAAAACACGCTGTCTGCCGGTTAACCGGGTGAAAATTTCCGGTAGACGCTTATTTTTGTCATTTGTGGTGTCAGGTAGCCAGCATGCCACCATCAATGAGAATGTCTGAGCCTGTGATAAAAGCACCGCTGTCAGAGGCTATAAAGAGCGCCATCGCCGCAATTTCTTCAGGTTCTCCGGGACGGTCGAGTAAGACCTTATCTAAAATAGCTTTACGCATAACAGGGTCTTCTACAAAAGCAGCGGTGCCGGGTGTTTTTATAAAACCGGGACTAATGCTGACAGCACGGATACCTGAACTGGCACCTTCTACTGCAAGCTGGCGAGTGAAGGAGACAATCGCTCCTTTCGTTGCGCAATGGGCGGCGATACCAGCCTTACGAGAGCCTCCCCATGCTGCCGTTGACGCAATGTTGATAATGACACCTCCATTGACGCTGAGGTGCTGCCAAGCAAAGCG
>Ga0115007_10000696_pt1 | contig 22217 bp, 19 predicted proteins | sample ArcOceMetagenome_2_FD_87166 | JGI IMG/M metagenome (GOLD analysis project Ga0115007, IMG submission 87166) | Marine eukaryotic phytoplankton communities from Arctic Ocean - Arctic Ocean ARC135M Metagenome | ecosystem: Environmental > Aquatic > Marine > Oceanic | place: Arctic Ocean | collected...
GCAGCTAGTGACCAAGTAGCCAAAGTAAATGCACAGAATGCTATTCAGATAGCTTACAACACGCTTATTAATTTAATGCAACTCCCACTAGATCAATCGATGGAGATAGAGCAAATGGACATTACGTCACTTCCCGAATATCCCAGTGAGTCCATAGCTCAAATCTATGAAATGGCGATATACAATCTGCCCGAAATACAACAAGCCGAACTGCAAATACGACAAAGCGAACTAGGAGAAAAAATAGCTGGGGCTAGCCTTCAGCCAAGCGTATCTGCTTATGGCAATATAAATACAGTGTACTCGCAAAGTGGAAAAGAAGTAACTCAAACTGAAGCTATAGAAACCTTCCCGATTGGCTTTACTCAAAACGGACAGGAACCTGTTTTATCTGCACGGCCAGTCAATGTGATAAATGATAAAGCATTCACAAATCAACTTTCTGACAATCTTGGGCAGCAAGTAGGAGTATCTTTATCCGTGCCTATATTTAATGGCTACAGAAACAAAACAGCTTTGGAAAATGCTCGACTCAATACTCAAATCAGCGAACTAGGTTTAGAAAATACTAAGAATCAACTGAGAAACGATGTAACCACCGCAGCTACTAATCTAAAAGCAGCCAAATCAAGATATGACGCTGCCTTGGCCAATGAGCGAGCACAGCAATTGAGCTACGATTTCAGCCAAAAAAGATTTGGTGCGGGAGTGATGAATAGTGTGGATTTGCTCACCTCAAAAAACCTATGGAACCAGGCACAAGTACAAGCTATTAATGCTAAGTACGAATATGTGTTCAGAGCATTAATTATCGATTTTTATAAAGGCAACCAACTAAAACTATAATGAATAAAAGAAATATACTAATCGCCCTAGGTGGACTAATTCTTGTATCTGTATTAATCTATATAGGTAAAAACCGCAGCCGTGGTGAGCTAGAGGTGAATGTAGGGAAGGTAGAAAACAGAACCATCATAAGTACTGTAAGTGCCAATGGTAAGATACGACCAGAGGCTGAAGTGAAAATAAGTGCTGATGTAAGTGGCGAGATTACCGAACTATATATAGAAGAAGGGGACACGGTAAAAGAAGGACAACTACTCCTAAAAATAAACCCAGATTTATATCTTACCTCTAGAGATAGAGCTAGGGCTGGGGTAAGCAGTTCGCAGAGTAATCTGAAGACTAGCCAAGCACAACTAACCCAAGCTCAAGCTAGGCTAACGGAGCAAGAAGCGGCATATGCTAGAAACAAGCAACTGTATACTGATAAAGTGCTAAGCCAAGCAGAATATGACGTGGCTAAGAGTGCATATGCTATAGCTCAAAGTGAGGTAAAAGCGGCACAAGAACGCATCTCTGCAGCTAGATTTGGCATCCAAAATTCACAAGCTACTCTTACAGAAGCGAATAAGACTTTGGGCAGAACTAGCATCTATGCTCCAAGTAATGGAGTGGTAAGTGCTTTGAATAATGAAAAAGGTGAGCGAGTGGTAGGTACTGCCCAAATGGCTGGTACAGAGATTATGGTTATCTCTAATTTTAATAATATGGAGGTGATAGTAGATGTGAACGAAAATGATATTCTACAAGTCAAAAAAGGAGATACTTCCTTAGTAGAGGTAGACGCATATAGTGATCGTAAGTTTAAGGGAATCGTAACTGAAATAAGTAAGTCTGCGAACTCTTCTGGTGTGCAAATGAGCACAGACCAAGTTACTAATTTTGAAGTAAAGGTTAGATTACTAAAAAGTAGCTATGTAGACCTGCTAGAGGTGAGTACCGCTCCATTTTTGCCAGGGATGAGTGCCAATGTAGAGATACAAACACTAGTAAAAAATAACATTCCTTGCTTGCCTATAGAGGCCGTAGGCACCCGAGTGCAAGAAGATAGTGCCAATATAAGTACGGAAGAAGAACTAGACGAGGTGGTTTTTAGCATCAGCAAAAGCAAGGCCGTTTTGAATATTGTCAAAACCGGCATTCAAGATAGCAGGTACATAGAAATACGCGAAGGATTAAAAGTGGGCGATAAAGTAATAGTAGGACCCTACGATGCAGTATCAAAGAAACTAGATAACGACCAAAAAATAAAAATCACTGAGAAAAAAGTGATGAACAAATTAGAGGCAGAAGAAGAGTAAATCCTGTTATGAAAGTACTCGCTTTTGTTTTTATACTCCTATCCTCATATTGTGTACTAGCTCAGCAAGACAGCAGTACATTCGACAAAAAGGCCCTCATAGCTCCAAGCATAATGATATCCTATGGATTAGCAGGTACTTACACTGATATAGGGCAACAAGTAAATCGAGACATAAAATCTGTATTCTACACTCCTGGACAAAGGACTCATTCAGACGACTATCTTATATTCGTCCCATCGGTGGCAGTTTATGGTCTTAACATAGTCGGAGTAAAAGGAAAGCATAACTTCAAAGACCGCACCATCCTACTAGGCACATCTTATATGATGTTGCTACCCGTAGTCTTAAGTGCCAAGGAATTTACGTCCATCTTAAGACCTGACGGATCAGAGTATACTTCATTTCCGTCGGGACATACTGCGTTTGCATTTGCCAGTGCAGAGTTTCTCAGACAAGAGTACAAGCATAAAAGCCCTTGGTACGGAGTAGCTGGCTATACTGTGGCTACTGCCACCGCTGGATTACGGATCTATAATAATAAGCATTGGTTAGCTGATGTAGCAGCGGGGGCAGGATTAGGGATCCTCAGCACACAGGTAGCTTACTGGATTCATCCATGGATCAGCAAAAAAATATTTACTAAGAAGAATAGCACCGCTTCACTAGTTCCTCAAATCTCTAATGAGCAAATTGGGATAGTATTCCAAGCTCGTTTCTAACAAAAAAGAGTGCTAGTCGTTTAAGTGTTATGGATTTTGATACCGCTCGGTTAATTGTTGATTTCGGTTTAGTCATCGTTATTTGGATGGTACAATTAATTGTATATCCAAGCTTCCTGTTTTATAAAGACACACAACTAATCACATGGCACACTAAGTACACACCTCGCATTACAAAAATAGTAGCACCTCTTATGTTTGCTCAGCTCAGCCTATCTGTATTCGGACTCTTTCAGGGAATCACAGCATATTCTATACTCTACGCTGCACTTGTGCTGAGTATGTGGATCCTGACCATTAGCGTATTTATACCTATTCACGAAAAAATTCAAAAAGGATCTGCTTCTACTGATTTACTGCAAAGACTTGTACGCACCAACTGGTATCGCACTGCAATATGGACTTTTATATTTCTAGTGACTTTAGCTAAGGTACTTTACTAACCCAAAGCAGCTGGATTTTCTCTCCATTTAGCTAGACTCGCTAAATTAGGTTCTTTCACATAGCCACAGGCTATAGCCTTCTTTATCATAATGCCATAATTCTCAAGAGTGAGACATTTATATTCAGTATTCTTAAAATTGTCTTCTGCCACTTGAAATCCCTACGTGAAGATAGCAGCCATAACCAGAATATTAAACCCTTATGATCTCATTTAGTCCACCACCGTCAGACTACTCCCACCAGTGCTGATGAGATCCTCTAGTGACTCCTGATAGGCAGGCTATATCGTTTACACCTTATGTACTATACTGAACTGCGACTGCTGATAGATTTTGATATTTTCATTCTCATCTGGATGATACAGCTACTAGTATATCCTAGCTTTTTGCATTACACCAAGAGCAACTTGATGAAGTGATATACCAGCTACACGGCTCGTATTACTGCTGTAGTAGCTCGATTTATGCTTACTCAAATAACCATAGTTACTTTCTCTTTGTGGCAAGAGATAAATGCATTAAGCATTTTATATACTGTATTAATTTATAGTACTTGAATTATCACCTTTCATGTATTCATACCCATACATAAGAAAATTAAGAAGGGGAATTTCTCTCAGGCAGGTTTATCTAATACGTACTCATTATCCGCTGTTTCAACATAGTGATAATCCTGCGATTATGGGCAGGCCTATCTTTAGTATAGACGGTATACTCGTCTAAAGTTAGCATTCCGATTACTGCACCTATGGATTGATTTTTAAAACTTAAATTCTTTTGAAAAAGCTGGTCTAACTTGCTTCTCTTTTCTTCTACTTTTAACTCTGCAAATAGCACCTTATTCCGAAACAAGTTGCTTTGAAATAAAGCAAGAACGATCTCGTGTTGTAGCTTCAGAATAGGCCGTAGCTTATCGTTTTGAAATTGCTCTAAATGTGAAGTGTTTAAGTCTTGTTGGATGCTTTTTATCTTGGGACGTAGATTTAGTAGCTCTTCGGTTCGGTTCATCTATTTAATCAACCTTTCTGAGTAACATTAGTTCATTGTGTTCCTTGTCTTGCAGAGTTAGTGTTAAGTCTTGGACTATATAAATAGATTGTATAAATTGTTGGACGAACTAAAATATTAGATGACGAAACCACCAATCCAAAAGGGAGAGTTATTTCCCTTTGATACTTATAAAAAAATAAACTGTCATTAACTACAAAACTGTTGTGTGAAACACAAAACCCGCTTCTCGGACACGTGCTTTTGTAAAGTAACTTTACTTGTCTTTATCTACTTGTTTTCGCGCATGAATTATTGCGTGGCGAAACCCAACACCAAATAATAGTGTAATTAATCCAGCAAAATAGGGTATGATATCAGTCATTTTTATTTATTAGATGTAAGTATATTCCGAAACAAAGGATTGAAGGTACCCAAAGGCCTGTAAATATCGCTTGATTTTCGTGACCACTGAAAAATAAAATCTCAGAAAAAATAAGAGAAAGTATTGCAGATACAAAAAGTAATTTGTCTGTTAAGTTGAATTTATTGAACATTTTTTTATTTATGATTGTTACTCTTATTGGCTAATTCTTATATAATTTCTGTTAACCATGATTAAAATTCAAATATACGCAATTTTGTGCCACTGAATGGTTAACATTTTTTGGAGATTCTGTTATTTTTACATTCCGCATAGTAAAGGTGCTAAACTCTGCACGAAGCAAAGTTTATTGTTACCGTTAGATATGAGTATATATTTTGTTCCTTAATTTTATGGGGCTAGCACCTTCACCAAAATCAAATACTCTCCACAAAATCTTTAAACACTTTTTTGTGAAGTTCAAGGTCAAGGTTAGCAGAAAGTGATACACGGGCTATATAGTCTTTGTCGTCTTCTTTCGTGGTGCCTTGAGTAGATGTGGCCGGTATAGTCCAATAACATCCTTTCAGCTGTCCGTAGCTTACGCAGAACTTACTTTCGTTGGGTATTTGGGTAATCATCATCCCTATTAGTCTATGATTTAGCTCTCTTTTGTATGCTTCTCTTTCTTCATCTGCACTCCCTTTAGTAGGTAGGTCTAATGAAAAAACAGATGGAGTAAATCCTTGATTTGCTAATTCTTCTGAAACAAAATTAATTTTAGCTTCTGGTAAAGTCTCATTGATGAAGGTCACAAATTCACGTGTATTGGTATAAGCATCCTTAATTCTTTGATTCATTGAGGGCAGTTGGTTTGCCAGTATTTCATATTGTAGATCAGTTGCCTCATTATCGCAGATTATTAGATGTGTTTCTATTTTACCCATCAAAGCTTCAGCTTTTTTATTAGCAACACAGTAGCCCGCAGTACATCGCCCACCACTAGGGAATTTAGATCCACTAACGTATGAAATGGTTCTAACCTTTGAGAGTATTTCATCCCCACCTAAAAAGTGTACGTTAGGACAAAATGTTTGATCCAAAATAAAAACAGGATCGATTGCCATTTCGCCAGAGGCTGTTTGACGGGTAATACTTAGCACCTCTTTTAATTGGATAAGATCGGGAACTTCAACCCTAGGATTTGTAGGTATTTCCCCGATTATATATGGCACAGCATCTTCACTTGCTATTTTAGCTAGTACGGTATCTATACTTTGAACCATATCATTATCACCATCCACAGGCAGATCCACCACTTCTACATTTTCTATACAAGCAGCTACTCGCCTTGCTTGGTCATTTGTACCACCATAGCAATTTGGAGGAACAATAAATTTGATTGCCTTTCCTTTATGATTTTCTAGGGCGTCGTGTACTAGCCCCATCATAATAGCATATTGAATAGAGAGTCCACTAGAACTAACTAGTGCCTTTGTAGGTGCCTCCGTAATGGATTTAACAGATTCCAAGGTGCTTGCCTTATCTGTGGCTCTGCTAGTTTGGGCAGTCACTATAGGCGATTGCTCTACTAGTGACTGTAAAGCGGTAAGAGAATTGACTGGTGTCATAGAGATGGTCTCTCTTCTTCTTACGTGCTGTATTTCTGAAATATAGCTTTCGTTTTCCTCGCCATTCACTACTAAAATACTTCCTAAGTGGGGATAGGTATTGATAAAAAAATCTGCCCCGATAGTGAGATCAAAAGCAATAATATTTTCTTGAGATGAAATGAAGATTGTAGAGCCCTCAAACGAGTCAATATCAACTTGTTTAATTTCTGCCTGCGGCAGGCAGATAAATTTATAATCATACACACTTCGGATTACTTCCGCATCAAAACAGTCTGGCAAAGCACCTGAATAGATAATTTGGGTGCTTTTATTATCTAATAAGTTTTTTCTAAGTATGGCCAAAATAGGAATAGTCTTAGATGAAAAACTGATTACATTTTTGGAGTTTAGATTAATCAAGTTAGCAACACCCCATTCTAGAATACAAGATAATGGATGACCCAGTCGAATATAGTCGTAAGCAGTGGGTAATTCATCTAGGGCATTTGAATTCGTATTGTTGTCATTATATAGGTTTTCAAACTGCTCTAGAAATTGAGTTTTAGCCAATTTTTCATCATAAATATCTAGCCGATGTGTTGTTGTATCTAGCCAGCCTGTTGGCATATTTTCTAATACCTCTTTTATATAATCTAACAATTTATTGTGGTCCATAATTTTCATCTTTAGAGAGGCCTGCAATATACATTAATAAGATTTTCTCGAAGATTTGCAGGGCGTTTAATTGTGTTTTTCCTAATGTTTAGTTTAGACATTGCAGTATTTGCAGTTGATGTGTAATAGATAGATAAAGTGCAGTTTTATTCTTGTCTCAAAATAGCCTGTTATATAATGCTGAGTATAGAAATGTCGCACTTATGCCTAACTAAAAATAAATTGTCTTCTTTGCTTCGGCCTAAGAGCTTTGTTGCTGTTGTTAAGTACTTATTTTCAATATTCTAAATGTCCTAAATTTAGTATCTGTAAATGTTTTAAAGTCTTTCATATATAAGTTTTAAGCATCTTTTAATAGTTGTTTAGGCAAATGTCTTGTAATCAAAAACAAATCTATGAAAATCATTTACAGGTCAATAAATAGTATGAAGCGTTTATAAATAGATGGATTATAGATAAGCCCATCATATCCTATTCTAGTTTCCATTATCTTCGCTAAATGCAAGAGATTCTTTCATTTTTGGGTGGTGTAGCGTGGTGGGCGTGGATACTTATTTTCTTAGGATTAGTAGCCTTTAGAGATGTGCTACAGCGTAAGCATACTATATCACACAACTTCCCTGTCGTTGGGCATATTCGTTATCTACTTGAGAAGATTGGTCCAGAGATACGCCAGTATTTCATTGCTAACAATAGAGAAGAACTTCCCTTTAATAGAAGAGAACGTTCTTGGATTTATGCATCATCCAAAAAAGAAAATAACTACCAGGGCTTTGGCTCTGACCAAGATTTTTATAGTGCTAACTATCACTTCCTAAAACCAGATATGTTCCCTTTTAGAATGGAAGAAGAACATGTAAACGTAGAACAACCAGACTTATTACCCTGCGCGAAAGCCATGGGAGCGGCAAATGGCAGGAGAAGACCATTTAGACCGCGTAGTGTGATAAATGTATCTGCAATGAGTTTTGGATCGTTGAGTGCAAAAGCAGTAGAGAGCTTAAATAAAGGGGCACATAAAGCGGGAGCATATCACAACACCGGGGAAGGCGGATTGTCTCCATATCATAGCACTGGAGCAGATGTGGTTTTTCATTTTGGTACTGGATATTTTGGTGTGCGAAGTAAGGAAGGAAACCTAGACCTAGAAAAGCTAGAGAAGCTCGCTGAGAATAATCAATTTGTAAGGGCTATTGAAATAAAGCTTTCTCAAGGGGCTAAACCAGGGAAAGGAGGAGTTTTGCCAGGAAAAAAAATAACTGCTGAGATTGCTGCTATAAGAGGTGTAGAGGTGGGTAAGGATGTGTTGTCTCCATCTAGCCATAAGTGTTTTAATACTTTGGATGAGTTGCTGGACCTAATAGAGGAAATAGCAGATAGAACAGGTCTACCGGTAGGGATTAAATCGGCGGTGGGTAAAACGCATCTTTGGGACGATTTGGCTGATAAGATGTTACTACGAGGTACGGGGCCAGATTTTATCACCATAGATGGAGGAGAAGGCGGCACAGGAGCGGCACCACCTAGTTTTGCAGACCACGTATCACTTCCATTATTCAGTGGTTTCGCATTAGTTTATGAGATATTCCAAATCAGAAATCTGACTGATAAAATAGTTTTTATAGCATCTGGAAAGCTTGGGTTACCAGCTAATGCCGCTAGAGCATTTGCTATGGGTGCAGATGTAATAAATGTAGCACGTGAAGCTATGATGAGTATAGGATGTATACAGGCACAGCTTTGTCATACTAATAAGTGTCCTAGTGGTGTAGCTACACAAAGCAAATGGCTGCAAGCAGGTATAGATCCTACTATAAAATCTGAACGATTTTATAACTACGTTAAATATTTCAGACAAGAATTGATACAACTTACACAAGCGAGTGGCTATGAGCATCCGTGTCAATATAAGATGACGGATATAGTAACTACAACTAGCGATAATCACATTATTAGAAATATGGAAGAAACCTACGGATATGCTAAGTCTCCAGTAAATTTCACAAGTATGAATGAGCTAGCGACCTGCAAATATTTAGGCGGTATCCGCCTTTAGAAAAGATCATCGTCTGGTATCTCTGGTCCTTCCATAGGGTCTATATCGCCATCGCCGCTTTGGTAGTTGCCACAGTCTAAATCTATGGTCATTTCTATTTCCGGTTTCAGGAAATAACCTCTACCAAAGTTACTCGTGGGATCGGCATATACTTTTTGCATATACTCGCCAAAAATTGGAAGAGCCATATTAGCTCCTTGTCCATATCTTGTACTTCGGAAATGGACATTTCGCTCCTCAGCACCTACCCAGCATCCGCTTACCAGATTAGGAGTAATGCCCATAAACCAGCCATCTGAGTTATTTTGAGTTGTACCTGTTTTACCTCCTATGGATATATTGTCTGGCAATGTGTAGTTACGTCTTAGTCTTGCACCAGTACCGCCGCTCATGGTTACTCGCTCTAGCATTTTACAGATTATGTATGCACTCTGCTGGCGAATAGCTTCTTCTTTTTTAGGAGTAAATTCTTCTAAAATATTTCCGTTTTTATCTTCTATTCGGGTTACGAAAATGGGTTCTATAAAAGTCCCCCCGTTTACAAAGGTGCCATAAGCTCCTACCATTTCAAACACAGAAATATCCATAGTTCCTAAGCAGATAGACGGATAAGGCTCAAATTTAGAATCATCTATACCCATGCGTCCAGCTGTTTGTTTTACCACCTCTGCACTATTGGGGCCTAACCGTTTCATCACCCGAGCTGTGATGGTATTTATAGATTGCTGAAGCCCTTGGTAAAAGGTTACTTCTGCCGGAACTTCACCCGAGTTTTGGGGCATCCATAGTTTGCCTTCTCCATACTCTACTATCACTGGACCTGTACTTTCTTTTTCGCACGGTTGTATTTTGTCATCATCTAGACCTCTTGCATATACCAATGGTTTAAATGTAGATCCTACCTGTCGAGTAGATTTCTTATTTACGTGGTCATACTGAAAATGGGAGTGATTGATTCCTCCTACCCACGCTTTGATATGACCAGTCTGTGGCTCGAAACTCATAAACCCCGTATGCAGAATTTGCTTTGTGTACTTGAGCGAATCTATAGGACTTAGTATGGTATCTATATCTCCTTTCCAGCTGAATAGTTTCATACTCACTGGTTTATTCAAGTAGTATTCTATGGAGTCTTTATTTGATTTAAACTGTTTTTTGAGGTGCCTATATCGTTCTGTACCTCTTATCATTCTATTAGGATATTCGGGATCATAGACCATATCGCCTCTGTCGTCTTCGCTATACCACGGGTCTTTATTTCTACGTTTGGTTTCACTCCAAAACTGATCTTGAAGCTTGGCCATGTGCTTATTTACAGCCATTTCAGCGTACTCCTGTAGCTTAGAGTCTATTGTGGTATATATTTTAAGACCATCGTCGTATATATTATATTTCACTCCAGTTTCAGCCTGATATTTTCGGGTCCAAGCCTTCATCCACTTATTAAGATATGAGCGGAAGTAAGTAGCCATGCCCGTATTATGGTCTACAAAATGATGGTCTGTTAACAGGGGCAAGACTCGTAAACTATCATATGCTTCTTGGGTTATGAAGTCATTCTTCATCATTTGTTTGAGTACCACACTACGACGTAAAGTTGCATTTTGTGGATTACGCACTGGGTTGTAGTAGGTATTTGCCTTGAGCATTCCCACTAAGACAGCTGCTTCTTCTATTTTCAGATCTATAGTTTTCTTATTAAAATAGGTTCTGGCTGCAGATTTTATTCCGAAACTATTACCGTAAGGTACTGTATTGAAATACATTAAGATAATTTCATCCTTAGTGTACCTTTTTTCAATCTCGGATGCTAAAATCCATTCTTTAAGTTTCTGTATTATTCTATTGCTTTTATTTACCTCCTCTCTGTGAAAGAGGTTTTTGGCTAATTGCTGAGTAACGGTACTGCCTCCTCCATCTTTGCCTAATTTGACAATTGCTCTTGCAACGGCTCTAGCATCTATTCCGCTGTGCTCGTAGAATCGTTCATCCTCTGTTGCTATCAAGGCATCTTTGAGGTGTTGCGGGATGTCGGCATATTCACTATTGGTTCTATCCTCTTGATAAAACATTTTGCCTAGTACTTTGGCATCGCCAGAATATACTTCAGACGCGAGTTTAGTTTTTGGATTTTCTAGCTCAGAAGTGTCTGGCAATTTACCCCATAGGCCAAATTTAATACTAGCTAAAAATAGGATAGCAAATAAGAAGGAATACGCAAACCATTTCCATAGTCTTTTGGTCCATTTACTGACAGTGGTGTTACTTATATTAAGTTTTGACATCTTTAGTTTATTTGATTATTGAAGAAAGCTACATATTGGTTTTCTTCTTTGGTCTTTACCAATGTTTTAAAATTAGCTTCAGAGATAGCATATACTTTTACATCTGTAAGTCCGACACTTTTCAAAAACTCAAGGCTAGAATTTAAATCGTTATGGTATTCTAGAGCTTCTTTTTGAGTACTAAATTGTTTGATATAGAACATATGACGAGTACCCAGTACTAATGAGCTAGATCTTAAGTTTTTAGAACTGTACAAGTTTAGATTATAATCATCTAGCTGTATCTGTACCTTATTCTCATCCTTGGTTATACCTGTTATCACTTGGTAGTAATTAGCAGATTCTTCCACTTTGTATATGCTGGGTGTATTTGGAGCTAGTTGCTCTACTTCTGCTACTTGTAATAGCCTTAGGGTGAATGCAGCCATTTCTCCTATTTCTGTGCCAGTGTATGCTTCTTTTAATATTTCTAGTTCTTTTATATATGCCTCTTTACCTTGCGTTTTACCTATGGTGAGAGCAAATAGATAATCTATCTTAGCTTGTATGGAGTTGCCTGCATATTCTTGATCTATTTTCTTTTTAAATGCCATTACTTCATTGTATTTACCTACATTGTATGAAGTATACATATCACTGTATATTTTAATTACTTCCTTGTCGCTATCGTCTTCTTGTATCTCTTTGGCATTAAGCACTCCATTGTAAACTGACTCTGGAAACTCATCGGCTACTTGTTTGGCATACTTGGCAGCCTCATCACTGTTACCTAGTTCCGTTTCACTCTTAGATAGATAAAATAAAGCTTCTGGCTTATGCACGGTAGTGGGGTATTTTAATAGCAGAGTACTCAGATTTTCTTTGGTTTTAAGGTATTCTTTCAAATCATCAAAGTATACTTTTCCTATTCCCAAGTAGGCCGCTTCTATCTTTCTTTTAGCGACTAGCTGTGCTGTTGCACTAAAAGGGATGTCCTTGTAGTACTTCACCTTACTATCATCTATATTTTCTAATACCTTGCTTTGCTCCTCGTCTTGTGAGCTTACATAAGTATCAGGGTCTGCGTCAGGTTTCTCATCTGTTTTTTTCTCATCACTGCTTATGGCATCTTCCATTACGCTCTTGTTTATAAAACGCCAAAAATCACTCAAGGGTCTTTTACCCCAAGTTCGCTGAAAATCATTGTTACCTCTAGCTACTGCCGCAATATTGTAAAAATAGAAGGTACCTCCTGCACTAGCTAGAGCATTCAGAGGATTACCTCTGGCATTGGTGGTGCTTAGTCGATCTTGTTCCTTTTGTATTTCCGCAGCTTCTTTGGCTAATCGCTCTTGCTCGGCTTCTATTTCTATGTATTCATTTATTTTCCTATCGAGCACATCTCTATCTAATACGCTGAGATCCAGTAAACTATCTTGAGTACGGATAGTTTCTATATTTTCTATGAGTTTAGATAGTATACTGTGTTTTGCTTTTATTTTATCTGCATTTTCAAACTTTGCAGGAATAATGGCTACTGTACTGTCGTAGTATGCTTGGGCCTTGTTATAATCTCGCTTGCCAAAAAAGTAGTCAGCCAAAAACAGATAAGTTCTAGTCTGCTGCTCTGAGTTATTAGAAGCACTGACTGCAGATTTTTTCATGTACTCCAGCCCTAGTTTTTCGTTGTTGATATTAAACTCAAGCTTAGCTAGTTCAAAGTATATTTGATCAAAGTACTCCAGGTTTTTATCATCGTCCAGCATTCGTTTCAGAAATTTAGCAGTCTTCTGAGATCCTTGCCCACCGCTTTCAGCAGTAGATTTTGCCATACCTAAATTTGCCTGAAACACGTACTCATATGGAGCATTTAATTTAAGTACTTTGATGAAATTTTCGTTCGCCTTAGCATATTCTTTGCCATCTAAGTATAGTTGCCCTAATATAAAGTAGGTTCTATATTTTAAGGTTCTATCTCTTAGATTATTCAGTCCTTTTGTAAGCAATTTTATGGCTAATGCATATTTGTCCTGTTTTACCATAAGGTCTCCGGCGGCTAAGTTTAGCTGCGTTTTAAAATCCTTTCCGTCGTATTTATTTTTTTGCAATAACCCAAATATCGCTTCCCCATCATCGTATTTTTCTTGCTGTATATAGGTTTTCATTACCCATAGTTGGCTCATAGCTTGTATCCTTGGGTCAGGGTAGTTGGCATTTATAAATTGGAAAGTTTCCCTTGCCGCAAAATAGTCGCCACTAAAAAACTGAGTTTGGCCTATTATAAAGTAGGAGTCATCTACCCACTTACTAAGCGGTTTTTTCTGAATCACTTTAGATGCTTTTTTCATAGTTTCCTCCATAGCAGGCCGTATAGCCTTTGCATCTTCTTCTGCACCATAAGGGAAGAGATCTATAACTTCGTTAAAGTTATCCTTCTGCTTACTTGCAAGATTATCTTCTGCAATAAGTAGTTTCTGGGTAGCATTAAAGTAGATATTGAAGCGAGCAATCATGTCGTTCCAATTTCGTTTTAACCATTTATCCTCATTTTTCTGTGCAGATGCTTGTATAGTGCAGCTTAGCAGCAAAACAATTGCTATATATTTAGTTGTTCTCAATCTGATATTCCTATTAAATTTGCACTCATTTAACTCTAATAGGAGCAAAAATATTTCAATTCAGCCGTAATCATTGATAAAAGTTGGGGAGTTTCATAAAAAACATATCAACCAAGTTTAAAAATCGCTATAGATTAATAATTAGACAAGATGAAAATCTAGAAGAAAAAGTATCTATAGTTTTGACCCCGTGGAACTTGCTAATAGTCTTATCCGTTGGTTTATTCTTGTTTGGGGCCATCATCTATATACTGCTAGCATATACTCCGTTAAACTATATCTTCCCTACTAAGAGTGCTAAGTACAGCAGCATAGAACAGTACGAAATGATACAGAAGATTGACTCATTGGATGATGCGATGAAACAAATTCGATTGCAGTCGGAAATGCTAGGAAAGGTGCTAGCGGGTGAAGACATAAATGTGTTCCTGACTGAAAACTCAACGGATGTTATAATTGAGTCCCCAGCTGTACCAGAGATTTCGAATGGGCGTCCTAATGTAGCTTTAAAGCATGTAAGAGTCAATCCTGCTAACTATAATTTTTTCGTTCCTTTAAAGGGGGTGGTTAGCGATACCTTTAATGTAGACAGAAAACATCGTGCTATGGATATAGTAGCCCCGAGTAAGTCGGTGATCAAATCTATACAGAAGGGAACGGTTATTTTTAGCTCTTGGACTACAAGAGGTGGCCAGACACTTATAATACAACACCCGAATGATTTCTTATCCGTATATAAACACAACGCAGCACTTCTTAAAAAAGTAGGTACTTTTGTGCAAGCAGGAGACGCAGTAGCTTTAGTAGGTAATACTGGCGAACTCACATCTGGACCTCATCTTCATTTTGAACTGTGGAAGAGCGGAGTAGCTGTAGACCCTATGAGCTACATAAATTTTTGATAAGAGATAATCGTAATTAAAAGAATAGTAGAAAATGATTGGCAAAAAAGAAAGAACGAATGTAATCGTAACTGGAGCTATTAATGTGTTAGGGGAAGGCACAGTGATAACAGGCGACCTAACATCTAACGGAGATCTGCGTATAGATGGGGAAGTGCATGGTAACGTTAATACTGAGAGTAAGTGTGTACTAGGTGTTACGGGTAGAATAGTTGGCACTATCGCAGCAAAGTCTTGTGATATTAGCGGGACTGTGGAAGGTGATGTAAAAGTTAGCGACTTGTTACTAGTAAAAAGTACAGGCAAAATAGAAGGAGATATCAATACGTCAAAAATAGTAGTAGAAAATGGAGGGGAGTTCAATGGATCTTGTACCATGGGCATTGCTGTATCAATATCTAAAGATGCAAGCAAAGGAAGTGCTGCCTCGGCAACCGCATAATGGCCCATTGAAGTACGCTAGTATAGGCTTTCAGCTAGTAGCTTTGACTGTAGTACTTATACTATTAGGTCTATGGCTAGATGCATATTTCCAATCGGGGAACTTGTACCTATTGATAAGCATTTTCTTATCCGTGTTTAGTACCATGTATCTCCTCATAACGAAACTAAAATAAATAATGAAATTTTACTTAAAACTAATTCTACTTACGGTTATACTATTAGTACTTACAGCAGGCTATTTGTATACTTTCGAGCCAGGAGAAAATGTGTGGTTTTGGGCTTCGCTCAGCTACTATTTTGTCTTAGGGGTATTAATAGGATGGAAGTCACAGAAAGCGGTGCTAAGCAAATCTAATTCTCGATTTTTTGCAGGCGTAATGGGATCCATCGGTATTCGTATGCTTTTATGCGTTGTTTTTCTTGCTATATATCTGATGATAAGTGACTTGAAATCTAATGAGTTTGTAGTCTACTATTTAATTTTGTATTTATTTTATACAATATTTGAAATATACCAATTAGTGTCTAAATTGCGACCCGAAAAAGAGACCAAAGTTGATAACGCAATACCTTAATATTCAGATGATTAGAAAAGATATTCGGACTGTATTTCTTGTCCTAATTGCACTTTTCCTGACTACAATTTCTGCTTCAGCAGTTCATGGGTCAGCAAATGGAGAGGAAAAAGTGGCATTTAATGCCGGTGATGTGATAATGCATCACGTGATGGATAATCACGAAATCCATATTGGACCAATTCATATTCCACTGCCGATAATTCTTTATACAAGTGAACAAGGCTTTGACTGGTTTAGTTCTTCTCATTTATCTCACGGCGATCCATACAATGGATACATTATGGAGCATGAGAAAATTTACTTTGTGGGAGATGCTAATGTTGTAAGAGATACTCTTGGTCACATAGATGCTGTAATGCCTATTGATTTTTCAATTACTAAAACGGTATTTGGATTATTCTTAACTATTGCTCTTATGTTATTTCTATTTATAAAAGCGGCAAAAGGATACAAGATAAGAGAAGGTCAAGCACCGAAGGGAATTCAATCTGTAATGGAGCCTTTGATTGTTTTTGTAAGAGATGAAATAGCTAAACCATCTATAGGTAAAAGATACGAGAAATTTTTACCTTTTCTTCTAACCATATTCTTTTTTATATGGATTGGAAATATGCTAGGTCTTATTCCATTCATAGGAGGTTTTAACGTGACAGGCAATATTGCTGTAGCGCTTGTTATGGCACTATTTACATTTTTCATTACCATTAAAAATGGGAACAAAGCTTATTGGATGCACATATTATGGACCCCAGGAGTACCTTGGTGGCTTAAAGTGCCATTCCCATTAATGTTCATTATCGAGTTTATTGGATTTGTTTCTAAGCCAATAGTACTTACACTGCGTTTGTTCGCAAATATTACAGCAGGTCACATTATCATTCTTTCTTTTGTAAGTTTGATATTTATATTTAATAACCTGTATGGAGCAGGAGCAGGTTTCGGAGTTTCGATTCTTTCTGTTGCATTTTCCATATTCATGTTTTGTATAGAGCTACTTGTAGCTGTTTTGCAGGCATATGTATTCACACTTCTTTCTGCACTGTACTTCGGTTCTGCAGTAGAGGAACATGACCACGCACATTAATACGTTTATAATTAGAATTTACATACATAAAAAACAAGTAACAATTTAGAAAAATGGAACTTTTAACAATTTTATTAGATTTATCAACTGCATACGCAGGAGCAGGTATCGGAGCAGGAATTGCAGCTATTGGTGCAGGTATTGGTATTGGAAGAATCGGTGGTTCTGCTTTAGAGTCTATGGCTCGTCAGCCAGAGTCTACTGGGGACATTAGAACAAACATGATCGTAGCAGCTGCACTTGTAGAGGGTGCTGCATTCTTTGGTATCATCGTTTGTCTTTTGATCGCACTTAAGGTAGCTTAATAATTAAAATAAATAAATTTGTGGGTGAGCTAGTCTTACCCACTTAATATTTAAAAAATTATGGAATTACTTACACCAAGTATTGGTTTACTGTTTTGGATGTCGTTGGCATTCATTATCGTGCTTGTTCTTTTAAAGAAGTTTGCATGGAGCGGTATATTGAAGGCACTTAAAGACCGAGAGGATTTCATCGAGCGTTCACTGAAATCTGCTGAAGAAGCTAAAGCTCAAATGAGCGAGCTTAAGGCAGATAATGAGAAACTACTTGCTGAAGCACGTTTAGAACGTGAGCAGATTTTGAAAGAAGCTAAAGAGATGAAAGAAAAAATCTTGGCCGACGCTAAATTGACAGCATCTGAAGAAGGCAATAGACTTATATCTACTGCTCGAAGTGAAATAGAAAAGGAGAAAAATCAGGCACTATCTGAAATTAAAAAACAAGTTGGTGAAATTTCGCTAGAGATAGCTGAAAGAGTTATTAGAAAAGAACTAAGCGATAAAGATGCACAAGAAGCCCTAGTAGCTGAACACTTGAAACAAGCTCAAAGCAACTAAATTTTATTTATGTCAAATAGCAGAATCGCATCACGATATTCAAAATCACTTATAGATATGGCTACCACCAGTGGTAAGCTAGATGCTATAAAGGAAGATATGGAAATGGTATCAGCTATCTGTGCAGAGTCACAGGATTTACGCAATCTTCTTAAAAATCCAATAGTTAAGTCAAAAGACAAAATAGCGGTATTAAACAGAGTATTCTCTGGTACAGATACGACTACTCAGGAGTTTATTGCTTACCTGACAGATAAAAGAAGAGAGAATGAGTTGCCAAACGTTGCCAGCCAATACATATCTACGTATAATGAGATAAAAGGTATAGCTAGTGCGACGGTAGTTTCGGCTACTCCACTGTCTGAAGATGCTATGGGTAAAATGAAAACATACGTAAGTAGTTTACTTAGCATAAAAGACATAGAGCTTAACAACGTTGTAGATCCTTCTATAATAGGAGGTGTGATAGTTAAGCACGAAGACAGACTTTTAGATAAAAGTGTGTCAAAAGAACTTAGAGAAATTAGAAAACAATTAATTTATAATTAAACAAGAAAATGGCTGCAATAAGACCAGACGAAGTTTCTAGTATAATAAAGGAGCAACTAGCAGGTGTAAAAACCGATGCTCAATTAGAAGAAGTAGGTACAGTACTCCAAGTGGGTGACGGTATTGCTCGTATTTATGGACTTACACAAGTAAAGTCAGGTGAGCTTATCGAATTTGACAATGGTGTGCAAGGTATCGTACTAAATCTTGAAGAAGATAATGTGGGAGCGGTACTTTTAGGTAGTTCTGTAGGTATCAGTGAAGGTGATACTGTGAAACGTACTAACCGTATAGCATCTATCAATGTAGGTGAAGGTATGCTAGGTAGAGTAGTAAATACCCTAGGCCAACCTATAGATGGTAAAGGTCCAATAGTTGGAGATACATTTGAGATGCCACTTGAGCGTAAAGCTCCAGGGGTTATTTTCAGAGAGCCAGTTACTGAGCCATTGCAAACAGGTATCAAAGCTATTGACGCTATGATCCCAGTAGGTCGTGGACAGAGAGAGTTAGTTATTGGTGACAGACAGACGGGCAAAACTGCTGTTTGTATTGATACTATCATCAATCAAAAAGAGTTTTATGATGCTGGCGAGCCAGTATTTTGCATATACGTAGCTTGTGGTCAGAAAGCAAGTACAGTAAAGCAAGTAGTAAATACACTAGAGGCTAAAGGTGCTATGGCATATACAGTGGTAGTAGCTGCTACGGCTGCTGATCCTGCTCCTATGCAGTTTTATGCTCCAATGGCCGGTGCTGCAATTGGTGAGTTTTTCCGTGATACTGGTCGTCCTGCACTTATCGTGTATGATGATTTGTCTAAACAAGCTGTAGCTTACCGTGAGGTTTCTCTTCTTTTGAAAAGACCTCCTGGACGTGAAGCATATCCAGGAGACGTATTTTACTTACACTCTCGTTTATTAGAAAGAGCATCTAAGGTAAATTCTAACGATGAGATAGCTAAAGGTATGAATGACCTTCCAGAATCTATCAAACATCTTGTAAAAGGTGGTGGTTCACTTACTGCACTTCCTATTATTGAAACACAAGCAGGAGACGTTTCTGCATATATTCCTACTAACGTAATTTCGATTACTGATGGTCAGATATTCCTAGAGTCAGATTTATTCAACTCTGGTGTACGTCCTGCTATTAATGTGGGTATTTCTGTATCTCGTGTAGGTGGTAATGCACAAACCAAGTCTATGAAAAAGACTTCTGGTACACTAAAACTTGACCAAGCACAATATAGAGAGCTAGAAGCTTTTGCTAAATTTGGGTCTGATTTAGATGCAGCAACCAAAGGTATATTAGATAAAGGAGCTAGAAACGTGGAGATACTTAAACAACCACAATTTTCTCCTCTGTCTGTAGGTAAGCAAGTAGCTATAATCTATTTAGGAACTAAAGGATTGTTAAAAGCAGTTCCTGTAAATAAAGTTAGAAAGTTTGAAGAAGACTTCCTTATGAAAATGTCTGCAGATCATCAAGATGTGTTAGATTCTCTTTCTGCGGGGAAATACACTCCAGAACTTACTGATGTATTAGAAAAAGTAGGAGCAGAAGTTTCTAAAAACTACAAAGCCTAAAAAAAATGGCAAATCTTAAAGAAGTACGAAACCGTATAGCTAGTACCCAGTCTACTCAGCAGATAACCAAAGCCATGAAAATGGTATCGGCTACTAAGCTGCGTAAGGCTCAGCAAGCTATTACCCAAATGAGACCGTATGCCGATAAATTAAACGGTATATTGATGAATTTGGCTGATTCTGCTAAAGATGAGCAAGAGCTTCAAGGTTATTTTGAGCACAGAGAATTAAAAAATGTACTTCTTATTGTAAACTCTAGCGATAGAGGTTTATGTGGAGGTTTCAATTCTAACATTACCAAAGAGGTGAGAAACCTGCTTAGTAATAAATATGCTGACGCTAATGTTGAAATAAAGTTTTTAGGTAAGAAGGCTTATGAATTTTTTAAACGTGCAGATTTCACTAAGGATACTTCTGATATGGAAGCTTTTTTAGAGTTGAACGCGGATGATGTATTCAAAATAGGTGATTCTGTAATCGAAGATTTCATAGCAGGAAAGTATGATGAGGTAAGAGTGGTTTATAATAAATTTAAAAATGCCGCTACTCAAATAGTTACTGCTGAAAAGATTCTTCCTGTAGAATTAGAGTCTTTTGAAGATAAAAGTAAGAAAGAAAGCAAATACGTAGCTGACTTTTCATTTGAACCTACTAAGAAGGACTTACTCTTTACTATAATACCAAGGGCAGTTAAAACTCAACTGTACCGAACTATGTTAGATTCTCAAGCGTCTGAACACGGTAGCCGAATGGTTGCTATGGATAAGGCCACAGAGAATGCAGGTGATATCATATATGATTTAAAACTACAGTATAACCAAGCTCGACAAGCTGCTATTACTACAGAAATACTAGAAATAGTAGGTGGTGCGGCGGCTCTGGAAGGGTAGCAATTATATTAAATACAATTTTCAAAAAAGCCTTATCTGATTGCTCAGATAAGGCTTTTTCTGTTATATATATATCGCTTATTTACTAAAACTGCCTTTTCATTAATAAAAACCTGGCAGGCAAAATATTTGTAATTGATTTTACGTAATATTGCCAACTAAGATACACCAATCGTTTCCATGAATAAATACGTTATAAGAACATTACTATTAATCCTAATCGCCGTTTTAGCTTACTTTACATATGAGTCTATAGCTGCTCCTATAAGATACGCTAAGGAGGTTACCGAAAAAGAAGCAAAAGTCATTGCTAAACTTAAAGTGCTTAGGGATGGACAGCTAGCGTACAAAGGTGAGAAAGGTGAATTTGCTGGCAACTTTGATGATCTGCTAAACTTCATGGAGCATGGACAGATGACTGTCACTATCCAAACGGGTAGTAAGGACGACACTACAACTGTTTTTAAATCTGAAACAATGAAGGTAGGAGTACGAGATTCATTATTTAAACAAGTGGACATTCTGAATTTAAGATACGTGCCGGGTCATGATACACTACAATTTAAGATAGCCGCTGGCGATTTGAAAAAGAATAACGTGGTAGTGCCTGTGTTCGAGATAAAAGATCCAAAGCCTTACAGCAAAGAGCGTGAAGCAAAAAATGATCCTCTTAAAGTAGGTTCTATTTACGACGTTAACTATAACGGAAACTGGAAGTAATTCTTCCGATACGTGATATGGAGTCTTATCACAATGCTGTAAGCGACAAGCTTGTAGTAGTATTATTTGAAAATCTCACGATTTATCAAGTCTTTAAGAAAGACAATTTGCTTAAGTGGAAGACAGTAATACACGGTCAAGTAATTCCTAAGCAACTGAAAGATGCCATTTTCACGAGTAGCACGCTAATATCCTGTAATCAAGATTTCACTTTAGCTCCTTTGCAGTTGGAGAATTATTCCAATTTCTATTCTCTCAACTTTCAGGATAGCTCACCTATCAAATGTTTTGATACAGAAGAGTTTACCATAGTGTCAAAAGAGAGCAGCAGTATAAAAAAGGTTGCTGAGCACTTGGTGGGAGTACAAGAAAATATTGATATTAACCTCGTCTTTGCGTATGCAACAGATAAGGCCAAAACGGATGCAATCTATTTCTATAAGCAAGCAGATAGAATAACTATACTTGCTTGGAAAGATGGAAAGTTTGCACTAGCTATTAGATATCCTGCGGATAATCTAGATGAGGTATTTTATTACATCTTGTTGGTAGTGGAGCAATTAGAGTTGCAACCTGCAGAAATATACTTCGAAGCTATTTGTACAAAAGGGCAGCATGAAAGCTACCATGCTTTATTTAAAAACTATCTGGCTCCCTTGCACCTAAGTTCAGATGTATTTACTTATACTAGTTCTGTATCAGAAGAAGACGAAGA
>Ga0115007_10000697_pt1 | contig 22208 bp, 23 predicted proteins | sample ArcOceMetagenome_2_FD_87166 | JGI IMG/M metagenome (GOLD analysis project Ga0115007, IMG submission 87166) | Marine eukaryotic phytoplankton communities from Arctic Ocean - Arctic Ocean ARC135M Metagenome | ecosystem: Environmental > Aquatic > Marine > Oceanic | place: Arctic Ocean | collected...
TGATTCATATCCATAAGGTTAGTATTATACCATAGACCATTGATACACCCAACGTCTAGGCCTCTCATTATAGCCTCATCCATTAAGATAACCTTATTGCCTTTTTTAGCGAATACAGTGAAGAAGTTATCAGATCCAGATGGCTTATACTCTACAGTATGCAATGCACCTTTCTTATAGGCAGACATTACAGAAGCAGGGTTCTCATATAGTCTAGCATCATCAAAATCTCTAGCGTCATTACAGGTCATATAGCCAGCTTTACATTTTGTTATAAATCTGAATTTACCTGGTAGGGTAGGATAGTGTGAATTGTTAATGATGTCTACTGTGTGGATGTCCGTGGTGTTAATAATTGCTTTGTTCATATGTTTTGACTTTTAATTAGAGAGGCAATAGCCTCGATTAGTATACTACTAATATACGACAATTTAATGACATAAAAAAGTATTTCAGCGCTTATTATCATAAAAGTTACGAACAATTGCACCGAGGCCCATCACTCACCATGACTAGTTTAAAAATAAACTTTACCCAGGATGAAACAGTTTGAGGGACTAAGCATATAAAAAATGTCTTCAAGTCAAAGTAAGATAGGGTGGGAACCAGAGAGACAGGGGCTTCGACCACGAATTTGTATACAGAGCACCTCAGAAGTCTCCAGGGACTATTAGTCTCCCAGAGCTTATATGTACCCAGAGCGTTCCCCAGGAAGCTTCCCAGAGAAGTCCCCCAGTAAGCTCCCCAGAAGCTTCTCCAGACTAAGCCCCCGGAAGCTTCCCAGGAGCTCTCTGCAAGTCGCCAGTAAGCCATATGCTCGCAGGCGCACATACCATTGATATACACACCATACACAATAACTCAATAGAGTACAGAGAACACAGAGAAGGCAGAAGAGCCAATGAGTATGGACACATAGAGACGACCAACAGAGCTACAGAGTACCAAGAGACCTGAGAGCACCATCGAGACAGGCGACGCCAATGATCAGCCGAGCTCGCCTGCGCTCGCCAGTACGCAATAGACATAATATACACAGGGAACAGTATAGAGACCAGAGAGGTGGAGAGCCAATGAGTACACGAGACCATCAAAGAGGAGACATGTACTATAGAGAGACCACCACTCAGAGTGATTAAGAGCACCAGAGCCTCCAGGTACCCAGAGTGATCAGAGCGTCAGTATGCCATGGGAGAGGGTGGGATTTCGAATCGCTTCTGGGCACGGCGGAGTGAAACGCGGATTATATAGTATAACCTTTAGTTAGTATATTAGCTATAGCTTTATTTTTTAAGTCGTATTTGCGCATTAACTATTACACCGGGGAGCCAGGCTATCAAGGGCCTCGGAGGGACTCAAAGTACTCAAAGTGCTCAAACCACTCATATGATGCCCCATCTAATTACCCCAAAAAAATAAGTATACCCAAGCCAGACTGGTCCTGACAGACTTGCGATCATTTCTAATGTCGTCGAGTCCCAAAAATATGGGTCCCCCGGGGGAAGTAGCGTTTAGGGCCCGCACTCATGATTTCGCGCTCGCATTTGGGTATGTGATAGCATTTAAGTACGTAAGCACTCAAAGACTTAGACTACACAGAGGGACCGGATAGGATTTAAATGAGAGAGCTCAGTTTACTGTAAGGCCTTAACTGTAAACAAGTACTCAGAGTGATCTGTCTTAAAGAGTTGGTCTGACCAATATAAACGTATAGACCACATAGAGACCTGAAGCGGCCGAAGCCCTCAGAGACTACCGTGATCTAGAAACGCCCTCTATGACTCACGTTCACGTGTATGGTATTTACTAATCTGGTACTCAGTGGACTCCGTGACTAAGCCACTTGGAGCCCCAGTCTCCGCGCGCACTTGGTATTGGGTACGGTTTAATCAGGCCAAGCAGGTCCGCGAGTCCGGCGACCTTAGTTATGGTATGGTAGTGGGGGTTTTCCCTTGTCTGAAATTTTCCCAGATTCTAATTTTCCCAAAGACGTTTAATTTCTCTGAGGGATGAAACAATCGAGTACAGGTTTATATAAGGATTAATAAAAGAAACCTAAACAAAATGAAAGCAACAACTAGACATGGCCAAAAGGAGGTTAAATGCATGAATCATGATCCTGAAGCATCGAAGTGGGGACAATACGCACCGAGCGGTGGCTGTACAGAAACCTTATTTATTGACGAGAAATCAACTGCAGGTTTATGTTGGAGGTGCACGTCAAGTACTGTGACTAATTTAAACGGCGGTCACTTACCAGGTTACGTTGAGTAAGACGAATAATTATTAGTAACGTTCAATAAAGACAAAATGAACAAGCATAGTGAAGAGTACCTGAGGGCAATAGAAACTGCCTATCTAGATTTGGTTCAACCAAGTAAATTAGTTGAATATTTTGAAAACGATGTAGAATTTAAAGAATGGGCCGAATTAGGTTCAGCTTCAGATTTGAGAGTTTGTTTAAAGGCATTTGAAAGGGATGAGTTATTCCATCATTGCTCTATAATCAAGGAAGTTTTAATTATGAAAGCCTCTCAACCAAATGAGTAAGAAAAAGCAATTAACAAGTTATCCTATCTTAAATAAGATGCTAAGCATTTTTGTGTTGGATAAAAAACTATCTCCTTTAGAAAGATTAGGTAATAGATCAGGTTATATGGGAAGTGCATTTATTATGATGTCACCGTATTTATTACCATATGATAACATGGGTGCTTATACTTATTTACTAGGTGCAGTACTTTCACTTCCTCAGGTATGGATAGCTAAACAATGGAACTTAGTTATGATAAACATTAATTTGTTATTGGGTTACGGTCTCTATATATACAACACAGTTTATTAATAAATGAAAAAGAAAGCAATCATAGTATCAGGTTATTTTAATCCAATACACAAAGGACATCTAGAATATTTTAACAATGCTAAAGATTTGGCAGATGAGTTGTTTGTAATTGTCAACAGTGATTTTCAACGCGCCCTTAAAAATTCAAAAGAGTTTCAAAAAGAAGATGAACGTTTATTCATCGTTCAGAATATTAAAGCTGTAGATAAGGCAATTATTTCCATAGATAAAGACAGAACAGTTTGTGATTCTATAGAAATTATTTTTAAAACACTTGGAGAACAATATCAATTGGGCTTTGCTAATGGTGGAGATCAAGATAACAACTCTATTCCAGAAGCACCTATTTGTAAAGAATTAGGAATACAATTAATAGATGGCCTTGGAGATAAGATACAGTCATCTTCTTGGTTGTTAAATAAATAATAAGCATATGAAAAACTTAATTGTAATAGGACATCCCGATAAAGATTCTTTTTGTTATAACGGTATATTTAAAACAATTCAGAAAACGCTAGACGATCATCTAGAAGATGTCGAGATAATAGATCTATATAATGATCAATTCTCTAGACCTAGGCATGATATAATTAAAAAATACAAAGACTTAGTTACTTGGTCTGATAGGATTTATTTTGTGTCACCTGTGTGGTGGTTTAGATTAACACCTAGAATGGAAATATTCTTTGATGAAGTTCTAACCCCTGGATTTGCATATAATTTTGTACCGGTCATTGGACCATATGCATATCCTAAACCTTTATTGAGTGATAAGAAAGTTAGAACGTATATTACTCATGGTGCTCCAGGTCTTCCTGTTAAATTGATCTATTTAAATTCTGTTAAATTGAGATTAGTTATGGGTGTATTTACATTTGTATTCGGGTGGAAATGGTCGCGATGGTTCAAAACTAAACAATTCTGGTCAGTTCCTTTTGTATCTCAAGCCAAAAGAGAAAAGTATTTAGAGCGCGTACGAAAAGATGTTCTAAAAGATATAAAATAGATAAAATGGCAAATAGAATTGAAGAACAATACCGAGCACTACTTGGTACCTTATTAGAAAATTCAACAGAAAAATCAGATCGCACGGGAACTGGAACACTTTCAGTATTCGGTCGCCAAATTAGACATCAAATGAAGGATGGATTTCCTTTATTGACTACCAAGAGAATGGCAGTTAAAACAATGATGACTGAATTAAAATGGTTTCTTAAAGGAGATACAAACATCAAATACTTAGTTGATAATAATTGTAACGTATGGAACGGTGATGCTTATAAGAAATATAAGGATAATACGCATACACTAAACCCGCATTGTGCGAAGGACACTCTAGAAGAGTTTATTGATAGAATTAAAACTGATGAGCGTTTTGCAGAAGTATGGGGAGAACTTGGTCCAATATACGGTAAACAATGGAGAAATTGGAATGGTTTCGAAATTGTTAGTGGTGCCCAGATGGAAGGTTATAATAAAGGTGTTGATCAAATCAAGAACCTTATCGAACAACTTAAAACAAATCCAGATTCAAGGAGATTAATGGTTAGTGCTTGGAATGTAGGAGAATTAGAAGGAATGACACTTCCACCATGTCACTATGGATTCCAAGTTTATACACGATTAACTACTAGAGAAGAAAAGATTGTAAATCCTGGAAAATACAGAGCAATCTCTTTAATGTGGAACCAAAGATCAGTAGATACATTCTTAGGTCTTCCATTTAATATTGCGAGTTATGCTGCACTTCTTTGTTTAATCGCAGAAGAAGTTAATATGATTCCAGATCAATTAATCGGAAACTTAGGTGATGTTCACTTATATAAGAATCATATTGATCAAGCAAGAGAACAATTAACCAGAGAGATTTACGATTTACCAACAGTAGAATTTAGTAATGTAAACCTATTAGATGGTGAATTTGATTTTAAAGTAATAGATTATAAATATCACCCAAGTATTAAAGCATCATTAAGTAATTAAATTATGAAAGATAGTATCAAAGAACTTATTCGCTTAGAAGTAGAAGCGATACAAAATATTCCAGTAAACGATTCGTTTGAACAAGCTGTCATGCTTATTAAGAATTATGTACATGACATTCCAAGTAATGGTAAAGTAGTTTTATCAGGTATGGGTAAATGTGGCCAGATTGCACTTAACATAGCAACAACACTAAGTTCTACAGGAACTCCTTCGGTTTATTTACACCCAAGTGAAGCTCAACATGGCGATTTAGGTATATTATGTAAACATGACGTATTAATTCTTTTATCAAACTCTGGTAAAACCAGAGAGATCATTGAACTAATTACATTATCTAGAATTTTACAACCGAGTGTTAGGGTCATTGCTATCACTGGAAAAACAGATAGTCCGCTAGCAATAGAATCCGATATTGTATTACATACTGGAGATTCTGAAGAAATATGCCCGCTTGGATTAACACCTACTATTTCAACAACACTCATGACAGTTATTGGTGATATGCTAGTAGTAGAACTTATGAAGAAAATAGGATTTACAAAAAAGGAATATTCTAAAAGACATCACAGTGGATATTTAGGTCAAAAAAGCAAAGAGTAATGAAACAAGATATAGAAACAAGACCGTGGGGAACATATGAGGTTTTATTAGATGCAGAGAATGTAAAGGTTAAAAGGATTATAGTTAATCCAAACCAAAGACTATCATATCAATACCATCACAAAAGACGGGAACAGTGGACATGCATTGAAGGAATACTTTCAATAGTATTAAACGGAGCCACTCTTGAAATTGAACCAGGTAATTCTATCCATATCCCATTAGGCTCACATCATAGAGCGTGGAATAGAACAAATGAGCCAGTCACATTTATTGAAGTACAGACAGGGACTTATTTTGGCGAGGATGATATAATTAGAATTGAAGACGATTATAAAAGAATATAAATGAAATCACTTGTAGTAATTCCATCTCGCTGGCAATCATCTAGATTTCCAGGAAAACCGTTAGAATTGATAGGCGAAAAACCAATGATTCAACATGTTTGGGAAAGGGTATCAAAATCAAATGCGGACGACATATGGATAGCAACAGATGATCAAAGAATTTTTGATGTTGCGGAATCTTTCGGAGCACAAGTAATGATGACTACTCAATGTGACACTGGAACAGAACGAGTTATTGAAGTTCACCAAACAATTAATAGTGATATTATAGTAAATGTACAGGGTGACGAACCATTTATAAATCCTAAAGATATTAATTTAGTTATAGATTTGATTAAGTCAAATCCTAATCACATAGCAACACTTAAGACAGATCTAATAGACGACGAACTGGAAGATCCAAATACAGTCAAAATCATGTGTACTCAAAATAAGGAGGTTGTGATGTTTACCAGAAATGATACAAAAGGAAAATCATGGTTTAAACACATTGGTATTTATGGATACTCTTCTACTACGCTTGATATGTTGTCTAGAATGACGGCCACAGAAAACTCGATAAATAATACATTAGAGCAATTAACATGGATGGATAATGATATACATATGATTGCAGATTATACAGAATACAAATCTTTTGGTATAGACACACCTGCAGATTTAGAACGTGCAAATAACTTTTTAAAATTATAACGATGAGACTACCAGCAATTGAACACACTTCCCCATCATTCATTTCTATGTATCAAATAGACGGAGATTTATGTGATAAAATAATAGAAAACTTTAATGATCTTCCAAAACTTACGTCTCACGACGAGCTAAGAGGTTATACCAGACTTAGTCACGGCAATTTAGATGGAGATATTTTAGAAGAGTATAACAAGAGCATTAGACTTGCGTTTATGTCATATATTGAAGAATACCCATGGAGTAATATAATGACATCCGATTGGAGTTTCTTTCCGCCATATAATATACAGAAATATGCACCTGGAGATGCATATAATCCAACACATGTCGAAGAAGGTGGACCAAGAAAGGACAAGATCATGAGAAAATTAGCATTTACAACATACCTTAATGATATTGAAGAAGGTGGAGAAACCGAGTTTATATTACAGGGTGTAAAAGTTAAACCTAAAAAAGGACTTACTATAATTTGGCCAGCTGGCTGGACACATCCACATCATGGTATTCCTGCACCTAAAGAAACTAAGTACATAGCTACTGGTTGGGCAGGATATCATCATAGAAGTTAAATGAAATTTCAAAAATTAACTGGACAACCTGAGTTCGAGCTAGCACCTTATGTTAAATCTATATTAAAACTTCACGAAGGTTTTGATGTTCAGATTTATCTAGGGTGTGATAGTCAAAATAAAGCAATAGATACTGTTTATGCAACAACACTTGTGTTTCATATAGCATCTAGTGGTTGTCATGTTATTTATAAGAAAGAACGAGTGCCTAAAATAAGGGACATGTGGACTAGGTTGTGGAAAGAGACTGAAAATTCATGTGAGGTTGCAATATATCTAAGAGAACATGGAATTGAAGTTTCAACAATAGATATGGATTACAATACTGATCCTACAAAAAAATCAAATAAATTAGTTAAAGCAGCAGTTGGCTATGTGGAATCTTTAGGATTTAAAGCGAGGTGCAAACCTGATCTTTTACCTGGAGCATATGCTGCCGATAATATCGTAAACTAATTCATAATGATACATATAATAAATATAATAATCATAAACTAAATTATGTCATTAGCAGACGGATACGAAAACGAAAAGAATAAGAAAGGGAATTCAAAGAAAAAGACTACACCATTTCTAGATGAATTTGGAGAAGACTTAACACTTGCCGCATCAGAAGGTAAATTGGACCCTATTATTGGAAGAGATAAAGAGATATACAGGATATGTCAGATATTAGCTCGAAGAAAAAAGAATAATCCTATAATCTTAGGTGACCCAGGTGTTGGTAAAACAGCAATAGTTGAAGCTATTGCTCAGCGCATTGTTGACAAAAAAGTTGCACGAGTACTTGTAAACAAAAGACTCATCTCATTAAATATGACCACCATTGTGGCAGGTACAAAATATCGTGGTGAATTTGAAGAGAGGATGAAGAACATTGTAGAAGAACTTAAAAACAATACAAACGTAATTGTGTTTATTGATGAGTTGCATACAATAGTCGGTGCAGGTGGAGTTAGCGGTGCATTAGATGCATCTAATATATTGAAACCGGCATTAGCACGTGGACAAGTGCAGTGTATTGGAGCCACTACGCTTGATGAATATAGAGAAAACATAGAAGATGACGGAGCACTAACTCGTAGATTTCAAGAAGTGTTCGTAGACGCACCATCTGTTGAAGATACAATTGATATATTGATGCGTATCAAACACAATTATGAAGAATATCATTCAGTAGAGTACACACCAGAAGCAATAGAAGCGTGTGTTAGAATGAGTGATCGTTATATAAAACAACGTGAACTTCCAGATAAAGCTATTGATTTATTAGACGAAGCGGGTGCCAGAACACATTTATTAGAAGTTAAAATACCATCTAAAATTAAAAACCTAGAAAAGGACGCTGATAATATTAAGTTAGATAAAAAGGCTGCAGTCGAAGAGCAAGATTACGAATTAGCCGCTAGACTTAGAGATGACCAGATTTCATTAGAGGGCAAAATCATTCAAGAGACCAAGTCATGGGAAGATTCACTTAAAAAATCCAAGAGACAAATTAACGTATCGGATATTGCTGAAACTATTTCTACTCAAACAGGAATACCTGTAAATAAATTAGGAACTGATGATCTTAAGATGATCAAGAACATGGCAAAAGAAATTAAAAAAATGATTATTGGCCAAGACCTTGCAGTAAATGCATTGTGTAATGTTATCAAAAGATCTAGAACCGGTGTTGCTAGTCATAGAAAACCAAGTGGTTCTTTTATGTTCTTAGGCCCAACCGGTGTTGGTAAAACCGAAACAGTAAAAGCATTAGCTGAATACATGTTTGGTGATATTGATGCTATGATTAGAATTGATATGTCAGAATATCAAGAAAAGTTTAATGTTAGTAGACTTATAGGTTCTCCTCCAGGATATGTTGGACACGAAGACGGTGGTCAATTAACTGAAGCGGTGAGACGTAAACCTTATTCAGTAGTTTTGTTTGATGAAATAGAGAAGGCTCATCCTGATGTATTCAACACTCTCTTACAAGTATTAGATGAAGGTCGTTTGACAGATTCAGGTGGTAGAGTAGTTGATTTTACAAATACTATTATCATAATGACATCTAATGTTGGTGCTAGAAAACTGGCAGATTTTGGATCAGGTATTGGATTCTCTAGTACTTCAGCTATCGCTGAAGAGAGTAAAAAAATGGATTCTATTATTAAGAAAGAACTAAAAAACAAATTTAGTCCTGAGTTTTTAAACAGATTAGACGATATTGTATTATTTGATCAATTAGAAAGCAAAGATATTTTAAAAATAGTTCAGATAGAATTAAATCACTTTTCAGAAAGAATGCAACTAGAAGGATATACGTTTAAATTCTCTAAGCCTGCAAAAGATTTCTTAGTAAAAGAAGGATATGATCAAGCGTATGGTGCACGACCAATTAAAAGAGCTATTCAAAAATATGTTGAAGATATTGTAGCTGATGGTATATTAGATCAAGCTTTAGAAAAAGGTAAAGAATATTTAATTACAAAAGAGAAAACTGAAGATAAACTTTTTATCAAATACTAGTATAACTACTATAAACATTACACTACATGACAGATTTTTCAAACACATTCCAAGAGGTAATTAGCAACATAGAACAACATGGTGATATTTCTAAACCACGAGATTTAGAAGTTAAAGAATTATTGTTAGCACATTTAGCAATTGATCCAAGAAGACCTATTGCTAATTTTGATTCTAGAGCATTTAATTGGAAATACTTTGCAGGTGAAATGGCTTGGTATTTACACAGAGACACTGATGTTGATTATATTGGTCAATATTCTGGTATGTGGAGTACACTAACAAATCCTGGTACAAATGAAATAAATTCAAACTATGGTGCATTAGTTATTAACGATGAACAAATAGGCTGGGTAGTAGATTCACTATTAGCAGATAAAAACAGTAGACAAGCTATTATGTTTTTTAATCAGCCTAAATTTCAGTTTAAAGGTAATAAAGATTTTGTATGTACAATGTATGGCAATTTCTTTATTAGAAATAACAAATTGAATATGAAAATTCAAATGAGATCAAATGACATATTCTATGGCTTAACATTTGATGCTCCATTCTTTTCATTCTTAATGCAAACCGTTTATTTAATTCTAAAAAAACATGATCAATATAAAGATCTAGAATTAGGTACATATCACCATTATGCAGACAACATTCATTTTTATGAAAGACACTTTGAGCTTGCAAATAAAATAGAGGATTTAGATTTAACAGAAGCAGAAGAAACTTACCTAATCTTAAAGAAACCTTTAGTAGATTATACAAAAGAAGATGGTGTATTTTTAACAGATGAAGGTATTGAGTTTACAAAGAGAATGGATCAGACACAAGGAGCAAAAGGTATTAGTTATAAGAACATATTAAAAGATTATTTTACAATTTAAAATGGGAACACCACCAAGAATACATATTGATCCTACTCGCATATTAGCCGATGATTTCGAAAAACTATTAATATCAAAGTATGATATATTTTATAGGAGAATCGTAGAATATGTATTGAATGCAGTAGAAAACAAAGAGGTAGATGATTTACTAGCAATTTTAGTAGATGACGAGGGTCGAGAATACGACATGGCATTACCAAAAGCCGGATTCCCTAAATCACTAGCAAAAGCAAAAGATTATTTTAGTCTTATAGAAGAGTACGAGACGTGTGATTTAATTAAACAAATACAAAAACAAATAAACTAAATGAATTATTACCCAAAAGATAAAGAATTTCAAAGATATGCACAGTCAGAATTCAATGTTAGCGGAACACACCTAGATCTATATAGTAAAGGTGCTGCAAAACAAGCATCCATGACTCCTTATATTTTAGAGGAGAGAGAAATGAGAGTTACACAAATGGATATCTTTTCAAGATTGATGGCTGATAGATTACTATGGGTAGCAGGTCCTGTAAATGATGCAATGAGTACTGTTGTACAGGCACAATTAATGTTCCTATCAAGTAACAGTGCTGACGATATTACAATGCATATTGATTCTCCAGGAGGTTCAGTTAAATCTGGATTATCTATGGTAGATGTGATGGAATATATACCATGTGATATACGTACTGTTAATACAGGTATGGCAGCATCTATGGGTTCAGTTCTTTTAGGAGCTGGAACTAAAGGAAAGAGAAGTTCACTAAGGCATTCAACTACAATGTTACATCAATCTTCTGGTGGCTTTAGTGGAAATATTCAAGATGCTGAAGTAGACTGGGCTGAGTGGCAAAAAGTTAATGTAGAATTATTTAATTTATTAGGATCATATTGTGGAAAGAAAGCCGAGCAAGTTATGAAGGATGCTACCAGAGACTTTTGGTTAAACGCAGAAGAAGCGGTAAAGTACGGTATTATCGACGAAATAATAAAACCCAAGAAAAATTAATATATATAGAGTATGGCTAGTAGACAAAAAACAAGAGAAGTATTTATCGAACTAATCAATTTACAACTAGAACCTCATGGTAAAACATACACGGACGTTGTAAACGAATCTGATTGGTATATGAAATATAATACTACTAGAGAAAAAGAACAGGAGTTTATAACAAACGCCACTAAAATTCTTAAAACTAAATTAAGAATGAGTAAATCAGTAGCTGACAAAGAAATAAGCTGGTTTATATTACAGTGGGGATTGACGACTAATAATTCTGAAATAGAATCAGTTTTAGCAAACGACATAATGTCAGAAACCAAGAAACATACCAAAAGGCGTACTAAAAAATAATATTAAATTATTATAATATAAAAAAAAGAAGCATTATCTTAAATAATGCTTCTTTTTTTGTTTTACAGTATGGGTACTATGATAAATAGAATATGAATAGTAAAAACAAAATACCAAGTTGGCTTATTGGTGGTCCAAATGACGAAGAATATCGTGTGTATAAACTAAGAGGTTCTATTTCTGAAGTGAAAAAGAAGATTGAATCCAATAATTTAGTGGAAGCATTATTCGAGATCGATGATACTCTGGATTATCTATACAGATACGACGCTGTCCAGATAACACATGATCCAAATCCTATCAATCAAATTGTAGGTGGTTTTGATTTTCCTAATCTAGAGATGGTATTCTCATCAGATGAAGAAATGGACACTGACGAAATACTAGATGTATTGTTGGATGAGGCTATCGATAAATATGAAGATTTACATACCATATGTAGAGATAAATGGAGAATCATAGAAGAAGGAATCAAATTAAATTATGTACCCGTTAAGCCATATTTTATAAATGACGGTTTTGTATTTATAAAGACACCTAATAATATACTTCATGTGTATCATTTCATAAAACCCAATAAGTATTTTACAAATGACTGGAAAAAGTTTGAAATGACTCATATGTATAGCGAAAAATGGACTAATGAAACTTATTTTTCAAGAATCGATGAGTTGGTTTCAAAAGATTCTGAGAAAATAATAATAAGAGTTGATTGCAAAACAGAAACTATTTTAGAGAATAACGCGTTAGCTGTAATTAACCAAAAGATATTTTCTATGTTACATAGAGACTATTCATTTTAAATAAGATATATAAACAAAGAAAAATACAATTAACAATATGCCAACTGTTTCAAATCAAAACATAATCGCAGTATTACCTGAGTTAGCTAGGATCATTAGAGGTCAAGCAAACAGTGTGAAGATATCTTTACATCAAGACTATATTGGTAATCAATTAAACATCGGAGTTACAAACGAAGTTAAAGTAGAATTATATAACACCTCAAACGAGCTAGTTGTTTCTTTTGCTAAATCACTTGGAACGTTAACGTATGGTGAAACTAATGGAGAACAAAGAGGTGAAATTAACATTCCACTTACCGCTGAACAAACAGCTGCTCTACCATTTAACACAGAGAACATATCTGGAATATTAAAAGCCAGAATATATGTAACTCTTTTCAATCAAATAGTAGAACTTCCTAATATTAAATTAGCAAACATATATGATGCTGGTAAAGTAATAGGAGATATAGTTGCAAGTAGATTTACATTACCAGGTTCGGTATATAAAGTAAAGTCTTTAGCAATCTCAGAAAAACCAGCTGCTGGAGAAATCATAATAAATGATAGTAATCCTTCAGGTGTTACTAAAATTAGAATTGCAGTAACAGACGATAAAGGATATAGAAATTCATACTTAGAATCTGTATTAGAAAATAGAATTGATATTGATGGTGTTAAAGTTTCATTATTTTTAACTAATGTAAATAACAATAGCGAATATTCTACATTTGAAATTAAAAGTTGGTCAAGAGTAGATGTATTAAATTCAGATTCTGATAATCCTGTTAACAATGACGATAGCGATGCTATTGAATTAATAGTTATAAGTGAAGGTAATTCAAATGTACCAGGTCAAGTTTACAGAATAGAAGCTGGAGATGAACTTGGTATTTTTACAGAATCATATTCATCACCTCATGGTATTTCAATTACACCAGACGGTCTTGCAACAATAGATGATATTAATAATATAACGTTTAGCGGTGGTGCCATAGTTAATAACCATGGTAACGGTAATTTAGAAGTTCAATTTCCTTCAGTGGTAGTTACTACTTCTGGAACATCAGGTTCTTCTGGAACTGATGGTACTTCTGGAATTAATGGAGCTATCGGGGCGCAGGGTATTCAAGGTATTCAAGGTGAAGCTGGAACTTCGGGAATTGACGGAGCACAAGGCGTTCAAGGTGAAGCTGGAACTAGTGGATATGATGGAACATCAGGGTATGATGGTTCTTCTGGAGTTGATGGTTCTTCTGGAGTTAATGGAATACAAGGTATTTCAGGAATAAACGGTGAAGCTGGAAGTTCAGGAATAAATGGAACTTCAGGAGTAAATGGAATACAAGGCATTCAAGGTATTCAAGGTGAAGCTGGAACATCAGGAATTGACGGTCTAAAAGGTGAAGATGGTGATTCTGCATACACGGTATACAAAAATGGCGAATCTTTCCCTCTTGGAAAAACAGAGTGGTTAGCTACTTTAGTCGGTGATGCTGGAACTTCAGGAATTGATGGAACTTCAGGAATTGATGGAACATCCGGAGCCGATGGTATTGATGGTCAAGCTGGAACAAGTGGAGCAGATGGAACATCAGGAATAGATGGCCAAGCAGGAACATCAGGTATTGATGGAATAAATGGAAATCACGGAACAGACGGTGTTGATGGAGTTCAAGGTATTCAAGGTGACGCTGGTACTTCAGGAATAGATGGAACATCAGGTTCAAGTGGAAGTTCAGGTATCAATGGTCAAGATGGAACTAGTGGAAACGACGGTCAAGCTGGAGTTAAAGGTGAAACAGGTGATCAAGGTGACGCTGGAACAAGCGGAGTTAATGGAACTTCAGGATTAGACGGAACATCAGGATTTGATGGAACTTCAGGAATTGATGGCGTTAAGGGTGATCAAGGTGACGCTGGCGCAAATGGAACTTCAGGAACTGATGGAATAAATGGTAGTTCAGGAATTGATGGAGCTAAAGGTGATCAAGGTATTCAAGGATTGGTTGGCCCAAAAGGTGATCAAGGTGACGCTGGAAGTTCAGGTATAAATGGAACTTCAGGTATAAATGGAAATCACGGAACAGACGGAACTTCAGGTATAAATGGAAATCACGGAACAAGCGGAGTTTCTGGTACTGACGGAACATCAGGTTCTTCTGGATCAAATGGAACTGATGGAAGTTCAGGAATAAATGGAACATCAGGCGTTAATGGAACATCAGGTATAAACGGGACTAATGGTATTCAAGGTGAAGCTGGAACATCAGGAATTGATGGAGTTAAAGGTGATCAAGGTGACGCTGGAACTGATGGAACTTCAGGTATAAATGGAACATCAGGATATGACGGTTCTTCTGGAACTGATGGAACTTCAGGAATTGATGGAGTTAAAGGTGATCAAGGTGACGCTGGAACTTCAGGAACTGATGGAGTAAGCGGTACTGATGGAATAAACGGTACTGATGGAATAAACGGTACTGATGGTACATCAGGAACAAACGGAACTTCAGGAACAAACGGTTCTTCTGGAACTGATGGTTCTTCTGGATCATCAGGTACAAACGGTGCTGATGGAGTTAAAGGTGATAGTGGAAACAATGGAACTGATGGAACTTCAGGTACAAACGGTGCTGATGGACAACAAGGTATACAAGGACAGGTTGGTAATGACGGCGCTGGAGCAACTGGAAGCTTAGTTGCTTACAGAATTAAAGTAAACATGTTATCTAATAGTATTAACACAACGACACCCATTGCTAACGTATGGTCACCGGGTGGAACTGAAATATACAACTCAACTGATGGTTGGTCTGTATCTGGATGGAATATTGCTAGATCAAATAACAATTTAACGCTTACACATCCATTGGCTAAACCAATATTAATGGGAACAGCTCAAGGTAGAAATGGTTCAAACTTATTTGTTTCGCAATTCATTGGTAAAAACGCATCTACATTATCTATACAGAATGTCGATGGTAATGCATATGTAAAATTCAACGGAGTAACAAGTATTAACACAGGAGCTGCAACAGGCGGAGCGACAGACGTTGTTATAACATTTACAGTAGAATCATAAAAAAATAAATATAAAAATGGCTACTAATCAAACAGGAAAACCAACACAATTATTAATATCTAGGGTGATATCTGGAACCACTATGGCTGTCGATACTATACAAGACGCTAATAGTCCATGGTACTTTTATCCACTTACATTTCAAGTGGATCTAGGCGTTCAAATTCAAACATTCTCTGACTTGTCAGTTAATGGTGGATTTTATGACGCAAGTGCAGTTGAAGTAAATGATTGGCTAATTCAACCTTCTGGTAAAGCATATAGAATATCTTCTGTTATGGCAATATTAGATGGAGGAGCTACAGCAAGAGTTATTTTAGAAGACGTAGATAGTTATGTTTTATTAAACGATTCTTCTATGTCAGGTGCAAATTATCCAGATGAAGAACAAGCAGGCTTGTGTATTGAACTAGACAATGAGGGTATTCCTATTATTGCAGGAGTTTCACAAGTATCGGCATCTCTTCCTAATTTAGGATATTGGATCGATGATGCTGTTAGTAGATTTGAAGCTAGCTCTGTATCAGGCGCAAATGCAGTCGGTATTAACACGGGAATAGATTTAGACAAATCACCTTCAGCAACGATAAACGACGGAGACAGCGCTGGTGTTTCAATAACACATACACCTTTTTCTGATAGTTTAGTTACTGTTAAAATAAATGGAATGGAAGTTAACTTATCAAACGGAAATAAATTAAAGGAGTGTTACTTTTCTAGAGACGGAGGAAATTCCTCTGTTTTGATTCAAGATATTGAAGCAGGTGACACACTTTATTGGAATGGGTCTATCGCAGGATATCAGCTAGATGATACTGATGACTTAGATATTTCATACCAAAAATCTAGCTTAGATTAATATATTATAAACTAATTTTTTTAATAAATAAATAAGCGTCCAATATGTCATTTCATATTGGACGCTTTGTATATATAGTACTAAGGAACCAATTATGGTTCTTTGTCCATAAAAATATAAAACATATACATGGCACAATTAAAAGTAAAACAAATTAGTGATTTCGTAAGTGCAATCTCTAACGTACACAACGGCGTAGCCGGTACACAAACCGCATCAGATATTTCTAATGCTAAATCTGGAGCAATTTCATCTGCATTTTCTGCTGATGTAGTAGCACTTTCTTCTGCAAAGGTATATGCTGATCAAGCTGAGGTAGATGCAATAAACTCTTCAGTTTCTCAAGCAGAAGCTAAGGATGTTGCAAGAGCAACTGTTGCTGCAACTAACTTATCTAACGCAGTTTCTACTGAGAAATTAAGAGCTGAAGGAGCTGAAGGTGTTAACTCAACTGCAATCTCAAATGAAATCTCTAGAGCTATAGAAGCTGAAGGATTAATCGACGGTAGAGTAACTACTTTATTAGCTGGTAAAACTGAAGCATTAGATACTTTTGGTGAAATTAGAGGTTTCATCGAAGCACTATCTACTGAAGATGTAACGACTATCGAAGCAATTTCTACTGCTGTTTCTAATGATGTAGTTCACGCTGCTGCAATCGCAACTGGTATATCTGTAGCTATTGCTAACGATACACTTGCACAAGGTTATGCTGACGATGCACAAACTGCTGCTGAAGCTACTGCTGCTCAAAATGCTATTGAAGCATTAGCAATAGTAAACCTAGCAAATGATCAAGCTGCTGTTGAAGCTGAAGTTGCTGCACAAGCTGCTGCTGATCAAGCTGTAATTGATGCACAAGCTGTAATTAACTTAGCTATTTCAGTAAAAACAGCTACTGAAGGGTATGCTGATACTGCTGAAGCTGATGCTGTTGCATCTGCAAAGTCTTATTCTGATGGTTTAGCTACTAACTATGACGCTGCTGGTTCTGCCGCTGCTGCATTGTCTGCTGCTAAATCTGATGCTTCTGCAAAAGATGCTGTTATTCTTTCTACATTGAGAGGTGAAATAGCTGATCTTGGAGCAATTGATAAGTTAGAGCAATTAGCTGGTGGTATTACAGCCGCTGGTTTTAAAGTTGTTGAAGCTGTATCTGATGAAAACTTTGATATCTTAGTATTTGTAAACGGTTTACAAATTCACAGATCTTCTGAATCAGTTGACGGTTTCTCAACTGCTGATGGTTCAGAGTTCATCGTTAGTGGTTTAGGTTACGACTTAGATGCTGAAGATCACGTTGTAGTAATTGGTTCAAGAGCATAAGCTTAAACATTAATTTCTATTAATTTTATTAAAGGCTCGCCCTCACGGGTGGGCCTTTTTTTATTAAGTGAATATATAATAAAAATAAACTTATCAAAATATGAATATTGGAATCACTATAAATTTATCTAAAGAAAACGAGAGTCTTTGGATAAACGGTATCAAATTAAACGCGCTATATTTACTTAAAGCATTGAAAGAAACCGGACATAATGTTTATCTTTTAAATCAAAGTAAGGTTACCGCTCCTTATGAAAATAAAGTTGCATGGAATACTGAAGAGTTTCCTATCCATACATATATTGACATGTATAAAGAAACTGATCTTATGATATGGTTAGGTGCAACATATGGAGATAAAGATATTTTAGATTTTAAGAAAACAGGATCTAATAAAAAGGTAATAAAATATGTTTGTGGTAATAATTACATGAATGATTTAGAGGCATCAATGTTTACATCAAAATCAGTTACTTTTCCAGAGAAAATTGGGTATAATCAAGAAATAGACGAAGTGTGGTATGTACCTCAACAAGAGGAAATGAACCGAGAATATTACAGAGTTTTGCATAATTTACCAGCAGCTAAAGTTAGGCCAGTTCCATTTATATGGGATCCTATATTTTTAGATCAAGAGTCGGCACGATACCACAATCCAGAAGTATTAGAAAGAAATCTTCCTTTACCAGTTTATAAACCTGGTAAACCAAATAAAGAAAAACAACTAGCATGTTTTGAACCAAACATTGGCGGACAGAAGTGGCATATTAATTCTCTTTTAATAGCAGAAGATTATTTAAATTTAGGAGGAACATTCGACAAATTAAACATATTATGTGGCGAAAGATTATTAGAAGACAAATATTATACTTCAATAATTAAACATACTAAGATTTTTAACATAGATCCTATAAAATTAATCTATTTACCTAGGATGCAAGCTGTTGATGCATTGGCACAATTCACAGACGTTGTAATAGCCCACCAAATAGGTAATCCTCTTAATTATTCATACTTAGATGCGCTCTACCTACAGTTTCCACTGGTACATAATGCACCTATGCTCAAAGATGCAGGATATTATTATCAAGGAAACTCTATTGGTTCAGGCGCTAGACAACTTAAATTAGCAATTGAAAAACACGATACTATGGTTAAATGGTATAATCAAAGAAGTGAAAATGTTTTAACTAGATATACTGTATTTAATAAAGGTTTAATAGAAACATACGCTAAATTAATTGAGAATACAATGGGAATTAAAGATCATAAAATAAGTTCAAACTATGATTGGCAAACAAACCTATACAAATAATGTCTATTAGTACTAATAAACTAATATTTAAAAGACTTATCAGAGAATATGAGTTTTTGTTAGAAGATTTAGTAGATATAGAGTCTGCTAACTTAGATATAAAAAACGAATTTATGAAAGCTTTGTCAGATATAGACGACGAAGGCGTTTTGGAAACAAAGGAAATGGATAACATGGCAGATGATTGGTCAAAGAATGTTAAAGAATCCGAAGATTTAGAAAAAGAAACTAATAAACATCCGGATTTTAAAAAACTATTTAGAAAATCAGTAATTATGTGTCATCCAGATAAATTAGGATCTGATCTAGATCAGGAAATGTTGGATATATATAAAGAAATATATGAGGATTTAGTAGACGCTAATGAAACAGAAGATTGGGCTAAATTAATCAGATGTTCTGTTAAGTTAGAAATAGAATTACCAGAATCTGCATATGATCAAATAGAATCAATAGAACATAGCATAAGCAAGTTAAAAGAAAAACAGATTAACATATTAAATTCAACATCATGGTTATGGTATAAAACAAATGCAGGTGAATCCAAAGAGAATATTTTAAAACAGCATTTGGATTTTATGAAGCTGCTCACAAAAAAAAAATAAAAATAAATTAAGCAAAGTCTCCCACATAGAACAAGAGGCCAAGTTTAAGGATATATAATAGTATAACGTAAAAAAGAATAACTCATTCATGTCTCAATTGAAATTAAAACAAATCCTTGAATTCTTATCAACCTCACCTGCAAATGGCGAAGTTTTGACATATAACTCAAGTAACGGAAAGTACGAAAACTCAGCACTACCAAATACATTTGGATTACCATATGCATTTGATACTGCGACTTCAGGATCAGTAGCTGCTGGAAAAATAAGATTTGACAATCTAGTTTCTCCATCTACTTTAACTGTAAGTGAAACTACATCTAAATCTAGTCCAGCTGCAGTATCTTTAGATGTTGCAACATTTTCATCTAGTGTTAGAAAATCTATTATTGTAATAGCTAAATCTAATGATGGTAATGTTAATAAATCTTTTTATGTAAACAGCGTAATTGCTGGTGATGGCGAAAGAACATTAGAATTAGAACCTATTTCAAGTTCAAACTGGTCTGATATATCAAACGGAGACGATGTCTTTGTGTTTATTCAACCAATTGGTGATGTTGGTACATCAGGAACAGATGGAACATCTGGTATTAACGGTACATCAGGAACTAATGGATCTTCAGGTGTAAGCGGATCTTCAGGATCAAGTGGAACTAACGGAACTTCAGGTATTAAAGGAGCACCAGGATTAAATGGTACTTCTGGAACTAATGGTAGTTCAGGTACAAATGGAACTAATGGATCTTCTGGTCAGAATGGAACTAACGGTACATCAGGAACTAATGGAAGTTCAGGAACTAATGGAAGTTCTGGAACTAACGGAACATCTGGTATTAAAGGAGCACCTGGAACAAGCGGTACTGATGGAACTAATGGATCTTCTGGTTCAAGTGGAAGTTCTGGTACTGATGGAAGCTCAGGTTCAAGCGGAGTTGATGGAACGAATACTAATATTAGTGTAACTGAAGAGTCTGTTACAGGATTAGAGGGAACGCCAGTGAGTGTTAGAAATAATGGAGATGAGAATAATGCAATATTAGAATTCACTATACCAGTGGGTGCTACAGGTTTAAAAGGAGAAAGAGGTATTTCTGGAATAAATGGAACATCAGGTTCTTCTGGAACTAACGGTTCTTCTGGAACAAATGGAACATCTGGAACTGATGGTTCTTCTGGATCTTCAGGTACAAACGGAACTTCAGGAACAAACGGAACTTCAGGAACTGATGGTTCTTCTGGATCTTCTGGATCAAGCGGTACTGATGGTACTTCTGGAACAAACGGAACTTCAGGAACAAACGGTTCTTCTGGAACTGATGGTTCTTCTGGATCTTCTGGATCAAGTGGAACTGACGGTACTGCTGGAACTGATGGTACTTCTGGATCAAGCGGTACTGATGGTACTTCTGGAACTGATGGTACTTCTGGATCAAGTGGAACTGATGGTACTTCTGGATCAAGCGGTTCTTCAGGAACTGATGGTACATCAGGAACAAACGGAAGTTCAGGAACTGATGGTACTGATGGAAGTTCAGGTTCAAGCGGTACTGATGGTACTTCTGGTACTGATGGTACTTCTGGTTCTTCTGGAACTGATGGTACTTCTGGAACTGATGGTACTTCTGGATCAAGTGGAACTGATGGTACTTCTGGATCAAGCGGTTCTTCTGGAACTGACGGTACTTCTGGAACAAACGGTTCTTCTGGAACTAATGGTACTTCAGGAACTGATGGTTCTTCTGGATCTTCTGGAACTGACGGAACTTCAGGAACGAATGGAACTTCTGGTTCTTCTGGAACTGACGGAACTTCAGGAACAAACGGAACTTCAGGAACAAACGGAACTTCAGGAACTGATGGTTCTTCTGGTTCTTCTGGATCAAGCGGTTCTTCTGGAACTGACGGAACTTCAGGTACAAATGGAAGTTCAGGTTCTTCAGGAACAAATGGAACAAATGGAACTTCTGGCTCTTCAGGTGCACAGGGTAATCCAGGTTGGGGTGTTACAATGCAAGGAGAAGTTGCAAGAGAAAATCAATTACCGGTAGAAGGAAATTCTAACGGTTTTGCATATATCGTACAAGAAGATGATTCTATCTGGGTGTGGACTGAAGCAGACGGTTGGATTTCAGGTGGTTCTATTCAAGGACCAGCTGGTAATAATGGAAGTTCAGGAACTGATGGTTCTTCTGGATCTTCTGGATCAAGCGGTTCTTCTGGAACTGACGGTTCTTCTGGATCAAGTGGTTCTTCTGGAACTGACGGAACTTCAGGTACAAACGGAACTTCAGGTACAAACGGAACTTCAGGAACTGATGGTTCTTCTGGTTCTTCTGGATCAAGTGGTTCTTCTGGAACTGACGGAACTTCAGGAACGAATGGAACATCAGGAACGAATGGTTCTTCTGGAACTGACGGTTCTTCTGGTTCTTCTGGAACTGACGGAA
>Ga0115007_10000699_pt1 | contig 22201 bp, 14 predicted proteins | sample ArcOceMetagenome_2_FD_87166 | JGI IMG/M metagenome (GOLD analysis project Ga0115007, IMG submission 87166) | Marine eukaryotic phytoplankton communities from Arctic Ocean - Arctic Ocean ARC135M Metagenome | ecosystem: Environmental > Aquatic > Marine > Oceanic | place: Arctic Ocean | collected...
TATCGGCGGCGGCGTCGCTGTCCCGAGCTTCCGTGTTCGGAGCGACAGAAAAAGTGAACTAAACACAGACAAGATACCACTAGCGAACGCGTCGTGGACGTCGATGTGCTTGTTCACGTGTTAATACAACATATTCTTATTCTATACACTTGTTTGCTTATTTCTCTGTTGTTGTGGGTCCATATGTATCGCCGCACATGCGGTTCACTCACGCTCCAGTGACTGCATTCTCAATTTTCTACCTGCTGGACGGAGCCAAAAATTTGGTACGTTTTTATATTTACATTTTGCCTGTGTGCGTGCCTGGGGCGGTTAGTTTTGACGACGCGTGCGCTTGTTCGCGGGCTCTTCAGGCACTGCCGCGTTTACGGGAACATCTTGCCACCTGCAGGTACAGATACATCGGTGTGAGTTTAACTGTTCAGGTTCAGGAGGAGATTGACACGCCCAGAAACGTACCCTTCAGTTGGCAATCCCGCGTCTGTTTGAGGTGTGCGGGTACGCCATCATTGCTTTATTTCCACTACAAAGCTATCTACGCATCTACCGTGACGTTACAAAAAATAGCGACTCTAAAAGGTCGTCGTCATTATCGTTCGCGCCCCGCTTTCCTCCGTCGTCGTACGGTCGCGTATGTTGTTTCCTCGTCTCAGTCGCAACCCCTTTCATCGCGTTTCCAGAAAGAGTCACCAAAACGCACTCTTCGAGTTTTAAAAGTTCCAAGCGACAAACCGACTCGGCTTTTTCTGCTTCCCCGAAATCACCAACACCCGCCGGGCTCGTTTCTTTTCGTCGATTTTTAAAGTCCAGCATCGCCTCAACTAACCCCGTGACATCCAGCTTTTGCTGAACGTCATTCTTTGTCGAATCGCTTGAAAAGTAACGCGAGCGTAACGCTTTTATGCGATTAGCAAATCCCGAAACGTCAGCCTCGTGTCGTCTCGCCGACGCGATTTCAAGCTCGCGCTCGGCTTCGGCAGCGGCGGCCCAAGCCGCTTCCGCATCTGACTCGGCCAATTGCGCCGAAACCGACGCGTTTTCCGCATCCCTCCGCGCGGCATCGGCAGCTTTAAGAGCAGAGGCAAGCGCATCGTCTCGCTGCTGTGTTACTTCCGCGGTCAGCAAACGGTCCGCCTCACAAGAAGACGCGAGCGCGGCGAGCTTCGCAGTGGCGTCATTCGCTTTTGCGCGATCGATATCGGCGCGTTTTTTAGCATCTTCAATTTTCGCGTCAGCGCTTCCGGCGCGTATCTCCGCTTCTCGCGCTTTCACCTCCGCACGTCTCGCGCGCGTCTCAGCCTCCACCGCCCAGGTATCCAACTCCTCTGCCCGAATTTCAGCTGCCGCGGCGCGTTTCAACCCGCTTGCGAGACGCCGTCTGGTTCCCTTGGCAACCGCCGTGGAGGTTTCGTTTGCCAAGCGCTTGATATCCCCGAAATCAACCGCGGCGGTTCGAACACCGTCCCGCGTGTCCGAGGCTAACAAATCCGATTCTTGACGCAGAGCCATCAACGCACGCGACGCGACATCCCAAGTTTCCGTGATGATCAATTCATACGCAGCACGCGTGTCTCGTGCCAGCGCGCGTTCGCTCGCCAGCGTTTCCGTCGCCGCGGCGACTTTCAAATCACACAAGTGCGCCGACTCGAGCGCCTTTTTCTCAACCCTCCGCGCGCGCGCCACCTCGGCGTCACGCGCCACTTCCCGCGATACCAGTTTCAATTCAAAATCATCAGCACGTTGTTTTTCACGTGTTAACGCTTGACGAAGCGCCGCAAGCTCAGTCTTGACAGCCTCCGCCCGCGCGCGAAGCGCTTTATTTTTCTCCAAAAGTTTCTCCTCTGAAACCGTTTTGTCCCCGTTTCGTTTTGCATCGCTCTTATTCTTTTCGTTCGCGCGCTTGTACATCTCGAGTTGTTCCTCCGCGACGCGTCGTTTTACCTCCGCAACGCGTCGGTTCTCATCCGCTTCTAACGCATTCGCCTCCGCAACAGCAGATGCTGCCCTAGCGGCTTTTTCCGTTTTCGTGGCTGATCGTTGTAACGCCAACCTCGCCTCCGCGGCGCCCATCGTGGCGCCTTCCCGCCGAGCGTCAGTCACCGCGCGCCGCACGGTTTCGGAAACGGATGCCATAGCCGCTGCCGTGGCGCCTTTCGCGGATACCAACGCCCGGGGTGGCTCGCCAGCCACGGCGGCGGTGACTAGGGCTGCGACCTCGTGCACAGGAACCGTGGGGACAGTCGGAGCGGGCACGGGATTTTGGACGAAAGCCGCGGGTGGCAGCGCCGCGATGCCCGCGCGTTGCGCCGTGAAGTCATCAGGAGGAGGCCCGGTTTGGTGCGCAGCAGGCGTTTCTTGAAGCGTTTCTTGTTGCTTATCTGGAAACGAGTCGCGTGACGAGCGTACCATCGATGCTGTTTGTGTCAACCCCAACGAAGGATGCTTCGGTCGTTCAAACGGCGGCGGTTTTCGTTGGAAACGCCCGCGCGAATCGTTTGTAAACGCGTTGTCATCCCCAAACGCATCCGCGTCTGACTGTTTGCTCGTATACTCCAAACCCGCGCACGTCGTGTCATACCTCCCACTCGGCTCGGCATACATATAGGGTGCTGCACGCTCGGGAGGCTGAAACACCGGGGTGTGTGTCGTCGTGTTTGCCGCCGCCGCGTGCGCCGGGACGCTGAAAACGTCTTGGCCAAATTGGGTGTCGTCGTTTTCGTCACATCCGAGTCCCCTTTCTTCGCGAGCCACCGCGCGCTGCGCCTTGAGATGCGACATCGTGTCGCCCGGTAGGTCCGGCATACCAGCCGACGTGTTATGCGGTTTCATTCCTGCATGCGTCTCACTAGTGCGCGGCCGGATGGTTTGGTTCTCGCTGAGACCCAACGCTGCGCCGGTTCTGCATTCACCACCGGAAGACGATGGTCGCCGAATGACGCTCATCACGCGTCCGCCCGTCGAATTTCACAGAACCGACCCCGCGCGTTCCAGTGCGCTCCCGTGACGTTACGCCAATACACGCCCTTGCCTCCTTCCTCCGGACGGTCTCGTCGCGCGCGTGAAGTGTGGCGGACGGTCATGTCGCTTCCAAGAAAACGTGCGTTTCGGGTGCCGTCTCTTACCCCCACTGAATGACCAGTATTAGACTGTCGAAATCAGTCAAAAATGGATTTCGATTTTCGTCCGAGGCACTTTCGACCGCGCCGCTGTCAGGTGCCTTCCATGGAGTACCCGCGCGTGTGTGCTCCACCGGGCCCATCGTTCGCCGTTCCCACCACGCGCCGGGCACCTACTCGTGCCGTCAAATCTCGCGCGATGCCCTCGGTGTCGGCGTCCGGTGCGGAGGCGTCGACAACCCCCACGAAAAAACGAAAGATGCTCGCGCTTCACGGCAAGGGCGGTAACGCGGCAGGTTTCGCGCGGTACATGGCACCCCTCGTCGAAGCCACCGCAGAGACTTGGGAGTGGGAATTCGTGGAGGGACCACACAGCACAGGTGGTGACGGTCGTGCGTGGTGGAACCTGCCTCCTGGAGTACGAACCTTCGAAGCTAGCGAACTTGATGGCATTCAAGATTCGTTCAAGCTTCTGGACACTTGTTACCCGTTCGACGGCCTCGTGGGATTCAGCCAAGGCGCGATGCTAGCCGCGGTGGCGTGCGGCCGCGGAATAAAGGGAGGACACCGCCCTTCGGTGGCAATTATTGTAGGGGCGGCTTGGCCCACCGCGCACGGCGATGATGTGCGTAAGCTGATGCGCGTCGAGCTCGCGGCGGCGGAGGCTGACGGCGAGATGCGAAACGCCGTTCCCGAAGCGTTAGCGGAAGTAGTGCCGCCCAGTGACCCACTCGTGCGGTCGCTGCACGTGGTTGGAAAACAGGACACGACGAACCCCCCCGCGCAAGCCATGAAGGTTGCCGAGGCGTTTTCCTGTGCTGAACTGCTGGAACACCCGGGGGGGCACGTCGTGCCTATGGACGAAAAGGCGATGAGGGCGTATTTGAAGGCGATGAGGTGACGATAGTGTTGTGACGGAATTTCGAGCGAGAGCAGAGAATTAAAAAGTACGTACGTACGTACGTAGCATTTACAAGCGTTTGCGCGTGGTGAGAAACACCTTCGCATCCCGAAATCCCACACCGACACCGACACTCACGCTGGAGTGGTGGAATTCCTCCGGTTCTTCGTGGCGTGGGGAGGGTTCTTGTACGTTTCCTCGGGTTCTTTTTGCGTTTCCCAAATTTCGCGACCAGTCAAACCGGGCGCCGCGTTTGGACCGGAACCGGCGGTTCCGGCCGGAAATATTCCCCCACCTAAGCCGTGTGATTTACGCAATGGTCCGCACGGCGCGCGGTTCGGCCAACCGAACGCACCGGGCGCGGCCAAGGACATCGTGGGGTGAAAGAAAGGCACGTGTTGCATTTCCCAAATCCCAAGACTGTCTGACCATATCGGCGCCGCGCCGTTGCCGAAAAAAGCCGCACCCGGAACGCGAACGGTGGCGCCGGTCGCCGGCGGCGCGTTCGCATCCGCGGTTTCCAAAACCGGCGCCCCGCCGGTTTGCCTCGCCGCCTCTGCCATCGCGCTTGCAAAGTTGGCGAACGGTCCCCACATCATAACGTGGTGGTTCTGCGCCGCCACCGCGTGTGCATTCGCAGGTGCGGCGGGCACACCCGCTAAGCCGCCCAGCGCCGCGGTGACGCCGTCGACGAAAGGCGGGGGCGCGGACGGCTGCGCCGCCGTCGCGACGGGCGGCGCCACTGACGATTTCGTGTTCGTTCCCGAAACGCGCGCGACGCTTTGTTTCAGCCCTTTCCTTGGAACCGCAGAGGTAACAAGACCAGCCTGTGTGGTTCGCAAGGGCGCGTGCGCAATCACGGGGGCGGTTTCCTTTGCGCACGCCCGCGCGACGGCGCCGTCTCCCATGTCAGGCGCGGGTACGCCTTCTTTCCGTGCCGCAGCTGTAACGTCTTCGCGCAGGGTTTTGTTTTGCTCCGCGAGTCCACGCATGCGCTCAAACACCGTGGTCATTTCCAGTCGCAACTCCGCATTACTGGCTTCCAAAAAAACAACCTTGCCGTTCAAATCGTGGTACTGTTCGTGTTTCTTGCGAATCGTCTGTCGCGCGCTTTCCCGGTTCGCCTGTACCCTGCGTCGTCGCTTCGCCTCGCGCTCCTCGTCGGTTGTCCTGACCTTGTTTGGCCCGCGGCCGCGTTTTTTGTGTCTAGTCTTGCCCACGTCACTGAACTCGTCGTCGGAATCGCGTTTCGAAACGTCGTCGGAACGGGTGGTGGGTTGTTTCAAGGATTTCGTCGCCGTCTTCTTCTTAACAGCGGCGCCGTTTTCCTTGGTGGTGACTTGAGTTGGTTTTCCTCCGCCGCGCGTCGCGTTTGCGTTTGGTTTGGTTTTCCGTCCCCACGCTGTCGCGCGTCGCTTTTCCAGCTGCACCCCCGCGTCCGCGAGCTGAAGCAAACAAGTGAACCCCGGTGAGTCGGGATTGACGCTGGTTTGCCGAGCTCGCTGACTCGCTGCGATAAAATCAAACGGTTGGGGATTGGGGTTCATCAAAGCGGCTTTGCCGACGACGACATTTACCCGGGGCGCCCGTTTACCGTCGGCGCCGCGCGCCTTTTGACACCCCCAGGTCAAAGATTCCAAAGGAAAAGAGGATGTTGTTTCCTTTTCAGTCGAAACGTCCAAATTCGGTGATCGCACATCTTGAATGCGTTCCACCGAAGGCATCACGCGCCCGCCGCGGGGGTGATCAGGGAAGCGCCTTTTCGTGCGAAGTCTGTGATGAAATCGCAATACGGGAGGGGGGGCACGAGGATGGGCGTGGGAAGGGCTCGGTTGGCGAACGAAATTTAACAACATCAATGCGCGGGGCGGGAAATGCGCATTCGGTTTGGCGATTCTCGCAATGCGACGCGGGTTTGAGGAAATTAACGAACGCGACGCGGTGCCAGGCATTCGTGCGATACGCAAAAGTAGAAACGCGCCGCCGCGCGTCTCGGCGCGGATGCTGTCATGCGCCCCCAAGCGCATGAGTGGCTTCAAAAGGAAAAGTGCGTGCCACTTGGACAAAAAAAACCCGTTCAACAGAAGTGCAGGTTGCGGGCACGTACCGATCGGTTGTGACGCGAGGGTCGTCCGGAACGAGCTAGAATCGACGAACAGGTGTTGCCACGAGGTTCGAGGGCGAGCAACGTTGTCCCTTGCGTTCGCGTCAATGGCAATGGGACTCCCGCGGCCCGGCGTCAACTTCGAAATCAAAGAGAAAAAGTGGTAAAATATCTGGAACTGCTGCAGCAGCTGGAAAATGAAAATGCCAGGTGGCGACGAGAAATTCGAGTAGCCTACCCCGCGTGCTTGCGCGCGCGCGTTTCGCAAGGTCGCGGCGCTTTCGTGCTTTTTTGAATGCGACATGGAAGAGACACGCAACGGAGCGTTTGCGTTTATGCAATGACACTGGTTTCAACAGTGAGAGAGGGTTTTTATTTACATGTATCACGTAGCGCGTCTTTTGTGGTCCCGCCCACTCACTCTTCGCGTGCGTATTCCTACCCATAAACGTTAGCCAAGCAGCGAAACGTTCTGGACAATAACGTTTATGGGTAACTTTGTCTTTGCGCGCGGTGTTCTTGCTTTGGTCTTTTCCTTCGTCGCCCGTCTTCTCGTTCAAATCAGCCCAGCTTGGTCATCCTCCCCACGGAGACCGCGCCGGTTTCGGCAAGCAACGCAGTGGTCAGTTGTAGTTGGGTTTCGCCCAACATTTTGCCCGGGGACTTGGGGCACTTCGCGACGCCCAAATCGGGTAACTCTTTGAGTAACGTCTCGGCCTCGGCGTCCTCGATGGCTTTTTCCATCGGAGCGGTTTCGGCGCTGAGAATCACCATTTCAGAACCGTCGTCACTTAGTTCGATTGAGTTGCACCAGTTCGCGTAGCCGTCGAACGCGTTGGAGACATCTATTTTTGGAGACATCCACTTGTAAGCGTCGTTGCGCCACGCGCGGCCTCCGTCGGCGGATTCGGCCTCTCCCGCGAAGTGTCCAATGTTCGCGGCGATGACGGTGGTCGGTGAGGACGGGTCAATGAACAGCCACGCGTTCGGCGCACAGCCCTGTTGAAAAGACGCTACGAACTGTAGAGGGGTATCGTCCTCGACGCCCTCGACGTCAATGCCCAGGAGTTCGCCTCGCCATAAACCGGGCAGGTCGTCTGGCCACGTCGCGGAGTGATCGTCACCGGAGCGCTTTGCGATAGCCGCGCCATCCGCTTTGAGCGCTGCCATGTCAAGTTTGGCGCCGTCGTTCGCGAAGTCGGCTGGCGTAGGAGTTCCGGGACAGTCCTTGATTGACGCCACGTTGTTCTTGACGAGGATGTACACCGTGTTTTTATCGCTTTCATCGCAAACGACGGTTAAGCATCGGTCCGTGGACATGATTTTTCCTATGGGGGTGCCCATAGACACCGTTGCCTTGGTGAACACGGCGGCGCTGCCGTCTTCGCGAGTCTCGACCTCTCCAAGCGTGTGGACCGACGCGGATTCGATCTCGGAAGGTTCGACACTGCTGAAGAGATAAAACAGGTGCTCCTGGACGTCGGCGTGAGAGAACATCATGCCAGTCTTCCCCTGGAGCATGGCGTACTCCGGGCCAGCAGACTTGACAACGGAGGTAAGCCACAGGCCGGGGGGGAAAGCGGCAGGCCACTCCGCGGCGGCGGTATCCGCGTCCGGTGCCACAACGGTAGCAGCGGTATCCACGTCCGGTGCCACAACGGCGGCGGCGGTATCCGCGTCTGGTGCCACAACGGCAGCAGCGGTATCCGCGTCCGATGCCACAACGGCGGCTGCGGTATCCGCGTCCGGTGCCACAACGTCTTGAGTGAGGACTCGGACACGCGCCTCGGAGGAGACGAAAGAGCAGGAGAGGAGACAACCGAGCAGCAGCGCGGCAGTCACGTGAGGGTATCGGGAACGGAGAGACATCGCGATCGAGGATGACATGGAGTATGCGTGGTGATGCTTTGGAACGCAACACGAAAGATGCGTCACGTGCGGTCGGGTGCCGGCGCGTGGTTGGTGTGAGGACTTGGCCTGGTTGCTTTCTTGGAAACAGAGGAAATCAAAAACGAATCTTTTTTTTAGCGGATCTTTTTCGTTTCCAAGACTGCTTGTGACGAGAGCGCGTACAAGTATACGAAAGATACCTTCTTCTTTAGCTCGCTTGCATGCATTAATAATGAACGTCGCGTGACGCTCTGTTGTCTTCAAATTGCTAAAAACGCGTCTTCCGGACTTCAAAGCCCTTCCGACGCGCTCTTGTCATGGCGCGCGGATCAAAATCCGCGCTCTCGTCTCCCGTCCGAAGCGACGCCGCGCTTCTCCACCCCCCACCCGCGTCGGAACCCTTGATCTTCGACGTCACCAACCCAATCACGCATTCTTTTGCGTCTGCCGGTCCGTCCGACACCGACACCGACAAAGAACGCGTGTGTATATCGTATATTTTCAAAAGCAACGAGTGGCACTCGTGAGTCACTCGTCTCGGGAGTGGCGCGCGTCGCCTCGTCAATGGGTGAGCCGTCGCAGCGCTCCTTCGTTTCCCGGCGTCGACGCTACGAGCGCGAGTTGTTCCCGGAACGACGCTTGGACCCCCGCGATACCGAAACACCCACCACCCGCGTTGTGCCCCGGTTGATTAGGGTCCTTCACCGTGAGCCCGCCGAGGCCCGCGATGGGCGGGCCGTGGCTCGACACGCGCGGCGCGGGGACGACGCCCCACTCGGCGCCGCGCTCGCCCGACGCCGCCGCCGCAGCCGCCGCTTTCTTCGCCGCCTTGCCCGTGGGCTTCAGTGGGTGCGACACCACCTGGGATTTCGTCAAATCCACGTGCATTCCGTAAAACTCGAGGAAGTATAAAAGAGACGAGCCGAGAACGCGCGCGTCGGTGTCGGGACCGGTCTCGTCACACGCTTTTGTAATTCCAGAACCACCAACCCTTTTTGCGGCGTCTTCAAACGCCTTGCGCTGCAGCGCGTGCAGCGCCAGGAGCGCCAGGGAGTACGACCCGATGCCCCCCTTGTACACGCCGCGCAAGCCTTTCTTCGCGAGCCAGGTCTTTTGCACGCACAGCACCGAAGCGAGGGCGGGGTACTCCGTTTCGGCTTGGCGAAGGAACTTCACGGTTGCCGCGCCTTTGTGCGCGCGGTCCTTGATTGAGATGTGCACCTCCAGCGGCGTGCCTTGGAGTTCCGGGACGTCCATGGCGGGAACGCCTTTCCCCGTGGCGCCTGGAGGCGGCGGGCCGGGGGGTAGCGGCGGCGCGCCAGCCCCGTCCCCTACACCACCGCCGCCGCTTTGCGTGAAATACGCGGCGCGCGTGGTGACGAAAATAAGCGGCCGAAGCGCGCTCGGCACCACAGTGACGTCGCCGACCCACTTGTTCAGGCGCAGCGCCGCAGCCAGCGAAGACAGCGCGTCCAGCTTGGTCTGCGGCGTCGAGGACACGGCGTCCGGGAGGGACAGCGCGACGTCGACGTTTGAGGCCCCCGGCACCCAGGAGTTCGTAGGGAAGGACCCGAAAACTTCCGTTGACGCGTTTGGAAACAACGAACGCGCGCTTCTGTGAATGGCGCGAATCAAGTTTTCCACGGCGGTTCGCTCCGCGGCTAACGCGCTGGCTTTCTCGGAATCGACGGCGGCGTACGCGGGGGTGTCCAGCATTTCCTTACCCAGAGAAATTTCAAGCGCCAGACGCGCGGCGGTGCCAAGCGAGCCAAGCGTTGGCCATTCCGCACCGAAAACGAGTTTCGGTAACTGCGCTTCAGGCGCGGGCGCTCTGGGCAGCGCGGGGGGCGCCGCGAACGGCCTCGTTTGGAACCGAGACGCGCCCGGAAGCGTCAACGGCGGCGATGACGGCGGCGAGGGCGAGAACGACCGGTTGGAGAGGTCGTTTCCAGCGCCGTTGCGTCCGTTGACACCGGTCGTGCCAGGCTTGGGAACCTGGGAAACGCCGTGTACAGGGCGTTCGGTTCCGGATTTTCCCTTCTTCGCGTTTTGGGTTTGGTCGCCAGGTCTCTTTGCCGCGGTTTCAGGTTTCGCGACGGCCGGCGTCGGCGACGCCGCGCGCACCACAAGCGCGGCATCCATCTCCGCCTTCAAGTCAACCTTGGGGGGCGGGGTGTTCACCGCCCATCCCGACCAGGAAGGGCCGGCTTGCGCGGATGAGACGTGAGCCGGAATGGGTTCCGACGACGCGGCGGGGCGCGGAGGTGCTTTTTTCGCCGTCCGCACGACGGGCATCGCCGGCGCCAGTTCCAGACGCGACAGCTGCGCCGGCGTCTTCGGTTTACTCGAACTGCGTTTCTTGGCATCCCTGCTGCCATCCGAATCCCACACGTCCAAAGTCACGGTGACGTGCGGCGCGGTTTCGGCGTCCAACCTCGCCTCCACCAACGAACGCCACCCCTCCGTCGACGCGCCGCCGTTGCCGTTACTCGCGTCCCCGCTCACCACACACGCCCACGGCCCCGAGGGCTTGGAGTTGGTGTTGAGTGGCGCGGGCGAGGATGTGCGGCACGGAGCGGTATCAGGAACGGAAACGTGGGTAGATTTTGCGCGAGTCTCCGCAACCGCGGTCTCCGCCGCGCGCTTCTCCACGGCGGCGGCGCGAGCCTTGGCGCGCGTCTCCTCCGCGGCCGCCGCCTGCTCCGCTTCTTTCGCGTCCACCACTCTTCGCGCCGCCGCTTCAGCTGCCGCCTCTTCCCCTGCGATTTGAGCCGCCTCTGACGGGGTCAACTCCGACGAACTCTTTTGTCCCACCAGAATCGCGGCCCAGCCTTTTTGTGCCTTTGGCGGGGTTCCGCCTTCGGACGACACGAGGGAACCGTTTTCGCTGGACGCGACGCTCCTTGTTTTCCCCTTCCCTTGCCTGATGACTCACCATCACTGGACGTGGTTCGCGAAGCAACCTCCGTGAGCACGGAGTTGCCATCCGTGGAGGCCCGCCGCGACCGTCCGCCCCCGGGGTGCGTTTTCGAAGCTTTCGCCTTCGCCGCGTTTTTCCGACCGCTCACTGTTTCCCACCCGACGTGGTCTTCGTGCGAAATCTCATCGTGTCCGGTTGTGGCGACAGAAATCGGAGAGTGCGTCGTCGCATCAATTGCGGCGTCAATATCGTCCTTGCCAGCCAACAAACGCACCAGGGCGACGGTTTCGTTCGGCTCGAGGAGGTTTTTACCACCGTCGAGCCGCGCGCCGATCGCCCGCGACGCGTGCCACGCCGCCGTCGCGGCGGGGGAGAGTTTACGCTCACCGCGTATCAAACGAGCCTTGACACGCGCGGGAAGCGTGATTTTCGTTTGCTCCCCAGCCAGGGTACTCCACGCGCTTTTCGCGGGTACCGTGGTGGGGGGTTCAACCAGCTCGCCCGCGGAAATCTGCCCGATGAAAGAAAATACAGTCAGCGTGAGTTTTCGGGAAATGACGACTACGAAGCGCATGCAAGAATCCTTACGGTTGGATTTTGGGACTTATCCTTCGAAACAGTTTGTTCGGACCTCGAAAAGGGCCGCGCGATGGATGGGAAGGGTGGATCGAGTTCGATCCAGGGGGGCGTTTGTGTCTGACGTACCGCTTCGTACACCCCCGATATCACGCGTTCGACGTTGTCGTACAAAAACAGCGGGGTTCCAGGCACCACGCGCTTGACCACGGGCCACTGCGAGGCGGGCAAACTCAACGTGCCGTCGGCGGATCTGATGGACCGAGGAAAGAAAAAAAAGGGCGAGGTCAGAATGGAACAAAGTGTCGAGGTCCGATCGACATGACGTCGGGACGATCGCGCATCCACGGCAAATCGTGTGTGTGTGTCGTGTCCGCGTCTAACCGGCGTAACCGCACGCGTCGGTGCCCAGTGCCGCCGACTCAGCGCTACGTGCGCAAAGAGACGTCGTCATCGGGTCACCCAATCGCGAACCTGCTGCGCCTGCCTGCCGGGCTCCGAACCGCGACGTACCTGGATGACATAACAACGCCAAACATCGTATCGTCAACGTAAACGCTGGTGGACAGGGCTGATGAGCCTCCCGAGCGCGTTTCAATCGCGTCGAGAAGCTCGACAGCAGTCATAGGGCCCGACATCCGGAGATGTCGCGACACCGATGATTCGCGATGGACCGCCGCTGCGCTTCCTTCCGGATTTTTTACGCGACTCCGACCCTCCGGAAAACGCTCCACCCACCGCGCTGCTCTCGTCCCGAGAAACCCGGCGCGAACCGATTTAGTCTACCTCCCAGGTAGGACTTCTCCACGCCGCCGGTGCGGTCGCGCGCCTCTCGCAAGTGCAACACAGGACGGAACACGACCTAGGCATGTTCTCTTGACGAGGCTCGTTTTATCGGCACTTCGGATTGGAACTTTTAGATCATTCCAGAATCTGCTTGTGGAGATTGCAACGCGTGGGTTCGTGCGTCAAAGCCCCGGTCAAAAGTCGCGATGAAGACAGGCGCGGTGACCGTGGATGCGTCGTTCCGATCGGAAGACTTGCATCAAAGTCGAGGTTATTTGATACGCAAGTCAGACACGAGATGCACGCAACTTTTTCCTCTTTGACCGCACAAGCGCGTTTCATTGCCATCTACTACGTCTACCTTCTCTCCACGAACGCCCCTGGCGGGTTCCCCAGCGTATCCCCCAACAAGTCGAAGTGCCCTCTACACGCGTGCAGCGCGTGCCCTGCCGCGGCGCCTTGTGCGGCGACTACTTTCTGCAGCGCCACCCCCAAAGTGGTGGCGAGTTCCGTGTGCCACCACAACAGCTCGCGCTCCACGCGCTCCACGCAGGTTTCGTACCGCGCCATGGCTTTCGTTCTTTCTATTCGCAAATCAGACGCGGCGAGTTCCACTTTCTGTTTCTCCTCTCGTTTCGGGCCTGGTTCGGGAACCCCAAAAGTGACGATCCGCGCGTCAAGCCGAGTGATTTGACGACACAGCTTGTTGTACCCCTCCGCCAAATCCTTGCGCGTCTCGCACGCCCCGACGCACGCGGCGCACAGCGCGGCAGCGGACTCCAGGGGCTCCACGAAGCAGTGCATAATGGCGTCTACGGCTTGCCGGGGAGGCCCCGCGGTGGTGACGAACAGCGCCGCCGCGTCTGCCCACTGGATTCGTGTCTGTGTGTTGTGTGTTTCGTCTGCAGTATCGCCCGACGACCCCGCTTCCTTTTCCTCCGACCCAAATCGCAGTTCCGAAAACGCCAAACAAGCGCGCGCCTCCGTTGATTCCAAATCGCTCACCACCGCGGCGAATTGCATCATCACCGTCCCTAACAACGTGTCATGCTTCACCAAAGCCGAGGTCGCCAACAGAAGCTTATCCACCCGCACCTTGAGCTTCGCGACGTACTCGGCGACCTCCAGGAAGTGCGCGGATTCGGAAATGCCATCCGCGGGCGCGTGCGCGGTCGCCGCGTTTGCGTCAAACCCCGCGCCGTTCGCGGCGGGGTTTCCGGAAGGCGACTCGGGGTGCGACCCGGATTGTCGCGCCGCCAGCCCTGTGAGATGAGCAGGCACGGACGGAGGCTGGCCGTGAATAACCATGGGCGCGGGCGGTACGCGATCGGCGGTGTTTGGAGACCCTCCGCGCATCTCGCCGACGCCGCCGACGCCGCCTCGCGCTTTCGAAGCCGCCGCCGCCGCCGCGCCTTGCGCCGCGGCGGCTCCCGCGGCGGCGCCTGCGAGCAAATTAGCCGCGGTTCCGGTGTCGTCCAGACGCACGGTGTTATGGAACCAGTCGCTCACGCCCTTCAGCGCGTCGCTCGTGACCCCCCGTTCGTACCAAGGCACGCGTTCGCTCCACCCGCGCTTGTCCGTCTCCTCCAGGAAGATCTGCACGTGTTTCGACGCGCGCATCACGGGGTGCGCGGCGACCCTGGCGATGAACAGCGCTAGGTGTGTCTGCCGCTTGTCAATCGCGGCGCTGTGCGGGTCGTCGTTGGGCATTAGGGTTTTTACCGGAGGCGCGGGGACTATTATGCCGTCCATGGACGCGCGAAGCATCCGCCACAGCCATTCGAAATCGGAGTACCGCCGCGTGACGCACCCGCTCCCGCTCGCGTACTGCGGCAACGTGGTCCAGTAACTCACTTTGTACTCCACGTGCTTTGAAAGCCCGTCCCCCACCCGGTGGGGGTCGGAAACCTCCACGTGAAGCGTCCCGGTGGGCTCGTCGTACCCGGCGGGGGCGGTGACCACGACGGTGGGGGGATCGGGCCGCGGCCCGACTTCCAGGGACACAGATTTCGGCGTCTTCCCAGAAGACGGCGTCGCGGGAGGGGACGCCGGGGTATCCATCACGGAAACGTGTCCCCGGGGTGAACCGACACGGTGGGTGGTCCGCGAAACGCGCGTCTCGGGTGGAAAACGCGCGTCGAGTCGTGGCGTGGTGTACGCGTTGTGATGTTGAGAGGGGAGCTTTGGTTTGAAAGAATTGCTGGTGCAAAAGAATTGGGCCCGAGTTCGTCCCTGGCGGCAGTGTAGACAAAGGTTTTGTTGTATCCAAGGGATTTTTCTTCTAAAAAAAGACAGGAAGGGAGGAAGGTTTCGGTTTTTCGTTTGACAATTTAATCTACCGCGGAAAACACCCGCGACTTGGTGGTCGGGAAGTGCTGTTTGGTCTTAGCGGGGTTCACCGCATCCTCACCAGCCACCTCCGCGAACGCCGTGGCTTCCTTCTCCCACTCCACCCAGGCCACCTTGTCGCGGTCGAAGAAGTACCGGTCGGACTTCTTCGTGATTCTGTGAAGGGAAGGGGGCGGTTAGCAAGCAGATTTTTTGGGAATTGGGAACGAATCCCGGGGACGGCTAGGACGGGCCAACACGGCCACGAAGGGTGAGTCACGCGCACGTACTTGTCTTCCTTGTTCACGGTTTCAACCCACGTGCGCATGTCGCGCGTCGTGCCGCTGCTGCGAGACATCTTTCGAGATTGTCTTCGGTGCGAGGTGATGTGACAAGGCCTAAGTCGCGATTTCCCTTTTCGGGAGTTGGTTTTTGATGAGAAGGTCCCGAACCCAGGAATGCCATTTTGAAAAGCACCGCGTGCCCACGATGCCGTACGGGCCCATGGGTCCGCCCGTGGCGCGTGCGCGCCCCGTGCGCGCGCACGTCGCCGCTTCAGAACACGCGCGCTCGCTGGAACGCGGCCGCGCCGCCGCTGCGTTCGAGGAGCGCCACGTCTGTTCCGAGGGTGACCAATCACGGCATGCGTTTCGAAAGCCCCCTCCGTGGGCGGAGGACCCGCAGCCTTCTGCTTCCAGAAAAGCCAGCCGTACCGATGTTGAGAAACCCGCATTGACACACGCGCAGCTCGACGCCGCGCTCGCGGTGGCGGATGCCCTGCGTGCGGACGGTTTGAGTCTCGATGCGGAGAAAGTGTTGCGCACGGTTTTAGCGGTGGATCCAATCAACGCGCGCGCCACCAACGCGTTGGCCGCGACGCTGGGAAATATTGGACTCGGGGATGTGGATGGGGAAGTGCGACACACTGGCGGTCGGGGTAAGGCACCCGCGCGACCGGACGAACTCGGCGCGTACGGCTTACCCAAGCCGAAAGTGGATGGGAAACCGAAAGTGGACGAGAAAGTGAAAACGAAAAACGAAAACGAGTTTGAGGTTCGCCTCAACCTTCGGTACGTCAACGCGCAGAAAGTCGTGACGGGTGTAACGCCCAACACCGACGACCAAGCCCACCGTCGCTGGTCCCACCACGAGCGTCCTCTTTTGTTTGACCGGTTACCGGAACCCGCGCCGGTGAAGACGCTTTTAAAACCGCCGCCGAAGGTGACTAAAGCCGAGTTGGATTTGGAGCTCAAAGCGAAGCAGGAACGCGTTAAAAAGGAAAAGGACAGTGACAGAAGGGAAGCGAAGGATAGTGACAAACGCGCGGCACAGGAGGAGCTTCGTCTCCAGAACCAGGAAAGGGAAAGGAAAACGCAACAACACAATGAACACCGGGACGCGTTACGCGTGAAAGCGTCTTTGGACACCGAACGTTTCAAGTTGGAAAAACTGCGAGCCGAACGCGCGGAGATGGCTGAGCTGGGGAAACTGGGGACAGGGTTTGGGGATACCGGTGATGGGGATGATGAGAAGATTTCCAAACAGGCAAAACCGCCGCCACCGCGTACGGGGAAGCGGTACGCCGTCCAGAAAAGACAACCGTCGCCGTTTGCCACGGGGCTTAGCTTTTGAATCACGAACAGGAATAAACAGAACTCGCATTTCAACTTTTGTCATCTTCAACCCCACCCTCGTCACTCGAGTCACTACTGGTTTCGTTCTCTTCTTGACTCGATTCATCATCCTCATCCTCGTCATCATCATCAGCATTATCATCGTCCGCCGTTTCAAGGAACGCACCCGCGTCGTCCTCATCCTCATCGTCATCCTCCTGGTTTGCCTCATCCAAAGCAACCTTTTCGCCGAGCACCACGCGGTACTGGGTCACCAGCACATCGTTCGGAACCAAGCCTCCGAGTTTCTCGCACACCAGCAACGCGGAGGCGTAATCTTCCGACTTCACCAGGTCCATCAGCTCGCGTTTCATGCGCAGCACCAGCGCCGCGGACTCCGACGCCTCCGTCATCGGGGAGGGGCGTGCCCGGAGTGGCGCTGATTGCAAATGCATGTGCCAAAAGAAAACCGCGCGCCAAAATCTTTGTCCTGCCAGCTGGCAAAACGAACAAAGGTTCGCGGATTCGCCACTTCTCTAGGCCCGCCCACCAGCCCGCGCACGAACGATGGCCGCCCTTCTTGGACGCTCCGCTTTCGTCGGCGTGACCCCCAACCTCGCGAACGCTAAGGTGCGTTTCTTCCCGCGTGATGGCCGGTTTCCAAGCGCGCAAGTCTCGAAAGTTTTGTTACCTTCTCCGACTGATTATCCTCTCTGCAGATCGCGTTCGCTCCTTCGCTTCCCCCAACCCTTCCCATTTCCCGCTGACCCGTTCTCGCTCATGTACCATTCAGGCACACCGCGCGCCTCGCCGCGCCGTCGCCGTGCGTGCGTCGTCGGAAATGCGCGTTTCCGTGGAAACGTCATCGCGCACGCGCGCGGTCTCCGCGGTGGCGTTGTTCTCCGCCTTTGTGCTCGCCGCGCCTCACAGCGCGTCCGCCATTTCCGCGCGCCTGGAGGGCACGGAGATTGCGGAGCTTCTCGCGTCACAGGCATCGTCCGGCACGAAAAGCCGTGCGAAGACGAACGTGGTGGTCAAGAAAACACCCGCGCCAAAAGCGGCGCCCGTGGTCAAAGCTGCGAAGGCGGTTGTTAAAAAGGCACCCGCGCCCGTCGCGGCGAAGCGCGCGGCGTCAACCAAGGCGCCCGTGCCCGTCGTGACACCGCCCTCCCCTTCCCCGAATTCTGTGTCTGGAAAGTCACAAAAGCCATCCCTCGTTTCAAAGAAAGTGGAAGCGCCTGTTCCGCGCAAAGGCGGCACAGGCGCGCAGCTCAAAAACGAAGCGCCCAAAACGCGCCTTAGCTTGATCCTGGCGGGCGGCGGCGCCACCGCCGGGTTGGGCGCGTTGTTCAGCTTTGGAAAAGCCTCCGCCGCGGGTGCGGGCGCGGCGAAAGGCGCGGCGGTGAAAACCGCGACGGTCGCGACGCAGGCGGATTTAGGTGAAGCGCTCGCGGTAAGTATTTCCCAATAACCGTATTCCGCCTCCCTGATTGCCCATACGAGACTGACGTTTATTTTTTCACAATCAGGTGCTCGTCGCGGGAACCGCGGTTGGGCAAACCGGCACCGCGATCGTCACCAAAAGCAGCCGAGTGCGAGCAGTTCGAAAAACCCCACCCGGAGAGCTACCCCTGCCAGTTCAAACCTTGATCGCCCTCTCCGTGCCGGCCACCCTGGTGTTCGCGATCCTGCAGTTCCTCATCGCGCTGTGATTTAAAAGTGATCCGAGGGAAGACGCGAGACCGACTATTCTCGACACTGTTTAATGTATTCGTCCGCGAAAACGATGTCACGATTGCTACTACTTGATTAATTCAACTATTCATCACCCGAGCCCAGGTACCCTGACCCCGCGACCCTACCCCGACCCCATCGCTAGGGTTTGCCAGAACCTCGCGCGCCGGCCTGGTTCTGCGGCGTACACCCCAAGCGCCGCGCTCGTCACCGTGGTGCTTCCCGGTTTCTCCACGCCCCTGGCGATCATACACAGATGCGACGCGCGCACGCTCACCATCACCCCAACGGATTTCGTCATCGCCAGCACATCCCGGGCTATGTCTCGAGTCAAGCGCTCCTGGACCTGGAACCTTCTTCCGTGCCTGGTGACTATTTGCTGCGTCTCCAGACGACTCAGTGGTCGGCTTTTTTCGTGGCCGCCGCCCAGCGCGTACTCCACGTGCACCGCGCCGTGAAACGGCAGCAAGTGGTGTTCGCAAAGCGTGGCGAGCTCCAGGTCGCGCTCAAATTTGGTGAGTGATTCAGAAGTGGTGGGCAGGTCATTCATGGCGTGGTCCTCCGACGGCATTCGCACCGGCAAATCCATCGCATGTCCCGCGCGGCTCGCCGCCATCACGTCGGCGTACGCCTTTGTGGCGCTCGCGAAGCGCTCCGGGGTCATGAGTTTATGCAACCCTAGTGCTTTGGCCATGCGCTGCGACGCTACGTGTGCGGCTTCGGGTGCGTGAGTTTGAGTGGCACCCACGAGGCCCGACATCGTCATGTCACTCCCCGAGTGTTCGGTCACGCACGCCGGTGTCCCGCTATGCGTCGCCTCGGCGCTCTCCGTGGGACTCCCCGCCGAAACCTGGTAAGCCTCCACCCCGCTCGGCGTGGCGGGTCGCGAGTGCGAGTCCCGCAGGAAACGGAATCCAGCGCGCCCACCGATTCGCGTCCGCGTGGTGTCGCCATCCTCCGAGTCCAAACTTGCGCTTCGCCCCGACACGCTCGCGTCGTGCAAGGTGTCGCCGCCGCGCCGCGCGCCCCGCTCCGAACTCGTGGCGTCGCCCGTCCGCCCTTGTGCGGAGTTTGAGACGCACAAGGCACACAAAACGACCCCCCCATCGTCACTCCCCGAGTCACTCGTGCGAGCAACACCACCCGCCCCCGCCCCCAGGTCCTGGCGCGGGCGTTTTGCGCGCCGCGCGTCGGCGGCGTCGCGTTCGGTTTCAAAAATCCCGTTTACCGATTTTCCAGACTCACTGGCCAGTCCCGTCAAACCCACCGGCGGACCAGGCCCAGCGCCCACCCCATGGTGTAACATGGCTTCAAACTCCACGCGGTACTCGAGCGCGTCGTCGTCCGCGCTCTTGGTCTCGGACGTTTCCGACGCCTCGTCGCCTGGAATCGCGAGACACCCAATCGAAGCGTCCGCCCACACGGATTTCGGCCCGGTCGGGGCCATCTGCGACCCCGCCACGATCACCCGGACGCCTTTCGGGTTGCTGCCTTGGTGCAACGCGTGCGCCACATCCGAGGCGAGCCTGGCGGGCGTTTGCACGCGTCGCGCGAACACCTCCGCGACCCTTGCGACTTTGCTTAACCCCACGATCGTCCCACCCGACGGTACGTACCCGACGTGACACACGCCGTAAAACGGCAACAGCGTGGCTTCGTCCGTGCTGAAGAACGGGACGTCGCGTATCAACACCACCCCAGGACGCGCGAGGGATGGATCTACCGCGTTTCCACCCAGTGTCTCGGCGGCGGCTGTTCCCGCGGAGAGCTCGTGCGTCGCACGCCGTGCGACGTCGGTTGCCACCACGGAAACACCTCCAGCCTTCCTTCGCGCATCCGCCAACCCGGTTTCGTCATCAAGCAAGCCTTGCTCGTGGAAAAGCGCAGACTCCACGTGCGCCACCGCGGACATGCCGTAGCCTCGCAACGCAAACTCCATCGCCTTTGCGACACGTTTGGGGGTATCCGCGATACCCTCGCGCTGCGTGTCCTCGCCCAGTGCGCAGAGCAACGCTCGCACCGCGGATTCCAGCTCCTCCCGATCCACCACGGGAGGCGGGCCGGATGCCGCACCGGCGGCGATGGCCTTGCCCATCGTCGCAGGCGCCGATCGAAGTGTCGTCTGTTCAGGCTTTGAAGTGGTGCCGACGTTGAGCAAGTCGCGGCTGAGAATCGGCGGCACCCAAAAAAACTAGTTCCAAGTCCTCGGGTAACTAATTGCGCATACACACAGAACCAGATCCCGCAAGAAAAAGGCCACATTTGGCAAACAACAACAATCCCCGAATCGCACTCCAATCGAGCCCGCGCACGATGGTGGTCGTGGAAGCGGCGCGACCACCTTCGGGTGGTGACTCGCCCTACGCCGAGGCTATGTCGAAGAAGGGAAAACAATCTTCCGTCGGGTCGGTGGCTTCCATGAAACTCTTGATGCGCGGCGTGACCTCACGAGACATCTTCTCGAGGGCGCCCAGCAGAACCGCGAGCCTTAATCTTCGCAGAACCTCCGGGGAGGAAGGGTCCGGGTCGTCCGCGATGCAAACGATGGAGACGATCGAGCATTCAGCATCCGATGCGTCGGACACGGAAACCGTCTCCCGCGCCCGTGGATCTTCCGCCGTCGCGGCGACGAACGCCGCGAAAGGAGCCATGAAGCGGACTGATAGCTCGGTAATTCGCGGTCTCGTGGGGGACGCCATCGACAAGGTTTCTGGAACAGAGACGACGGGGTTCGCGAAAACCGAAGAGCAGCGCGTGAAGTCCATGGAAGCCGCGAGCGGAGCCATGAAGCGGACTGATAGCTCGGTAATTCGCGGTCTCGTGGGCGACGCCATCGACAAGGCTGCTGGAACAGAGACGACGGGGTTCACGAAAACCGAAGAGCAGCGCGTGAAGTCCATCGAAGTGATGCTGAGCAAGCGCGAGAAAGAGGAAGAGGCAGAAGGAGAGTCTCCAGCCGGTGAGCCGTCGACTGCGCATTTGAAAGCTGAGCTTGCTAAGTTGCAGATGAAGCGCGTGGTAGCTGAAGTGGACGATTGCGTAACGTCAATCGAGGTGATGCTCAGCAAGCGAGGCGCGGAAAGCGAGTCTCCAGAAGGAGAGCCGTCGAGTGCTGATTTGCGAGCTGAGCTTACGGGCCTGCAGGTGAAGCGCGTGGCAGCAGTGGATGCAGGTGTGAAGTCCATCGAGTTGATGCTCAGCACGCGAGACGCACAAGGCGAGGCTCCAGCCGGTGGGGCTTCCACCGCCGCTTTGAAAGCCGAGCTCGCGGGCCTGCAGGTGAAGCACGTGGCGACGATCGATGCGCGGTTGAAGTCCATCGAGGTGATGCTGAGCAAGCGAGACGCAGAAGGTGACGCAGAAGGCGAGTCTCCAGCTGGTGAGCCATCGAGCGCTGATTTGAAATCCGAGCTTGCGGGGTTGCAGGTCAAGCGCGCGACAGCGGTAGCGGCGGTTGCCGACTCGAGTGTGGTATTTGGTGCGCCTGCGCTAACGAAGAGTGAAGAGGAGCGCGTGAAGTCCATCGAGGTGATGCTTAGCCAGCGAGATGATGAGAACGCGGACGAAGCCCCGGAAGGAGAGCCGTCCACGTCTGATCTGAAAGCTGAGCTTGCGGGCTTGAAGACGAAGCGCGTGGACAGTCAGCGTCATTCGCTGAGACCGTCTCTGCCGAGTTCGTTGTCGAATACTTCCTTGGCCTCCTCTGGCACTAGCTCGCGGGCGACCCCTGCGCGGTCGCGCTGGGGTAAATTGAGAAACGTTTTCTCGACGTCCACGACAGTGAAGGGGATAACACGGACTGATAGCTCCGTTGTTCGCGGTCTTGTGGGCGACGCCATCGACAAGGTTTCTGCAACAGAGACGGGGTTCACGACAACTGAAGAGCAGCGCGTGAAGTCCATCGAGGTGATGCTGAGCAAGCGAGACGCACGAGGCGAGCCTCTGGCCGGTGAGCCGTCAACTGCTGATTTGCAAGCTGAGCTTGCGGGGCTGCAGGTGAAACGCGCGGTGGCGGCGGCGGATGCGCGTTTGAATTCCATCGAGATGATGTTGAGCAAGCGAGACGCAGGAAGTGAGTCTCCAGCTGATGAGCCAACAACTGCGCATTTGAAAGCTGAGCTTGCAGTGTTGCAGGTGAAGCGCGCGGCTGCGGTAGATGAGCGGTTGAAGTCCATCGAGGTGATGCTCAGCAAGCGAGGCGCACAAGGCGAGGCTCCGGCCGGTGAGCCGTCA